>ERZ761607.2547-NODE-2547-length-19492-cov-4.821372_pt1 | contig 19492 bp, 15 predicted proteins | sample MGYA00511164_ERZ761607 | MGnify/ENA primary metagenome ERZ761607 (study PRJEB28899, sample SAMN02445080) | bioreactor sludge metagenome | biome: EBPR sludge | place: Australia: Brisbane, Thorneside Wastewater Treatment Plant | collected 2011-06-22 ...
GGTCAGCGGCCGACGATGTTTCTCGGTCGGCCGGGTCAGCGGCCGACGAGGCTCCGTGGCGCGCGGGCTCGCTCGCGCGCCCTTCGTCGCTCTCACGCCGGTCGCCACGCTGCTCACGGTGATCGCGTTGCTCACCGCGATACGCGCCGAGCCGGCGTCCGCCCAGCCACGTCGCAGCGAGCTGCAGCTCGACGTCCCACTCGGCGGCGTCGCCACTCGCCACCTCGGCTTCGTGCAGACGCGCGACGCGCTCCACCCGAGCTTCGGTGTCGGGCTTCGCGTGCTGGGCCGGCTCGTGCGGCACGACGCGCGCGAGCTCCATCTCGGCGCGCGTCTCGCCGCCACCGCGTGGAGAACCGACACCTTGCGGCGCACGGAGGGAGCGTTCCGCACGACCTTCGATCCGGGGCTCGTCCTTCGCGGCGCCCACGGACGTTACTCGCTCGCGCTCACTCTCGGGCCCACCTTCGCGCTGCCGTCCATCGCGGAGCTCTTCTCCGGCGTCCGGCTGGCGCGCGGCGCGCACTTCGAGCTCGCGTTCGGGATCGAGCACGCGATTGGTCGCTCGCGTTTGGGGATCGAGCTGACGTACGCGCACCACCGCTTGTCGTCCGCGACGCCCGAAGCGCTCACGACGACGCACCTGCTCGGGCTTCGCCTCGCGATCGGTCTGGCGGCACGCGACGCTCCTCCGTGATCCCGTTCTCGACGCCACCGGGACACGCAAAGACGATGCACGAGCGCGCTCGCGCTCCCATATCCTCACCGCATGCTCGTGAACCCGCGCACGCAGATCGAACCGCGCACCCAGGAGCTCGAGGTGAGCGTGCAGGAGGGCGACGCGGTCGTCTCGATGCAGCGCTTCGAGGTGCTGATCGACACCTACCGCGCCGCGAAGATGGATTGGAGCCACACGCTCTCGCAGGCGACCGCGGTGATCGCGCCGCTCGGAGAGGCGCTCGTGGCGCCCGGGCTCGCGCGGCTAGACGCGCTGGAACCGCTCGTGCGCGACGCGACCGGACCTCGCTTCGTGACGTCGCCAAAGCTGCGCGCCACCGAGTGGGAAGACGCGCGCTGGACGGTCGCGGCGATCCGCGTCGCGATCGTGCGTGCGCTCGCGAAGACGAACCGACCGCTGCCTCCCGAGCTCGATCGGCTCTGGTCGGTCGAGCCCCAACGACTTTTCTCCGCGGCGCCGAGCGACGGCGGCATGCAGCACGACTTCGTCGCGCGCTTCCTTTCGGGGCTTCAGCTCGGCGGCGCGGTGTTCGCGTCCTTGTCAGACGATCGCGCGCTCACGTTCGTGAGCACGTGGCGCGCGTTCGCCCCGAGCAAGAACCTCGAGCTGAACCTGAAGGGACTCTTCCGCGGGCGCAGCAAGCTCCTGAAGGCCGCCCCTCGCACCCCGTCGCTCGCGCAGCGGGTGCGCGCGATGGCCGAGCGGACGGGGATGCCGTGCACGATGCCCGTCTACCTGATGGAGACGCAGAAGAACGACTCGCTCAACCGCATCGGCGGCAAACCCACCGGCCTCGCGAAGGAGGCGCGCCCCCGCGGTATGACGCCGGTGCTGACGATCGATCTGCAGACGATCCCCGAGCTCGCCGCGCGCGTGCCCGACGCGCGGTTGCTCTGTCTCTTCGTCGACTCGCCGAAGGGTGGCTTCGACGCCGCGACCGTCGTGCGTGTGTCCGAAGCGGAGGCGGAGGCGGGCGTCGCGGGTGGGAAGAGCTTCGCGCTGACGCGCGTCGAGGTGCCGCCGGAGGTCTTCCACGCGTTCCGCGACGCCGGACCGCTCGGCGAGCTCCACACGCTCTTGCGCAGCGCGGAAGGACGCGCGCTCGGATTGCCGTTCTACTTGCAGCAAGACGTTCCGAAGGAGGCGCCGGACTTCGTGCTCGAAGCGCGGGCTTCGACCGTCGGCTTGAACCTCGGCGATTCGGGGAAGCTCTTCGTCGCGCTCGACGACGCGTTCTGGGAGTCGTCCTGATCGAGCTCGATTCGGGATGAAGCCACGCGCGCGACGCGCGGGGCGTAGCGTTCAAGGCACGAAGCGTCGTTCGATCGGCTGCATCACGCGGCGCACCATCGTCCGCACCGTCGCCTCCGGGAGCGCGCCGTCGACGAGCCGCCCCGTCGCGCGGGCCATGCGACGGCCGCGCGCGTCGAGCACGTCGAGCAATACACGTCCGCGGGCGTCGATCGACGCCACCACGATGCCGTCGACCGCCGTGGTCTCGGTGGCGGTCGCGACCGCGCGACGTTCGGGGGCACGACCTCGTGCGGCGGCACCCGCCGTCGCGGCCTCGAGATCCGGAATGCGCACGAGGAGCACGTTGCCGTCCTCGTCGAGCTGCGAGGTGTCGACGGTGTGGGTGCGTCGACAGTCCGCGACCGGCTCCTCGCCGCAACGCAGGAGCTCCGCGACGAGCGCGTCCTCGACGCCGGGCGGCCACGTCGTGCCTTCGGCCGCCGGGAGCGCGAAGAACGCGACGTAGTAGGCGCGCGACCCCGCGCTCGCGAGGGCGGGCCAGAGCAGGAGAGCGGCCACGAGCCCGATCAGCGGAGCTCTTGGAGAAAGCGAGACGAGCGGCCGTCGGCGCACCATGGCGACATGAGACTCCCAAACGTCACGTTTCTTCAAGCGCCCCTCGACGCAGTGCGTCATCGATCTCTCGCTGGACGTGGGGGATCGGTGGGATACGCTCGCGTCCGTGAAGGAAGGGGCCGAGCCGGCGAGCGCGCCGACGACGTCGCAGCGCCTGCCGAAGGAGCCGCTGCGCACCGTGGGTGTGCTCGGCGACGTGCACGCGGAGGACGTCGCGGTCGAGCTCGCGTTGGACGCGCTGCGCGACGTGGACGCCGTGCTCTGCGTGGGCGACATCGTCGACGGCAAGGGCGACCTCGAGCGCACGATCGTGCTCTTGAAGGAACGCGGCGTGATCTGCGTCGCGGGCAACCACGAGCGCTGGTTCCTCGCGGGCACCATGCGCGGCGTGCCCGACGCGCACGTGACGTCGAGCGACGCGGTGCGCGAGTTCTTCGCGAGCCTCCCACGCACGATCCGGATGCCGACCGTCGCGGGAAACCTGATGCTCTGCCACGCCGTCGGCGACGACGACATGGCCGAGCTGCGCAGCGACACGCGTGGCTACGCGCTCCAAGCGATCGAAGGCCTGCGCGAGCTCTGGCTCGATCCGGAGCTGACCTACATGGTCGCGGGGCACACCCACGAGCGCATGGTGCGTGCGTTCCCTGGGCTCGTCGCGATCAACGCGGGGACGCTTCGCCGCGAGGCGCCGGGGTTCATCCGCATCGACTTCGAGAAGAAGAAGGTGCGCTACTTCGATCTGCGTGACGGCGCCGTGGTCGACGCGGGCGAGGTCGAGCTGGTCGATCCGTTGCCGCTCGGCTGACGTCGAGCTCGCTTTCGTACGCGAACGAACGACGCGCCGAGTCGATCGGCTCGACGGAGCTCTCTGGGGCCGAGGTCACGAGCGCGCGAACGCGGCGATGCGACGACGACGTGATGGACGTCGCTCAGAGCCGCAAGAAGGCGAGCATCACCGCGCACACGATCGCCCCGAAGAGCACGCTGCGTCGCGCGATCGGCGTCAGGCGCGGCGACCACGTGCCTTCTGGAGTCGGCACGGGCGCGCAGTGGAACGCGAGGGTGGCCATCGCGCGCGTGCCGCGGACCAACACCATTCCGTCGCGAAAGATCACGTCGCGAACCCGCAACGGAACCTCGCCCGCCTCGGTCGTCGCGACGAGCTCGGTGACCGTGCCCTGCCCGGTGAAGGAGATCGAGTCCACGCCCCACCCTCGCGCACGACGAATCGGCCAGTTGGTCATGCTCGCCGCGGACGCGCGTGTGCCGACCACCCGCGTCGAGGCGAGCACGCCCTGCCGAAGGAACGCCGCGCGTCGCGACCACCACAGCGTCGTCACGACCGCGAAGAGCCCGATCACGCCGAGCACCGCGAGCCGACCGAGCGTCGCGCGCGCGACGATCGCGAGCGGGAGCACCACCCAGCTCACGCGAAACCCGACCCCGAGCCACTCGGCGATCGCGAGACGCAGCGGCAGCCGACGCGGAGGCGCCGCGAGCGGCGCGCGATCGACGCCGTCCTCGAGCGACTTCTTCCGCCCTTCGAGCCAGCGCGCTTCGTCCGCGATCTCTTCGAGGCGCTCGCCGAGCTTGGCGATCGCGGCCTCCCACACCTCGCGCGGCGCGTCGGAGGGCGGCTCCTCGATTGGTTCGAACGGAGGCTCCGAGACCCGAAACGCGAGCGGAATCCCCGACAGGAGGAGGCGCTGCTCGGCCTCGCGAACGGCGGCGAGGCGCGGACCGAGCTCCCGCAGCGCACGATCGTGACGCTCGCGGTCGTCGCGCCAGCGCTCGCGCAGCACGAGCAGGTCGTCGCGGTAGGTCACGCCGCGAGGATCGCGGAGCGCACGCGGCGTGTCGATCGATTCGTGAGGTCGTTTCGTGAGGCGCGTTTCGTGAGGCGCACTCCACCCCACACACGCGACGAGGTGCGTTTCGTGAGGCGCTTCGCACGAAGCAGCCCTCACGACGCACGCTTCGTGAAGCGCATTTCGTGAGGCCGCGTGACGTGAAACCATCCGCACATGACGACGACGTCACGCGCCGACGCGCTCCTCGACGATCCGCAGCTCCGCTCGTTTCTGCCGCTGCTCCTCGCGGCGTGGGCCGACGGCGATCTCACGAGCGACGAACGCGCCGAGATCGGGACCCGCCTCGCCGACGCGCCGTGGCTGCGCCCCGCGGCACGCGCGCTGGTCCACGCGTGGCTCGATCCGAACGCTCCCCCGAGCGCGCACGAGCTCGCCCACCTTCGAAGCACGCTCGAGCGCGCGATCGCGAACCTCGGCGCAGAGGAGCGCCGCACGCTCGCGAGCTCGGCGACCGCGCTGGCCGACGATCCCGAAGCCGCGAAGGTCGCGCGCGAGCTCTTGAAGAAGCTCGGGCTCGGCGGCGCTCACGGGCCGCGCCCGAAGGCGATCGAGCGAGAGGCGCTGCCGATCGCAGAGCTTCGTCGGGCGCTCGACGGATCGCAGACCGACGTGCGCGCACGAGCACGAACCTTCCTCGACGATCCGACGCGCCGCATGTACGGCCTCGGCAAAGACGAGCAACGCGACAAGGTGCGCGCTTGGCTCCGCGCGCTCTCGGACACCGGCTTGCTCGATCTCGCGTTTCCGGGCGTGACCTCCGACGTGCCCGATCTGCAGCCCTTCATGGTGCTCTTCGAGACGCTCGCGCTCGGTGATCTCTCGCTCGTCGTGAAGACCGGCGTGCAGGTCGGGCTCTTCGGCGGGAGCCTCTACTTCCTCGGCACCGAGCGCCACCACGCGATGCTCGCCGACGTCGCGTCGCTGAAGCTGCCCGGCTGCTTCGCGATGAGCGAGGTCGGTCACGGCTCGAACGTCGCGGGGCTCGAGACGATCGCGCGCTACGACCACGCGACGCGCGAGCTCGTGATCCACACGCCGCGGGAGGCCGCGCGCAAGGAGTGGATCGGTGGGCTCGCGGACGACGCGAAGGCCGCGACGGTCTTCGCGCAGCTCGAGGTCGGCGGCGAAGCGCACGGCGTGCACGCGATCTTCGTGCGGGTGCGCGACGACGAGGGGAACCCGATGCCCGGCATCCGCATCGGCGACTGTGGCTGGAAGATGGGCCTCAACGGCGTCGACAACGGTCGCCTCTGGTTCGACCAGGTGCGGGTTCCGGTCGACGCGCTCCTCGATCGCTTCGCGACGATCGACGACGCCGGAGAGTACGTGAGCCCGATCGCGAGCCGCGATCGCCGCTTCTTCACCATGCTCGGCACCTTGGTCGGCGGCCGCATCTGCGTGGGCGCGGCGGGCGTGAGCGTCGCGAAGTCCGCCCTCGCGATCGCGATCCGCTACTCGCTCGCGCGCCGTCAGTTCGGCCCCGAGACGGGTGAGCTTCCGCTGCTGCGCTATCCGACCCACCAGCGACGTCTCTTGCCGCCGCTCGCCACCACCTACGTGCTCAGCTTCGCGTTCGAGCGCCTGCGCGCGCGTTTCGCGGAAGAGACGGCGAAGAAGGACGCCGACACCCGCGAGCTCGAAGCGGAGGCCGCCGGTCTGAAGGTCGCCGCGACCTGGCACGCGACGCGGACGGTGCAGCTCGCGCGCGAGGCGTGCGGTGGTCAGGGCTACCTCGGCGTGAACCGCCTGCCGGATCTGCGCGCAGACTCGGACGTCTTCTCGACCTTCGAAGGCGACAACACGGTGCTGCTCCAGCTCGTGGCCAAGAGCCTCGTGAGCCGCTTCCGCCGCGATCTGCAGAGCGGCGGCGTCGGCGCGATCGCGCGTTTGGTCGCCGGCATCGCAGCCGAACGCGTGGTCGACATGAACCCCGTCACCGCGCGCCGCACGGATCCGGAGCACCTCGGCGATCGCGAGTACCTGCTCGCGACGCTCGAGCATCGCGCGAGCACGCTCGTGCGCTCGGCCGCGCGTCGGCTCGCCAAGCGGCTCGGCGACGAGATGGATCCGCACGACGCGATGTTGGAGGTGCAGGAACACCTCGTAGCGGCCGCGAGCGCGTGGGTGGACCACCTCGCGTTCCGCTGGTTCGACGAGGCCCTCATCGCGCGCGAAGCGGCAGACACGACGGACGCCGAGCGCCGCGCGACGAGCGTGCTGCGTGAGGTAGGCGCGCTGCACGCGCTCTGCCTCCTCGAACGCGACGCGGGGTGGTACCTCGAGAGCGGCTGGATCGCGCCCGCGAAGGCACGCGCGATCCGAAAAGAGGTCGAGCGCCGCATGCTCGATCTGATGCCCGCCGCGGCCGGATTGGTCGACGCCTTCGGAATCCCGGACGCGTGCCTGGCCGCGCCGATCGCCTTCTTCGATCCGGCGACGCCTCCCTGACGATACCCTCCCGCGCATGAACGAGAGGGAAGCGATCGCGGCGTTCTGGACGGCGTGGCCCACGATCCAAGCGGGGCTCGAGAAGGCGATCGCGGCGCGCGACGCGGCGGCGTACGGCGATCTGCCCGCGCGCATCTCCGCGCTCGTGTCGGCGATCGACGATCGTCTGCAGTGGGAGCTCGGGCCGGGCGAGCGCGCCGCGCATTGCTTCACGTTGAGCGCCGCTGGCGATCCGGAGCTGCGGGTCGTCGCGGAGCGTTGGCTCGCCTCGGCGCCGAAGGACGATCCCGTCTTCGAGCACTCCGCCGCACGCAAGCCGAGGCCGGGCTTCGCGATCCAGATCGAGGGCCACGACGTGAAGCCGGAGGACATCCTCGTGCGCGCACGGACCGACGACACGCGCGAGCGCATCGACGTGGAGGTCTGGCATGCGGCGTTCGCTTCGATGCCGGAGAACCTGCGCGGCACCGTCACCTTCTTGATGCTCGACGGAGCGCTCGGCGAGGATGGCGTGGAGCGTTGGATCGGCGCAGTGGAGCCGATCACGAACAAACCGTGGGGCGGGGTCCCGCTGCCGAAGCTCGTCGACGAGGTCGAGGCGCTCCGAGCGCGCGCGACCGGCGATCGTTGGGTCGTGCTGAAGGGCGAACGCGACGGGCGTCCGATCTTCGCGAGCGTCAACCGCGCGCTCAAGCGCATCGATCACCTGCTCTGCTCGTACCGCGTGGAGCTCGCGATCGCGCTGCGCGACGTGGACGACCAAGGGCTTCCGTCGAAGGACGAGCTCGCCGCGATCGCGGAGGGCGAAGACCGTCTGCTGGAGTCGCTGCAGGACGCGGTGTTCGCCGGCACCACGACCCACGCGGGCCGTCGCACGCTCGTGTTCTATGCGATGGAGTCGAGCCCGATGCTCGCGCGCCTCGAGACCTTCGCGCGCGAGGCCGGCTGGTCCGCCGAGGTCCGGATCGAGCGCGACCCGACCTGGCAGTGGTCGCACGACTTCGGCTGAGCACCGCGCGGCCCACTCCGATCGCGGCGCGACGTCGCGAACGAGTGGCTTCGCGCGATCCGACTGCTAAGAGCCGCTCCCCATGTCGGCTCTCTCTGGCTCGCTGAGCTACAGCCGCTTCTTCGTGACGATCCAAGGACGCGACGGAACCATCCGGTCGGCGGGGTCAGCCGCCGACGGATCTCTTCCGCGCGGCTTCCTCGATCGTTCCTACGAGAAGCTCCTCCACCACGCGATGCGCCCGCTCGACGCGGACGAGCCCGAGTCCGAGCGCAGCGGCTGGTGCGTGCTCGGCGATCCGCTCGACGTCTCCTTGCCGAAGGAGCGCGTGTACCTCGAGGGCTTCGTGAACCTCGGCTTCCGCACCGACAAATGGGTGATCCCCGGCGCGATGCTGCGCACGCGACTTCGCCAAGCCGAGATCGCGTACCGCGAGCAGGTGGGCCGCGAGAAGCTCTCGCGGCGCGAGCGCGCGGAGCTGAAGGAGGTCGTGACGCGCGAGCTGCGCAAGAAGCTCGTGCCGAGCACGCGCGCGGTCGATCTGACGTGGTCGCTCGACGAGGGCCTCGTGCGCTTCTTCAGCCACACCGCGAGCGCGATGCTCTCGATGGTGGATCTCTTCGAGAAGACCTTCGGCGCGAAGCTGGTGGCCGAGTCGCCCTACACGCTCGCGTCGCGTCTGCGCACCGACGACGATCCGATCGCGCTCGACGACGAGGCGCTCTGGGAAGCGCTCACGCCCACGATTCTCGTGCCAGAAGGAGACGCGTGATGCAGCTCGCCGATCGCATCGAGAAGCGCCGCTTCGTCGGCCGCGAGCTCTTGCTCTGGCTCTGGATGGAGTCGGAGCTCTTCGACGGAACCCTTCACACCGAGGAGCACGGCGCGTTCGGCTTCTGGCTGGAGAAGCAGCTCGTGCTCTCCGCGGAATCCGAGAGCACCTCGATCAAGGCGGCCGCGCCGGGGCTCGGCCGCGAAGCGAAAGAGGCGCTTCTGCGCGGACAGCTCCCGGAGCGTTTCGCGGTCCGGATCAGCAAAGACGACGAAGAGACCAGCCTCGTGCTCACGGGCGACACGCTCGCGCTGCGCGCGCTCAAGCTCGCGACGGTGCTCGACAAGAAGGAAGAGGCGGTGGTCGGCGATCTCGTCGACGAGCTCGCGGGTCGCACGCGCGGTCGAAAGAAGAAGAAGGCGGAGTCGGAAGAAGACGACGAGACGCCTTTCTACGAGCGCATGTCGAAGGCCGCCGAGGTCGAGGCGCTGCTCGGCACGCTCTACCGCGACTTCCTGCGCCTGCGCCTCGACGCGCGCTGGGATGCGGTGGTGGTGCCGACGATGCGGCAGTGGGCGGCGGGCGAAGACGTCGACGCAGAGGCGTACCGCGCCGCGAAGCGCAAGAGCATGAAGGGCGCCAAGGCCGCGAAGGGCACGCGGAAGTAGCGCACGACGGGCGGACCGCGCCGCCTCCACGAAAAGGAATCTTCATCGACCCACGCAACCGAACGTTCCTCCTGCCGAGACGCGGGCCTTCTCGGAGGAAACGTCATGAATCGGTGCTGGATCGGGGTGGTGCTCGCGTGCGCGAGCGTGGGTTGTGGAACGGTGCACATTCATCCGTTCGCGGTGCGAGCCGCGACGGAGCGCCAGATGGAAGACCGGGCGGAAGAGGACGCCGTGGTCGAGCGACGCGGTTGGGTGCGCCTGCACGTGCAGCCGCAGGCGGAAGGCGCGTTCTTCCGCAACGCGCGCGGCGAGACGCGTCAGTTTCGACAGGTCGACGTCGCGGAGCCGCCGCCGGAGATCGCGGCGGACCGACGCGCGCGCTACCAGTTCTGGCAGACCGAGCTGCGCGAGATCCGGCTCCAGCACGGCACCAAACACGTCGTGCAGCTCGTTGACTTCACGGAGGCGCTCGAGGTCGCGCTCCGCTACCACCTCGCGCGCCACTTCGAGCACGTCGACACCAGCCCGAACGCGGGCGCGTCGCTGCGCCTGGGCGGCGGTGAGGTCCGCCCGAACAACATGAACAAGCGCGCGGAGCTCGTGCTGGTGAGCGAGGTCGGCACCGCCGAAGGTCGCGGTTCCCGCAACACCGCGGGCCACCTCGGCTGGGCAATCCCAGTCTCCATGACCGTGATCGGCTCGGTGATCCTGACGTTCGTGATGCCGAAGATCGCGCGGGGCGACTTCCAGCGCGCAGTCGCCCGCGCGCTCGACGCCGCCGCCGCGCAGCTCGCGTCCGAGCTCGCGGCCCGCTGTCGCGTCGCCCCGATCGAGAACGTCTGCGGTTGATGGCAGCGCATCGAAACGAAACGAAGAAGCCCACGCACTCTCGCGTGGGCTTCTTCGCTCCGTCGTCGCATCGAGCCCTCAGCGCGCGCGCTCCATCCACACGAGACCGCCCCGCGTCCCGACCCAGATCCCGTCGCGCTCGGGCAGGATCGCCGTGACGTCGTCGCTCGGCAGCCCGTCGCGCGTCGTGTAGTGGCGCCACGCCCCGCGCGTTCCGACGAGCAGCCCGCGCTCGAGCGTTCCGACGTGAAGTGCTCCCTCGTGCGCGACGATCGCGTGTGGGTTCACCCAACCCGCGGGCAGGCCGTCGCGCTCCGTCTCGTGTGCGAAACGATCGCCCCGCTTCCACGAGAGGCCGCCGTGGTAGGTGCCCGCCACCAGCGCGCCGTCGATCGTCGCGAGCGCGGTGACCCAGTCGACCGGCAGTGCGCCCGACGAGACGGTGTGGCGCTGGAGGCGCGCGGTGCGTGGATCGAAGCGGTAGAGCCCGTGCAAGCTGCCGACCCACACCTGATCGCGCGCGGCGTCGCGAGGATCCGCGATCACGTGCACCGCGTGGAGCTGCTGCACCGGGAAACGTTCGACGTCGTGGCCGCCGGTCGCGAGCGTCACCGAGAGCGCGTCGCTGCCCCACCCTTGCCAGTTCTCTGGGTCGGCCGGGTCAGCGGCCGACGATTGTTCCCCGCCGCTCCAGCGCGCGAGCACCCGCGAGCTCGTGACCCAGAGCGCGCCGCGTGGGTCGACGTGCAGCGAGGTGACGTGGGTGCGTCCCGGGCCGCGCGCGTGATCGACGGGCACGAAGCGCCGACCGTCGTGCCAGAAGAGGCCACGATCGGTCGCGATCCAGAGCCGCTCGCCGCCGCGCGTCGTGACCGCGAGATCGTTGATGCGACCGTCGACGTGCCAGCGCGCGAGCTGCGTCGCGAGGCTCTCCACGCGCCCGTCGTCGCGCAGCCGCACGAGCCCGCGGTCGAAGGTGCCGACGTAGAGCGCCCCGAACGCACGCGCGAGCGCGGTCACGTCGGCCGAGGGAAGCGAACGATCCGCGAGCGCGACGAGCCGGCCTCCATCCAGCCGCGCGGTGCCTTCGCGGTGCGCGACCAACAAGCCCGCCTCGGAGCTCGCGAGCGCGAAGGCTTCGCGGGCGCCTTCGTAGCTCTGTGCGCGCCCGGAGAGGCGGTGCAGCCCCGCGCCGAAGGTCGCCACGTAGACCTCGTCGTCGTGCGCCGCGATCGCGCGCACGTCGCGCACCGGCAGCCGCTCGCTCGCGCGTGTGAGCGGGTGTCCACGCACCACACGACCTTCGCGGCTCACCGCGAGCCCGCCCAAAGTCCCGACGAGCACCTCGTGCTGGTGGCGCACCAGCGCGTGAACGGTGTCGTCCGGAAGACCGCTGCCCGCGGTGAGCCGCCCGATCACCCTCAGGTCCGCGGAGACCCGCAACACCCCCGCGCCCGCGCTCGCGATCCAGAGCTCGTCGCGGGCTTCCTCCGCTCCTTCCGTCGCGCGCATCACGAGCGCGTCCGTGAGCCGCTCCCGGGCGTGCGAGCTGCCGAGCGCGATCGTACGCGTCGGCGCGTCGAGCCGACGCAGGCCGTCGTAGCCGACCGCATAGCGCGCGCCGCCGAAGTCGAGCACGCGCCGCACGCGACGGATCGGGAACGTGCGCTTCACGTCGAGCGTCGTGACGTCGAGCTCCGCGAGCCCTTCGAGCGTGCCGACGTAGAGCGCGCCGTCCACGTGCGACACCGAACGCGCCCGCGCTCCCGGCAACCCCTCGCGCACCCCAATCACCCGCACGCTCGCGCCTTCGCGCACCACGAGCCCGCCGCTCGTCGCGACGAACGTCCGCGAGCCGACCGCCAACACGTCGTGCGCCTCCGCGGTCGCTCCGACCGTCGACACCACGCGGTAGCGCGGCTGTGCGTCGACGGTGGAGGCCACGAGCGCGAGCAACGCCGCGAGCGCGATCACCGCGTCGGAAGCCGGATTCATCGCGCCACCTCCAGCGTCACCGCTTGCTCCCGCACGTTCGCCGCCAGATCCACCACCACCAAGGTCAGCACGAAGACGTCGCGCACGTCCGAAGGCACCGTCACGCGCGCCTCCCACGTCCCCGGTCCGCTCGTCGCGAGATCCACGACCTCGCCGCCGATCCGCGCCTCCACGCGCCGCACGTCTTGCAGCAACTGCGCGCGCTCGTCCGTGAGCCACCCCCGATCGCGACCGACCTGCGAGAGATCCGCGTCCGTCACGATCTGCCGCGCCCGCAGGGTGATCGTCGCGCCCGGCCGCACGTCGCCGATCGCTTCGACCTCCAGCATCGGCGCGCTCGCGTCCACCGTGTACCAGAGCCGCGCGCGCTCGAGCCGACCGTCCGCGTGCGTGATCGCGATCTCGATCGGGTAGCTGCCCTCCTCCGCGTCGCCGGGCACGAGGAAGCGCGCGGTCCAGCGATCGATCTCCGGCTCCCACACCGCCGCGAGCGTCTCGCCGAAGGGCAGGAGCACCGTCACCGCACGCGCGTCCGCGGGCGCGGGGATGCGAATCTCCGGATCACCCGGCAGCGAGCGCGCGGGGCTGATGGTCGCCTCCTCCGCCTCCGGACGCGGCGTCGCGTCGACCGCGACGAAGCTCGTCCAGCGCGTCACGAGCCGATGCTGGAGCCCCAGCGTCGTGACCTCCTGGATGAGCGCGGGATCGTCGCGGAAGGCCATGCGCTCCATGCGATCGCCGATCGCCGCGCGCGCCCAGAGCGTGCGGTGCACCGCGTTCTCGGGCCCGCCTCGCGCGCCCTCGGGGAGCTGCACCGTGATCGCACGCTCGAAGCGCCGACCTTTGCGGGTGCCACGGATCTTCACCGTCGCTTCGCCGCCGCGCGCGAAACGTCCGTGCACGATGAGCGGCTGACCCGCGAAGAGATCGGGCAGCCGACGCGGGTAGACGTCGTGCACGTCGAGCCCGCCCCAGTCGATCGAGACGTCGGTGAAGGTCGGGCGATCGACGAGGTCGACGAAGCGTGACGCGAGCGCGGCGCCGTCCTCGGAGAGCGCGCCGAAGATCGCGCGGCCACGCCCGAGCTCCGCCGCGCGCCCGAGCACGAAGCGGTTCGGCGACGAGCCGAGCCCGATCGGGTACACGCGTGCGTCGCCGAGCGAGCCCACGATCGATCCGAGCACCTCGCGCTCGTTGCCGATCCAGCCGTCGGTCAAGAGCACCACGATTGGAAGTCGGCGGCTGACCCCGCCGACCCGGTCGCGAAGGCGGCTGACCCCGCCGACCCGGTCGCGAAGTCGGCCGACCCCGCCGACCCGGTCGCGAAGTCGGCCGACCTCGCCCTGCGCCGACGCGTTCGTGCGACGCAGCGCGTCCTCGATCGCCGGCACCATCCGCGTCGCGCCCACCGCGCGCAGGCCCTCCACGAAGCGGCTCGCCCGCGCGCGTGTCTCGTCGTTCACGGGCAGCGGTGACTCGTCGAGGCGATCCAGCACGTCCCCGAAGCTCACGATCGAGAACCGTTCGTCCGCACGCATCGTGGCGAGCGTCTCGCGCACGACGGCCTGCGCCTGCTGCATCGCGCGCCCACGCATCGACGACGAACGATCGATCACGAAGGTGATCTCGCGCGGCGCCGCGTCCGCGTCGGCGCTCGCGCCCTGCGGCGGCTGCACGACGAGCCCGAAGTAGCCGTTCGGCGCGCCGTCGTCCTCGGGCGTCACGGGCGCGCGGTGCGCGAAGAGCGCCGCCTCTGGCTGCGCGCCGCCGACGCGGTAGCGCAGCACGAAGTCGCGCGCAGTGTCGCGTGCCCCATCGCGCACCCCGTCGCGTGCACCGTCGCGGGCGTCGTTGCCTTCGAGCGCCACGCGCGCGCCGTCGTCGAGCTGCGTCGTCGCGATCGCATGCGTCGGCGAGCTCACGCCGAGGAGTGGCATCCCCGGACGCAGCCGCACCGAGAGATCCACCGCATCCGCCTCACGGACCTCGCGCGGATCGCCCACCACCGCCGATGGATTCGCGGGATCGAAGCGCCGCGGCGCGCTCATCGGGAACACCAGCTCGTACGCCCCCTCCGCGCCCTCGCGATCCGGCACGAAGGGCAACGTCTGCACGTAGGTCAGCCGCACGCGCACCGTCTCGCCTGGCCCCACGTTCGCGACCCGCTGCACGAAGAGGTCCTCGCGCTCTTGCTCGAGCAGCGCCGCACGACGACCCGACGCGCGCGCCTCCGCGTACTCGCGCCGCGCCTGCTCCTTGCGACGGATCTGCGCGCGCACCACGCGCGTGCCGACGTGCATCTCCATGTCGTCCACCGCCGCGCCGACGGGGAGAGGGAACAAGTACACCGCCTCGATCGCGCGGTCGTGCGGGTTCTCGAAGCTCTGCGTCACCGCCACGCGCGCGACCACGCCGCTCACGTCGGCGTCCACCCGCACACCGATCTGCGGCAGGTCCGGCTGCTCCTGCGGACGAAGCAGCGCGCGCGGCTCCTCCGGATCGGGCGCGCGGCCGGCGTTCGAGTCGGCCCCGTTCGCCTTGGCAACGTTCGCGTCGGTCGCGGTCTCCTCCGAGTCGCCCGCGAGCTCGTCCACGAAGCCGCCGAGCCGCAGCGTGCCGCGCCCCGGCCGATCGAGCGACGCGAGGAGCGCGGGTGAGACCTCGCTCGGATCGTCGACCACGTCGTCGACGAGGCCCGCGTGCTGCGCGTTGCCGCCCCACATGTGCCAGCCGTCGAGCTGCGGATCACCGAGCTCGAGCCCGATCACGTTGCCCGCGCCGGTCGCGACGTAGACCCAGCCTTCGGCCACGATCGGCTGGAAGACGATCGGCTCGCCGAGGTCGTACGCGCGCAGCGTGATGCCGGTGTCGATGTCGCCGAAGTAGAGGTGTCCGTCGACGGTGCCGTAGACGATCTGCGAGCCGACGATCGCGGGCGGCGACACCGTCTGCGCGTCCCCCGCGGATCCGTCGCGCCGACGCCACACGATCTCGCCCGTGCTCACGTCGCGCGCCACGATCTCGGGGCCCACCGCGGCGTACGCACGGCCGTCGACCACCGCGGGCGACGAGCCCTGGTAGGCCCAACCGCTCGCGACGTTCCGCAATCCGAGGCGCTCTCCGTGCGGCACCGCGCCCCACGCGCCCGCCTGCCCACTCGCGAGCTGGCGATCGCGCGATTGCCCGCGCAGGTAAGGCGCCGCGACGCGCTCCGCCGTGCGCATGACCTCGCCGCGTCGCACGTCCACCACGATCGCCTCTTCGTGCGGCGCGCCGCGCACGTCCACGCGTCGCGTCAGCAGCATCCGCTCGCCGTCGACCCACACCGCGCTCGTGGCGCCGAGGTTCTTGCGCCAGTGCACGTGCCCGTCGCGGTGGCGCACGCGAAAGACCGAGCCGTCCATCGTCGCGAAGAACACGTCCTCGCCGCGCACCTGCGGCGCTTGGATCACGTCGGCCGGGATCGAGAAGCTCCAGCGTGGATCGCCGTCGTCGACGTCGAACGCGCCGAACACGTGGGCGCCCTCCGCGGGGTACGCGCTCATCACGAGGTCTCCGCCGATCACCGGCTGGCTCATCAGCGGATCGCCGAGCCAACGCTTCCAGATCAGCTCGCCGGTGTCGGCGTTCGCCACGAAGATCGTGCAGCTCTCGGTGTTGAAGAGCACCCGATCGCGGTCGTAGATCGCGGCCGTCGGTCCTCCGTCCGGCGCGGCGAGCGACCACGCGAGATCGCCACGAAACGCGTCGAACGCGAAGAAGCGATGGCTCGCGAAGCCACCCCCGACGAAGAGCTTACCGTCGCCGTAGGTGGGCGTGGTGAGCAGATCGTTCGACGGAAGCGCGGTGATCCAGCCACGCTTGCCGTCCTCGAACGCGAAACGCCGCGTGCCGCCCCGACCCGGCCGCGGGATCTCGAGCGGACGCACCGCCAAACGGGAACCGAGCGCTTCGGTGGGCGCCTCTTCCGGGATTCCCCGAAACGCGAGCGCGCTCAAATCGACCTCTTCGACGCGTTCGTCCTCGTTCACCTCTGCGAACGTCGAACGAGGCACCGAGGGTGTCGCGGTGGTGCCACCGCCCGAAGGCGAGCCTCCACACGCCGCGGTCAGAAGAACGATGGAGAACACGCGTCGCGCCGATGCCGAGCCCATGAGACCTCCCGAGGGGCCGGCAGGTCAGGAAGCGTGCCGCGTGGGAGCGAGCGGGCAGACGGCGGAGGACGCGTGGGCGGAGGGACACGCGGGTGTGTCTGGGCGGGATACGTGGCGTCGCCGTCCGCGCTACCTCGTGAGCCGCGCGCGTTCGTGGCGTGTACCTTCCGCGGGATGGAGCTCTCGAACCTACGCCTCTCCACGCCGAACCTCTCGCTGCGGGAGCTCGAGCAAGACGACCTCGCTGCCGTGCAGGGATGGGCGACCGATCCAGAGGTCTGTCGCTTCATGACGTGGGGCCCGAACACGGACGACGACACCCGCGCGTTCCTCGCCTTCGCGGCGACGGAGCGCCGACGCGAGCCGCGCGTGACGTTCGAGCTGGGGGTCGAGCACGAAGGTCGGCTCGTCGGCGCGGGGGGACTTCGGATTCGAAGCGCATCGAATCACTCGGGCGACCTCGGCTACGCGCTCCGCCGCGATCGGTGGGGCCTCGGCTGGGGCACCGAGGTCGCGCGTGCGCTGTTGCGCTTCGGCCACGAGCAGCTCGGCTTGCATCGCATCTGGGCGACCTGCGACGTCGACAACGTGGCCTCGGCGCGTGTGCTGGAGAAGATCGGCATGCACCTCGAAGGCCGAATGAAGCACCACATGCGACGCCACGGCGTCTGGCGGGACTCGTTCCTCTACGCCTGGGTGGACGACGGATGAGCGCGACCCACGCCTCCATGGCACGTCGCGTGCGAAGCGGCTCTCGCATGACGCGAATCGTGCCAGCCCTCTTCTCGTTCGTCGTTCTCTTCGCGCTCGACGCCACCGTCGCACACGCCTGCAGCGACGCGGGTCCTCCCAACTCGACGTGCACGCCGTACGACGACCGCGAGTGGCTCACGTGCGAGTCGCACGCGGACTGTCCCGACGAACAGGTCTGCAACGCCGACGGCCACTGCGCGTGCGAGTGCCAGTACGGCGAGGTGTGCGAAGGCGATGCGTGTCGCTGCGCGGACCGACCCGATCCCGTGGTGCCGCCCGGCTGCGAGCGTGAGATCAACTCGTGCGGGGACGTGCAGGTGCGTTGCCCGCGCGATGCTGGACCGGTCGTCGAGGGCGATCCGTGCCGCCCGGACGCAGGTGGTCCGACCACGCTGCCCGAAGAGTGCCGTGAGCCAAAGACCGACGACGGCGGTGCATGCTCCGCGGGTGGCGGTGGCGCGACGGGCAGTGTGCTCGCGCTCTTGGGCGCGTGGCTCGTTCGTCGTCGCCCGCGCGCGCGTCGGTGACGACGCCGCGCTGCGCTCGACGTGCGCCCTGCGCATCACGTGCAGCGTCCTGCGCAGCTCCACCGGACGTCGCCGGTATCCCGCTGCGACCCCTGACGCATCGAATCGGATTCGGGCATCCTCCGCGAATGCGGACCCTGCTGCTCCTGGCGCTCCTCTCTCTGCTGGCCTGTGGCGACGACGACGGCACCATCTTCGTCGACGCGGGCACCGACTCCGGCGCGACCGATGGAGGTCGCGTGGACGCAGGTCCGGACCCACTCGACGCGGGCTTCGACGCGGGCATCGACGGAGGTGAAGACGCGGGCGACCTCGACGCCGGAACCGATGCGGGCGAGCTCGACGCCGGCAGCGACGCGGGAGACCTCGACGCCGGAGATGACGCCGGCAGCGACGCCGGCCCGCCCTGCATCGAGATCCCCGGCTCGACCGATCCCGCGGTCGTCTTGATGGGCGAGCTCTCCGCGACCAGCCCGATCTGGATGCGCCCCGAAGAAGGCGAGACCGCGATCTGCGAAGAGGTCGCGACGGGCGACTACGCCTACGAGGCCTTCACGTTCTGCGAGGTCGAGGGGCTGCCGCACTACTGTCTGATCTCGATGACGGGCATCGACGGCGAGGGCGGCACGCTGAGCGACCCGTACCTCTTCGTGTACCCGGGCAGCGCGCTGCCCGCCGACCGAACGAGCTGCGTCGCCGAGAACGACGACGAGAACGAGGACACCTTCGACAGCTACGTCGAGCTCGAGGTGCCGGCGGGAGGATCGATCACGATCGTCCCGAGCGCGTTCGACGAGATCGACTCCGTGGAGTCGCCGGGCGTCGGCACCTACACGCTGACGATCGTGTGCTCCGAGCCGGTGTGAAGCGCGCCGCTCGACGATCGCGCCCGCGCGCCCAATGCTCGGGCGCATGTTCACCGGCATCACCCGCGGCACGTTCCCCGTCGTCCACGTCGAGCGCGAGCCTTCGCTGCTGCGCTTCGCGGTCGATCTCGGAGAGTACGCGCGCGGCCTCGAGCTCGGCGCGAGCGTGAGCATCGACGGCGTCTGCCAGACCGTGGTCGCGCTCGAGGGCGACGTGGTGCGCTTCGACGCGATCCAAGAGACGCTCGACAAGACGACCCTCGACACGCTCGTGGTCGGTCGTCGCGTGAGCGTCGAGCGCAGCGCGCGGGTCGGCGACGAGATCGGCGGGCATGACGTCTCCGGCCACGTCACCGGCACCGGTCGCGTGGTGGAGATGCGCCACGAGGGTCACGACGTCTCGCTCACGATCGAGATCCCGCGCGCATGGACGAAGTACGTGCTCCCTAAGGGCTTCGTCGCGATCGACGGCTCGAGCCTGACGGTCGGCGAGGTGGTGGAGGACGGCGAGGTCGGGCGCTTCTCGCTCTACCTGATCCCCGAGACGCTGCGCCTGACGAACCTCGGCAACAAACGCGTCGGCGACCGCGTGAACGTCGAGCTCGACCCACGCACCGTCGCGATCGTGGCGACGGTCGAGCGCGTGCTCGCCGCGCGTGGCTTCTGACCCCCGAAGCGCGCGATCCGTGATGCGCGTGGCGTCACGAAGGCTCGGCTCGACCTCGGCCTCGCCGCGCCCAGCGCGGAACGAGCGCCGAACGCGCCCGCACCCCGACCGCGCACCGACCCCTGCGAAACTCGATTGACAGGTCGCCAGGCCCCGCCAATATTCCGCCTCCCGCTGGCGATGTAGCTCAGATGGCTAGAGCGGGCGTTTCATACGCGCTAGGTCGCAGGTTCGATTCCTGCCATCGCCACCACGCCGCCTCTCGAGGCGGCGTTTGCTTTTGGGGCTGGCTCGGGGGG
>ERZ761607.2548-NODE-2548-length-19479-cov-5.431888_pt1 | contig 19479 bp, 18 predicted proteins | sample MGYA00511164_ERZ761607 | MGnify/ENA primary metagenome ERZ761607 (study PRJEB28899, sample SAMN02445080) | bioreactor sludge metagenome | biome: EBPR sludge | place: Australia: Brisbane, Thorneside Wastewater Treatment Plant | collected 2011-06-22 ...
GTCGAAGTCGGGGCGCACGTTCCGCAGCCCCGGCACGGCCGGCGGAACCGCACGATGCGGCGCACCGCCGGGCTGCCCAGCGGTGTCGACGAGGTCCCCCGGAAGTGCTCAGCCGGCCGCCAGCGTGACCGACACCCCCAGCCCCGGGCGCGCGTGGCGCAGGGCCAGGCGCCCGCCGTGCGCCTGCGCCACCAGGCGACACAGGTACAGCCCGAGGCCGACACCGCCGGCGGCGCGCGTGCGGGCGCTGTCGGGCCGGTAGAAGGCCTCGGCCAGGCGCGCGAGCTGGGCCTCGGGCACGCCAGGGCCGTGGTCGCGCACGTCGATCGTCACCGTCCCGTCTGCCGCGACGGCCAGGCGCAGCGTCGGCGGCTCGGCCGCCACGGCGGCATGGCGCAGCGCGTTGTCCAGCAGGTTGCGCAGCAGCAGGCGGACGCGCGCGCGGTCCACGCTGGCCAGGGGCAGGCCGGCCGGGGCCTGCAGGTCGATCGCGTTGGCCACCGGGTGGCGGTGCTGCAGTTCGGCGATCACCTCGCGGGCCAGGGCCGCCAGGTCGGTCGGCTCGCGATGCAGCGCGGCATGGCGGCCCGCCAGGCGCTCGCTCTCCAGCAGGTCGCCGATCATCGCGGCCATCTCCTGCAGGTCGCGCAGCAGCGCGGCGCGCTGCTCGCCGGCCTCGCCGTGTTCCGGCAGAAGCTCGGCGTGCAGCCGGGCGCGGGTCAGCGGGCTGCGCAGCTCGTGGCTGATGGCCAGCAGCAGTGCGCGCTTGGCCTCGAGCATCTGGCGGATGTCCTCGCCCATGGTGTTGACCGTGGCGGCGAGCTGACCCAGTTCGTCGGGCCGCCCGGCGTGGCGCACCGGGATCGGCCGGCCGAAGTTGCCGGCGCCGAAACGCTGCGCGCCGGCCCCGATCTCGTCCAGCGGGCGCAGCAGCCGGCGCACGTAGAGGTAGGCGCCGAGCGTGATCGCCAGCAGCGCGGCCAGCGCCGCGCCGAACAGCCGCGGCCGGCGCTCGAAGGCCTCGCGGTTCATCGCGAAGGCGATGCGGTGGCCGTCGGCCGTGCGGCGCTCGAGCAGCGGCGCCCAGTCCTGGCGCGCATCCAGCGGGCCGCTGTCGCGCCGGGCCGCCTCCACCCAGGACGGCCCGGGGGTGCCGCGGTCGTGCCTCGCCCGCTCGGCCGCCTCGGGGTCGCGGCGGTCTCGGGCGTGCCGGTGAGCTTCCGCCTGCTCGGGGTGCGAGGCCCAGTTCACCGCGGGGCCGTCGATGCGCACCGTGATCGGCAGCCGTTCGGCCAGGGCCTGGGCCCGCTCGGTGCTGGGCGGGCCGCCGGCCGGGCCGGCGATCTCGGCGGCCAGGCGGTCCACGTAGTCGTCGAGCAGTGGCCGTGCGGCCTCGCGCCAGCCGATGCTGAACGCACGCTGCGCGCCGACCGCGAAGACCCCGGTCAGCGCCACGGCCAGCAGCAGGAACATCAGCACCAGCCGGCGCTTGATCGAGCGGCCCCGGGAGAGGCCCTTCAGGCGCACCCGCCATCCGCCGGCGGCGGCCGATGCGGGGGGCGAGCCGGGCACGGCGTCGGCCGCGGATCGGCCCGCGTCGCCGGCCATCACGCCCGCCGCGGCAGCGCCAGCGCGTAGCCGGCGTTGCGCAGGGTCTTGATCGCCTCGAGCGGCTCGAGCTTCTTGCGCAGCCGGCTGACCACGATGTCCACCGCGCGCGTGTACAGATCGGCCTCGTGGCCGCGCAGGCGGTTGAGGATGTCGTCGCGGCTGAGCACCCGTCCCGGCTCGCGGGCCAGCAGCAACAGCAGTTCGTACTCGGTGCCGGTGAGCACCACGGCCTCGCCCTGGCGCTCGACGCTGCGGCGCGCGGTGTCGATGCTCAGCCCGTCGAAGCGCAGCACCTCGTGCGTCGGCGGGGGGGCGGGCGCCGCGGCCGGTCCCGCGGCGCGCGGTCGCTGGCGGCGCAGCACCGTCTGCAGCCGGGCGACCAGCTCGCGCGGCTCGAAGGGCTTGGGCAGGTAGTCGTCGGCGCCCAGCTCCAGGCCCACCACGCGGTCCATGACCTCACCGCGGGCGGTCAGCATCAAGACCGGGATGTCGCTGTCGCGACGGATCGTGCGGCAGAGCTCGAAGCCGTCCATCTCCGGCAGCATCACGTCGAGGATGGCGGCATCGAAGCCGCCTTCGCGCAGCCGGGCCAGCCCCTCGCCGGGTCGCAGCGCCTGCTCCAGCTCCAGCTCGAAGCGGCGGAAGTACGCGGCCAGCGGCGGGCCGAGCTGCTCGTCGTCGTCGATCAGCAGGATGCGGGGCATGGCGTGATTGTGCGGGGCGCTGGCGGCCGGCCCCGGCCCGCGGGCCGGCCGCGAGGATGCTCGCGCACGGGTTGCGTCGTCAGCCGCGGCCTCCCCAGCGGTGGCCGCGCTTGTCCATCATCTCGCGCACCCGGGCCTGCTGGGCCGGCGTGAGGCTGTCGTAGAAGTCGGCCATCGCCTCCACCACCTTCGGGCCCTGGCCCTGCACCGCGGCGGTCTTCGCCTGCAGCAGGGTCTGCGCCTGGGTGCGGTCGAACTTCTCGCCGGCGATCAGCGCCTTCAGCTCGTCGCGCGGCGTGCTGCCCGGCGCGCCACGCAGCGCCTGGCGCTGGGCGACCAGGGCATCGGCCAGCGTCTCCAGGCGGGCCTTCTGAGGCGCGCTGAGCTCGAGCTTGTCGCTGATGCGCTCGACCGCCTTGCCGCGCATCTCGCTGACCTGCGCATCGCTCCAGCTGCCGCGGCCGTGGCCGTGGTACGAGCCGCAGGCGGCCAGGCCGCCGAGCAGCACCGCGACGGAGGCGGTGGCGATCAGGGTGCGCCGGATCCAGGTCTTCATGGGGTCCATCCTTTCGTGTACGGGGGTTGCGATGGACCTGATGGTGGCCGGGCGGGGCCGCGGCCGGGTCTCGCTGCGGTTGCGTTGCATGTCGGTTTGTTTCGGCCGCCCCTGCCACCGCCGCAACCGGCCATGGGTGTGGGCGGACGGTGGGCGGCCCCGGGGCGCGTAGGTCGCCGGCGACGGCTCCGACTTCCAGGGGAGGTGGCTTCCGCCGCGTGCTGCGTGACCGTAGCATCCGCGCTCAACCTCGAAGTCCCGACGGACAGCCCGGAGATCGCATCATGATGTCGTGTCGCTCGCTCGCCCTGACGCTCGCTTGGCTCGCGTTGTCGGCCGCGCTGCCGGCCAGCGCGCAGACCGTCAGCTTCAGCAACACCGCGCCGATCTCGATCGTCGACTCCGCGCCCGCGAATCCCTACCCGTCCTCGATTGCCGTGTCCGGGCTCGCGCCGGGCTCGATCCTCAACATCCAGGTGCTGCTGAACGGTTTCAGCCACAGCTTCCCCGACGACACCGCCGCCGTGGTGGTGGCCCCGTCGGGGACTGCGGCGCTGCTGTTCAGCGGCCCGGGCGGGGGCGACGATGCCGTCAACCTGAACCTTGTCTTCGACGACAACGCGTCCACCGCGCTGCCGAGTTTCGGCGCGCTGACGAGCGGCACGTACCGGCCCGGCCTGAACCAGTACAACGACAGCTTTCCCCTGCCGGGTCCCGCGTCCTACGGCACCACCTTCGCCTCGTGGCTGAACGAGTCGCCGAACGGCACCTGGAACCTGTTCATCGCCGACCTGGTCGAGAGGGACACCGGTTCGGTCTCCGGCGGCTGGGCGCTGCGGTTCGACGTCGCCGCGGCGGCCCCGGTCGCCGCCGTGCCCGAACCGTCGCGCTACGCGATGCTGCTCGCCGGCCTGGCCATGCTCGTCGCATGGCGCCGCTACGGCAAATCCGCCCGGGGCCAGTCCACGGCGAGTTGAGGCCCCGGGGTCGGAGCCTCGGCCTGCAGCCGACGGGCGCGGCGCGGGCCGCTCCGTCGGCTGCCGATCAGCCGGCGTCTCCTGCGGCGCCGCGCAGGCGCGGTGCCATGGTGCATGATGACGCCGTCGTCACGGCGCTGTCCGGGGCGGCGACCCGCGACCGCCCGCCCTCGATGGACGACCTGCACCTCCTGATCGACCTGCACCTGGATGCCGAACGGCAGGGCCCCGGGGGCGTTGCCGAGACCCGGCGGGCCATCGAGCTGGCCGGCCTGCGCGGCCGGCAGGCCCTGGCGATCGCCGACATCGGCTGCGGCACCGGTGCCTCCACGCTGGTGCTGGCGGCGGAGCTCGATGCGCGGGTGACCGCCGTCGACCTCGCGCCCGGGTTCCTGGCCGCCTTGCGCTCGCGCGCCGAGGCGGCCGGCCTGGCCGCGCGCATCGACACCGTGCAGGGATCGATGGACGCGCTGCCCTTCGAGCCCGGCAGCCTGGACGCGATCTGGTCGGAGGGTGCGGTCTACCAGATGGGCTTCGAGAACGGCGTGCGGCAGTGGCGCCGTTTCCTGAAGAGCGGCGGCATCCTGGCCGTCTCCGAACTGACCTGGCTTACCCGGCAACGGCCCGCCGAGCTGGAGGCGTTCTGGGTGTCGCAGTACGCCGAGGTCGGCACGGCCTCGTCGAAACTGGCCGTGCTCGAGCGCGAAGGCTATTCGCCCGTGGGCTACTTCGTGCTGCCCGAGGCCTGCTGGATCGACGCCTACTACCGGCCGACGCAGCAACGTTTCGCGGCCTTCCTCGCGCGGCACGGCGGCAGCGCGGCCGCGCGGGCGGTGGTGGCGGCCGAGGAGGCGGAGATCGCGCTGTACGAGCGCTACCGCGCCTTCTTCGGCTACGGCTTCTACATCGCGCGCAAGACCGAGGCCGCGTGAGCTGACGGGGTCGGAGGATCGAAGGCCATGGCGCTGCGCCTGCTCCACACCGCCGACTGGCAGATCGGCCGCATCGCCTCGCAGTTCGAGCCCGACGACGCGCTGGCCCTGTTCGAGGCGCGTTTCCAGGCGGTGGAACGGCTGGCGGTGCTGGCGACGCAGCATGCCGTCGATGCCGTGCTGGTCGCAGGCGACGTGTTCGACGCGCAGACGGTGTCGGACAAGACCATCCGCCGCCTGTTCAACGCGCTGCAGGGCTACACGGGGCCCTGGGTGCTGCTGCCGGGCAACCACGACGCGGCGCTGGCCGAGTCGGTCTGGAGCCGCGCCCACCGGCTCGGCGTGGTGCCGCCCCAGGTCGTCACCTGCCTGGTGCCCGGCATCCGCATCGTCGGAGACCGGCTGGCCTTGCTGCCGGCGCCGCTGGTGCAGCGTCACACGCATGCCGACCTCACGGAGTGGTTCGCCGGCGCGCCGACGCCCGCCGGCCTGCCGCGCATCGGGCTGGCCCACGGCTGCGTGCAGGGCGTGCTGCCCGACCAGGTGGACTCGGCCAACCCGATCGCCGCCGGCCGGGCGGCCGTGGCCGGGCTGGACTACCTGGCGCTGGGCGACTGGCACGGCAGCCGGCGCATCGATGAGTGCACCTGGTATGCCGGCACGCCGGAGACCGACCGCTTCCGGGCCAACGATTCCGGGCAGGCGCTGCTGGTGAGCCTGGAAGGCCCGGGGGCCGCGCCCGCGGTGCAACCGCTGCCGACCGGCCGATACCGATGGCGGCAGCTCGAGTCCCGGCTGGCCGTGCCGAGCGACGTGGACGAGGCGATCGGCGCCCTGGACGAGGCAGGCGCGGACGACGTGCTGCAGTTCCGCGTCGCCGGCTCCTGCAGCCTGCAAGGGCAGCGCCGGCTGCAGCGCGCCGTCGACGAAGCGCGTGCCCGTGTGCGGGCGCTGGTCCACGAGTCCCACGCTCTGCGGCTGGAGCCGACGCCGGAGGACATCCAGGCTCTGCAGGCCGATGGCTACGTCGGCGAGGTGCTGCAGCAGCTGAAGGCCGAGCAGGCCGGTCCCGATGGCGAGACGGCGCGCGACGCGCTGGTGATCCTGGCCCGCCTTCTCGACGAGCTGGCGGCGCCCCCGGGCGCCGCTGCCGACCGGGCGGAGGCCCGCCGATGAAGCTGCGGCGCCTGCGCATCGAGCATTTCAAGCGCTTCCGCGAGCCGCTGACGCTCGAGGGCTTCGCCGACGGGCTGAACCTCTTCGCCGCGCCCAACGAATCCGGCAAGTCCACCGTGGCCGAGGCCATCCGCGCCGCCTTCTTCGAGCGGCACCGCTCGAGCAGCGTCGAGCACCTGCGGCCCTGGGACGAGCCTGCCGCCACGCCCACGGTGGAGGTGAGCTTCGACATCGGCGGCCGGCGCTACCAGCTGAGCAAGGCCTTCCTCGGCCGCAAGCGCTGCGAGCTGCTGATCGCCGGCCAGGCGGCGCTCGACGGCGCGGCCGCCGAAGACCACCTGGCAGGCCTGCTGGGCTTCAGGTTCCCCGGCAAGGGCGCCAGCGCGCCCGAGCACATGGGCATCCCCGGCCTGCTGTGGATCCGGCAGGGCAGCGCGCACGAGCTGGCCGGCGCGGTTGCGCACGCGGCCGAGCACCTGCGCCAGGTGCTCGGCGAATCGCTGGGGGACCTGACCTCGTCCACCGGCGACACGCTGCTGCGTGCCGTGGAGACCTCGCGCAACGAGCTGCTGACACCGGCCACCGGCCAGCCCAAGGGCGAGTACGCGGCAGCGATTCAGCGCAAGGGTGAGCTGGCGGGCCAGCTGGCCGAACTGGACCGCGACATCGCGGCCTACCAGGGCAGCGTCGACCGTCTGGCGGGCCTGCGCCGCGAGCACCGGCGCGACGAGCAGGATCGCCCGTGGGTGGCGGTGCGCGAGCAGCACCGGGCAGCGCTGGCCCGGCTGGAGACGGCCCAGGGCCTGGAGAGCCGCCAGCAAGCCGAGCAGGCGGCGCTGCAGCAGTGGCGCACCCAGGCGGCGGCGCTGCGCTCCGAGCTGGAGGCCTTCGCGCGCGACGATGCCGCCGTGACCGCGCGCCGGCAGGCCCTGGCGCAGAAGGCCGCCGCGGAGAGCGCGGCGCAGGTGGACGTGCAGTCGTGGGAGCGGCGCCACGCCGAGGCCGTGGCAGCCGATGCCGGGTCGCGCCAGGTGCTGGAGCGTGTTCGTGCCGCGGCCTCGCGGGCCGACGTGACGCGTGCTGCCGCGGAGCTCGACGCGACCCTCGGCACCCTGGCCGGCACCGTCGCCCGCGCGCGCGACGAACGCGCTCGCGGCGCACGCCTGCAGGCCGAGGCCGAGGCGCTGGCCATCGCCCCCGCCGAGCTGAAGCGCGCCAGCCAGCTCGCGGAGACCCTGCGCGACGTGGGTGTCAAGCTCGACGCTGCCGCCACCACGCTGGAGTTCGACCTGGCCGACGGCCCGGTGGTGCGACTGGGCGAGGAGACGCTCGCCGGCCGCGCGCGCCGCACCGTGGTGGACCGCACGGAGATCCACATCGAGGGCATCGGCCGCATTGCCGTGCAACCCGGCGGCGCCGACATCCCGGCTCTCACGGCGCAGCGCGACAGCCTGGCTGCCGAGTTGACCGGCCTGCTGCACCGGCTGCGGGTGGCCCACGTGGCCGAGGCGCAGGAGCGGGCGCGCCAGGCGAGCCAGCGGCTGCAGGAGGCCCGGGCCAGCCGGACGGTGCTCGAGGCGCTGGCGCCCGCGGGCGTGGACGCGCTGGAGGCCGAACTCGCGGCCCGCACCGCGCGTCGCGGCGAGCTGCTCGCGGCGCTGGCCGCGCTGCCGCCGGCCGACGTCGGCGGCGAGGCCCTGCCGGACCTGCCCGGCGCGCAGGCGCAGGCCGAACGTGCCGCCAAGGCACTGGAGGACGCGGCCTCGGCGCTCGGTCAGGCCCGCGTGGCGGCCGCGCGGGCGCAGAGCGACCACCAGGCCGCGCGCCAGGAGCTGGCCGCCGCCCAGGCCACGGCCGACGACGAGCGGCGCGCCGCGCGCATGGCCGTGGCGCGGCAGGCGCTGATCGACGCCGCGGCCCAGGAGGAAGCGGCCCGGCAGCGCGTGGAGTCCACGGCCGCCGAGCTGAAGAGCGTCAACCTGGGCGTTCTGCGCCAGGACGTCGAGCGTTTCGCGCGCAGTGCGCAGCAGCTGGAAGACGCGCACGAGCGACGCCGCCAGGAGATCGTCCGCCTCGAGGTGGCGCTGGAGACCCAAGGTGCGCTGGGCCTCGAAGAGCAGCGCGGCGAACGCGAACGCGAGCTGGAGGCCGCGAGCCGTCGCGTCGACGAGCTGTCCCGCCGCGCCGGCGCGCTGGACCACCTGCTGGCCCTGCTGCGCGAGAAACGCGCGGCGCTGGCGCGGCGTCTGCGCGCGCCGCTGCAGAAACACCTGGACCACTACCTGGGCCTCCTCTTCCCCGGCGCGCACATCGAGGTGGCCGACGACCTCTCGCCCGGCGCCATCACGCGCGACGGCCCGCGCGGCCCGGAAAGCGGCGGCTTCGAGGACCTGAGCGTGGGCACGCGCGAGCAGATGGGCATCGTCGCGCGCCTGGCCTATGCCGACCTGCTGCAGGAGGCCGGCCGCCCGACGCTGCTGATCCTGGACGATGCGCTGGTCAACACCGACGAGGACCGGCTGGGGCAGATGAAGCGCGTGCTCTACGACGCGGCGCAGCGCCATCAGGTGCTGATCTTCACCTGCCACCCGGCGGCCTGGCGGGACCTGGGGGTGGCGGCGCGGGCGATCGGGCCCTGAGCCGCGCAGCCGAGTCGGCGAGGATGCCGACGACGGGCGCAGGCCGCGACCGGCCTCCAGGCGGACGTCCCGGCGGGGAGCGGTCAGCGCTGGCGGGCTCCGGGCGCGAGGGGGCGGGCGGCTGAGCTGGACATCCGGCCTGCCATCAGCGCCCGTCGAGCGGATAGGCCGGGTCGTTGTAGCCCGGGGTGGAGGGGTGGCCCGGCTTGACCAGCGCGTCCACCGTGGCTTCGTCCTCGGGCGTGACGACGATGTCCAGCGCGGCGAAGTAGTCTTGCCACTGCTCGAGCGTGCGCGGGCCGGCGATCACCGAGGACACGGCGCGGTTCGCCAGCACCCAGGCCACGGCGAAGTGGCTGATGCGCATGCCGCGGCCGGCGCAGTACGCCTCGAGCTGCTGCGCGATGGCCAGGGACTCCGCGCGGAATTCCGTCTGCATCATTCGCCTGTCGGCCCGTCCGGCACGGGTGTCGGCTGCCGGTTGCACGCCGGGCCGGTACTTGCCGGTCAGCACCCCGCGTGCCACGGGGCTGTAGGGCACCACGCCCAGGCCGAGGCTGTGGCAGGCCTCGAGGATCTCGTTCTCGGGCTGGCGGTTCAGCAGGTTGTAGTAGGGCTGGCACGCCACGGGGCCGGGCATGTTCAGCTCGCGCGCCAGGTACACCGCCTGCGCGATGCGCCAGCCGCGGAAGTTGGACAGTGCCCAGTAGCGGATCTTGCCCTCGCGCAGCAGCTGGTCGATCGCACGCAGGGGCTCCTCGAGGTCGCTGCCGTTGAAGTCGCGGTGCAGGTAGAGCACGTCGACATGGTCCGTGCCCAGGCGCTGCAGGCTGGCCTCGCACTCGCGCAGCACCCAGCGCCGCGACGTGCCGCCGTGGTTCGGCAGCTCCGCCATGCGGTTGCCCAGCTTGGTGGCCAGCACCCAGTGGTCGCGCGTCGACGCGATCAGGCGGCCGACCATGCGCTCGCTCTCGCCGAAGCTGTAGACGTCCGCCGTGTCGATGAAGTTCACGCCATGCTCGCGTGCGTGCCCGACGATGCGGGCCGCCTCCGCTTCGTCGGTCTGGTCGCCGAACATCATCGCGCCGAGGCACAGGCGGGAGACGCTCAAGGGGCTGCGGCTGCTCAGGGGGCGGTACTGCATGGTGAAGCGGGTCCCGGTGTCCGGAGGACCGAACGATAGCGCCGCTCGCCGTGCCGTCTCCCGGCGCCCTGGCAGCGCGCATCCCGGCGCCGGCCCACAATCCGGCGCCGGACGGCGCACGGGGCGCCAGGGCCGACGCAAGGAGCACCGATCATGGGCTGGTTTTCCAAGAAGGACGCCAACTTCCACCTCTCCACCGTGCTGCCCACGGGCGAGCACGGCCCGCGCGTGGCGCAGTACCTCGGCGTGGTGCATGGCGAGGCCATCATCGGCGCGAACATCTTCCGCGACATGTTCAGCTCGGTGCGCGACGTGGTGGGCGGCCGCGCGGGCGGCTACGAGCGCGCGCTCTCCGGCGCGCGCGACACGGCCACCGAAGACCTCATCGACGCAGCCAAGGCCCTGGGCGCCGACGGGGTGGTGGGCATCGATTTCGACTACGAGGTGCTCGGCGAGACCAACGGCATGATGATGGTGTGCGTCAGCGGCACGGCCGTGAAGATGGCCTGAGGCTCGGCGCGGGCGGGCGAGGCCTCCTGCGGGCGTCGCGGTCCGCCCGACAATACGCGCCCCACGCGTGCGCAGCCCGATGACCCCCCGCCCGACGACGATCCCGCCGCCTGCCCATGTCATCGGCATCGATGGCGGCGGCAGCGGCACGCGGGCCTGCCTGCAGACACTCGACGGGCGCACGCTGGGCCGCGGCAGCGCCGGCCCGTCGAGCCTGAGCCAGGGTGTCGAGCAGGCCTGGCGGCACGTCGAGCAGGCGATCGACGAGGCTTTCGAGGCGGCCGGCCTGCCAAGGGCGGCGCGGGCGGACTGCGCCCTCGGCCTGGGACTGGCCGGCGCGGGCCGGCCGGCGCAGCGCGAGGCCTTCCTGCAGCGGGACCCGGGCTATGCCTGCCTGGTGCTGGAGAGCGATGCCCGCACGCTGTTGCTCGGCGCGCACGGCGAGCGAGCGGGCATCGTCGTGGCTGCGGGCACCGGCAGCGTGGGCGCGGCGCGCCTGCCCGACGGGTCGATCCGCGTGGCCGGCGGCTGGGGCTTCCCGATCGGCGACGAGGGCAGCGGCGCCTGGCTGGGCCTGTGCGCAGTGCGCCAGGCGCAGGCCGCGCTGGACGGCCGCGCAGCGGCGGGGCCCCTGGCCCGAGCGGTGCTGGCGCAGGTGGGGCCCGGGGCCGTCGACCTGCAGGCCTGGTGCGCGCGATCGGGCCCGAGGGCCTACGCCGCGCTGGCACCCCTGGTGTTCGACTGCGCGGCGGGCGGCGACCCGCTGGCCTGGGGTTTGCTGCAGGATGCGGCGGACGAGCTGGCGAACCTGGCGCGCGCGCTGCAGCCGGCCGCAGGGCCGTTGCCGGTGGTCGTCGGCGGCAGCATCGGCGCGCGCCTGGCCGACCGCTGGCCGGCGGCCCTGCGTGCGCACTGCGTGGCGGCCATCGGCGACAGCGTGGACGGGGCCTTGCTCCTCGCGCGGCGTGCGCTGGGCCTGGCGGCGGCCGGCCCGGTGACCGGGACCCTGTCGGCGGCGGAGGGCGGGTGAGGCCGGGATGGTGTCCACGCTGAGCGGCACGCTGCTGACCCCGGCGGGCTTCGTGGCCGGGGAGCTCGTGCTGCAGGGCGGGCGCATCGCCGCGGTCGACGGCCGGGCGGTCGACGAAGCCGCGGCGCGCAGCGCCGGCCGGCTGGTCGTCCCCGGCTTCGTCGACCTGCACGTGCACGGCGGCGGCGGTGCCGACACGATGGACGGCGGCGATGCGGTGGCCACCCTGGCGCGGCTGCACGCGCGGCACGGCACGACCGCGCTGCTGGCCACGACGATGACCGCGCCTCTGGCGGAGATCGAAGCCGCGCTGCATGCGCTGGCGCCGCAGCTCGAGCAGCGGGCCGCCAGCGCCGCCCGCGTGCTCGGTGTGCACCTCGAGGGGCCTTACATCAGCGCCGGCCGGCTTGGCGCGCAACCGGACTGCGTGCGGGCCCTGTCGCTCGACGAGCTGCTCGCGCTGCACGCGATCGTGCCGATCCGCGTCGTGACGCTGGCGCCGGAGTCCGCGGGCAGCCTCGCGGCCATCCCGTCCCTGGTCGCCGCGGGCCTGCGCGTGCAGATCGGCCACAGCGACGCCGGCTACGAGGAGGCGCTGCAGGCGCTGCGGGCCGGGGCGAGCGGCTTCACCCACCTGTTCAACGCGATGAGCCTGCTGCATCACCGCGCCCCGGGCGTGGCCGGTGCCGCGCTCGCGCACGCCGAGTTCGCCGAGCTGATCCCCGACCTGCTGCACGTGCACCCCGGGGCCATCCGCGCGGCGCTGCGCGCCGTGCCCGGGCTGTATGCGGTGAGCGACGCCACCGCCGCGGCCGGCATGCCCGACGGCCGCTACCGGCTCGGGCGCCAGACGGTCGCGAAGTGCCTTGGCGCGGTGCGGCTGGCCGACGGCACGCTGGCCGGCAGCGCGCTGACGATGGACCAGGCGCTGCGCAACCTGGTCTCGGTCGGGCTGCCGCTGGCCGACGCCTGCGCGCGGGTCAGCACGGTGCCCGCGCGCTACCTGGGCCTGGCCGACCGCGGCCGCCTCGCGCCGGGCTGCAGTGCCGACCTCGTCGTGCTCGACGGCGCGACACTGCAGGTGCGCGGGGTCGTCGTCGAGGGCGAGTCCGTCGCCTGAGCGCGCTGCGCCGTGGCAACGCCGTCGGCGACCCATCCGCCCGCAGCGGCGATCCCGATGGCACGCCCCGCGGGGCTACACGAGCCCGGTGTACGCGCCGCCGTCGAGCTGCAGGTTCTGGCCGGTGATGAACCCGGCATGGGCGCCGCACAGGAAGGCGCAGGCCTGGCCGAACTCCTCCGGCCGGCCCAGGCGACGGGCCGGCAGCGTGTCGGCGATGCGCTGCCGCGCCTCGTCCCGGCTGATCCCGTGCTCGGCCATCAGCCGCTCGGCCATGTACGCCTGGCGCGGCGTGTCGAAACGCTCGGGCAGCAGCTGGTTGATCGTCACGTTGTCGACCGCGGCCTCGCGAGCCAGCGCCTTGCTGACCGCAGTGAGGCCGGCGCGCGCCGCGGTGGACAGGCCCATCGCCGCGTGCGGTGTCTTCACCATCGCGCTGGTGATGTTGACGATGCGGCCGAAGCGGCGCGCCCGCATGCCGGGCAGCACGGCCCGGATCAGCAGCACGCCGCAGATCAGGTTGGCCTCCAGCGCGGCGATCCACGCGGCGTGGTCCCAGTCGGCGAGCCGGCCGGGTGGCGGCCCGGCGTTGTTGTTGACCAGGATGTCGGGCTCCGGGCACGCGGCCAGCAGCGCGCTGCGACCGGCCTCGGTGTCCAGGTCGGCCGCCGCGCTGTGCACGCTGGCGCCGGTGGCCGCGCGCAAGGCCGCGGCAGCACGCTCCAGCCGCTGCGCGTTGCGGCCGTTGATCCAGACACTGCAGCCTTCCTGGGCGAGCGCCGTGGCGCAAGCCAGTCCCAGCCCCTGCGACGAGGCGCACACCAGGGCCTTGCGCCCGCGGATGCCCAGATCCATGGTCTTACTCCAGGTTCACGGCCACCGACTTCAGCTCGGTGAAGGCCTCGACGCCCTCGCGCCCGTTCTCGCGGCCCCAGCCCGAGAGTTTCAGGCCGCCGAAGGGCATCGCGGCGTCGGGCGCCACCGCGGCGTTGATGCGCACGTTGCCGGCCTTCAGGCGAGCCGCCAGCCGGTGCGCGCGTGCCAGGTCGCGTGTCCAGATCGACGCCGAGAGGCCGTAGACGGTGTCGTTGCCGCGCGCGGCGAGCGCGCCGATGTCGTCGTCGCCGAAGACGAAGGTGGCCAGCACCGGGCCGAAGATCTCGTCGCGCACCATCGCCATGTCGGGCCGCGTGTCCACCATCACCGTGGGCTGGACGAAGTACCCGGGGCCGGGCAGGGCCTGGCCGCCGGCCAGCACGGCCGCACCGTCGCGTCGGCCGCTGTCGATGTAGCCGAGCACGCGCTCGCGCTGGCGCTCGCTGATCAGCGGGCCCATCTCGGCGTCGGGCTGCGTGCCGGGCGCCACGCGCAGCGTGCGCGCGCGTCCGGCCACCCCATCGAGCACGCGCTCGGCCACCGCACGGTGCACGAAGAGGCGCGAGCCGGCGGCACACACCTGGCCGGCGTTGGCGAAGATGCCGGCCGCCACCGCCGGGATGGCGCGCGCCAGGTCGGCATCCGGGAACACGAAGACCGGGCTCTTGCCGCCGAGCTCCAGAGAGACGCGCTTGAGGTTGCCGGCCGCAGCAGCCAGGATGCGCTGTCCCACCGCGGTGCTGCCGGTGAACGACAGCTTGTCCACGCCGGGATGCTCCACCAGCGCCTGGCCGGCCACCGGGCCCAGGCCCGGCACGACGTTCAGCACCCCGGGCGGGATGCCCGCCTCGAGCGCCAGCTGGCCCAGGCGCAGCGCGGTCAGCGGCGTCAGCTCCGCGGGCTTGAGCACCGCCGTGCAGCCGGCGGCCAGCGCCGGGGCGACCTTGCCGACCGCCATCGGCAGCGGCACGTTCCAGGGCACGATCAGCCCGGCCACGCCCAGCGGCTCGCGCCGGGTGTAGGCATGCCACTCGCCGGGCAGCGAGAGCGTGCGTGTCGCCCCTTCGAGCTTGGTGCACCAGCCGGCGTGGTAGCGCAGGCACTCGGCAGCCATCGCGACATCGAAGCGCCGTGCGAGCGCCAGCGGCTTGCCGGTGTTGCGCACCTCCAGCGCCGCGAGCTCGTCGGCGTCCCGCTCGATCAGCTCGGCCAGCCGCCACAAGAGCCGGGCGCGCTGCGCCGGTGGCGTGGCCGGCCAAGGGCCGTCGAAGGCGCGGCGCGCGGCGGCGACCGCGGCGTCCACGTCGGCCGCCGTCGCCGCGGCCACGCGGGTGACGATCTCGCCGGTGCACGGGTCGGTCACCGGCAGCGTGCCGCCGTCGGCGGCGTCCTGCCAGCGGCCGTCGATGAGCAGCCGGCCGGGGGCGGCTTCGGGAGTCATCGTGCATCCTCCAGGAGCATGTCCGCCGCCTTCTCGCCGATCATCAGCGTGGCAGCGTTGGTGTTGCCGCCGACGATGGCGGGCATCACCGACGCGTCGGCCACGCGCAGGCCGTCCACACCGTGCACGCGCAGCCGCGGGTCCACCACGGCCTGCGGCCCGCTGCCCATCGCGCAGGTGCCCACCGGGTGGTGGGTGATGCCGCCGAGCGCGCGGATCGCGTCGTCGAGCTCGGCGTCGCTGCGCAGCGTGGCGCCGGGCAGCGTCTCGACGTCGATCAGCTCCGCCAGCGGTGCGGTGGCGTACAGCGCGCGCGCGGCGCGCAGGGCGGCGCGCATGCTGCGCACGTCGTCGGGATGCGAGAACAGGTTCAGTGCGATCCGCGGCGCATCGGCGGGATCGCCCGAGCGCAGCGTCACCTGCCCGCGGCTCTTCGCGTAGAGCTGGCAGACAGTGATGTAGAACGCGTGGGGCTGCGCCGGCGCGATGCCGGGCAACCACAGTCTGGCGTCCAGCCGCACCGGGTTGCACAGCAGCTGGAAGTCGGGCCGGTCCAGCGCCGGGTCGGTCTTGAACAGCAGCGTGCCGTGGCAGACCTGGCTGGCGAACGGGCCACTGCCGGCCAGCGTCCAGCGCAGCACCGAGAGCACGGCGCGGTCCAGCCGCAGCTCCCGCAGGAAGCTCACCGGCCGCTTCAGAGTGTACTGCAGCGGCATGCGCGGGTGCTCGATCAGGTTGCGGCCCACGCCGGGCAGCGCGTGCACCGGCGCGATGCCGTGCCGCTGCAGCTCCGCGGCCGGCCCGATGCCGGAGAGCATCAGCAGTTGCGGGCTGCCGTAGGCACCGCCGGCCAGCACCACTTCGTTCCGCGCGTGCACCGTCAGGCGCTGGCCGGCACGGACCAGCTGCACGCCGCAGGCGCGCCGCCGATCGCCTTCGCCCTCGAACAGCACGCGTTCGCTGCGCGCCTGCGTCCAGACGACGAGATTCGGGCGGCCGCGCGCCGGCCGCAGGTAGGCCGTCGCGCTGCTGGCGCGGCGGCCGCGGCGGTCGATGGCCACGTCGCCGGCGGCCAGACCCTCGTGGTGTTCCCCGTCGTAGTCGTCGTTCAGGCGGTGGCCGGCGGCGCGCGCGGCGTCGCGCAGCGGCTGCGGCAGCAGGCGCCGGTCGTCGATGCGGTTCACCGGCAGCGGCCCGCGGCCGCCGTGGAAGGGCCCGTCGCCGCGCCAGTTCGACTCGCTGCGGATGAAGTAGGGCAGCACCTCCGCGTAGGACCACCCGGTGCAGCCGGCCGAGGCCCAGTCGTCGAAGTCGCGCCGGTCGCCGCGGATGTGGAACATGCCGTTGATCGACGACGAGCCGCCGAGCAGGCGCCCGCGCGGCACCGGCAGGACGCGGCCGTTCAGGTGCGGCTCCGGCTCGCTCTGGTAGCCCCAGGTGAAACGCGGTTGCTGCAGCGCGCGCAGGAAACCCAGCGGCATGCGGATCCACGGGTGCGCGTCGCCGCTGCCGGCCTCGAGCAGCAGCACCTGGTGGCGGCCGTCGGCGCTGAGCCGGTTGGCCAGGACGCAGCCGGCGGTGCCGGCGCCGACCACGACGTAGTCGACGATCATCAGCGCCCCTCGAAGCGCGGCGCCCGCTTCTCGCGCCAGGCGAGCGCGCCTTCCTGCAGGTCGGCCGAGGCGTCGGCGGCGGCGATGTCGCGGGCCAGGGCGTCGGCATCCAGCGTGCCGCGGGCGATGCGGTTCAGGTGCTTCTTCATCCCGAGCAGGGCCAGCGGCGCGAGGCCGGCCAGGTGCGCGCAGAAGCGCCCGGCCTCGGCCGCCACCGACCCGGCGTCCGGGGCCAGGCGGTCCAGCAGGCCGGCACCGTGCAGCGTGGCGGCGTCCAGCGTGTCCGCGGTCAGGAACAGCCGCCGGGCCCAGGGCAGGCCGATGCGTGCGACGGCGCGTTCCAGCCCGCCCCGGTAGAAGTGCAGGCCGAGTTGCACGGCGGGCACGCGCAGCTCGGTGGCGGGCCCCCCGACGCGGAAGTCGCAGGCCAGCGCGAGATCCACCGCGCCGCCATAGGCGCCGCCTTGCAGCTCCACGACGGTGACCGGGCGCGCCTGCTCCAGCACGTCGGCCAGCGCCTCGAAGCGCGGTCCGGCGCTCGTGCCCTCGTTGCCCACGCGCTCGACGTTGAACCCGCTGCAGAAGTGCCGGCCTTCGCCGCGCAGGCGCAGCACGCGCACCGCGGGGTCTGCGTTCACCTGGTCCAGGAACGCCTGCAGGCAGGCCAGGTCCTGCGGCTCGAGCCGATTGGCCACCTGGGGCCGGTGCAGCGTGATCGTCGCGATCCCGCCGCCGTTCAGCACCAGGCTCGGGTCAGCGCCAGCCATACACGTCCAGGGTCGAGGCGCCATCGCGCAGCCGCTGCAGGATCGCCGCCTCGTCGGCTTCGCGCTGGCGGCCGCGCGCGACGATGTCTGCGGCCCGCGCGCGCGGCAGCACCACGACGCCGTCGCCGTCGCCGGCGACCAGGTCGCCGGCGTGCACGAGCACGTCGCCCATCCACACCGGCTGGTCGAGCCAGCCGATGGCGCCGAAGTCCTTGCCGGTGCCGCGCACGCACAGGCCGCGCGCGAAGACCGGGAAGCCGAGCCCGGCCAGCAGCGCGCCGTCGCGCACGCAGCCGTCGATGACCAGGCCGGCCAGGCCACGGGCGATGGCCATGGTGGACATGATCTCGCCCCAGTAGCCGTGTTCGTGCGCGCCGCTGCAGTGCACGACCAGCACGTCGCCGGGGCGGGCGATGTCCAGCGCGCGGTGCAGCCAGAGGTTGTCGCCTGGCGGCGAGTGCACGGTGAGCGCCGTGCCGGCGAAGCTCATGCCCGGTGCCACCGGCTTGATCGCCGAGGGCAGCGCGCCGATCTTGCCGCCGGCCTCGTGCAGCGTCGCGGTGGGCAGGGTCCTGGCGGCGGCCAGCGTGGCGGCGTCCAGCGGGGGCAGGCGCTCGCCGGGGGTGCGAGGCGCGTCGCTGCGGCTCACGGGACGACCCTCCGTGTCGCGCACACCGCGATCCGCACGGCGGACCGGCCCGGCGGGTTCACGATGCCTCCCGTGTCTGCAGCTGGTGGTACTTGTGCAGGCGGCGTGCCTCGTCCAGCCGCATGCCGCCGCGCACGGCCTGGCGGATCGCGTCCTCGGCGGCCTCGATGGCCTCGGCCGTGTCGAGCACGTGGTCCTCGTGTGCCCGGGGAATCACCACCACGCCGTCGGCGTCGCCCCTCAGGATGTCGCCCGGCGCCACGCGTGCGTCCCCGATGTTGACCGGCACGCCCGTGGCCTCGACCTGCACACGGTCCTTGCCGGTGCGCATCCAGTGGTCCTTGCTGAAGACCGGGTAGCCGAGCTGCAGGCACAGCGCGGTGTCGCGGCAGATGCCGTCGATCACCGTGCCGGCGATGCCGCGGCGGTGCGCGATCTCCGTGAGGATGTCGCCCCACACCGTGGCGTTGTCGCGTCCGCCGTTGTCCAGGACGACGACGCTGCCCGGCGGCACGTCGTCGATGTAGTCGCCCACCGTTCCCGGCGGATGGCCGGCCGGGCCGTAGAGCAGCGTCCACGCGCGGCCGGCCAGGCGGAAGCCGGCGCTGCGCGGCTTGATGCCGTGGCACTGGCCGGCCAGGCCCAGCTTGTCCAGCGCATCGCTGAGGGTGGCGGTGTCGAGCTTCGCGGCGCGCGCGACGTTGTGGTCCGGGTCGGTCATGGCTTCAGCCCTTCAGCATGTGTTCGTAGGCGCCGCCCATCACCTGGCCGATCGGCGTGCCGGCGAGGATGGCCTTGGCCATCGCGGCCTCCCGGCCGACGATGGCCTCGGCCGCGTCGAGCACGCGGCCGATGTCGGTTGCAGCGATGACGATCACCGCGCTGCGGTCGGCGAGCACGTAGTCGCCCGGCTGCACGACGACATCGCCCAGTGTCACCGGCACCTGGGTGCCGAGCTCGACGACGCGGCCACGTGCGGTGCGCGAGGTCAGCGTCCGCGCCCAGACCGGAAAGCCCAGGGCGATGGCTTCGTCGACATCGCGCAACGGCCCGTCGGCGACGACGCCGGCCACGCCGCGCACCTTCGCCCCGAGCGTCAGCAGCCCGCCCCAGCAGCCGGCCTCGACGCCGCTGCGCTGCTCGATCACGATGACATCGTCCGCCGAGGCGAGTTCGATGGCGCTGCAGCCCAGGTGCCTCGGCGGCCCGGGCGGCGGCTCGCCGGGGCCGACCTTCATGGTCACCGCCCGGCCGGCGACGCGGCCGCCGCCGTGATCGGGCCCGCTGCGCTGCGCGATGCCGGTCACCGCGCCGCGCAGGCCGAGCTTGTCCAGGGCATCGGAGACGGCGCAGGCGTCGAGCCGGCGCAGGCGTTGGACCTGAGGGTCGTTCATGCGTTGCCTCCTGATGTGTCCGGTGTCGGCCCATTGCAGACGATCGAAGGCAAGCGGCGTGGGTCGTTCGACACTCGAGCGGGGTTGTCGGGCCAAGGACGGCGGGCACCCTCCCGCTCCATGTCCCCCGGGCCGGGCTGCGCCCGGCCCTCCTCCTTGACTTCCGCGGGAGGGTGCCCACCGTCCTTGGCCTGCCACCGCTTCGGTACTCGAGCGTCGGAGAGCCACGCTGTTGCCTGCCGAGGACAGCGGGTGCCCTTCCCCGGAAGTAAAGGAGGAGCCAGCGGCCGCAGGCCGCTGGCGGGGGACATGGAGGGGAAGGGTACCCGCTGTCCTCGGC
>ERZ761607.2552-NODE-2552-length-19449-cov-6.989275_pt1 | contig 19449 bp, 14 predicted proteins | sample MGYA00511164_ERZ761607 | MGnify/ENA primary metagenome ERZ761607 (study PRJEB28899, sample SAMN02445080) | bioreactor sludge metagenome | biome: EBPR sludge | place: Australia: Brisbane, Thorneside Wastewater Treatment Plant | collected 2011-06-22 ...
CCGCGCCGGCCGGGCCGGTCGCCGCGCCCGCTGCGGCCGCCGTGTCGCTGCCGACGCCGGCCACCGGTGTCGACACCGGTCCGCGCACCGAGCAGCGGGTGCCGATGTCGCGCCTGCGCGCAAGAATTGCCGAACGTCTGCTGCAGTCGCAAGCGAGCAACGCCATCCTGACCACCTTCAACGAGGTCAACATGGGTCCGATCATGGCGTTGCGCAAGCAGTACGCCGAGAAGTTCGAGAAGACCCACGGGGTGCGCCTCGGCTTCATGGGCTTCTTCGTCAAGGCCGCCTGTGCCGCGCTCCAGAAGTTCCCGGTCCTCAACGCCTCGGTCGACGGCAACGACATCGTCTATCACGGCTACATCGACATCGGCATTGCCGTCGGTTCGCCGCGTGGTCTGGTGGTTCCGATCATCCGCAATGCCGATCAGATGACCATCGCCGAGATCGAGAAGAAGATCGCCGAATTCGGCGTCAAGGCAAAGGACGGCAAGCTTTCGATAGAAGACCTGACCGGCGGCACATTCTCGATCTCCAACGGTGGCATCTTCGGTTCCATGATGTCGACCCCGATCATCAACCCGCCGCAGTCGGCGATTCTCGGCATTCATGCCACCAAGGATCGCGCCATGGTTGAAAACGGTCAGGTGGTCGTGCGGCCGATGAACTATCTCGCCATGTCCTATGACCACCGGATCATCGACGGTCGCGAAGCCGTCCTCGGCCTGGTGACGATGAAGGAAGCACTGGAAGACCCGACCCGCCTGCTGCTCGCCGTTTGAGCGATCATTTTCGGGGATCCGGGGCAAAAGCCCGGGCACAACCGTGCCTGGGGCAATTCCCCGGATCCCCTTTTCATTCAGGTCCGGCAGCGCCGGACGGCATCCACTGGATCAAGGAAGGAACCCATGTCCAAACCTTTTGACGTTCTCGTCATCGGCGGTGGCCCCGGCGGCTATATCGCGGCCATCCGCGCCGCCCAACTCGGCTTCTCGGCCGCCTGCTGCGAATCGAACCCGTATGCCGACCCGAAGGGCGAACCGCGCCTCGGCGGCACCTGCCTGAACGTCGGCTGCATCCCGTCCAAGGCGCTCCTCCATACCTCGCACCTGTTCGAGGAGGCCGCGCACAGCTTTGCCCGGCAGGGCATCGGCGTATCCGCGCCGACCATCGACGTACCGGTCATGAAGGCGCGTAAGGATGGCGTGGTCAACCAGTTGACCGCCGGCATCAAGGGTCTGCTGCGCAAGAACAAGGTCACCTTCCTGGCCGGGCACGGCGCTTTCGTCGGCAGGGAAGGCGACCTTTGGAAGGTCGCCGTCGGCGACGAGGAGGTGCTGGCCGGGCAGGTCATCGTCGCTACCGGCTCGAAGGCGCGTCACCTGCCGAACGTGCCGGTCGATGGCAAGGTTGTAATGGACAACATCGGCGCGCTCGACCAGGAATCGGTGCCGAAGAAGCTCGCGATCATCGGCGCCGGGGTCATCGGCCTCGAGATGGGCTCGGTCTGGCGCCGACTTGGTTCCGAGGTTACCATCCTCGAAGCGCTGCCCGATTTTCTTGGCGTCGCTGACCTGGACGTCGCCAAGGAGGCCGCCAAGCTGTTCGCCAAGCAGGGACTCGACATCAGGACGGGCGTCAAGATCAACGAAGTCAAGTCGACGCGCAAGGGAGTTTCGATCGCCTACGACGACGCCGCGGGCAACGCGCAGAAGCTCGATGCGGACCGCCTGATCGTGTCGATCGGCCGCGTCCCGAACACCGACGGCCTCAATGCCGAGGGGGTCGGCCTGCAACTCGACGAACGCGGGTTTGTCGCGGTCGACGGCCACTGCAAGACCAATTTGCCGGGTGTCTGGGCAATCGGCGACGTCGTTCGCGGGCCGATGCTGGCGCACAAGGCGCATGAAGAGGGCGTCATGGTTGCCGAACTGATCGCCGGTCAGGCCGGCCACTGCAACTTCGACACAATCCCCTGGGTCATCTACACCGCCCCGGAAATCGCCTGGGTCGGCAAGACCGAGCAGCAGCTCAAGGCCGACGGCATCGCCTACAAGGTCGGGAAAATCCCGTTCCTGGCCAACGGCCGCGCGCTGGGCATGGGCGATCCGTCCGGCTTCGTCAAGATGCTCGCCTGCGCGCAGACCGACCGCATCCTCGGCGTCCACATCATCGGCGCCAACGCTTCCGAGCTGATTTCCGAAGCCGTCGTGGCGATGGAGTTCGCTGGCGCTTCCGAGGATCTGGCGCGCATCTGCCACGCCCATCCGACGCTCTCGGAGGCGGTACACGAAGCGGCGCTGGCCTGCGACAAGCGGGCGCTGAACTTCTGAGACGCCTGGCCGGCGCTGGTCCCGGCCAAGGTCGCGACGAGAGCCCTGCGGGGCTCTTTGTTTTTGGCGAACTTGCGGCCATACTAGGCTCCTCACGGTGCCGACCGCCAGGCAAGATTGCCAAATGCATAACCAGGATTTCCTGTCAGTTGTCGACGATCCGCCCGACGCGGGAGCGGCGGGCGCCCGGGAAGCATGCTGGACCGTGCTCATCGTCGACGACGACGAAGATGTTCACCACGCCACCGAGTTCGCCCTCGCCGATCTCCGGGTGATCGGCCGGCGGCTCGAGTTCCTGCATGCATCCAGCGGCGAGGAGGCCATCCGGATCCTCGAACGGCGCCGCGATGTCGCCGTCGTTCTGCTCGATGTCGTGATGGAGGGCGAGGATGCCGGGCTCAAGGCGGTCGAACGCATCCGCAACGAACTGCGCCTCAGCGCCCTGCGCATCATCCTGCGCACCGGCCAGCCCGGTCATGCGCCGGAACTCGAGGCGATCGCCAATTTCGATATCAACGACTACAAGACCAAGACCGAGCTGACGCGCGGCAAGTTGTTCACGACGGTCACCGCGGCGATTCGCTCTTACGAGCAGATCCGGCGGCTGGAAGCGAGTCGCAGCGGACTTGAACTCATCATCGCCGGAGTCAGCGGTTTCAATGCCGAACAGGGGTTGGAGGTCTTCGCCTCGGCGGTCATCGCCCAGTTGGCTACCCTGCTCGGCGTGCCTGCCGACGGCATCTTCTGCCTGCGTTCCGAGCGCGATCAGGCTGGCGCGGGAGGCGGTACGGTCGGGCAGCCCGCGGTCCTGGCGGCGGCCGGGCGTTTCCTGCTGACGGCGAACAAGCCGCTCACAGCGCTCCCCGATCCAAAGGTTGTCGAGGTGATCGAAAGCTGCCTGCGCGAAGGGCGCAGTCAGCACAACGGGCATTCGCTGGCATTGTATTTTTCCGGACGCCAGGGGGGCGATTTTGCGGTCTATGTCGAGTCGACCGCAGCACTCCCGGATATCGAGAATCACCTGCTAGATGTCTTCTGTTCCAACGTTGCCATCTGCAGCGAGAATGTCGCGCTTGTCGAGCGACTGCGCACGGCCGCCTACGTGGACGACCTGACCCGATTGCCGAACCGGGTCGCGCAGATCGAGGAAATCGATCGCCTCGGGAAAGTGTCGCGATCACCGGATCGCGTCCTCGGACTGATCGATATCGACGAGTTTTCGGAAACCATCGATGCCTTCGGCTACCTCTTCGGCGACCGGCAGTTGCAGGCGGTGGCAGCCCGGTTGCGCGCCGCGTTGCCGGCCGACGTACACCTGGCGCGTGTCGGTGGGGACATATTCGGGGTCTATGGCAGTCGGGACGTCGTCAATCCGGCCAGCCTGCGCAGCATCCTCGTCGAACCCTTTGAAAACGAAGCGGGGCCACACACCATCTCGTTCTCGATCGGCTTTGCCAGCGGCGCCGAGGCGGATGACCGGGGTGCCGAGTTGCAGCGCAATGCGGCAATTGCCCTCAAGCGCGCCAAGCTTTCCGGACCCGGGAACGATGCCTATTACACCGCCGAGGTCGGCATGCTCACCCGGCAGCGCGTGCACCTGTTGCATGACTTGCGTGCCGCGCTCGACAACGACCAGCTCTTTGTCGTCTACCAGCCGCAGTTCGATCTCGCTTCGGGCACGATCTGCGGCATCGAGGCGCTGGTTCGCTGGCGCAGCGGGACCGGTGAAGCGGTTCCCCTCGATCAGTTCATACCGGTTGCCGAACAGTCGGGACTGATCGTCGATCTCGGTGCCTGGGTGTTGCGCGTGGCGCTGGCCGCCCAGCGCGAACTCGCCGATCATGGCCATCCCCTGCGCATGGCGGTCAACGTGTCACCGATCCAGTTCCGCCACCACGAGTTTCTGCGCATGGTCCGCGCGGCGGTCGCCGATGCGGCGATCGATGCGCGCCTGCTGGAACTCGAAATCACCGAATCGGTTGCGTTGTTCGGCTGGGCCCAGACCGTCGAGCGGATGCGGGCGATCAAGGCGCTCGGGGCGTCGATTGCCATTGACGATTTCGGCACCGGCTTTTCCTCTCTCAGCTATCTTGCACGGCTGCCGACCGACTGCGTCAAGATCGATCGCAGCTTTGTCGCTGCGCTCGGGAACCTGCACTCCGGGACGCCGATTGCCGAACTGGTGATTCAGCTGGGCAGGCAGTTGGGTATGCGCGTCCTCGCCGAGGGTGTCGAGAATCCGCTTCAGTTGCAGACCCTGCGCAGCCTTGGCTGCCACGAGGGGCAGGGAATGGTCTTCGCGCCACCGATGGCGCAGGACGAACTGTTGCGCTGGCTCAGGGGCCGGGAGCCCTGAGCGCGGATGTTGCGGACAGCCGTTCTCCTGCTGCTGCTCGGCCTCGTCGGCGGTTGCGGTCCGGGAGAACCGGTGCGTGTCGGCTTTCTCGGCGGACTCAGCGGTCGCGTTGCCGATCTCGGCGAGGCCGGACGCAACGGGGCGCAGATTGCGGTCGAGGAGGTCAATCGGGCGGGCGGCATCGATGGCCGTCGGGTCGAACTGGTTGTCCGGGACGATGCCCAGGATCCCGAGAAGGCGATTTCCGCGATCAAGGAGCTGATCGGTGCGCGGGTCGAGGCCATCGTCGGACCGATGACCAGCGCCATGGCCGAGGTCGTTCTGCCGATTGCCGAGAAGGCGAATGTCGTGCTGGTCAGTCCGACGGTGACCGCTCGCCATTTCTTCGGGCGCGACGACAATCTCTTCCTGATCATGTCGAGCACCGGGGAAGAGGCGGCGCTGAGTGCCGAGTATCACTTCACGCAGAGCGGGGTGCGGCGGGTGGTGGCCATTTATGACACCAGGAACCGCGCTTACGCCGAAAGCTGGTTGCGCGATTTCACGGCGGAATTCCAGGAACGCGGCGGCGAAGTGGTTCCGGTCGCGTTCGAGTCGGCGGCCAACGTCGATATGGCCGTCGTGGTCGCCGGTGCGCTTGCCAGGCAGCCGGATGCTTTGCTGCTGATCACCGGCGCGCTCGATGCGGCGCGCTTCGCGCAAAGGGTCCGGGACGTTGACCCGCGCATCCTGCTGTTCGCCTCGCAGTGGGCGAGCGGTGAACGCCTGATCGAGCTGGGCGGCAATGCCGTCGAGGGAATGGTCCTCCACAGCTATTTTGACCAGGACAGCAAGGCGGCCGGGATGCTGCGCCTGCGCCACGCGTACGCCGAGCGCTTCCTGCGCGAGCCCGGTTTCGCCGGGGTTGCCGCCTACGATGCCATGCATGCCGTGCTTGCCGGGCTTGCCCGCCGGCAGGGCAGGCAGTCGTTGCGCGAGGCGCTGCTGACACGCGGTCCGTTCCGTGGCGCCGAGGGCGACGTGGCCTTCGATCGCAACGGGGACAGCCGCCGCATTTCCCGCGTAACGGTTGTGCGCGATGGCCGCTTCGTCACCGTGCGCTGAGGAGCCGTCTTGACGTTCCCGGGGCAGTCGAGCGCAGCGCGGGAATGGCGCCTGCGCAGTTCGCTGGTGTTTCTTCTCGTGATCGCCACGGTGGGCACCTTCGGCATCATCGGTTTTGCTGCGCTGGCTTATCGCGTCCCCATCATTCTGGAACAGGACCGCCAGCATGTGCGCGCCGAGGCAATCGAGCTCGCGCGCAACTTCGAACAGCTCATCGCAGCCCTCGAGGGACGACTGGCCGCCCTCGCCGCACTGCGCGCGGAGATGCCGCCGGCCCAGATCCAGCGCTTCCTCGATGCGGCGGTCGCCGAAGGCGGTTTCAAGGCGATCTACCTGGTCGGCGAGAACGGGCGGATCGCCTTTGCCGCAGCACCGGAAGGCGAGCGGGATGCCCGGCAGAACCTGCTCGGTGCCGATCTCTCGCGCAATCCGCTTCATTCGTCGGCCCGCGAGCTCGGCCGGCGCGTCTGGAGCGACCGTTACCTGTCGCCGCTCAACGGGGAAGGTACCGTCGGGCTGGCGATACCGTTCGGCGACCAGGTCTTGCTCGGCGAGCTGGATCCGAATGCTGTCCGTGATGCCATCCGGAACAATGCGGAACAGCTCGACTATCCGGTTCTCGTGGTCGACCGCGCCGGCGAGTACGTCGTGGGTGAGCATGTTGCGGAAGGCGACCGCCTGCGCAACTGGGCCGCCGACCTGCGCTCGGCAGCCTTCAGGCCGGAAGGGGATGTCCGGGAAATGAGTTTTTCCGGCGCGCCCTACGATACGGGGATCGTCCGCTCGAACAAGCTCGAGTGGACCTTCCTGGTCGCCAACCCGGCAGGCCACAGCAATCCGCGCGTCCGCGTGATCTTCCTGATGGTTCTTGTCGGATTTGCGACATCCCTGCTGTTGGCCATCGTTCTCGCGCCTTTCTGGGCGTTGCCGATGACCCGGGCTCTGAACGACCTCATTGCCCAGACCCGCGCGCTCACCAGCGGCAAGTTCGGTTCCCGGGTCACGCGCGGCCCCATCCAGGAATTCAACCAGCTGGCGACCGACATGGAGTCGATGGCCGGGGCAGTCCGGCAACGCCAGGCCGAACTGGAGCAGAGTGAGGAGCGTCTGGTGCAGACGCTGCAGACCTTGCAGAGCCTCAATGTCGAGCTCGAGAGCCGGGTCGAACGGCGCACCGCGGATCTGGCACGCGCCAACAGCGAGTTGTCGGCAGCCATGGAAACGCTCAAGGTGGCGCAGGGCGAACTGGTGCGCAGCGAGAAGCTGGCCGCTCTCGGCAACCTGGTCGGCGGTGTGGCGCACGAACTGAATACGCCGATCGGCAACGGCGTGATGGCGGTGTCGACAGTCCACGACCACGTCCGCGAATTTCGCAAACGAATGGAGAGCGGCTTGTGGCGGCCGTCACTGGAGGCGTTTGTCGACCGCGTCGAACGCGGCAGTGAAATCGCGGTGCGCAATCTGCAGCGGGCGAACGAACTGCTTGCCAGCTTCAAGCAGGTGGCGATCGACCAGACGAGCGCGCAACGACGCCAGTTCATGCTTCTGGAAGTGGTCGAAGAGATCCTCCTGACCCTGCAACCCACCTTCAAGCGTACTCCGTTCAAGCTGCGCTGCCAGATTCCCGGCGACCTGACGATGGACAGTTACCCCGGACCACTCGGGCAGGTGCTGACCAACCTGCTGACGAATTCACTGCAGCACGGCTTCGAGGGAAGAGCCAGCGGCGAGGTGGACATCACTGCAAAGCGCGAGGACGACGGGCGGGTGTGTCTGGAAGTTGCCGACAACGGCATGGGGATCGCACCGGACCTTCTGGGCCGGATCTTCGATCCGTTCGTGACCAGCAAGCTGGGGCAGGGTGGTAACGGTCTCGGCCTGCATATCGTCTGGAACACCGTGAACGGGGTGCTCGGTGGCACCATCTCGGTCGACAGTTCGCCCGAGCGGGGAACGCGTTTCCGTATAATCCTGCCTATTGTCGCTCCGAGCCAGCTTTCCGCAGACTGAAACATCACGCATCCAATGCCGCACAGAAAACTAAATGTCTCCGCCCGTGGCATGTTCGATGCCTACGAAGCCCTGCTCAAGACCCGCAACTACGTTGCCGATGCCGCCCAGATGGCCGCCGCCGGCGCGTTGCAGGCACTCTATGGAAACCTGCTCGCATTCAAGGTCGACCGCGGCAGCACGTTCAAGCGCCTGCTGGCGCCGCCGACGCCGCCCAAGGGGCTGTATTTCTGGGGAGGCGTCGGGCGCGGCAAGAGCTTCCTGATGGATTGCTTCTATGACTCGGTGCCGTACCGGCGCAAGAAGCGCATCCATTTCCACGCCTTCATGCAGCAGATTCACCGCGATCTCGAGAAATACAAGGGTGAACCCGACCCGATGCTCAGGATTGCCGACCAGATCGCGCGCGAGGTGCGACTGCTGTGCTTCGACGAGTTCCACGTCTCCGACATCGCCGACGCGATGATCCTCGGCCGGTTGCTCGACGGCTTGTTTGCCAGGGGCGTGATCCTGGTCATGACATCCAACTATCCGCCCGACCGGCTCTACCCGAACGGCCTGCAGCGGGAGAATTTCCTGCCGACCATCGCCCTGCTCAAACGGAATCTCGACGTGCTCGAGGTCGAGGCCGGAATCGATTATCGCTTGCGGGCGCTCGATCAGGTCGAGATCTACCATCATCCCGCCGATGCGGCTGCCGAAAGGAAGATGCTCGACTATTTCCGCATGGTCGCCGGCGAGGACGGCAGGAAGGGCGGCAGCATCGAAGTGCTCGGGCGCGATATCGACACGGTTCGCCGCGGCCATGGCGTCATCTGGTTCGAGTTCAGGACGCTGTGCGGCGGGCCGCGCTCGCAGAATGACTACCTCGAGATCGCCCGCAGCTACCACACGGTGCTGCTCTCGCATGTTCCGCGGATGTCCCGGGATCAGGCGTCCGAGGCGCGCCGTTTCACCTGGCTGGTCGATGTCTTCTACGATCACAGGGTCAAGCTGATCGCCACCGCCGACTGCGCGGCGGACGCGCTCTACACCGCAGGCACCCAGGCCGCGGAATTCGCGCGCACGGTGAGCCGGCTGACGGAAATGCACTCGCGCGACTACCTTGCCCAGCCGCACATCGCCGGCTGAGCGTCATGAACGTCGCGACCGTTCCGCAGGATCTGGCGATCGACCTGCGCCAGCTGGTGATGACGATCGCCAATGCCGTCGACCTGGTCGGCGTCGATGACCTGCTGCACGGCCGCCGGGTAGGCTTGTTGGCGCGCGACCTCGGCCGCCAGCTCGGTCTGGACGAGAAGGCGCAGATACTGCTTTACGATGCCGGTTTGCTCCATGACTGCGGCGTTGCGTCGAGTTGCGCCCATCCGCGCCTGCTGCGCGATCTCGAATGGCCGGGTGCCGAGGCGCATTGCATCCGCGGCGGGGAACTGCTGCGCGATTTCGCGCCGCTGGCCAGTCTGGCGCCAATCATCCGCCATCACCACAGCCGCTGGGATGCGCCGGAATCGCAAAGCCTGCCGCCGGACGTCGCGCGCTTCGCCAACGTGATCTTCCTTGCCGACCGCATCGATGCCTTGCTGGGGCCCTTTCATGGCGATCTGACCACTCTCGCCCATGCCGAAGAAATCAGGATGCGGCTGGCGGCCGCGCGCGGAAGCCTCTTCGCTCCCGACCTCGTCGATGCCTTTCTCGAACTGTCGCAGGGAGACCGGTTCTGGCTGGGCTTGCAGCCCGATGCGGTGCGGCAGTACCAGACGGACATGGAGGCATTCCGCGACCTGTGGCTGGTCACCTGGCAGGAATTCAGGCGTTGCACCGAGATCTTTGCCCGCATCCTCGACGCCAAGTCGCCCCATACGGAGCGCCACTCGCGCGGGGTTTCCCTGCTGGCCGGGCATCTGGCAGGCCGCATGGGCATGGATGTCGTGACCTGCGAAAGGATAGCGGTGGCGGGTTTGCTGCACGATATCGGCAAGCTGAAGATCCCCGGCGCGATCATCGACGCCGATGGCGCCCTTGCGGCCGCCGAGTTCGAACTCATGAAGACACACAGCCGCGGCACGCTCGAGGTGCTCCAGCGCCTCCAGGCCATCGAGGAAATCGCGCGCTGGGCCTCGTACCACCATGAAACCCCCGATGGCGAGGGCTACCCGTTTCATGTCGCCGGCGATGCCCTGCCGCTCGAAGCGCGCATCATCAATGTCGCCGACGTCTTCCAGGCGTTGGCTCAGGATCGCCCCTATCACAGGCCACTGGAGGCGGCGGAGATACTGGCCATCCTCAAGGAGCGGGCGGCCAGCGGCAAGTCCGATGCATCGGTGGTCGCCGCCGTCGAGGCCGATCTCGACAATTGTCATCGGATCGCCCTGTGTCGCCTGAGCCAATGAATGGCGCTGACGCCAGCGCGATCGATCGTTCCCCGAGCGTTCGTCTTCCTGCGCCAGGCCAACGGCGGCACGCAATCGCGATCGGCGGAACGGCCTGTCGCGGTCGACCGCTGGATATCTGCAAAGCCTGAACCCGCCCTGGATGCCAGACCCCTGATGCAACCACCCGGTGATGCCGCCGACCGTTCGTTCACCGACCGTCCCTCCACCGCGACGCTGGTGCTGCTCGCCAGCCTCTATTGCGCGCAGGGGCTGCCCTCGGGGCTGATCGCGCATTCGCTGCCGGTGCTGCTGCGCCAGCACGGCGTCGACCTTGCCGTGATCGGTGTCCTCAAGCTGCTGGCGTTGCCGTGGATGCTCAAGGTGCTGTGGGCGCCGTGGGTCGACCGCATCGCTTCGGAACGCCTCGGCCATCATCGCGGCTGGATACTGCCGCTGCAGACGACCATCATCCTTTGCGTCGCCAGCCTCGCCCTGATAAGCCCGGCGACCTTGTTCACGCTTCACTTGCCGCTGCTGCTCGGACTTATCCTGCTCATCAACCTGGCTGCGGCCACCCAGGACATCGCCACGGATGGCCTCACCGTGCGCCTGCTGTCCGAGCGCGGACGCGGTCTCGGCAACAGCCTGCAGGTCGGCGGCTACAAGGTCGGCATGATCATCAGCGGCAGCGGTCTCCTGATCGTCATTGACCACCTTGGCTGGAATCTCGGTCTCGCCCTGATTACCTTGTTGCTGCTGCTGTGCACCGTGCCGATCTGGCGTTTTCCCGAACGGCAGCGCATTCCGCACCAGGCAATGGCAGCCGAAAGCGCCCGTGGACCGCGCCTGCTGCTGACCCATTACCGCGGCCTGCTGGCGCAGCCGGGGATGCTCGCCTGGCTGGCGGTGGTGCTGACCTTCAAGCTCGGCGACGCGCTGGGTTCGCCGATGGTCAAGCCGATGCTGGTCGACCAGGGCTGGACCAATGTTGCCCTCGGCGAACTGACACTGATCAGCAGCATTGCCGGCATCGGCGGCGCCGCCCTCGGCGGCCTGCTCTATGCGCGGCTGGGCGCCCGGCGCTCGTTGCTGACCTTCGGCAGCCTGCAGGCCGCGGGCATCGCGTCGATGGCGTTGCTGGTGAACGCGGGCGGCGCCACCGGACTGGTCTATCTGGTCGCGCTCGGCGAGCAAGTCGCCGACGGCATGTCCACGGTCGCACTGTTCGCGGTCATGATGCAGAAATGCCGTCCCGGGCACGAAGGTGGCGACTTCACCCTGCAGGCCAGCGCCCAGGTCCTGCTCGCCGGCCTGGTCGGCGCGGCCAGCGGCGTCCTCGCCAAGTCGCTCGGCTATGTGCCGCTGTTCGCCATGGCGGGGGCGCTCGGACTTGCTGCGCTGACGCCACTTATGTTCGGTCTGGTGCGACTGGGAAGCGACGATGCACGGGGGTGAGCCTGCGATTAGCCGGGAGCTGGCAAGGGTCCAGTTTCGCACGCTTGCGCTCGGCTATCTGCTCCTCGGCGGGCAGCTTTCTGCGCGAGCGGCGCAACGGCGGGTCGCCCGGCTGGCGTTGCCACCGACCCATGGTTTGCTCTCGACAAACAGGATGAGCAGATGACGATGGCCCGATTCGTGCTACGCCGCCCGTGGGTTGCGGTGATAGGTTTCTTGTCCTTCCTTGCCGCGGCTGCAGAGCCGATGATCTTCGACAGCTGCCTCGATGCCCAGGGCAGGACGGTAACTGCCGTTGCCGACCGCGAGCAGGCCATGCTGGTGCGCAGTGACAGCGAGCAGGGCCAGCCTTCGATCCGCTACAACCCGGACGTGCTGCCGCGGCTCGGTTCGGCCAGTCGCCTGTTTTTCTATGCGCACCAGTGTGCCCGCCTCGGTCTCCCCGCTGGCGGTGGGGAAAGCGCTGCCGAGATCGCCCGCCAGGCGGATTGCCTTGGCCTTGGCGCGCTGCTTGGGGGCAAGTTGCTGCAGCGGGAAGATGTGCCGGCCCTGCAGGCCGCACTCGCGTTCAGCGATGCCGAATGGGCCGTGCTGCCCGGGCCCCCGCGCAGCTTCGACCTGGCCAGCTGCCGGGTGAGCGGTGGCGGCGTTCTGCAACTGCCGCTCGCCAGGCAGCCGTCGGCACGGCAGACGGCCTGGAACAACTGCATCCATGCCTGTGGCGACCGCCTCTGGAACTGCCAGGAGCGATGCGGCCACGCCGATTGCGCCAGCTGCCTGAGTGCCTTCGGTCTCTGCAAGAGCGGTTGCGGCGCTGATCCGGCCGCCAGGATTCAGCATTAGCGGCGAGCGCCGCAGACGATCGATCAGGGGCGTTTCCCGCCATGGAGAACCCGGCATCCGGCCGGGTTCCCGTCGCGCAACCCCTCGACTTACGCGGCGTTCAGCGCCTGGTCGAGGTCGGCGATCAGGTCGTCGACGTGCTCGATGCCGATCGACAGGCGGATCATGTCTTCCGAGACGCCGGCCTTGGCCATTTCCTCCGGCCCGAGCTGGCGGTGCGTGGTCGTCGCCGGGTGGCAGGCCAGCGTCTTGCAGTCGCCGATGTTGACCAGGCGGGTGACCAGCGCCAGCGCGTCCTGGAAGCGGCCGCCGGCCTCGCGCCCGCCCTTGACGCCGAAGTTGAGGATGCCGGAAGCCTTGCCGCCCATGTACTTCTGCACCAGCGCGTGGTCCTTGTGGTCGGGCAGGCCGGCGTAGTTGACCCAGCTCACCTTCGGGTGGTTCTGCAGGAACTGCGCGATCTTCAGCGAATTTTCACAGATGCGGTCCATGCGCAGGGCCAGCGTTTCGACGCCCTGCAGGATCAGGAAGGCGTTGAACGGGCTGATCGCGGCGCCCATGTTGCGCAGCGGCACGACGCGGGCGCGGCCGATGTAGGCGGCAGGGCCGAGCGCCTCGGTATAGACGACGCCATGGTAGGAGACGTCCGGCTCGTTAAGGCGCCTGAACTTGGCCTTGTGCTCGGCCCACGGAAACTTGCCGCTGTCGACGATGATGCCGCCGATCGAGTTGCCATGGCCGCCCAGGTACTTGGTCAGCGCATGGACGACGATGTCGGCGCCGTGCTCGAAGGGACGGCACAGGTAGGGCGAGGGCACGGTGTTGTCGACGATAACCGGCACGCCGTGCCTGTGGGCGATCTCGGCGAGCTTCTCGAAGTCGGTGATGTTGCCCAGCGGGTTGCCGACCGACTCGCAGAACACGGCCTTGGTCTTGCCGTCGATCAGCCTCTCGAAGGCAGCCGGATCGCGGTAGTCGGCGAAGCGCACGTCGATGCCGTATTGCGGCAGTGTGTGGGCGAACAGGTTGTAGGTGCCGCCGTACAGCGTGCTCGAGGTGACGATGTTGTCGCCGGCCTCGGCGATGGTCTGGATGGCGGCGGTGATGGCGGCCATGCCGGAAGCCATGGCCAGCGCGGCGATGCCGCCTTCCATCGCGGCGACGCGCTTTTCCAGCACATCCTGGGTCGGGTTCATGATCCGCGTGTAGATGTTGCCGGCCACCTTGAGATCGAACAGGTCGGCGCCGTGCTGGGTGCTGTCGAAGGCGTAGGAGGTCGTCTGGTAGATGGGGACGGCGACCGCCTTGGTGGTCGGATCGGGCGAATAGCCGCCATGGACGGCGATGGTTTCGAGTTTCATGCGAGTGTCTCCCGGCTTGTGGTGGTTGATGAAAACGGCAGTCTAGCAGGGGTCGACCGCTACCGGCCGCCTAATAGCCCTGGAACAGCGGGTCCAATGCCGGGGTGATTTCGTCGCGGTGACGCTCCTGGGTGCACTCCGGCAGTCTGAGGGTCGTCGTCGGATTGGCTGCCATGAACTGCGCCACCATGACGGCATTGCTCCCGGACGAGGTTGGCGCGGGCTGCGCCGGGCGCTGACCTTGCGCACCCGTACCCGCACGCGCATTGCAGTCGGCCCCGGGCTGCGTGGGCCCGGCCTGGCCAGGGGCGGGGAACAGGCGGTCGCCGAGGGTCGCGGCCGCGCGCTACCCGCTGCCCCGCGTGTGGACGGGGCAGCGGTGACCGAAGCCTTGTAGGCGCCCGTGGCGGTCGTTCATCCCGGGCGCCGTGGTGGGCTGTCCCGCGTGCATGCGCGGCGAGATTATGGCGCCTGGCCCGGCATGACCGACGATGGTCACCCGGGCATGTCAGTGGTGGCGGTCAGTTCGGCAGCAGGCTGCCGTTGCTCAGGCGCACGTGGTCGCCCACCTGCCAGCGGCTGTTGTCGGCCTGGCTGAAGGTGCGCGTGCCTCCGTCCTCGAAGCGGACGGTGACCTGCTGCTGCTTTTCGGCGCGCACGTACTTTTCCGTCTGGTGGCCGGCGAAGGCGCCGCCGACGGCGCCGACGATGGTGGCGGCGGTGTTGCCCTTGCCGCGGCCGATCTGGTTGCCGAGCAGGCCGCCGACGACGCCGCCGGCGACGGCGCCGAGGCCGCTGCCTTCGGCTGGCGTGCTGACCTCGCGCACCGCTTCGACAGTGCCGCACTCGCGGCACAGCGGCGGGGCGCTGGCCGTCGGGCGTGCCGGAATGACGTCGATGCCGGCGTCGTTGCTCTGGTAGGCAGTGGTCGTCCGTTCGCTGGCGTAGCGCAGGTCGCCGGTCGGTTGCTGGGTATCGCGCACTACCTGTTGCGGCTTGCTGGCCCGGGGTGGCGGGGGCTGGTCGAAGTGCCGGGCTCTGGCTGCGGCGACGGGTTGCGCGGCAGGCGCCGCAGCAACCGGGGCGGCAGGGGCCGGCGCCGGCTCGGCGGTTGCGGTCAACGGCAATTCCGGGGTCGATTTGCCGGGCAGCAGGCCGGTGAAACTGGCGATGGCGACGCCGCTGGCGATGGTTACCGCGGTTGCGGCGATGATGATCGTCGGGTGTGTGGTGCGGGAGGCGTTTTCCATGGCTTCATCCTGGTGCGGTAGGTAAGTGAGATAACGCCGGACGCGCCGCTTGGCGCACCGGCGAAACATTGCCTTACAATTGGCCGTGAATCGCCGGTTGTCGGCGCGGTGCCGCAGACGGTGTTCGAGCGCCGGGGGAAGCACTGACGCGACCACTCGTGGGAGCCCGCCAGTTCTGCTTTCGGAGGGCCGGGGGCATGCCGGCTTGCAGGTCGTTTTGAGGGGGATTCGAGGATGCCTGGTTCATTGGGCCCGTCGATCGACCGCTGCCGGCGTGGTCTGGCGCTGGTCGCGGTGCTACTCGCCGGCGCTTGCGGCGAGCCGACGCCGCCGGCGCCGCCAGCCGCAGTTGGGGAAGTTCGCCATTTCACCGGCACTTGGTCATTCACCGGCAGCCGCCAGATCATGCAACTGGCGCCCGGCGCCCAGGCGGCGATCTTTTCCGTCAGTGGTTCGCTGCTGCTCGCTGGGCGGGAGCGGCCGACGCTCGGCTTCCGGGCCGAGATCATCGGCTTCTCGGACAGCCAGACAGGCATGGTGGGACGCAGCGTGTGGATCGACCAGCGCGGCGACAAGGCGTTCAGCGAACTGAGCGGCGACTCGGCGCTTCCCGGGCATGCGATCAAGGGCCGCTTCACCGGGGGAACCGGCCGCTACGCCGGCGTTACCGGCGAGTACGGCTTCACCTGGCAGCGGTTGTCGGAAGGCGAGGACGGCGTCAGCGGACGGGTCGCCGACCTTGCCGGCTGGGCGCGTCTGGCCGCACCGGTGGCACCCGCCCAAGGAGGTCAGCGATGAACGCGCCGGATTCCCGCCTCCGCCAGACCCTGAAGGCGCTGGCGCCATTCGCGCTGGCCATCGGCATCTGGTTCCTCCCGATTCCCGAGGGGTTGACGCGCGAGGCCTGGCACCTTTTCGCGATCTTCGCCGCGGCGATCTTCGCCGTCATCATCAATGCCTTTCCCCTGCTGACCGCAGCGCTGCTCGCCGGCGCCTTCGCGGTGCTGAGTGAGACGGTCGATCCGGGCAAGGTCTTCGCCGGCTTCGCCAACCAGAGCGTGCTGCTGGTAGTCATCGCCTTCCTCGTCGCGCAGGCGGTGGTGAAGTGCGGGCTCGGCCGGCGCATCGCGCTGTGCGTCGTGGCTCTCTTCGGCCGCTCGACGCTAGGGCTTGCCTACAGCATCTTTCTCACCGACGCACTGATTGCCCCAGGCTTTCCGAGCAATACCGCGCGCGGTGGCGTCCTCTTCCCGATCATCCTGTCGCTTGCGCAGGGCGCCGGCTCGCGTCCCGAAGAGGAGAGTGGGCGGCGGCTCGGCGGTTACCTCATGTTCTGCGGCATGGCTAGCCTCAGCGTGTCGTCGGCACTGTGGCTGACCGCGACCTCGGCCAATCCGATCGGCGTCTCGCTGGCAGCGGAGAAGGGGCTGCAGGTGAACTTCGGCACCTGGCTGCTCGTTGCTTCGCTGCCGGCGCTGTGCGCGATCGCGCTGCTGCCGCTCTTTCTCTACCGAGTGTTCCCGCCGGGAGTGACCGCCACGCCCGACGCGCCGCGCGCTGCGCGCGCCGCGCTGCGCGAGATGGGGCCGCTGGCACGCGACGAGTGGATCACCTCGATCATCTTCGGGCTGATGATCTTCGCCTGGATCTTCGCCGGAACCTTCAACCTCAGCCTGGCCGGCGTGGCCATCGCCGGGCTTGGGCTGCTGCTGGCATTCAGGGTGCTGACCCTCGACGACATCTACCTGCAGGGCGGAACGCTGGCGACCTTCCTCTGGCTGGCGGTGCTTTTCGCCCTCAGCGGGCAGCTCAACGAGATGGGCTTCATGGGCTACGTCGGCGAGCGCCTGGCCTTGATGCTCGCCGGGCTGGCGTGGCCGGCTGCCTACGTCGTTCTTCTGCTGCTCTACGTCGCCATGCACTACATGTTCGTCAGCCAGTCGGCGCAGGTGCTGGCGCTGCTCGGCGTCTTTCTCGATGTCGGGGTCAAGACCGGCGTCCCGGTCAGCCTGATGGCGTTCGCGCTGCTCTTCGCCAGCAGCTATTTCTCGACCCTGACGCCGCAGGGGGGCAGCCAGAATGTCATCTTCGTCGCCAGCGGCTACCTGACGCAGGGCGAGTTGTACCGTCTCGGGCTGCTGACGACGGTCTTCTGCACGCTGGTGTTCCTGCTCATCGGGACGCCCTGGGTGCTCTGGGTCGGTTGAGGGGTGTTGGCGGCGCCTGATCTTTCGAAAGGAACGGAAATGGCACGGATCGAAAAGGACTTCCTCGGCGAGAAGGAACTGCCGGATTTGGCGTACTACGGCGTGCAGACGCTGCGCGGCAAGGAGAATTTTCATCTGCCCGGCATTCCGATGGCGGCCGAGCCATACTTCGTCAAGGCCTTCGGCTACGTCAAGAAGGCGGCGGCGCTGGCCAACCGCGACCTCGGCGTCCTCGATGCGCGCATCGCCGACGCCATCGTCGGCGCCTGCGACCGGCTGATCGCCGGCGAGATGGTCGACCAGTTCGTTACCGACTTCATCCAGGGCGGCGCCGGCACCTCGACCAACATGAACGCCAACGAGGTCATCGCCAACCTGGCGCTGGAGAGCCTGGGCCACCGGAAAGGCGAATACCAGTTCGTCAACCCCAACGATCATGTCAATTACGGGCAATCGACCAACGACATCTATCCGACGGCGTTCCGCCTGGCGCTGATCCTCCGGCTGGCCAGCTACATTGAGGCGCTGCGCCGGCTGCAGGACGCCTTCTACGCCAAGGCCAAGGAGTTCGAGCGGGTGCTGAAGATGGGTCGCACCCACCTGCAGGATGCCGTGCCGATGTCGCTCGGGCAGGAGTTCCACGGCTGGGCGACGACGATCGGCGAAGAGGTCCAGCGCATCGCCGAGGTGCGCCAGTTGCTGCACGAGATCAACCTCGGAGCGACGGCGATCGGCACCACTGTGACTGCCGCGCCGGGCTACCCGGAACTCGCCACCAAATACCTGTCCGAACTGACCGACACCCGGTTCATTCTGGCCGGCGACCTGATCGAGGCGACCTCGGACACGGGAGCCTACGTGCTGCTCTCGGGCGTGCTCAAGCGCACCTCGGTCAAGCTGACCAAGATCTGCAACGACATCCGGCTGCTCGCCTCGGGTCCGCGCTGCGGCCTCAACGAGATCAACCTGCCGCAGATGCAGCCCGGTTCGTCGATCATGCCGGGCAAGGTCAATCCGGTCATTCCCGAGGTGGTCAACCAGACCAGCTTCCTGGTGATCGGCCTCGACCTCACCGTGACGCTGGCCGCATCGGCGGGACAACTGCAGCTCAACGTCATGGAGCCGGTGATCACCTTCGCGCTGTTCACGTCGATCTTCACGATGGAAAACGCGGTCAACAGCCTGCGCGTGAACTGCGTCCAGGGCATCACCGCCAACGCCGAACACTCGCGCGCCATGGTGCTCAACGCGCTCGGCATCGTCACCGTCCTCAAGCCGACGCTGGGCTACAAGCAATGCGCCGAGATCGCGCGCGAGGGTTACGAGACCGGCAAGTCGCTGCACGACATTGTCGTCGGCGAGCGCCGGTTGTTGACCCAGGAGCAGTGGGACGAGATCTTTTCGTTCGAGAACCTGATCAGCCCGCGGCACGATTAGCCACTCGCCACGGGGAAGCAGTCTTGATCGTATTTCCGGCACGCCGGGCCGTGATCCGGCTGCGCTGATGTTGCGATAGGGAGAGCAGGCACCATGACAACGACCATTTTCCTGCAGTTTGCGGTAGTGCTCGCGGCAATCTGGATGGGGGCGCGCTACAGCGGCGTGGGACTCGGCCTCTGGGGGGCGGTCGGCCTGCTGGTGCTGGTCGTCGGCTTCGGGGTCACGCCGACCTCACCGCCGATCGACGTCATGCTGATCATCCTGGCGGTGATCATGGCCGCGTCGGTGATGGACGCCGCGGGCGGGATCGACTTCCTCGTCCGTGTCGCCGAGCGCATCATCCGCGCGAACCCGAAATACGTCACCATCGTCGCGCCGCTGACGACTTGGAGCTTCACCTTCGTCGCCGGCACCGGACACATCGTCTATCCGCTGCTGCCGGTGATCTACGAGACCGCGCACCAGAGCGGCATCCGCCCCGAGCGGCCGATGGCGATCGCGACCATCGCCTCGCAGCAGGCCATCACGGCGAGCCCGGTGGCCGCGGCCACGGCCGCGATGATCGGGCTCTTCTCCGAGAAGGGCTTCACCCAGTGGGGCCTGCCCGAGATCCTGATGGTGTGCGTGCCGGCGACCCTCACCGGCGTCATCGTCGCCGCGGTCGTGTCGATGTTCCTCGGCAAGGACCTCAAGGACGACCCCGGGTACCAGGCGCGCC
>ERZ761607.2554-NODE-2554-length-19443-cov-403.903084_pt1 | contig 19443 bp, 21 predicted proteins | sample MGYA00511164_ERZ761607 | MGnify/ENA primary metagenome ERZ761607 (study PRJEB28899, sample SAMN02445080) | bioreactor sludge metagenome | biome: EBPR sludge | place: Australia: Brisbane, Thorneside Wastewater Treatment Plant | collected 2011-06-22 ...
TCGCCAACATGGCGGCCTACATCCAGATGCCTGCCGAAGCCCCGCCCGAGTGGGGCATGAAGGACATGAAGGCGAGCTGGAAGCTGCACGTGCCGGTCGCGCAGCGGCCGACGAAGCAGATGAACAACATCAATCTGAAGAACATCTTTGCCGTGACGCTGCGTGATTCGGGCGAGGTGGCGCTGATCGACGGCGACACGAAGCAGATCTGGGGCATCGTCAAGACCGGTTACGCGGTGCATATTTCGCGTCTCTCCGCTTCCGGGCGTTATGTGCACGTGATTGGCCGTGACGGTCGTTACGATCTCATCGACATGTGGTACGAGAAGCCGACGATCGTCGCGACGATGAAGGCGGGCTACGAAGCGCGCTCGGTCGACACCTCCAAGTACAAGGGCTTCGAGGACAAGTATGCCGTCGTCGGCGCGTACTGGCCGCCGCAGTACGCCATTCTCGACGGCGAAACCCTCGAGCCGCTGAAGCTGATCTCGACCCGTGGCGTCACGGTCGACGGCGAATACCATCCGGAGCCGCGCGTTGCCTCGATCGTCTCGTCGCACGACAAACCCGAGTGGGTGATCAACATCAAGGAAACCGGCATGATCAAGCTGGTTGACTACTCGGACATCAATAACCTGAAGGAAATCACCGTCAATTCGGCCAAGTTCCTGCACGATGGTGGCTGGGATGCCTCCAAGCGCTACTTCCTCGTCGCCGCCAACGCTTCCAACAAGGTCGCCGTCGTCGATACCAAGGAAGGCAAGCTGGCGGCGCTGGTCGACACCGCCAAGATCCCGCATCCGGGTCGCGGCGCCAACTTCAACCATCCGAAGTATGGTCCGGTCTGGGCCACCTCGCACCTGGGCGCCGACGTGATCAGCATCATCGGTACCGATCCGGCGAAGAATCCGCAGCATGCCTGGAAGGTGGTGCAGGAAGTCAAGAACCACGGCGCCAACTCGCTCTTCGTCAAGACGCACCCGAAGTCGAAGAACCTGTGGGCCGACGCGCCGCTGAACCCGGATCCGAAGCTGGCCGGTTCGGTGACGGTTTACAACATCGATGACCTCGGCAACCCGGATCCGAAGCCGCAGGTCCTTGATCTCGCCGCCGCCGCCAATCTCGGCAAGACCAAGGGAATCCAGCGCGTCGTGCATGGCGAGTACAACGAGAAGGGCGACGAGATCTGGTTCTCCGTGTGGACCGGCAACAAGACCGAGCCGTCGGCGATCGTCGTCCTCGATGACAAGACGCGCACCGTCAAGAACGTGATCAAGGATCCGCGTCTCGTGACACCGACCGGCAAGTTCAACGTGTATAACACGCAGCACGACATCTACTGAGCCAAGACCGCAGTCGAAGCGAACGGGGGGGCTGCGGCCCCCCGTTTTTTCATGGTGCGGCGGACGCGGCAGTACCTGGCCGTCTGCCGACAGGAGAAGCGATGAAAGTGAAGGCCCTGATTCTCTGTATCACGCTGTTGCCGTCAATGACGCTGGCAGCGCCGCCGCCGCTCGATCCGGCAATGCTCGAACTGGCTGACCAAAGCCGCTGCCTGACCTGCCACGACGTCGATGAGACGCTGCGCGGCCCCGCCTGGCGTGACGTCGCCAAGCGCTATCGCGGCCAACCCGAAGTCGAGGACATCCTCGTCAAGAAGGTGTATGAGGGCGGCGGTGGCGCCTGGGGGAATGACTACATGTCGGCCAACAAGCGCGCCGGCATGGACAACATCCGCATTCTCGTGCGCTGGATCCTGACGCTGCCCTGAGCCGGCGCGCGGCTGCCGTGACCATTGCTGCCACGGTTGCTTCAGTCGAACAGTCCTTTGTCGAGGCGTGCCGCCAGTTCTGCCGTCACCTCGCCAAAGGCGAGGATGCGCCGACCGCGATGTTCCTTGAGGAAGTCTTCCGCGTCGGTGCGCGTGGCGAAGGCAACGAACTCGTGTCCCATCGGCCCGGGTATGTCGGAACCGATGACGTAAAAGGCTCGGCGGGCGTCGATTCGGGTCAGCCCGTAGTACTCGGTGACCCAGATGCTGGCGATGTCGCTGGCGCTGCGCCCGGGTGCGTAGCGTGGCAGGTTGCCGAGGTACTTGAACAGGTCCTTCGCGCCATCGAAGAAGTGCGCATGCCCGTCGCGGTAGGCGACGACAGCGATCCAGTGCGGGTAGCGCGAGACGAGCATGCCGCAGACGGGGCAGAGATCCCGCTCGCCCGGCTTCGGCGGCAGCGCACCGGCCATCGCGAGACCGGCGGCGAGCCAGATCGCGCCGGCAGCGAGCCACCGCGGCAGTCGTGGCAACATGGCGGCAGCGTTTAGCCGTGGGGGCGGCCGGCCGCCCGCTGTCGCCGCTCCTCACGGCTCTTGCGGATCATCGCGACATCCTGCGACATGTCGCTGTAGGCGGCGAGCAGCGCCTGGTCGAAGTTTGCGATCTCGCCGCCGTATTCCGCCATCGCCGCTCGCGCAGCCGCTTCACTGCCGTACGCCACCTTGCTGCGTCTGCTCATCACCGCCTTGACGCGGCTGCCGATGAGGAAGGTTGCCTGGTCGACGACGAGCAGCGGCTTGATCTCGGCGCTTGACGCGTTGTCGGCGACCCAGATGTTCTTCGGCTCGCGGTCGACATTGACCGCCAGGCTGATCGCGGCGCAATGCAGCGAGCAGACACCGTCGGGCAGGTCGTCGCTGTATTGCAGCAGCATGCGCGAGTGATGGAACTGGCGGCGATCCATGCCGCAGTATGGGCATTTAGGGAACTTCTCGAGGTCGTTCTCGAAGGGTCGGGGATCGGCCGCCTTCTTCGGGATGAACTGGGCAGGCGTGCCGTCGGTGGCGCAGGCTGTTTGCGCTCGTGCGCCGGTGGCAAGCAGGCCGCTCGAGGCCAGCGAGAGTTTCAGCAGATTACGGCGGTTCACGATCATTCTCCTGCCTGGGGATGAAGGGGTGCCAGTAAGAGGTGGCGTCACGGCGCATGGTAGGACCATTGCAGGGCGGCGAACTGCGGCAAATCGTCGCAGCCGCGGAGAGCTACCGGCTCGCTGGCGCTGCCGGCAGAGCGTCGCTTGCCAACGCCCCTCGGGCAGTGCCCTCGGCGCTGCCACGACCTCGTCGCGGATCCGCGGAGCGTGCTGGGAGGGCGCCCGCGACGCCGCCGCCGGCGGGGCAGCGCTCACCGTCAGCCGAGCAGCCGCTGCATCACGAGGTAGTAGCGGATTCCCTGCCAGACGGTCGTCAGACCGAGGACGATGACGAACAGCGCGGCGCCCCGCAGCAGCCAGCCGCGCGTGCGCACGCCGAGTCTGCCGAAGAGGAAGCTCGCCGAGAGCATCGACGGCAGCGTCCCGGCGCCGAAGGCGAGCAGCAGCAGGCCGCCTTCGACGACCGAAGGCGCGGTCGTCGCCTTGATCGCCATCGCCATCGTCATCGAGCAGGGCATGAGACCGTTGATCGCGCCGCCGATGATCGCTCCCGGCAGCACGCCGCGTGCGCTGGCGTCGACGAACTGGCGGCGGAGCCAGTTGACCGGCGCGAAAGCGAGCGTGTTGCGCCACGGTGAGAGGCCGAGCAGGTCGAGGCCGAGGAGGATGACGATGCCACCGGCGACGATCTGCAGCAGTCCCTGCAGCCTGCCGAAGGAGCCGGTCTGCACGAGGGCCGTGCCGAGGGCCGCCGCCAGCAGACCGATCAGCGCATAGACGGCGACGCGCGTCAGATGGTAAGCGAGGTAGGGGGCGAAGCTCCTGGCGCCCAGTTTCATGAAGAAGCCCGAGACGAGGCCGCCGCACATGCCGAGGCAGTGGCCGCTGCCGAGGATTCCGGTCATGAAGGCGAGCCAGTAAGAGAACTCGACCAGCGTCTGATGGTGCGCGTGCTCCAAGCCTCAGTTCTTCTGCAGACGCAACGAGTTGCTCACGACCGAGAGCGACGAGAGGGCCATCGCCGCCGAGGCGATCATCGGGCTGAGGTGTCCGGCAGCTGCTACCGGGATCGCGACGACGTTGTAGCCGAGCGCCCAGAAGAGGTTCTGACGGACGATTCGCATCGTCTGCCGGGAGAGGTCGATCGTCGCCGCGACGCGCCCGATGTCGCCGCCGACGAGGGTGATGTCGGCTGCTTCGAGGGCGATGTCGGCGCCGCTGCCGATCGCCATTCCGACATTGGCAGCCGTCAGCGCCGGCGCGTCGTTGATGCCGTCGCCGATCATGCCGACGCGCCTGCCCAGCCGCTGCAGGTCGCGGATCAACGCCAGCTTGCCGGCCGGTGTGGCGCGCGCGACGACGCGTCCGATGCCCACTTGGCGGGCGATCTGGCGGGCGACGGCGGCGACGTCACCGGTGGCCATCACGGTCTCGATGCCGAGGCGATGCAGCAGTGCGATTGCCTCGCGCGCGCCGGCACGCGGCTGGTCGGCGACTGCCAGCAGTGCGACGAGACGGCCGTCGAGGGCGACGAAGACCGGCGTCCGGCCTTGGTCAGCGAGCGCCGCCGCCTGCGCCAGGCTGGCGGCACAGTCGATGCCGGCCTCCGCGAGCAGCGCCGAGTTGCCGATCAGCACCGCATGGTGCTCGCAGACGGCACGCACACCGCGCCCGGGTATCGCCTTGAACTCGCTGCATTCTGCCGGCGCGATCACCTGTGCCGCGCACCAGGCAGTGATCGCCCGGCCCAGGAAGTGCTCGGAGCCAGCCTCCGCAGCCGCAATGATTGCCAGCAGCCTGCTCCGGTCGACGGCGGCGGCAGGGAAGAAATCGGTGAGCACCGGTCGGCCTTCGGTGATCGTGCCGGTCTTGTCGAAGACGACCGTGTTCAGCCCGGCAGCGCTTTCCAGTGCCTCGCCGTTTCGGATGTAGATGCCGCGCCGCGCTGCCTGGCCGGTACCGACCATGATTGCCGTCGGCGTCGCCAGCCCGAGTGCACATGGACAGGCGATGAGCAGGACCGCGATGGCGTGTGCCAGAGCCGTCGCCGGCGGACTGCCGGCGAGCAGCCAGCCGCCGAAGGTCAGCCCGGCGACGCCGCCGACGGCAGGAACGAAGCGTTCCGAGATGCGGTCGGCGAGCCTCTGCACCGGCAGCTTGCTGCCCTGTGCATGGTCGACCAGGCGGACGATTCCCGCCAGCACGGTGTCGGTACCGACCGCAGTGGCGCGCAGCGTGAAGCTGCCGTTGCCGTTGACGCAGCCGGCGTACACACGATCGCGGCAGCCCTTGCCGACCGGCAGCGACTCGCCGCTGAGCAGCGCTTCGTTCACCTCCGAACTGCCGGACTCGACGACGCCGTCGGCCGGAATGCGCTCGCCGGGACGCACGCGCAGCAGGTCGCCGACGACGACCTCGTCGATCGCCACCTCCTCCTCGCGGCCGTCGCGCAGGAGCACCGCAGTCGTCACCTGCAGCTCGCTCAGCTTGCGGATCGCCTCGCTCGCCTGCCCCTTGGCGCGCTCCTCGAGGAAGCGGCCGAGGAGGACGAAGCTGACGATGCCGGCGGCGGCCTCGAAATAGACGTGGTGCGACGGGTGCAGCAGGCCCGGCAGGCTGTACAGGTAAGCCGAGCCGGCGCCGATCGCGATCAGCGAGTCCATGTTGGCGCTCTTCTGCTGCGCCATCTGCCAAGCCTTGGTGAAGATGTCGCGGCCGGGGCCGAAAAGCACCGGCGTTGCCAGTGCGACCTCGAGCAGGCGCAGTGCCGGCGAGCGATGCATCGCCATGCCGAGCAGCATCACCGGTGCGCTCAGGGCAGCGGCGACGACGACGCGCTTTCTCGCCAGCGCGAGTCTCTCCTTTGCGCGCGCGACGAGCAGGCGCCGCTGCGCCAGCGTGTCCATCGCCTGCGCCCGGTAGCCGAGCCGGGTGATCATTGCGAACACCTCGTCACGGCTGATCGTGCCGCGGACGACCGCCGTCTGCGCGGCGAAATTGACGTTCGCCAGGTGGACGCGCGGATCACGGCGCAGCGACAGCTCGATCAGCAGGGCGCATGAGGCGCAGCTCATGCCTTCTATGGCCAGCGAGGATTCCAGCAGCGGCGAATCGCCGGCGAGCGCGCCGACGGTCGGCGCTCGTGTCGGCGGGCAGGCGGCCAGGCGGTCGATGATGTCGTCGACGCTGGCCAGCAGGCGGGCCTCCGGCAGGCACCGCGGATCGTAGTGGATCGCCAGCGAGCCGAGCGCGGCAACGGCGCGGACGTCGCTGATTTCGGGCCGCTTGCGCAGCAGGATCTCCAGGATGTAGCTGCGCTCTTCGTTCCGCACCAGCGGGGGCGCGATGACGCGCACCCGGCGCCGCAACCGGTGCACGACGCGGAGGTTGCGGTAGCCGCCGGAGCTCATCTGCGTTCGCCACCCTTGCGGTAGCGAACGAGCAGGAAGACCAGGTAGAAGATCGTCAGCCAGGCTGAGCGGAACTTCAGCGGGTCGCGCAGCCATTGCTGGGTGATCAGATCCCAGTGCACGCGGATGAGATAGAAAGCCAGCAGGTCGTTGAGGAAGTTGAGGATCGCCCGTTCGCTCAGCGCGCTTTCGAGGACCGGTTGCACGCGGGTGCGCACGCCCTGCAACTGCGGGTAGCGGTCCATGCTGCGCAGCAGGCGGCGCAGCGAACGGCGGGCGGCTGCCTCGAACGGCGTCATCGCGCCGACCTGGCGTTCGCCACTGCCCGCTGGCGCCGCCGCTGCCGCCGCCGTGCCGGTGGCGTCGCCGGTCGCGGTCTGCAGCCCGGCATCGGCTGCCGGCAGGTGCGGCAGCACCCGCTGCAGGCTGCGGGCGATGGCGCCGGCGTCACAGACGTGCTCGTCGTAGAACACCGACAGCTTGCGCGTGCCGGCATGCAGTCCGACGCGATAGACGCCTTCCTGGCGAAGCAGGGCCGCTTCGATGCAGCGTGCGCTGGCGGGCGAACAGAGCGCCGCCGGAAGTTCCAGCCGCAGGTGGCCGGCTGCACGGTAGCGAACGAAAATCCGGCGCGACAACTCGTCGGCAGAATCGGTGGACGGCCTCATGGCTGCCTGCGCTGGTACCGGATTCAGCCGGCCGTCTTCGGCGGACCGTCGGAGTCGCTGGCCTCGCCAGCCGGCGCGGCAGCATCCGCCTCACGCTCTCGGGTTTCCTCGAGCAGGTCGGCGAGGCTTTCCTTCTGCTGCAGGACGAAATCCTTGCTCATGCCGCAGGCGCGCGAGACCGACAGCGCGATCTCCTTGCGGTAGCGGTAGAGCAGGAAGCCGGCGACCACGCCACCGGCGGCGCCGACCGCGAGCAGGGCCAGCGGGTTGAGCAGCAGCGTGCGCGCCGCGACGACGCCGCCGGCGGTGGCGCCGCCGATCGCCGCCGCCTGTGCGGCCGGCCTGTTCATCACATGTCCAAGTGCTTCCATCGTTCCTCCGTTAATCACCGCATCTCTCCCTGTCAGCCGTTCGGTTCGTTCCCGCCAGCGTGCCCAGGATTCGCCGGCGCTTCCTTGATATCGTGCAACATCAGATGGATTCCCTTGCAGCCTTCGCAGCAGAAGCGCAGCTCTGCCGCCGCCGTCTGCAGCAGCAGTGGCTTCTTGCCGCAGTCGAGGCCGCACAGGTGGCAGCCGCCTTGCTCGTTCATCGCAGCAACTCGCCAGCCAGACGCTCGAAGGTCGCGGCATCGGCTTCGCCGAGAAGCTTGCCACGGATGCGGCCATCGACATCGACGAAATAGGTTGTCGGCAGGCCGACGACCCCGTAGCGACGCGAGATCGCCGCCTGCTCGTCCAGCAGCACCGGATAGCCGACGCCGATGCGGCGAATGAAGGCCTCGACCTCTTGCCGGCTCTGGCCGGCGTTGATCGCCAGAACGACAAGCCCCTGCTGGCGGTGACGCTGCCAGACGCCTTCGATCGCCTGCATTTCGTCGGCACAGAAGCGGCACCAGTCGGCCCAGAAACGGATGACCACCGGCCGGCCGCGCAATTCGCCGGGGAAAGCGAGAGGGCCGGCGTCGAGGGTCGGAGCGGCAAAGGCCGGCGCCACGTCACCGACGTTCAGCCGGACAGCGCTGCCCTCATCGCAGGCAGCCGCGACGAGGGCGAGCAGGGCGATCACGAGGCGGTTCCGGTGCAGGGCGTTCAAGTCGCGAGCAGCAGCAGGCGGGAGTTGATGACGATCAGCGACGCGACGACGGCGACGGCCAGGAACATGCCTGCCGAGAGCCCGGCCAGCCTGCCTGCCACGGCCGGAACGACGGACCGCAGACTGGGGACGCTGGCAAAAGCCTGCACCGCACCGACACCGAGGCCGGCGGCCGTACCGATGAACAGCGGGCCATAGAGTGCGTAGCCCTGGTAGCCGTATTCCGGCTTGAGGATGCAGAAAGGGCAGTGGTGGTGTGGGTGTTCGTACACGTAGAGCGAGATGAAGGCCAGTACAGCCGCCATGGTGACGGCAAACGCGAGTGCCGACAAGAGTGCGACGAGATAGCCGCCGCGCTGCCACCGGCGGTAGAGCAGGGCGCCGCCACCGGCGAGCGCCAGGCTGAGATAGAAGGCGAGCATCGTCGGCAGCGGCGGCGCCGCCGCCAGGTCGGCGGTGATTCCGGGTGCCGCGTCGGAGAACAGGCTGCCACAGCACGACGTGATGACGTCGGCCTTGAGCGCGAGAAAGTAGCGCCACTGGAGCAGCGCGGCGGCGAGCAGGACCGGCAGCAGGCAGAGCAGCAGCACGTACTTGATGCGCAGCAGCGGGTAGTCGGGAGCGCGCGTGTCGACGTGGTTGATCACCAGCCAGACGGCGGCGAGGAAGAAGACGAGGATCTGCGCCAGCAGCGCTGGGAAGCCGAAAGCATTCACCTGCAGCGTACCCACCGCGCACATCGCGCCGACGAACAGCGACGCCATTCGATCGGCATTGAAGACGAAGAGCAGGAGCGCGAGCAACTGCGTGGCAAAGACGAAGGCGAGCAGGGTCGACAGCAGGTAGGTGCGGCGTTCGCGCAGCAGTTGCCGTTCGCTGCCGCTGCCGAGGTCCCAGTGGCGGATGAGGTCGACGGCAAACGGGGCCGCAGCCAGGAGCAGCCCGATGCAGAGCAGCGACGAGAGCAACAGGGCGATGATCGCCGGCTGGAAGATCATTCGCCATCCCCGGCGTGCGCTGGCGCGGCGACGATGCGGCCGTCGCGCATGTCGATCACCCGGTCCACCAGCGACGAGTCGACGAGCAGCGGGTCGTGGCTGCTCAGCAGAACCGTGCGCCCGGCATCGGCGAGTTGTTCGATGATCGCCATGAACTCCATCGCCAGCGCCGTGTCGAGGTTGGCCGTCGGCTCGTCGGCAATGATCACCGGCGGTTCGTTGATCAGCGCGCGGGCGATCGCCACGCGCTGCTGCTCACCGCCGGAGAGCAGCTCGACGCGCGTCGTCCGCCGGTGGGCCAGGCGCAGGCCGGCGAGCAGGTGCTCGGCGCGAGCCCGCAGTGCGTGCCGGTCGCCGCCCAGCGGGTAGGCCGGCAGCATGACGTTCTCGGTCGCCGAGAGGCCGCTGATCAGGTTGAACTGCTGAAAGACGAAGCCGAAGGTACGGCGCCGGATCTCCGTCAGGAAACGTTCGGGCAGGCCCGAGATGTCGCGCTCGTGCAGGCGGACGCGGCCGCTCGTCGGTCGCGCCAGGCAGCCGATGATCGACAGCAGGGTCGTCTTGCCGGAGCCACTCGGGCCGCGGAAGGCGGTCACGCGCTGCGCCGGCAGCTGCAGGTCGATGCCGTTGAGGGCGCGGAACTCGTTCTCGCGTCCGGCGTTGAAGGCTTTGTGAATCTGTTTCAGCTCGATCATTGTCGGTTCAGCCGCGCATGACCGCGTCCGGGTCGGTGATCGCGGCGCGCCAGATGGGCACCAGCGTCGCCGCTGCGTAGGGGAAGACCGTGAAGAAGAACAGTGTCGCCACCTGCAGGCCATCGATCACGGGGCTCAGCTCGAAGCGCGGATAGAGCACCGCCCAGCCCCTCAGCACGGGTGCAAAGAGCGACGCCGAGAAGTGGAAGACGTGCACATAGGCTCCGAGGTAGCCGATCAGAAAGGCGCTCAGAGACAGCAGGGCACCTTCCCAGAACTTCATCCGCAGCACATCGCCGGTCTCCCAGCCGACTGCCTTGAGGATGCCGATCTCGCGCCGCTCGTCCGCTGACAGGCCGGACGCCTTTTCCCAGGCGAGGATGGCGAAGGCGAGGATGGCAAGCACGGCGAGGGCGAGAACGATGCCCTCCCGCCAGTGGAAGATCGACTCGTAGGTGCGCAGGATCTCCTCGCGCAGGATCGGTCGCGAGTCGGGGAACTGCTGCGCCAGCTTGCTGGCGACGTTGCGCACCTCGAGCGGATTGGCGACCCGCAGCGCGATGTCGGTGAAATGGCCGGGCGGGATGTCGAAAAAGGCGCGAAAGTCGGTCTCGCTCAGCAGCACGAGGTCGGCGCTGACCAGTTCCGACTTCGCTGGCAGGACGTCGGCGATGCTGAAAGTGAACAGCTTTCCGGAATAGGCGCGAAAGGAAATGAGGTTGCCCGGCGCGACGCCGCGCGTGCGCGCGAGCCCGGCGCCGACGACCAGTGTCCCCGGCGTGATCAGCCGGTCTTCGGCGACCATGAAGGTGTAATTGGCGCGAACGACCGGATCGTAGTAGTAGCCCCAGAGACGCCCCTGCTTCTCCTGCACGCCGCGCAGGCGCCCGATCCGCTCCAGATATCCCGGAGGGATGAGGTCATGGCGGCCGGCGACCATGCGCTGCAGAACGACTTCCGGAGCGCCGGCGAGCAACTCGGCTGCCGCCTGTCGGAGAGCGTGCGTCAACAGCATCACCGAAGCGAGCAGGAAGACGATCAGTGCGTAAACCAGCAGCAGACCGAGATTCTTCGCCTTGCGCCGGGCGAGTGACGCAAGCGTGAAGTCAATCAGATACTTCTGTTGCTCGATCCAGACGTTCATGGCGGGCGGTCAGCAGGGCGGGCGGCAACAGCAGCGAGCCACTGGGAAAGTGTTCGAGCGCCAGCGGATGGTCTTGAAACGGCGAGTGCAGGTCGGCCTGCGACGGGTGGCGGGTGTAGCGGGCCTCGGTGAACAGGCAGAGGTCGGTGAGCTGCAGTTGCCTGACCAGCACCTGCATCTCGTACCCGGCAGCGGCACGCTGCTGACGCAGGCGCGCGGCGTCGGCGAAACTCGCCGCGAACAGGGCGCCGGCACAGCAGAGGACGCTCAGGGCCAGGTGGCTGGGACGCGTGGCGGGCATCGCGGTGGCTGCTGCGGCTCGCTTCGATCGGCGCCGTCAGCCGGCACCGTCAGCCGCTGGCGCCGGCTGAGGGCCGCCGCCGGTGCGGCGAGCCTTCGCTCAGACCCGGTTGGCGGCGCGCATCAGGGCGCCGCGCAGGGCGATCGTCAGGCTGCTGCCGATGCCGACGCGCTGGGCGATCGCTGGCAGGATGATCAATGACGCCAGGGCGAAGCCGGCGCCGAGAAGCAGTGACGCCAGTTCGCCTTCGCTCTCGTCGCCATGCTGATGATCGTTCTCCTGCATGCTCATCTCCCTCGCTGGTTCTGTACTTCGGCTAGAATGCCGGAAGCTTAGTGTTCTTCGCCACTCTCCGGGGTGCGACATGATGTCGCATCTCGCCTTCGCCGGTTTCACAGCGCATGCGCCTGCTCATCGCCCCCTTCCTTCTCCTCGTCGCCGGCCAGGTGTCGGCAGACTCGCTGCCGTCCGCCGCCAGGCAGCGGGAACTCGTCCATCTCGTCCGGCAGGACTGCGGCTCGTGTCACGGCATGACGCTGCAGGGTGGCCTGGGTCCGTCGCTGAAGCCCGAGGCCCTGCGCGAGAAGCCCGCGGACTCGCTCGTCGCGACGATATATGGCGGCCGCCCGGGAACGCCGATGCCGCCCTGGCACCGATTCCTCAGCGAAGCCGAGGCACGCTGGATCGTCGAGCAACTGCTGGCGGGCTTTCCGAAAGAGCAGTAGGGGCTCGCCGGGCGACATGAGCGGTCCGGCGCTGGCAGTCATGCGCCGCCGCCCCCGACCTCGCGGCTGATTGCGTTCATGTCACTGGCCCGCCTGGCAGCGAATGCGGGCGGGCGCAGTCGTCACGGCCTCGGCCGCGCTGCCGCCGCGTCCGCGCTGCTCCAGGGACCTGCCCGAGGGAGCCAGCGACGCCGGGCAGCCTGGCAGGCGTCGGCTTTTTTTACAGTTGATAGCGCCGTCGGCGCATGCCCGTCATCGCCCCCCCAAGAATTATTCATAAAAACAGTTTCTTGAGGGCCGCTATCTTTTCTGGCACGCATGTTGCTTATTCTCCGCTGCGCACCCAGGTGCGAGAAAACCTGGGGTCTTTTTACTATAAGGAGTATCAATCATGAACAAAACTGGCATCGCTCTTGCCATCGCCCTCGCCATGGGTGCGGGTGCGGCAAGCGCGGCGGTGGTCAATGGAGTCGCATTCGCTGGGGGTGCCTATTTCCAAGTCGGCGATGTCTATGAGGGAAGTCTCGGTTCCGACGGTACGGCGGCCATTCTGGCTCCGGGCGAGATCCTGGCTGGCGTTGGTCGTATCGACAATCTCAAGGATTCGCAGGGCAACGTCACTTGGTCGCGCGGGCAGAACGGCGTCTTCCTGAGCTACTGGTTCGACGGCTACAAGACGCAGGCGATCAATTCTGCTGTTCCGGCTACGCCGCCATTCAATGTCCTGTTCTCCGGTGGCTCGATCCACTTCTACACGTCGGCGACCGAGTTCATCCCGACCGGCAGCTTCGCAGCCGATAAAGCGACCATATCGGCCGGCAACCTCTGGGTGGACGCCACTGGCGCGACGACGCGCCTGTGCACCGCCGCCGACAATTGCGTCGATGGTGTCGGCACGCCGATCGCCCTCGATTCCTTCATCCTCAGCGGCAGCCTCGGCTCGATCGGCAGCGGCGCGGGTAACGGCCTGCTGAACTTCACCGGTGGTCCTGCGCAACTCTACCTCGATACCAACGCCTTCCCGGGTGGTAGCGATGCGGCTCTCGGCAGCAGCTTCAACAGCGGTTCGGCGACCGCAGGCTACGCCGCCAGCGGCAGCATCGACATCCGTGGTGTCGCGCTGCCCGAACCGGCGACGCTCAGCGTGATGGGCTTGGCGCTTCTCGGCATGGCCGGAATCCGTCGCCGCAAGGCAGCCTGAGCAACACTTGGGATGGCTGCCGGGTGTTGCCGGTAGCCCCTCTCCGCAAGCAACGAAGCCCGCCCGGTCGCAAGCCAAGCGGGCTTCGCGCCTTGGTCGGCAGTGCCGACCGGAGTGGTGATGGCTGATTTCCGCCCCGGCAGAGCGGCGTCGCCGGCGGTCCGCCACTTGTGCGGTTGGCAGCGCGCCGCCGCCGTGCCGCGCGGCAGGATGCCCGTGCCATGCGGCGGCCGCATCCGCTCTGCCCGAGTGCGTGCCAGCGAGACCGGGCGGCGCGGCGGGCGTCGGTTTTTTTTACAGTTGGTAGCGCCTTTGGCGCATGCCCGTCATCGCCTGCCGAAGGATTCCATGTTAAAACAGTTTGTTGACTGTTGTTCTCCGAGTCTGGAACGAATTTTGCTTTTGTTCGGATGCGCACCCGGGTGAGAGAAAACCTGGGGTCCTCTCACTATCAGGAGTGTCAAGGATGAACAAAACTGGCATTGCTCTAGCCCTCGCCCTCGCCATGAGTGCGGGTTCGGCAAGCGCGGCAGTGGTCAACGGGATCGCATTTGCTGGCGGTGCCTATTTCGAGGTCGGCGACGTCTATGAGGGCAGCCTCGCTTCGGATGGCAAGCTGGCGATCATGGCGCCGGGCCAGATTCTGGCCGGCGTTGGTCGTATCGACAACTTCAAGGATTCGCAGGGCAACGTCACTTGGTCGCGCGGGCAGAACGGCGTCTTCCTGAGCTACTGGTTCGACGGCTACAAGACGCAGGCGATCAATTCTGCTGTTCCGGCTACGCCGCCATTCAATGTCCTGTTCTCCGGTGGCTCGATCCACTTCTACACGTCGGCGACCGAGTTCATCCCGACCGGCAGCTTCGCAGCCGATAAAGCGACCATATCGGCCGGCAACCTCTGGGTGGACGCCACTGGCGCGACGACGCGCCTGTGCACCGCCGCCGACAATTGCGTCGATGGTGTCGGCACGCCGATCGCCCTCGATTCCTTCATCCTCAGCGGCAGCCTCGGCTCGATCGGCAGCGGCGCGGGTAACGGCCTGCTGAACTTCACCGGTGGTCCTGCGCAGCTCTACCTCGACACCAACGCCTTCCCGGGTGGCAGCGATGCGGCTCTCGGCAGCAGCTTCAACAGCGTTTCGGCAACCGCTGGCTACGCCGCCAGCGGCAGCATCGACATCCGTGGTGTCGCGCTGCCCGAGCCGGCGACGCTCAGCGTGATGGGCTTGGCGCTTCTCGGCATGGCCGGAATCCGTCGCCGCAAGGCAGCCTGAGCAGCACTTAATGTGAAAGTCGCGTCTGCGACTCGCGAATCTCCCTTCTCTCGTGCGCGGGAGAAGGGCAGGGGACGAGGGAAACGGTCATGACTTTCATCATCACGGGTGTGGCGAAAGTCATGACCGTTGGGATGGCTGCCGGGTGTTGCCGGTAGCCCCTCCCCAAGCAACGAAGCCCGCCCGGGCGCAAGCCGGGTGGGCTTCGTTGCTTGGTCGGCAGTGCCGATCCGAGCCGTGATGGCTGATCGCCGCCCCGGCGCGGTGGCGTCGTGGGCGGTTCGCCACTTTTGCTGCTGGCCGCGTTGCCTGTGCCGCTGACGTTCGTCACAGGCAAGCCCGCCGCCGTCGCGCCGCAGGATGCCCGTGCCGGGAGGGGATCAGGCTGCAGCCGGCGGCGCCTGCAGCTTGCGCAGGTCGCCGGGGCGGTTGACCTCGACCGAGACGTGCGCCAGTTCTGCGTAGCGGGCCAGAACCTGGCGCACCGCAGCGGGGGTCAGCGACGGATCATCGCTCGCCAGACTGGCGATGACGGCAAACTTGTCGCGCCCGACGCGCCAGACGTGCAGGTCGTCGATTTGTGGTGGCGCTTGCCAGGCGGTGTCGCCGGTGAGCGCCTGTCGCACCTTGTCGACCAGGGGGTGGTCCATCTCGCGGTCGAGGAGCACGCGACCGGTGTCGCTGATCAGCCCGCATGCCCAGCGTGCGACGAGGAAGCTGCCGACGATCCCCATTGCTGGGTCGAGCCAGCCCCAGCCATAGACCATGCCGCCGAGCAGCGCAACGATCGCCAGCACCGAGGTTGCGGCATCGGCGACGACGTGCAGGTAGGCGGCACGCAGATTGAGGTCGGCGGTGCCGGGGCTGCCGTGCTCCGGATGCGCAGGCGCCCGCTCGCTGTCGTGCGACTGGTGAGACGGGTGGTCGTGGCCGTGGGTGTCGTCGCCGGCGTGCGAGTGGCCGTGGTGGTGGCCGTGGTGGTGGCCGTGCCCTGTGTCATGCGCCGCGTGCAGGATCAGCGCGCAACCGATGTTTACCGCCAGTCCCAGCGTGGCAACGACGATCGCCTCGGCAAACTGGATCGGCTGCGGCGACAGCAGTCGTTCGACCGAACCGCTGAGCATCAGCAGCGCCACGCCGAGCAGGAAGATGGCGCTGGCGAAGCCGGCAAGGACCTCGATCTTCCAGGTGCCGAAAGCGAAACGCCGATCGTTGGCGTAACGTCGGGCGGCCGTGTAGGCGAGCGCCGAAAGGCCGATCGCCACGGCATGTGAACTCATGTGCCAGCCGTCGGCGAGCAGTGCCATCGAATTGAACCACCAGCCGGCGGCGATCTCGACGAACATCATCGCGGCGGTGATCAGCATCACCACGCGGGTGCCCTTTTCGGCCGCCCGGTTGCCTTCGTCGAAGACGTGCGTGTGGCTCCACGGGGAATTTCCGGTTGGCTGCATGGCGGGTCCTTCGGGGGTCAGAGGTACTTGCAGAGTTCCTTGAACTCGCGGATGGCGTCGTGCGGGCTGCGGGCTCCGTCGCCTGCGGCCTGATCGAGACAGTGGTCGATGTGGTCGTGCACCAGCGTCTTCTTGGCGCTGGCGATGGCACGTTCGACAGCCTGCAACTGCTGGGCGATCTCGAGGCAGCCACGGCTGTCCTCGAGCATGCCGATGATGCTGCGCAGGTGACCTTCGGCCCGTTTCAGGCGCTTGATGATCTCCGGATGCGATGCGTGCGTACCCATGACTGGATCCTATCCTCCTGGACAGGATAGGTCAAGGCAGTTTCAGCGTATCGGCCGCCACCAGTGGCGTCGTGCCCGGGCGCCTTCGCCGCCTGCCGCGACGCCGTCGTTGCCGTTACCAGCCTGCCGTGCGCGGAGGTTCGTCGACGCCGGTCGCCGGTTGGAGAGGGCAGGGTTTTTCGGCTACAATCGGGCTTTCCCGCTGCAGCCATCTCCATGATCAAATACGTTTTCGTTACCGGTGGCGTCGTTTCGTCCCTCGGCAAGGGGATTGCCGCCGCCTCGCTGGGCGCGATCCTCGAGTCGCGCGGAATCAGGGTCACCCATCTCAAGCTCGACCCCTACATCAACGTCGATCCCGGCACAATGAGCCCGTTTCAGCATGGCGAGGTCTTCGTCACCGAGGATGGCGCCGAGACCGACCTCGACCTCGGGCACTACGAGCGCTTCACCAATGCCCGCATGGAGCGGCGCAACAACTTCACCACCGGTCAGATCTACGATTCGGTGATCCGCAAGGAGCGGCGTGGCGAGTATCTCGGCAAGACGGTGCAGGTGATTCCGCACATCACCGACGAGATCAAGGCACACATCCGGCGCGGCGCCGAGGGCGCCGATCTGGCGATCGTCGAGGTCGGCGGGACGGTCGGCGACATCGAATCGCTTCCCTTCCTCGAGGCGATCCGGCAGATGGCGCTGCAGGAAGGACGCACCAACGCCTGTTACATGCACCTGACGCTGGTGCCGTACATCGCCACTGCCGGCGAACTGAAGACCAAGCCGACGCAGCATTCGGTCAAGGAACTGCGCGAGATCGGCATCCAGCCGGACATCCTCCTCTGCCGTACCGACCGGCCGATTCCCGAGGATGACAAGCGCAAGATGGCGCTGTTCTGCAACGTGCAGCGCGAAGCGGTGATCGAGGCGCGCGATGCCGATTCGATCTACAAGATCCCCGCCATGCTGCACGACCAGATGCTCGACGAGATCGTCTGCCACAAGCTCGGGATCCTCGCCCGGGCGGCCGATCTGGGCGTCTGGAAGAACATCGTGCACGCGCTGGAGAACCCCGAGCGGGTGCTCGACGTCGCCTTCGTCGGCAAGTACGTCGACCTCACCGAGTCGTACAAGTCGCTGACCGAAGCGCTCGTGCATGCCGGCATCGCCACCCGCAGCAAGGTCCGCATCCGCTACATCGATTCCGAAGAGATCGAGCGCAATGGCTGCCAGGCACTGCAGGGAATGGACGCGATCCTGGTCCCCGGGGGCTTCGGCCGCCGCGGCACCGAGGGCAAGATCGCCGCGATTCGCCACGCCCGCGAGAACCTGATTCCCTTCCTCGGCATCTGCCTTGGCATGCAGCTGGCGGTCGTCGAGTTCGCCCGCAACGTCGCCGGCATGAGTGGCGCGCACAGCAGCGAGTTCGACCAGGATTCGCCCTACCCGGTGGTCGGCCTGATCACCGAGTGGCAGGACGCCTCGGGACGCGTCGAGACGCGTGACGAGAACTCCGATCTCGGCGGCACGATGCGGCTCGGCGGCCAGCTCTGCCGCCTTGCTGACGGGACGATGGCGCGCGCGATCTACGGTCGGGCGGAAATCCTCGAGCGGCACCGTCACCGTTACGAGGTCAACAACACGCTGCTCGGCGGGCTCGAACGATGCGGGCTGGTGGTTTCCGGACGGGCTCCGATCACCGACCTGTGCGAGATCGTCGAGCTGCCCAGGGAGGGAAGCAATGCCCATCCCTGGTTCCTCGGTTGTCAGTTCCACCCCGAGTTCACTTCATCGCCGCGCAAGGGTCACCCGCTGTTCACCTCGTTCGTACAGGCAGCGGCAGATCGCCGGGGCGCGGAATGAGGCTTTGCGACTTCGAAGTGGGACTCGATCAGCCGCTGTTCCTGATCGCCGGGCCGTGCACCGCCGAGTCGCTCGATCTCTGCCTCGAGGTCGCCGGGCAGATGAAGGAGATCTGTGCCCGCTTGGGCCTGCCGTACCTCTTCAAGGCTTCCTATGACAAGGCCAACCGCAGTTCGGGGCGGTCGCCGCGGGGGCCGGGAATCGACGAAGGCCTGTACATCCTCGCCGAGGTGCGGCGGCAGATCGCTGTTCCGGTGCTCACCGATGTCCATCGCGAGCAGGACATTGCTGCCGTCGCGGCGGTCGTCGATGTGCTGCAGACGCCGGCCTTCCTCTGTCGGCAGACCGACTTCATCGAGGCCGTCGCCGCCTCGGGAAAGCCGGTCAACATCAAGAAGGGGCAGTTCCTGGCGCCTGCCGACATGCGCAACGTCGTCGACAAGGCGCGCAGCGCTGCCGCCGGTGCCGACGCCATCATGGTCTGCGAGCGCGGGGTTTCCTTTGGGTACAACAATCTCGTTGCCGACATGCGCAGTCTGGCGATCATGCGCGAGACCGGCTGCCCGGTGGTCTTCGACGCGACCCATTCGGTGCAGCTGCCGGGCGGGCAGGGAACGGTTTCCGGCGGCCAGCGCGAGTTCATTCCGGTCCTGGCGCGAGCGGCGGTCGCCGCAGGAGTCGCCGGCCTGTTCATGGAAACCCATCCGCGTCCGGAGCTGGCTCTGTCAGACGGCCCGAACAGCTGGCCGCTGGCGTGCATGGCCAGCCTGCTGACGACCCTGGTCGCCATCGACCGCACGGTCAAGGCGGCCGGTCTGGCGGAGATGGGCCTGTGAAGGCCTATGTGCTGATCGAGCGCAGGGTTTCCGACGCGCAGGTCGATGCGATCGACAGGGAGCTGGCAGCGGCGGCGATCACCCGCCACGGCGGCCGCTACCTGGCACGGGGCGGTCGCATCGAGGTGCTCGAGGGGGACTGGAAGGCGCCTGAGTGCCTGCTGATCGTCGAGTTCGACTCGCTCGAGCAGGCGCAGAGGTTTTATGATTCGCCCGAGTACCAGCAAGCGCGCGCCGCACGCGGCGCTGCGGCCGCAGTGAACATGCTGGCCGTCGAGGGATTGCCGCTTTGATTATGTTGAGACCTACAAAGGAAAGACCATGAGCTCAGTCGTTGATGTCGTCGCCCGCGAAGTGCTGGATTCGCGTGGCAACCCAACCGTCGAATGCGACGTCCTCCTCGAGTCGGGGGTGATGGGCCGGGCCGCGGTCCCTTCGGGCGCGTCGACCGGGTCGCGCGAGGCGATCGAGTTGCGTGACGGTGACGCCGCCCGCTATCTCGGCAAGGGCGTCCTGCAGGCGGTCGAGAACGTCAACACCGAGATTTCCGAGGCGATCGTCGGTCTCGA
>ERZ761607.2557-NODE-2557-length-19438-cov-472.576588_pt1 | contig 19438 bp, 18 predicted proteins | sample MGYA00511164_ERZ761607 | MGnify/ENA primary metagenome ERZ761607 (study PRJEB28899, sample SAMN02445080) | bioreactor sludge metagenome | biome: EBPR sludge | place: Australia: Brisbane, Thorneside Wastewater Treatment Plant | collected 2011-06-22 ...
TGCGCACCCTGCGCGCCGGCCACTTCGCGATGCTCAAGGGCGGCCAGTTGCACGGGTTGATGAACCCGGGCGAGGAGGACATCTCGCTGTTCATGTTCGGCGGCTACGACTGACCGGCGCGGCCTCGTCGGCGGCCGCCGGCCATCTCACGCCGCCGCATCCTGAATCGTGGCAGCGACCGGGGAGCAACGAATGCAGCTTGGCACCGATGAGCCTTTCGAGCGGATCAGCCGGCGCACGCGCAACCTCCTGCTGCAGGCCGGTCTGTCGACTGTCGACGAGGTGATGGCCCGTCATCGCAGCCGGGAGCTGCAGCGGCTGCCCGGCTTCGGCCGGCAGACGGTCGCGGAGATCGAGAAGTTCTTCCCGGTCAGGCGGCTGCAGCAGCCGTACGCGACCGTCCAACCCTACATCACCGCCGATGGCTCGGTGATCCGCGAGCTGATGCACCCGGCTGTTCACGGCAACTGCAGGCAGAGTCTGGCCGAGGCCACCGTTGCTGCCGGCGCTGGTACCCTGCTGCACCGGCATTTGCGGAGCGAGGAGATCTACCACGTCACGGCCGGTGAGGGCGAGATGATGCTGGGCGCAAAGTCGTTCCGCATCGGCCCCGGCGACACCGTCTGCATCGCGCCCGGAACACCGCATCGCGTCCGCGCATCGGCCAGAGCCCCGCTGGTCCTGCTGTGCTGCAGCTCGCCCGCGTACGCGCATGCCGACACCGAGCTGCTCTGATGCGCGGGCGGTGTTCGCTCTTCGGTCGGGTCGAGTCCCTAAGAGCGTGAACGACTTCAGCGTGTTGGTGCCAGGTTGCGTCGAGGCTGGCGCATGCATCGGCAATCCGCCGGCGATGGCATTCACTTGCCAGAGCAGAGTATTGGACAGGATCGGCACGAACAGCGCCGGGATTGCGCCGAACGGGCTACCAATGACTGCCAGCGCGCGGTTGACGATCGGGTTCCCGGCCGCCGCCTCAACAACCGTCCGCGGCTCAGTGACGGGCAAACACCTTCGCCGTGCCGTCGCTGCCGATCAGCAGCACAGCGTACGCTTCCTTGCGCGCACTCTCCATGCCGGGTGAGCCACGGGGCATGCCGGGCGCAGCAAGGCCGACGGCCTGCGGCCTTTCCCGCAGCAGGCGTTTCACGTCGATGGCCGGCACATGGCCCTCGATCAGGTAGCTGCCGACCTTCGCCGTGTGGCATGAGCCGTAGCGCTCGGGCATGCCGAGCCTGGCGCGGCTGGCGGGTACATCGTCGATGTTGACCGACTTCACCCGGAAGCCGTTGTCGCGCATGTGCTTTTCCCATTCCGAGCAACAACTGCAGTACGGGCTCTTGTAGACCTCGACCTCGGGCAGGTCGGCGGCGCCGAGTGGCGCGCTTGCGAGGGTGGCGGTGGCGAGCAGGGCGGCAAGCAATGCTTTCATCGTGGACTCCCTAATGTGAAAGTCGCGTCAGCGACTCGCGAATCTCCCTTCTCCCGCGCGCGGGAGAAGGGTCGGGGATGAGGAAAACGGTCATGACTTACGTTATCCGGGGTCTCTCAACAGTCATGACCGTTAGACACTGCCCGCCGCACGCAGGCAACGGTGTTGAAAAAACGTAACCAAACGGTTACAGTCATTTCATGTACTCGATCAAACTCGTCCCCGAGTTTTCCGCGTGGCTTTCCGGTCTCAATGACAGCATGACGCATCGTCGCTTGGCGCGGCGTTTGGAAAAAGCGCAGGGGGGTAAGCTTGGTGATGTCAAGCCGGTCGGCGAGGGCGTGTTCGAGATGCGCGAACACTTCGGGCCGGGCTGGCGCATGTACTACGTGCAGCGCGGCGCGGTGCTGATCGTGATGCTAGGCGGCGGCGACAAGTCTACGCAGGCCGCCGATATTGCAAAGGCCGTCACGTTGGCCGCTACCGTGGAGGATTGAACCATGACCAAAAAGATCAACGTTTCCGAGTTGCCGGAATTCGACATGGCAGAGCATTTGCCGGACCAGGAGGCCATTGCCGAGTACCTGACCATCGTTCTTGAAGAGAACGATCCGGCCGAGTTCGCCCATGCGCTCGGCACGATTGCGCGCGCGCGTGGCATGACCGAGATCGCGCGGGCGTCCGGTATCTCGCGCGAGGCCCTCTACCGGGCGCTGCGGCCAGATGCGCAACCGCGCTTCGACACCGTGTCCCGCGTGTGCGCGGCGCTGGGCGTCAAGCTCGTAGCCCAGGCGGTTCACGCGTAGGTTCTCATTTCTCAACGTCGTCTAACCTTCCGCTCCAGAGGCCCGCTTCGCCGGCAAGCCGGCTTCGCGCCCCTGTGCTTCCACGTTGAACTGAAGCGCTGCGCGCTGGTGCAGGCACCCCACCGCCATCCACTGCTCCTTCGGGGAGAGTAATGAGTGAGCTGCGTGAACGCATGAGCAACGCCATGTGCCTGCGGGGAATGGCGGCACGGACGCAGTAAAGGCAATAGGGGACAGACCACTGTTTCTGAACCAAGACTGAGATCATGAGAAGACGCAAAATCTACGTTGAAACCACCGTGATCAGCTACCTTACCGCTCGTCCCAGCAAGAACGTGATCGAAGCTGGTCATCAGGAGAGCACTTTTCTCTTCTGGGATCGACGTGGCAAATTCGACTTGGTGGCATCGGAACTTGTCGTCACTGAATGCAGCCTGGGAGATGCTGTTGCAGCAAGCAAACGGCTCGACGCGCTATTGGCAATACCGTTGCTCGAGATTAACGCGCATAGCGTTGAAATCGCGAAAGGGCTGGTTGCTTCAGGTATCGTGCCGATCAAGGCGAGCGAGGATGCCATGCATATTTCGATCGCCACAGTTCATTTCGTGGACTATCTGCTGACGTGGAACTGCCGGCATACTGCCAACCCGGAAATTCAAGCGCGAATCGCCGAGCATTTCCGACCGCTGGGTTTGTTCTTGCCTTTCATTTGTATACCTGACGAACTCTTGGGAGACGACGATGACTGATAGCATCATCCACGAAGTACGAGCCATTCGGGAACAACACGCCGCTAGTTTTGGCTTCGACCTCGATCGCATTTTTGCCGATCTACAGGCGCGCCAAAGCAAACACGCAGCCGAGGGGTGGACGGTCATTCCTGCACCTGCCAGCCCACCACCAGAGGCGAACTTGGCATTGCAGCGGACTCGCTTCGCTCGCCGCTGAATTTCAACGTTAGGCGTCGAATGTCCACGTCCACCCGATTCACCTTGCTCCTGACTGCGCTATTTCCAGTTTGTGCTCTTTCGGCTGAGTTTCGACTTCACCCTTCTGGATTCGGCCCCGTTCGCATAGGCATGTCGGTCAATAACGCGAGCAGGCTGCTTGGCACCCCCTTGATCAAGCTAAGCGCAACGTATCAAGACGATCGCTGCGTGGTCTACCCGAAAAGTAAATTCAACGGGTTATCGTTTGGTGTTACTCCGGATGGGAGTGTTGACAGCGTTTATGTCGGTTACACGGGTAGACGCTTCAAGACAGACAAAGGGCTCCACGTCGGAAGTACGGCGAATGACCTTCGACGGTTGTACGGAAACAGAATCGAACTAAAGACCTACCAATGTGCTGATCTCTTGCACGAGTACATTTACCGCCAGCCTGGGCATTCGAATCAAGGATTTCATTACACTGTCAATGCCAAAGGGAAAATCGAGGGAATCATGTCTGGCAATCTCGGCGCAGTGATACCTCCATGCTAAAACAAGAGAAATTTCAGGTTGTGAGGCATAAGGACCACTACGTAGCCAAGAAATCGGGTCGAGAGCGAGCAGTTCATTACAGGCACATTCCTGCGGATGATGCCCAACCCTGCGGGGCGGGAGACACTACGCGATAGAGCCGCGCAGCGCTCCTGACCTTCCTTGAACGTGTGCGGCGGGCATGGCGCGTTACTTCACAGGTGCAAGTCCGATGGCCCGGTCTTGCCGCACCTGCGGTGCGTCGAACCCCGCTGCGCAGAGCCGAAGGCAAGGAGAAGGGCAAGCGCTTCGTCGTGAGGCGAGGTGCGGAGGAAGCCCAATCCAAAGCTGCCGGGCGTTGAACAAAAACCGGATACGAGGCGTGATGCATCCGGGCATCGACGGCATGACGGTCGATGCCCTGCCAGAGTACCTCCGACACCACTGGCCGGAAATCCGCGAGCAACTGGAAAGGGGCTGCTACAGCCCGCAACCGGTCAAGCGCGTGGCGATCGAGAAGGCGGACGGGAAGAAACGCCCGCTGGGCATCCCGACGGTATCGGACCGCCTCATTCAGCAAGCCATCGCGCAAGTTGTCCGCCGGCGATGGGGTTCACTTGCCAGAGTAGTGGACAGGATCGGCACGAACAGCGCCGGGATTCCGCCGAACGCAGCACCAACGACTGTCAGCGCGTTGTCGACGATCGGGTTTCCGGCCGCCTCCTCAACGACCGCGAGCGGTTCAGTGACGGGCAAACACCTTCGCCTTGCCGTCGCTGCCGATCAGCAGCACATCGTACGGTTCCTTCCGCGCGCTCTCCATGCCGGGTGAACCACCCGGCATGCCGGGCGCAGCAAGGCCGACGGCCTTCGGCTTCTCCCGCAGCAGGCGCTTCACGTCGGTGGCCGGCACATGACCTTCGATCAGGTAGTTGCCGACCTTCGCCGTGTGGCATGAGCCGTAGCGCTCGGGCATGCCGAGCCTGGCGCGGGTGGTGGCTACGTCCTCGACGTTGATCGATTTCACCCGGAAGCCGTTGTCGCTCATGTGCTTTTCCCATTCCGTGCAACAGCTGCAATACGGGCTCTTGTAGACCTCGACTTCGGGCTGGTCGGCGGCGCCGAGTGGCGTGCTTGCGAGGGTGGTGGTGGCGAGCAGGGCGGCAAGCAATGCTTTCATCGTGGACTCCTCAGTGTCTTGCAGGGGTGTCGTCGAGCGCGAAGCGCAACGTCTTCGGCGGCTTCCCCGGCACATTGAGTGTGGCGACTGCCTTGGCGCCCTTGAGGTCGAAGGTACCCTTCGCCTCGAAACGGTTGTTGCCGGCCGGTGCCAGTGCGACCTCGGTCTTCTTGCCGCCAACGAGCAGCGTCAGCCTGGCCGATCCAGCCGCCGTCGGCACCGGGGTGCCGTGCTCGGTGACATGAATGGTGAGAGTCTCGCTGCGGGCGACGAGTTCTGCCTGATAGTGCCCGGCATCGGCGACGACGCCGCCGAAGCGTGGCTTGCCATGGTCCTCGTGGGCGACCGCGGCGGTGGCCGCGACAAGCGCGGCGAGGGCGATGGGAAGCAGTATCTTCATGGTGAGGCTCCTTTCGTCGGGAAGTTCGCAGGCTTTCAGAATGTTTCGCCCTGATGCGATTCGAGCAGCTGGGCGAGCGGCTTCTCGCCGAAGGCGAGGAACAGCGCCGGCGTCACGAAGGCGTCGAGCAGGGTGGAGGAAATCAGGCCGGAGAAGATGACGACCGCCACCGGGTGCAGGATCTCGGTGCCCGGCGCCTCGGCCTCGAAGAGCAGCGGCGCCAGCGCGAAGGCGGCGACCAGCGCCGTCATCAGCACCGGCGTCAGGCGCTCCAGCGAGCCGCGGATGACCAGCTGGCGGCCGAAGGTCTCGCCTTCGAAGCGAACCAGGTTGGCGTAGTGCGAGAGCTTGAGGATGCCGTTGCGGGTGGCGATGCCGGCGAGCGTGATGAAGCCGATCAGCGTCGCGATCGACAGTGGCTGGCCCGAGAGCCACAGGCCGATGACGCTGCCGATCAGTGCCAGCGGCACGTTGGCGATCACCAGTGCGGCGAGGATGGCCGAGCGGTAGCGGCTGTAGAGGACGATGAAGATCAGGCCGAGCGAGATCAGCGCCAGCACGGCGATGATGCGGGCGGCTTCCTCCTGCGCACGGAACTGGCCATCGATGGTGATGAAGTAGCCCGACGGCAGCTTCGTCTCGGCGATGACGCGGCGCACGTCCTCGACCACGTCGGAGAGCGGGCGGCCCTGCGCGTTGGCCGAGACGACGATGCGCCGGCGGCCGTTGTCGCGGCTGATCTGGTTCGGCCCGTCGCCGTCCTCGATGGTCGCCACGCGCGCGAGCGGCACGCGGCCGTTTGGCGTCTCGATCATCAGGTTGGCGAGTCCCGAGAGCCCGCGCGCCTCTTCCGGCAGGCGCAGCACCAGTGCGAAGCGGCGCGCCCCCTCGATCACCTGGCCGAGCTGCTCGCCATCGATCAGCGTCTGCAGCTGTCGGAGCAGGGCGGAAGGCGATACGCCGTACTGTTCGGCGCGCGCGTAGTCGACGCGCACCTTGATCTGCGGCGCCAGTACCTGCTTTTCCAGCTCGAGGTCGGCGAGCCCCGGGATCGTCGCCAGCCGGTCGCGCAGCGCTGCGCCTTCGCCGCGCAGCACGTCGAGGTCGTCGCCGACGATGCGGATGGCGACCTGCGCACGCACTCCGGAGAGCATGTGGTCGATGCGGTGTGAGATCGGCTGGCCGATGCTGACCGTAGCCGGCAACGAAGCGAGCCGCGTGCGCAGGTCGGCGTGGATCTGCGACGGCGGACGGCCAGGCTTGAGGCGCATGTCGAGCTCGGAGACGTGTACGCCCTCGGCGTGCTCGTCGAGTTCGGCGCGGCCCGAGCGGCGTCCGACGTAAGTCACTTCCGGCACCTCGCGCACGAGCTGCTCGGCGAGCGTCCCGATCTTCACCGATTCGGCGAGCGTGATGCCGGGGTTGAGGCGCAGGCCGACGAAGGCAGCGCCCTCGTTGAAGGGGGGCAGGAAGGTGGTGGCGAAGAAGGGGACGCTCGCCGCCGCCAGCAGGGCAGCGACGGCAGCAGCACCGATGACCCGCTTGCGCTGGGCCAGCGCCGTTTCCAGCCAGCGTCCGTAGTGCGACTTCAGCCATGCGACGAAGCGCGTATCGCCATGCATCGACGCCTCGCCATGGCGCAGCAGGTACCAGGCCATCACCGGCGTCAGCGTGATCGAGACGACGAGGCTGGCGAGGATCGCCGTCAGGTAGGCGACGCCGAGCGGGATGAAGAAGCGGCCCTCGAGTCCGGGCAGGGCGAAGAGCGGCACGAAGACGAGGGCGATGATCAGCGTCGACACGACGATTCCCGAGCGCACCTCGTTCGAGGCGTTGACGATCACCCGCAGCGGGGGTTCCGGTGCCGGCTTCTGGCGGTTCTGGCGCAAGCGGCGGATGATGTTCTCGAGGTCGACCACCGCGTCGTCGACCAGTTCACCGATGGCGATGGCCAGCCCGCCGAGCGTCATCGTATTGATCGACAGCCCGAAGTAGCGGAACACCAGCGCCGCGGTGAGGATCGAGACCGGGATCGCGGTCAGCGAGATCAGTGTCGCGCGCAGGTTGCCGAGGAAGAGATAGAGCACGGCGGCGACGAAGACGGCAGCGGCGGCCAGTTTCCACTCGAGGTTGCGGATGCTGGCCTCGATGAAGTCGGCCTGGCGGAAGGTGACGCGCGGCGCCGCCATGCCAACCGGCAATCCGCCCTTCAGCTCGGCGAGCGCCGCTTCAACCTGCCGCGTCAGCGCGACGGTGTCGGCGGCCGGCTGCTTCTGCACCGACAGGATCACCGCCGGCTGGCCGTTGAGGCCCGCGTCGCCGCGCCTGATTGCCGGCGCGAAGCCGACCGACGCCACCTGCGCGAGCAGGATCGGCTGGCCGTTCCTGGCCGTGAGCGGCAGGCGCTGCAGGTCTTCCAGCCGGCTGGTACGGCCAAGGTTGCGGATCAGGTATTCGCGCGAGTTGAGTTCGAGGAAACCGCCGCTGGTGTTTGCCGCGAAGCCGCGCAGCGCGTCATCGACCTGGTCGAGCGTGATGCCGAGCGCGGCCATGCGCACGGTGTCCGGCTGCACCTGGAACTGGCGCACCTCGCCGCCGATCGGGATGACCTGGGCGACGCCGGGGATCGTCAGGAGGCGCGGACGCAGCACCCAGTCGGCGTACTCGCGAGCCGCCATCGCCGGCCGCTGGGCGGCTGCCGGCGCGGCACCTGCCGCGGGCTCGATCGCTGCCGCGGTGGGCGCTGTGATGGGGATCGCGATGAGCAGGATCTCGCCCATGATCGACGCCACCGGTCCCATGTGCGGCACCACGCCTGGCGGCAACTGCGACTGGATCAGCGACAGGCGCTCGGCGATCATCTGCCGCGCGCGGTAGATCTCGACCTCCCAGTCGAACTGCACGTAGACGATCGACAGCCCGGCCGACGACACCGAGCGCACCGAGGCGACGCCGGCCATGCCGTTCATCGCCGTCTCGATCGGGAAGGTGATCAGTGCCTCGACTTCCTCCGGCGCCATGCCGCCTGCTTCGGTCATCAGCGTGACTGTCGGCTTGTTCAGGTCGGGGAAGACGTCGACCGGCGTCTTCTGCACGACCAGCGCGCCATAGAGGATGAGGACGATGGCCACCGCCAGTACCAGCAGGCGTTGCGACAGGCTCTTTTCGACGATGGTCCTAAACATGGCAGGCATCCTGGCGGTCCGTCCCAACGGTCATGGCTTCCCGATCCACCCTGGAACGGATGGAAGCGATGACCGTTCCGTCGCCCCCGACCCCTCTCCGAGAAGCGGCAGAGGGGAGGTGCGCGAGCTGCCGAGCGACTTTCACGGCAAAGGTGGCCTGTGCCGCCGCGGGGGCCAGCGAACGTCGTGAACATGAGGGTGGGTTCATTTTCAGCGCACCTGATTGAGCAGTGCCGCGCCCTGGACGACGACGCGCACGCCGGCCTCCAGCCCGTCGATGACGGCGACGCGCGTGCCGTCGAGCGGCTGTGTGCGTACCGGGCGCGGTGCGAAGCGTTCGGCGCTCGTCTTCACCCAGACGATTTCCTGGTTGGCGGAGCTCTTCACGACCGCCGCAGCCGGCAGCGGCACGCCCTTGATCGGCGAGCGTGTCTGGGCGATCACCCGCAGTGGCTGGTTCAGTGCCAGCGTTGCCGTTCCGCCGTCGACACGGAAGAGCAGCGGGATCGCCTGCTCGCGCAGCGAGCGGCCGGCGCCGACGAAGGTGAGCAGCACCTCCTGACCCGGTCCGGCACTCCCGTAGGCGCCGGCAATCTCGGCGGCGAGCCGTGGGTCGTAGGCCAGCGCCTCGACGCGCAGGTTGGCCGGGTCGACGATCTCGAACAGCAGTTCCCGCGCCTCGACCACTTGGCCGGCAACCACGCTGGCCGAAGCGACGACGCCAGCGACTGGCGCGCGCAGATCCTCGGGCTGCGAGATGCTCCTGGTGATGGCGGCGAGGCGCTCGCGCAGACTCTGCACGTCGGCCTCGGCGGCATCGACGTCCTTGCGCGCGACGGTTGCTTCCAGCTCGCGCAGTCGCGCCAGGCGCCTTTCGGCGACGCCGAGCGCAGCGCGCAGTTCGGCGGCCTGCGCCCTCTGTCCGCCCAGCTCGAGCGGCGAGACGGCTGGATGGACGCGGGCGAGCAGTTCTCCCTTCTTCACTGCCTTGCCGAGCGACGGAATGCCCCCCGCCGGCGCTTCGACGCGGCCGGTATTCATCGCTTGCACACGGCCGCCGCTACCCGGATCGAGCACCACCTTGCCGGCGAGTTCGACGGTGACGGGATGCTCGCCGCTCCCGGTGATCTGCGTGCGCAGTGCGAGCTGGCGCTGGGTCGTCTTGGGCAGGAAGACGTTGCCGTCGGCAAGTCGTTGCGGACCGTCGCCGCGGGTCAGCGCGGGCGCCGGTTCGTCGCCGTGAACGTGGCCCTCGTGCGCCAGACCGGCACTGGCGACGAGGCTGGCGGCGAAGAGGAGTGGCTGGAGCGTGCGTTGCAGAACTGTCGTGGCGTTCATGCGGCCTCTCCCTTGCGCCGGCGCAGCCGGACGGCCACGACGGCGCCAAGCAGCGTCAATGTCGCGGCGATGCCGATCTCCTTGATGCCGATTCCGGCCGCAATGGCGCTCGTCGCGGCAGAATCGCCGACGACGAGGTCGGTCGCGAGCAGGTCGCTTTGCTCGCCAGCGGTGACGGTGATCGTCAGTGGGTAGGTGGCCGGTGCGGCGAAAGAGGCGGCGTCGAGCGTGTACGTGCCGTCGGCCTGGGCCTCGGCAAGGCCGAGGTGGCCGGCGAAGTCGATCTCGATCCGCGCGCCGGTGATGGGCTCGTTGCTCGCCCAGTCGTCGAGCGTCAGTGTCAGGCGACCGTCATTGATGCGGCCGACCAGTTCGAACACCTCGCTGTGTGCCTCGAAGGAGGGGCGAGCCGCCTCGGCGGCGGATGCCGACGGGGCTGGGAGGAGCAGTGCGGCCGCGCAGACGAGGGCGGCGATGGCGTGTCGCAGGGGATTCATGGCAGGACTCCGATGGCCTGGTTGTAGCGCGAGACGGCGCGTGCGGCTTCGAGGCGGGCGCGCGCGGCGGCGAGTTCGGCCGCGAAGGCGTCGGCATCGACGCGCAGACGCTGCGGCAGGTCGATGTTGCCGAGGGCGAAGGCGCGGGCGTACTCGCGGCGCATTTCGATGGCGAGCGTACGCCTGGTTTCGGCGAGGGCGAGTGCTTCGTCGGCCCGCTGCAGTTCGCGCCCGGTGGCATCGCGGTCCGCGTCGACGCGCTGCCGCTCGTAGGACAACAGCGCTTCGGCTTCGACGAGTTCGGCGTTTGCTGCGGCAACCCGCGGGCGATTGCGCGCGTCGGTGGCGAGCGGAATGCGGACGCCGACAATGGTCGAGCTCTCCCAGTCGGCCTCGGCAACAGGCCGTTCGCGACGCATGCCAAGCATGATCTCCGGCAGGTCACGAGAATTTCTGGCTGCCACGTCCAGCCGCGCGCGGGCGGTGGCGATGGCAGTTTCGAGTGCTGCCAGCTGCGGGTGAGGGGTCGTCGGAGCCTGCCGGCGCTGCTCGTTCATCCCGCTCGAAGCCGGCAGCAGCGGCAAGCCGGTGAGCGCGAGGAAGCTCCGCTCGGCGCGGTGGGCGCGCCCGTCCGCCTCGGCGATCGCCGCCGCCGCAGCGGCTTCGGCGGCGCGCGCCTGATGGGCATCCATGCGCGGCAACTCGCCGGCCCGCACGCGGCGCTCGACGTCGTTCGCCAGATGCCGGGCGGCATCGCCGCGCGCTTCGGAGACGGCGCGCTCGTTTCCGGCAAGCATGGCCTGCCACCAGCTCTCACGCACCTCGCCGGCGAGCTTCCAGCGCGCCTGCTCGACCAGCGCCGCGTAGGCTGACTGCTCGCGCTCGATCAGTGCGAGGGTTCGTTCCTGATAGCCGGGCAGCCAGAGCGGAAGAGCAATGCCGGCCTCCCATTCGCTCTGGCCGGCATCGCGCTGCAGGCGGTCGTTGCGGTTGGACAGCGTCGCCGTCGGTGCGCCGGAAAGGAAGCTGTCGGCGGCATCGCGGCGGGCCGCGAACGCGTCGTGGCGGGCCAGCGCCGTGCGAGCCGCGGGGTGGCGCTCCCAGGCGGCGGCGAAGGCTTGTCCGAGCGTCAGGGTTTCGGCGACTGCCCCCGGAGCGGTCAGGCTGGCGGTGACGAACAGGACGGTGGTGAACAGCCGCGACCGCGTCGATCGGGTGTCGTGCATCGGATTCTCCGGTGGTGCATGGAAAAATCCGGCGGAGCGCTGGGAAACAGCCGCCGTGCGGACGGCGACGGTGATGAGTCAGTCCGAAAGGCCCCGCCGGTCAGGCGAGGCCGGTCCATTTCGGCCGTTCAGGCCGGGCGAGTGTGGGGGAAGGCGTGCCGCGTACGGCGGCGAGGATGATGGCGTCGCCGAGTTGGGCGATCGTCGGCAGGGGCGCCGGCCCGAGGGGTGCGCAGCAGCCACCATGGCAGCTGCTGCAGTGGTCGTCGAGATCCTGGCATTGGCCGTGGTCGGCGGCTTTCGCCAGGCCGGCACACGCCTCGTCCGAGTGGTGGTCGTGCTGCTCCGGGTTTGCCGCGATGCGCGGCAGTAGCGGGTCGGCCACCGTGCCGACGAGGGCCCACGCCGCCTGGAGCGGCAGAAGGGCGATCAGCAGGATGGCAACGAAACGACGCATGGCGGTATGGGGGCGATGCATTAGTCGAGGCCCGGACTCTAAAGCCGCGCGGTGTCAGGCGTCAAGGGCGTTGGGTGTCCTGTTCCCTCGGCAACAGTCCGGAAACGGGCAAAGGGCAGGCTGCGGCTTGTCGCAGCCTGCCGTAGCGTCCCCTGACGCAGCGGCGGGGCGACGAACAGGGACTGGCCATGCGGCGTGATACACTCGGGACGACCGGGCAGGTGACCGCGAAGTCATCCAGCCGCGGCAGCAGGGTGAATTCCGTGAATCCGGTGCCCATGCAGTGAGGCTCCGCCGCGTCTTGCTCCCGGCGAGCTTTCGGGTGCCGCAGGCGATCGCGGCCGGGTGCCGGGTGACGGACGCTGCATCCATGGAGAAGTCGGCAGAGGGCAGCCGCGTTGGTGACGGAGCGGAGTCAGAGAGCCAAGCGCAGGCGCGAACGGTGTTCCGAGAGCAACTCGAAAGTGAGGACCATCATTGTCCAATGAAGACCGTGATCGCATTCGACTGAGTGGCGAGGCGCTTGCAGCCGGCAGTGATCAGGCTTCGGAGTGCGGTCCACGAAAGCGTCGGCGGCTGCAGCAGTGGACCGCTCGACTTGCCCACCGAAACTGCCGAACCGCCGTGTATGTGACCTGTCCCCATGGTCGTGTGGGAGGCGGGGCGCCGTGAGCCTTCTCCCCCTCCCGATCATGCACCTCGTCGATTCTGCCCGGAGCATGGTAGCGGTTCTGCGTGCCAACTCCGCGATGGTCCGTGCCCATCGTTTGCAGGCACGCGGCAAGCTGGCGGCGGCACTGGCGCTCGCCCGGAGCGGCCTGGCCGTTCTCAGGAAGCCTTATGTTCGCCGCCGCAATCCAATGGAAGGACTGGCGCTTGCTTCGCTGACGATCCTGGCGGAGGAGATTTCATCGCAGCTGCAAGCCAGCGGCGCCACGGCCGACGATCTGGCCGACGCCATTGCATACCTCAAACAACTCAGCGATGACCCACAGCCCGATCTGTGTTCATCCATCACGTTCCTCGAGACGCGTCGTGCCGCATCATCGCGACAGCCAAACGCATGACGGGCCGCTGCCACCTTCCCTGAGCGGCGTGCCGCCACTGCCGGCTGAATGGCCTTGGGCCATCCTGTCCCGGTCGCTCGCGGCGCCGCGCTTTGCCTTGATCAGCGGCTTGACGCAATCTGCACGCGTGATCGGCAACGCTGTCTTGCGAGCAATTGACGTCGCGCAGGCAAATGCACGCCCGGCCTGGCGCTCTTCCTGGCGTTTCCCGCTCGCAGGATGCCGCGCGACAAAGCCGCGCAACGGCGGTTGGCGCTACGTGGTGGCTACCCCCCACGCGCGTGGCTTGACCCGAGGCGCGCGACGCCTAAAATCCGCATCAGGTCCGCCGTCGAGGCGCTGCAGTCCAACCTGGTGCATCCGCCGTGGATGAACCAGCGGTTGGCCCCGTGGCTTTCGGCGCGGCGGATGAACGTCATTCGTTCCATGGGATAGGCAAGGCAGATGTTCGGACTGTTCAAGACCCCGTCGTTCCGGGATCCAGCGCTCGGGGAGCTTCGCCGCAAGGGAGGCATGTGGCGTGGAGAGATTTCGCTTGGCGACATCACGGTACCGCTGGCACTTCCCGGATCCCGCGCGGCTCCCGATCCGCAGGCGCTCGACATCGCTCGCTCGATTGCGACCGACCATCCGCGCTGGTGCGCGGGAATCGCGGCGTCGCTGTTCGAGCATTACGCTCCGTACGCAGAAGCCGTTGCCACGGGTGGGCCCGAGGCTCCTGCAGAAGATCTGCCTCGCATCTCCCAGCCAGACCAGGTCTGGCATCACGCCTCGGTCGAATTCGTTGCGGTCGTCACACTCGATGGCGAGCTGGGTGTCGAGATCGGCTACCGAGTGGCGTGGGACGAAGAACACACTCTCGGCGCACGGCTGCGGAACGGACGACTGCTTGAACTCAACGGCAGCGTTCTGCCGCCATGACGATGGCGGCCAACACCGCGCCCGGGAGGCGCGGGCCCGGGACGCGCAGTCCTCCATCTGCGGCAGCAGCAAGCAGCGACGATGCACGGTGCCCTGCTCGCCGCCGTAGCGGCGGTCAGTCGAAGTAGGTGCGCGCGGTCTCGAAGCGCTGTGCGTAGTAGCGGGCGCCGAGCTGGTCGATGCGCACGCGGCCCCTGCCCGAGGGCGCGTGCACGAAGCGCTCATCACCGATGTAGATGCCGACGTGCGAGAAGGGTGCGTTGCGCGTGTTGAAGAAGACCAGATCGCCGGGGCGCAGGCCCGAGCGGTCCACAGCGCGTCCACGGCGGGCGATGTCGGCGGCACTGCCGCTCACCCGGATGCCGGCGGCACGGTCGTAGATGTACGAAACCATGCCGCTGCAGTCGAGACCGGCGTCGGGGTTCTTGCCGCCGAAGCGGTAACCGGTGTCGATCAGGCCAAGGGCGAAAATCACCACGTCGTGCGCCTTGTCGCTGCTCGCCGGCCGCGCCGCTGGCTGCTGTGCCGTCCGCCCGGGCGCTGGCGGTGTGCTGCTGCAGGCCAGCAGCAGCAGCGGGACGAGACAGGTGAGCAGGGTCCGGACGCGCATGGTGCACAGTATAAGCTGCAGCTTTCGGAATTTCTGGGGGAGAATCAGGGATCTGCATGATTCGCGCCGGCTGCGGCGTCGCCGAGTCCGGCGCCCTGGCGTTTGGCTATGCGTCGTCGCCGGGCACGTTCAAGTGCTGTCGGGTGTGGCCTGAGCCAGCCATCTGCTCAGCCCCCGCGGCGGCCGTGGGCCGAGACTCTGCTGGCGCAGTGTTGCATGCAGTTCGGCGAGACTGTCGCGATGATCCCGGTAGAGCTCATCGCTCATGCAGGCCGGGTTCATCCTGAACCACTCGAGTCGATGCCTGTTGTTGTAGCGGTAGAGGATCTCGATCAGCGGCCGGTAGTACCTCCCGTAGCGCTGAAAGTAGAACGTATTGATCCAGAGCAGGTACTTTTCCCAGTTCTGGCCATTCGAATGGAACGTCAGGCGGATCATCGCGTTGAGGTCCATGTCGAAGTAGTCGTCCGGCACGCGGTCGGGGACGCCTGCGATTGGCCAGTACTGCTGGAAGAACGGAATGTATCCCTTGCGCCGGATGAAGCGGAAGCGCTCGTAGTCTTCGCTGAGACTGGTGTCGAAGCCATAGAGCATGATCACCGCGACGCCGTGCCTGCCGAATCCCTTGAGCAACTCGGCGCGTTTCTCGAATTGCCGAATGTCTCGCGGGTGGTTCAGGCTGAAGTAGATCAGGCGCTTGGTGAATCTTGCGTTTCTCGAGTCCACCTGGCACAGGAGCCGGAATCTGGCTTCGTCGAGATAGGCAATGTCCAGGGTCTGACTGAAGTTGATGGCGTAGCGACGGGCGATCATCTCGCCGAGCAGGTCTTCCACCCCCGGATAGGCGAGCAGATTGTCGTCGAGCAGCAGAACATTGCGCTGCCCGTCGGGGACGAAGTCGTCAAAGGAAGCTGCCTGGCGTTTCAGCCGGCCTTCCTTCTCCGGGACGACGCAGAAATCGCATCGCTTGTTGCAGCCGCGCGTCAGGAATCCGAGGGCGTAAAGCTTGTGGTCGTACAGGCTGTAGTCGGGGAAACAGCTTTCCACTTCCGGCGGCAGGCGCTTGCCCAGGTCGACCCCCGAACCGCCGAACTCGATCCGGTCGCCGTAGAGCGCCTGCAGTTGCTCAACCGCTCGCGCCGCAACCGGGGTGCGAAAGACCACGCTGGCCAGATGCTTGTCGGCGTCGAGTCTGGCCGCCGGCCGCGCACCGTCGCGCGCCCGGCTGAGAACGACGTGCCAGCCTTGCTGGCGATGGAAGGTGCTCAGCTTGAGCAAGGCCAGATTCGGGATACGGCTATCGACGTCGTGCAGGACGACGGTCTTGCGGATTGCGTTCAAGATCGGCTGCCGTCGCGTCGATCGATGCTGCTGCCGATGACGATGGGCGGGCGCGGCGCGCATGCCAGTTCGCCGAGGTTGGCGACCACGGAGCGCCCGTCGTTCATCATCTCAGCCTGCGCCCTGCACCGTTTCCGGCGGCGCGAAGGGTGCTTCGGTCCGCATCCGCGCCGCCGCCATGCCGCTGTGTTCGGGAGAGCAGACGAGATCGATCTCGCCGGACTGCACCCATTCGGCCAGCGGTCGACGCGAGCGGGCGAGCAGCGCAGCGGCCGACTGCTCGCGGGCACCAAGCGCTCCCAGCCAGCCATTGCGGCCGGCGCTCTTGACGGCGTAGAGCGCCGCATCGGCAATATTCACCATCGCACTCCAGTCCAGCGCGTCGGCATGCTGCGCCGACAGCGGAAAGCAGCAGAAACCGATCGAGCAGGTCCGTGCCAACAGGCTGCCGTCGTCGAGCTCGAATGGCTGGTCGGCGATCGCGGCGCGCGCCCGTTCGGCGAGTTCGGCGGCGTGCGCGGGCGGCGTGGCACGTGCCACGACGAGGAATTCCTCGCCGCCCCAGCGCACCAGGTAATCACTATCGCGGAAGACGGTGCCGAGACGGCTGGACATCTGCTTCAGTACTGCGTCGCCGGCTGCGTGGCCGTAGTGGTCGTTGACCTGCTTGAAATGGTCGAGGTCGAGAAGGAAGAACACCAGCCCGGCATCTTCGCGCAGGCGGGCGCCATAGTTCAGGTGGCTCTCGTACGCGCGCACCGCCAGGGCGAGATCAGTCTCGATGTGCTGCGTCAGGAAGCGGCGATTGCGCAAGCCGGTCAGCGGATCGGTCAGACTCGATTCGGCAAGCGCCGCCGACTCGCGTTGCAGGTCCAGCGCCATTCTCTCCAGATCGGCCGTGCGCTCGCGCACGGTGCGCTCGAGTTCGACCTGGCGCGAACGCAGATGGCGGGTGCGCAGTTGCACCAGGGCGTAGATCATCAGCACCGCGAGCGCGGCGAGCGCCAGGCGAAAGCCCGTGCCTTGCCACCAGGCGGGCTGCACATGCACCGGGATGGCCAGTTCGTGCGGACTCCAGGTGCCGCTGCGGTTGCTGCCCCGGATGCGCAGGACGTAGTCGCCGGGGTCGAGGTTGCTGTAGCTGGCGATGCGGGCATCGGCCGTGGTGTGGGTCCAGCCGGCATCGAAACCCTGCAGCTGGTAGGCATAGCGCAGGCGACCCGGGTCGCTGTAGTCGAGCGCCGCAAAGCTCAGGCTGAAGCTGCGCTGCTCCGGGGTCAGGCGCAGTCCGTCGCGGATGCGGCCGGCCGGCTGGCGCTGCCCGTTGATGCTCAGTTCGGAGATCAACAAGGGCGGCTCGTAGCTGGAGGCGTCGAAGCGCGCTGGGGTCACCACCAGGATTCCCTTGCTGCCACCGAAGAGAAATCGCCCATCTCTGGTCGTCGCACGGGAAAGGAACCAGCCAGTGCCGAGATCCGCGCCATCGGCTGCGGTCAGTTCGTCGAGTCGGTCGGTCGCCGGATCATAGACGTACATCTGCGTCCAGATGCGGCCGCGCCCGTCCTGCAGCAGATTGCCGCCGAATGGCCGGTTGACTACGCCATGGCGCTCGCTGATTCGTTCGAAGCTTGCCCACCGGCCATCCCAGTGCCGCAGACGATGCAGGCCAGTGACTGCGGTATCCACCCAAAGGGTCTGTTGCCGGTCGAACAGCAGTCCGATGACGCTGGGGTTGCCTAGTCCGGCGCCGGGCTGTTCGGCCACCGGCTGCAGCTCGCTGCCCCCCGCGGTGACGCGAAAGAGGCCCTTGCCACTACCGATCCAGACGCTTCCGTCAGCCGCCTCGGCGAGGGCGTTGATGTCCGCGTGCAGTGGCTGCCCGCCCGGCTGGCTGAGGCGAGCGACTGCGGCGGTGCCGGGTAGCAGGCGAAAGACACCATCCAGTGTGGCGACCCACAGGGAGCCATCACTGCTGGCCAGGAGACGGCGGGTCGCGCCTCCGGCATGGGGGAGGGTGCGCAATTGGCGTCGGCTTCGGCTGAACTGATGGAGCTCCGAGTCCGCTCCCAGCCAGATCGTGCCATCGCCAGCCTGGGCCATGGCCTCGACACGAACGGCGGGCAGTGGCTGGCCGGGTGCCCGGGCCGCAGTCTGCTCCTGCCCGGCGCCGTGCGGCTGCACGGTGCCGGTGACGCGCAACTGGCCATCCATCACGGCGATACCGCCCTGATGGGTGGCGGCCCAGACTTCACCGTTGTCGAGGTGCAGCAGGCTGCGCACATCGGGCGCAGAAAACGGGGTGTCGGGCTGTGCATCGGCGCCGCGCAACCAGATGCTGCGATTGCTTGGGTCGTGGCGCTGCAGCCCGACACCGAAGCCCCCCACCCAGATCAGGCCGGCGTGATCGAGCGTCAGGCTGGTCACCTCATTGCCCGCCAGACCCGCAGGCTTGCGCGGATCGTGCTGCAGCCGCTGCCGCAGGCGGCCATCACGCAGGTCACGGATTTCGATCCCTGAAGAGAGGCCTGCCCACATCAGGCCTCCGGGTGCCTCGACGAGGCTGCTCACGCCGTCCGGGCTGGTGCTGCTGCCGGGCCTTTCGTCGACCAGCAGACCTTCGCTCGTGGCCGGGTCGACGATCGCCAGATCGCCTTGCTGCGTGCCCGCCCAGATACGCCCGTCCGACGCCTCGAACAGGGTCTGGACGATGCGACCGGCGAGGTTCTTGCCGCCCGCTCCCGGTGCTGAAAAGATCGGCTCGAAACGGTCGCTGCCAGGTCGGCGGCGACTCAGGCCCGCCCAGGTGCCGACCCACAGCGTGCCCTGGCGATCGACCAGCAGCGCCTGCACCCGATTGTCCGGCAGGTCGCCCGGTTGTCCTGAGTGCCGGTAGCGGGCGAAGTGACCGCTGCCCGGGTCGAAGCGCTGCAGCCCGCCTCCCTCGCTGCCCACCCAGATGCCGCCGCCAGCGTCTTCGGCGAGGGCGCGAATGGTCGGCAGCACGAGGCCGCGGTCCGGATGCTCGCCACTGCAGGCGGTGACGGTTTCGCTCTCCGGATCATAGACCGCCAGACCGTCGGATTCGGTGCCGATCCACAACCGGCCATCACGCCCGGCGAGCAACGCGCGGATCCAGCCCAGGTTGCGCGCCGCCGGGTCGGGGCTGTCGCGCTCCTGCGGGCGGAAGCGGTAGCCGTCGAAGCGCACCAGACCGTCACCGGTTGCTATCCAGAGAAAGCCGGCGCGGTCCTGGGCGATGGTGGGCACCACATAGCGCGGAATGATGCCGACGCCGACCGAGGTGAAGCGCGGCTCGGACAGCGGGTTGTCGGCGCCGGGAAAATCCCGGCTGGCGGCGTGGAGCGGACCGGCCGCCAGCAGGAAGACGAGGAGCAATGGCAGGATGTGGGCGAATCCAGGCAGCCGCAGGGCGATGTGCACCACCAAGGCCGGCTGCCCCGGGCTACGCCCTGCGGGCGCGGTCGACGGAGCATGCTGGCAGACACTGCGTACCATCTGGC
>ERZ761607.2558-NODE-2558-length-19438-cov-4.268792_pt1 | contig 19438 bp, 15 predicted proteins | sample MGYA00511164_ERZ761607 | MGnify/ENA primary metagenome ERZ761607 (study PRJEB28899, sample SAMN02445080) | bioreactor sludge metagenome | biome: EBPR sludge | place: Australia: Brisbane, Thorneside Wastewater Treatment Plant | collected 2011-06-22 ...
CGCGGCGACGACGAAGAGCAGCGTCGCGAGCAGGGGGAAGTCGAGGAAGTGCAAGAGCGCACCTTCGCGGCTGGGATCGATGCGCGAGGTGCCGTTCACCTCGTCGACCTTCGACTTGAAGATGCCGTTGTCCGCGCGCGCGAAGACTGCCACCGCATCGACGTTCGCCATGCCCGCGTCGCCTCCGATCTCGCGGACCGCGCCCGTGCGTGTGTCGAGCTCGCAGAGCGACCACGCGAAGGGCCCCCCGCGCACGTCGGTGGCGCCCATGTCGCAGCTCACGACGAGCCGTCCTCCGGGCGTGATCGCGGGTGAGCGGAAGACACCACGTGTCATCGGTCCCCCCGGCACGCCGGGAATCGCACCGAGCGCGCCGGGCACCGGCACGAACATCGAGTGGACGTAGTCGCGTTGATCGGGCCGCCCCGCTTGGTCCGGGCCGATCGAGCGATTCGCGACCACCACCGTGCCGGCGCCTTCCGACGCGCCCATCGGCGCGGCCACGAAGGCGAGGTTGCGGTTCGGCAGCTCCACCACCTCGGTCGCCGACTCGAAGCCCACGCTCTGGCGCTGCGCGAAGAGCGGATGGTAGTCACCGCCGTCGAGGTTCTGTCGGCGCAGCGCGAGCTGGTGGAAGTCGGGCTCTCGCTTCTCGCTCGTGAAGACCAAGCGACCGTCGCCCATGAAGCTCGGCGCGACCTCCTGGTTGAGCAAGAAGGTGAGCTGACGGATGCCGCCGTCCTCGCGCACGAAGAGGTTCGCGTTCGGCTGCATCGCGGCGGGGGTGCGGGTCGGTCCGCGGTAGTCGACGTCGCCGTCGAGGTTTCCGCGCGTGCTCGCGAACACGAGCCGCCCGTCCGGCGCGAAGGCCGGATCGAAGTCGTGGACCAGGATCCCGTTCTCTTGGTCCATCCCGTACGCGATGCCGGGCACCGGCTCGCAGCCCGAGCCATCCGCGTTCATCCAGTAGAGCCGCAGCGGCTCGCTCGCGCTCGTGCGCGCGGCGAAGGCGATGCGACCCCCATCCCAGCTCACCGTGGGACGTCGTACGTCGACGGATCCAGAGAGCCCGCAGCCACCGAGCAAGCTCGTGGACGCACCGAGCGTGAGCTCACCGTCGACTCCGACCGTGAGCGGCGCAGCGCGGAGGTCTGCTCCGCCGCGGAAGGTGTCGAAGTCCCGCACGTCGCCGACCCCCATCGGACGTGCGACCCACACGAGATCCTGTGCGGGCGCCGCCTCGGGGAAGATCTCGCCGCGCGCGATCGCCGCTTCACGCTCGATCTGGTGCCAACGCACCATCACGCAGTACGCCGGGATCTCGTCGAGATCGCCGTTGTCGGCGTCGACTCCGACGCGGTCGTCGGGCGTCGCCGGATTGAGCGAGCCGTCGCCTCCGAAGTCCTCGAAGAGCGAGCCGCCACGGTGGAGCATTCCCTGCCCGTCGGGCACGTCCATCGACGGATAGAGGTTCTTGGCGATGATGCGGCTGTCGTTCGGGTTCGGAGACTCGATCGCGAGCGTGAGGCGCGAGACGTGGTGGTTGCGCCGCGTGCCGACCCGCGAGAACACGCCTTGGTCGCCGCCCTGGAGCCGCAGCTCGTGGAACATCGCGGGCGAGTGGCAGTTCATGAACATGCAGCCCTTGCGGACGAGCACCGGCTGCACGCGGTTGGCGAAGAAGCGAAGCCCCGGATCCGGATCGTCGTCGAGCAGGACCTCCGGTCGGCGCGTCGCGACGTCCTCGGCCCAGTCGAAGAGCGCCTCGTAGCGAGGGTCCTCCGTCGATGCGAGCACGTTGCCGCCCTCGTGGTAGGTGCCGCCGGCGAGGGTCGAGAGCGGACGCCGCAACAGACCCGACGTCGACACCGGCGTCGTCACGTGGCTGAGCGAGACGAAGTAGTTCCAGCGCAGCTCCTCTTCGGTCTCGCCGCACGCGAGGTAGAGGTCGGCGAACTCGTTGCCGTGGCAGCTCGAGCCCGCGCAGCTCTCGCGGAGGATCGGCTGCACCTGCGAGACGAAGCGCGTGTACGACTCGGCGTCGGCCGGCGGCGCGGAGGGGTCGAAGCCGTAGCCCGAGCCCGCGCCGCGGACGCACGCGCCTTCGTTCTGCCGCAGCGTCTCGTCGGGCACGCCCGTGCGCTGGTGGCCCTCTTCGATCCAACGTTTGATCTCGGCGTAGCCCGAAGAAGAACGACGAATGAGCGCGCCCGCGTTGTGGCGAATGTCCGTAGTGAAGCGCGCGACCCGCTCGCCCGACGTCGGATCCGGATCCCAGGTCTCCACGGCGACGTCCACGTCGTCTCCGGCCTTGAGCAACAACAGGCCGACCGAGTACGGACCGTACGGCGGCAAGGTGTCGCGACGCCGCATGAGCGCGTCGTAACTCGAGAGGTCGAGGTTACCGGTCGCCGCGCCGTCGTTGGCGACGTGGCAGCCGTTCGTCTGAATGGCGCATCCCACGTCGAACGCGGGCTGAATCCGCTCTTCGAAGTAGGAGCCGCCCGGAGGCGGAACCTCCTCGCAGGCCACGATCACCCCGAGCGTGAGAACCAAGACTCCCTGAGCTCGCATCCCCTTCATTCTACACCACCCGAGTTACCGGTTGCGCCACGGATTCGTCGCTCTTCGCGTGAGGTTCGCGACATTCGCGCGTGCGGAGCCGACCTCCGCGGGAGTCGAGGGTCGCGAAGCCTTCGAGACCAGCGTGTTGGGTCGGTGTCTCGCAGGCGGGCTCTCGCCTCGCCGTGCACGCTCGCGCCCATTTCGATCCCGACGTCGGCCGAGGACCGCGCTCTCGCCCGCGCTTCCACGTCCGAAAGCGTCCGAAAGCGAGCGAGGGCCCCGACTTGCGTCGGAGCCCTCAGCTCTCTCGTGCGTCGCCTCGACGACCACGCTCAGCGCATCGCGAGCGCGACCTCGATCGCGTTCTGCACCAGCGAGGAGCTCTCGGCCGTCGCGGCCGCCCGAAGCGCACCGCGCGCGCTCTCGCCGCCGATGCGACCGAGGGCCCACGCCGCCGCCTGACGCACGCGCTCGTTGGTGTCCGTCTCCAGCATGCCCTGCAGCGCCGGAACCGCCTCCGCCACGCGGAAGGTCCCGAGCAAGCGCGCCGAGCGCATCCGGATCTCGTCGTCCGTGTCCACGAGCGAGCCCAAGAGCGCGTCGTGATCGCGGAAGAAGTTGACCACGAGCACCTGCGAGATCGCCGCGCGCCGAACCTCGACCGCCGCGTCGCGGAGCGCGACGGAGAGGATCGGGTTGGCGCCCGAGTGGTTCAGGCGACCGAGCGCCGTCACCGCCGCCGCACGCACCCCCGAGTCCCCATCGCCCATCGCCGCATCACGCAGCGGCGTGAACGCGGCCGGGTCCATGAACTCGCCGAGGGCCATCGCCGCTCGCGCGCGCCGCGTCGCCGAGGCGTCGCTCGCGAGCACGTCCTGCATCTGCGCCATGATCGGAGCCAGGGCGAAGATGCGGTGGCGGAGCCACCAGGCCGAGATGCGACGCACCTCGGGATCGCGGTGCTCGAGCACCGCACGCTGGAGGAGCGGCACGCACGCGTGGCACTCGACGCGCTCGCCGTACTCGAGCAGCGCGACGAGGGTGGTCGGCGCGGTGTTGCTCTCGATCGCCGTCATCAGTTGCTCGGGCGTCGGAGCCTGCGTGCCGGGGCTGAGCTCACCGCGCTCGCGATCGTGCACGACGATCTCGCGGAGCTCGGCGGGCGGTTGAGCGGCGACCACCGCAGGAAGCCCGAGGGCCACCAGCAGCGAGAGGAAGGCCGCACGTCGGAGGGTTTGGTATTGCGTGTTCATGATGCGTCTCCTTCCCGTCGATCAGTCGTAGCTCGGGGTTTCGGAGGCCCAGCGGTCCGCGCCCTCGACGTTGCGCCGCGACCAGTACTGACCACCGAGATCGGCCATCTGGATGAGCCGCACGCGATCCTCGCGCGAGACGGCCGGTCCACCGACGTCCTCCGGGTGGCTCGGCGCGCCTTCACGCGGCCAGGCCCACTCGTTGGGGTTGGTGTTCGAGTTGATGTTGAGGACCTCGACCAAGCGCGAGGTCCGCGCGAGACCCGGGGTCACCCACTCCGGCGCCACGTCGCCGGTCGCCGTGATGTCGCCCATCATCGCGGACGGGTAGAGCAGCGTCACGTACGAGGCCGGATACTGCACGGTCTCCATCTCGTAGTAGACGTTGAGCGGCTCGTCCGTGAGGAGGAGGTACGGGATCTGATACTCCAGCTCCTCGCCCTCTTCGGTGGTGACGTTGACGGTGTAGAAACGCCCCGCGTACGGGTCGCTCGCGCCGCCGTCGTGGCAGCTCACGCAGTTGCGATCGAAGACCGCCTGGAGGTTCTCGGCCGCTTCCGCCGCGCCGGCCCAGGGCAGCTCGAGGCGATCCGGGATGGCGACGACGAAGTCCTGCGGACCCGCCTGCTGCGCGAGGGTGGTCGCGACGCCGCCGCGCGGAAGCACCTGGCCGGTGCGGTCCTCGTGGCAGCCGCCGCAGCGCCGCTCTTCACCCGGCATCGCCTGGATCCAGAGCATCTGGTTCCGGATGGCCATGTCGAAGCGGTCGATCGTCTGGAGGTGGTACGGGAGCCGCGCGGGCACCGCCGCCTCCCACGAGCCGTCCGCGTAGACCTGCGCCTCGCCGAGGATGGCGGCGCCCTCGTGCATCGTCAGACCGAACTGACCCACCGGGCCGATCTCGGAGGAGAAGCCCTCGATGATGCGGACGCGTGAGGTCTGGTCGAGCGCCTCGTCGAGCGACTGACCCGTGAACTGGCCGCCGCGCACGCTCTCCGCGAGACCCGTGACGGTGACGTCGACCGAGCCGAGGATCGCGGGCTCGCTCTCGTCCGGCGCCGGGCGAAGCACGCCGGGGTGCACGGGCGGGATGTCGCGCGGACGCACCGGGATCGCGTAGGTGTCCCAGACCGCCGGGTCGTCGTAGACCAGCGTGCGCTGACGGGTCTCCGCGTTCCAGAGGTAGATGCCGAAGTTCGGCGCAGTCTCCGCGAGCTCGTTGCGCTCGTTCACGTCGCCGTCGGCCCACGCCACGAGGTAGTTCTGCTCGTCGAGCGGGAGCGGGTGGCGGTAACGACCCACGCCGCTCGGGGGGCTCTCCATGCCCGTCGGAACCTGCGGGGTGAGGATCTCGAAGGTCGCGTTCTGCTCGTCGAGGACGATGCCGTCGACGCCACCCGCCGACGCGCGCGCGTCGAGGGCGACGAGCGCGCCGGCCTGGATGGTGCCGCGGCGGCTCGTGACGATGCCGATGAAGCGACCCTGGTCGACCTCGTTGAACTGCACGAGGCTGTTGCCCGGCTTTCCACCGGTGCCGGCCAGACCGACCATCTGCGAACAATCGACGTTCATCGCCATGAGCTTGACGTCGTTCACCGGCCCGAGGTGCTCCCAGCGCGAGAAGCCGATGCGGCCGTCGCTCATCAGGAAGGGGTCCGCGCTGTGGCTGAGGTTCTGCGCGCACAGACGGCGATCCGCGTCGCCGCTCTGCTGGGAGATCGTGGCGATCTGCGTGACGACACGGCTGTGGTTGTACTCGTCTGCGCGAGTTCCCATCGGCGTGTACGGCTGATTCGTCACGAACGCGATGCGGTCTCCAGGCACGAAGATCGGCTTGACGTCGTGCCAATCACCGAAGGTGAGCTGCCGAACTTCGCTGCCGTCCACGTTGGCGAGGTAGAGGTGGTAGTGCGAATCGCCGGCCGTCCGCATCGAGAACACCACCTGGGTGGCGTCGAAGCTGAGGTCGATGCCGTTCACGTCCACGCCCTCGAAGCCCTCCGTGAGGTTTCGGAGGGTGCCGCTCGGCGTGGGCGGCTCGAGCACGTACACGCCGCCGCCCGGCACGTAGCGCAGGTAGTCGATCGTCTGGCTGTTCCCGCCGGTGACCGAGTGCGAGCCGTCTTCGGTGACGTAGGCGCGCTTGATGAACACCAGCGCGTCGACGCCCGGCAGGACGCTCTCGCCGGGGTCTCCCCCACCGCAACCCACGGCCATCCCAGCCGCGCAGAGGAGCGGTAGTACCGCTCGAGCCCATCGCTTGTGTTGCATCGTGGCCTCCATGTCGTCGCCTTCCGCGTGGACCCTACGCAAGGACCGATCCACGGAAAAACTCCAACGATTTCGAGGCCAACTACATCGATTCCGTGGGGGTTCGCCCCCCCAAATCCCCCCACCTGGGGGATCATCCCCCCTCGTTGCTCCGCCGCTCAGGACGGCTCGGCGTCCGGCTGTACGTCGGGGTGGGAGAGCTCGAAGGCGGAGAGCTGCGCGCACGCGGCGTCGATGGCGACCAGGCGAGGGAACGGCGCGAGGTCCACCGAGAAGCGGCGCGCGTTGTAGAGCTGAGGAACGACGCAGAGGTCCGCCACGCACGGCGTCTCGCCCACGCAGAAGCTCGTGTCGGACGACGCGACGAGGCGCTCGAGCGCGTGCAGGCCCTTCTCGATCGCGTCGTGCGCGAACTTCGCGGGATCGCCCCCGAGCTCGCGCACGGCCGCGAGCGTGCCGGTGTTCTGGAGCGGCTGGATGCCCGAGTTGACGATCTCCGCGATCTCCCAGGCCCGCGCACGTACGAACGGATCGTTCGGGATCAACGCGGGCCCCGGACACAGCGCATCGACGAGCTGCACGATCGCGAGGCTCTGGGTGAGGCGACGGGTCTGCCCTCCCGGCTCGTCCCACTCGAGCGTGGGCACCTGCGCCATCGGGTTGCGCTCGCGGTTCTCGGCGCTCTTCTGCTCCCCCCCGTTTCGCACGAGGTGCACGGGCACGATCGCGAAGGGGATCTGCTTGAGGTTGAGCGCGATGCGCACGCGCCACGACGCGCTCGATCGCCAGTACGCGTACAGGCGCGCGTTCGGCAACCCGGTCACGACGCCACCACCCGCTGGTCGATGGTGCCGAAGAGATCGCGGCCGCTTCGATCCGCCATCGCGATCTGCACGTGGTCGCCGGCGGCGAGGAAGGGTGTACGCGGCTCGCCGTGCTCGAGGATCTCGCGCATGCGGCGCTCGGCCAAGCACGAGATGCCGCGCGCGGGGTCTTCGTTGGAGACCGTGCCGCTGCCGAGGATCGTGCCCGCCGTGTACGCGCGAGTGCGGGCGAGGTGCGCGATGAGCTCGAAGAATCCGAAGTGCATCTCCGGCCCCGCCTCGGGATCGCCGACCACCGTCCCGTTGAGGCGGGTGACGAGCGGGAGGTGGACTCGGCCGTCCTTCCACGCGTCGCCGAGCTCGTCGGGCGTGATCGCGAAGGGCGAGAACGCCGACGACGGCTTGCTCTGGAAGAACCCGAAGCCTTTGGCGAGCTCGGGAGGAATGAGGTTGCGGAGCGTGACGTCGTTGCAGAGCATCACGAGCCGCACGTGGCGATGTGCGTCGGTCGCCGTGGTCCCACGCGGGACGTCGCCCAACACCACCGCGACCTCCGACTCGAAGTCCGCGCCCCAGCTCGGATCGACGAGCGGGATCGGATCGGTCGGTGCGAGGAAGGTGCCGGATCCGCCCTGGTAGACGAGCGGATCGGTGCGCAGCGTCTCGGGCGGCTCCGCACCGCGGGCCTTCCTCACGAGGACGATGTGGTTGATGTAGGCCGAGCCGTCGACCCACTCGTAGGCGCGCGGGAGCGGCGAGTGCAGCCGAGTCGGGTCGAGCGGCTCACCGTCCCCCCGACCTGCGTCGAGCTCGGCTGCGAGCGCGCGCAGCTTCGGCTCGCAGGTCTCCCATGCATCGAGCGCCGTCTGGAGTGTCGGAGCGATCGACGTCGCGCGCGCGATGCGAGCGCCGTCCGAGGCCACCACCACGAGCGTTCCGTCTCGCCCGCCTTCGCGAAGAGTCGCCAATCTCATGGGGCGGGCATAGCAGCCCACGGATCGACGCGTCGAGCACGGCGCCGAACGATCCGCCCGCGGGGTGAGCATGCGCATGCGATCACGCGCAGCGTCCGGGGCCGCGCCGCGCGACGCGCATGTCGGACGCACCCTCACGAGCGCTTGTCCGAGCCCGCGGTCGGCGCTAGCTCCGCCCTCGTGGACGAAGCGGCCTCGGAGCAGCGCACGCGCTTGGTCGCGGAGGTGAAACGCCTCCGGGGTCTGCGTGCGGACCTCGATCGCGAATGGCGTCAGCTCCGCTGGAGCGTGATTCCCACGCTCCTCGCGATCCCCGCGTTCTTCGTGTGGGGTCCGATCGGGTCGAGCCTGGTGATCCTGGCGGTCGCGTCGATCGTCGTGACCGCGGCGTACCTGATCCTCGTGCGACGCAAGGAGTACGAGGGAGACATTCGAATCGTGCAGCGCGAGATCGCGATCCTCGACCGCGACGCCGACCCGGCGCTCGGCCGATGACGCCCGCCGCGAAGCCGAGCTCGACGCCGAACGCCGCACGCTCTTGACGGATTCGTCCCCGTCTCGGCACACTTCTTCGGCGTGACGCATCGGCTGGGGTCGGTTCGGCACGTCGTGGCGGGTGTCGCACGAGCGACGCGCTCCACGCGTCGAGGTTCACTCGAAGGGATTCGTCGAGGGTGCAAGGGCGTGCGCAGACCGTCGCTGGGTCGCGTGCTCGCGCGAGGCTGCGAGCGTGTGCGCTCGTCTGCGCTCTGTGCGCGTTCGTCTCCGTGAGCGCGGCGCAGACCGCGCAGGAGCGGCAGGCGGCGGCCGAGGCGTTCGATCGCGGCACGACCTCCTACCTCGCCGAGGACTACGCGACGGCGGCGCGTTGGTTCGAGATGGCCAACAACCTCGCGCCCGCCGCGCCCGCGTTGCTCCAAGCGATCCGCGCCCACCAACGCGCCGGCAACGAGCAGCGCGCGGGCACGCTCGCGTTGCGTTTGGTCGAACGCTTCCCGGACGCGGGCCCTGCGGTCGAAGAGTCGCAGCGCATCGTGGACGGGGTGCGAGCGAACTACTTCTTCGTCGACGTCATCTGCGACTCCGAGTGCGCGGTCGAGCTCGACGGAACCCTTCAGGCGCACCCCGCGTTCTTCCTCGAGCCCGGCCGGACGTATCGGGTGGGCGCGAGCTTCGCGAGCGGCAACGCGACCGAAGAGATCTCCGGCGCGGCGGGAGAGCAGCGGACGGTGCGGCTCACCGCGCCCGAAGGCGGCGCGGTCCAAGGTACGAACGGAGATCCGGGTTCCACGCGCATGACGGGCGAGTCCGCGTGGACGCGACGAGAGGATCCGGAGCGCCGCAAAGAGCGCGAGGAGAGCGGCGGCGGGGTTCATCCCGCGGGCTTCCTGACCTCGCTCGCGCTCACGCTCGGTGCGGGCGGTGTGCTCGTGTGGTCCGGGATGGACACGCTCTCGGCGCGCGACGAGTACGAAGAAGTCGCCGCGCAGGAACGCCGCGACGGTGACCTCGAGTTCACCGAGGCCACGCAGCTCCTCGCGGCAGGCCGCGACAAAGAACGACGCACGAACATCTTGATCGGCGCCACCGCCGGGCTCGCCGTGATCACGGTCGTCATGGCGATCGTGACCGACTGGGGTGGGAGCGACGACGACGAGCGCGCGACGACGATTCGCCCGACGCTGGCGTTCGATCGCGAGGGCGCGCAGCTCGGGCTCGGAGGGTCGTTCTGATGTCTCAGGCGATGGCCCCCGAGCTCCGCAACCTCGCTGGCCGTCAGCTCGGTCGGTACGAGGTGCTCACCCAGCTCGCGTCGGGCGGCATGGCCGGCGTCTACGTGGCGCGCGCGAAGGGGGTCGCGGGCTTCGAGCGGCTCGTCGCCGTGAAGGTGCTGCACCCGCACCTCGCGTACGAAGACGAGTTCATCTCGATGTTCCTCGACGAGGCTCGCCTCGCGGCTCGCATTCGCCACCCGAACGTGGTCGGGACGCTCGACATCTCGGACACGCAGGGCGACGGCTTCTTCCTCGTGATGGAGTACATCGAGGGCGACCACCTCGGCGCGCTCCTCGCGGCGGCCGCGCGCGCCGGTGAGCGGGTGCCCACGCCGATCGTCGCGCGCATCGTCCTCGACGCGCTCCACGGTCTCTCGGCGGCGCACGAGCTGACGGACGAGACGGGCGAGCGTCTCGAGCTCGTCCACCGCGACATCTCGCCCCACAACGTGATGGTCGGCGTCGACGGCATCGGGCGGCTCACCGACTTCGGCGTCGCCAAGGCGGAGAAGCGGCTCACGTCGACGCGCGCGGGACACTTCAAGGGAAAGCTCGCCTACATGGCGCCCGAGCAGGCGTCGACCGGGCACGCCGACCAGCGGAGCGACCTCTTCGCGATGGGCATCCTGCTCTGGGAGTCGCTGACCGGACGTCGCCTGTTCCGGGCGGACAACAACGCGGCGACCCTCACGAAGATCCTCCAGGAGCCGATCCCGAGTGTCTCGGAGCTCGTGCCGGAGCTCGCGCCCTTCGATGCGTTGCTGAAGCGCGCGCTGACGCGCGAGCCGGACGAGCGCTTTCAGAGCGCAGAAGAGTTCGCGGAAGCGCTCGAGAAGTTGGCGCGTGAGCACGGCGGCGTCGCCTCGGTGCGCGCGGTCGGCGCCGAAGTGCGGAAGTGGCTCGCGGAGAAGCTCGACGCCCAGCGCGAACGCATCCGCGAGGCGATGCAGCAGCTCGGGCACGCAGATCACACCGAGCCTGCCCTCCCCGTGCCGCGCGACGGGTCGCTCTCGTCGATCTCCCGCTCGGGACCCCGACCGGTGTCGCCGGACGCCGCCACCTCGACGGGCTCGATCGCGGAACGACGCGCGCTCGGGGTACCGCTCGCGCCCGTCGCGCCGGAGCCGCCCTCGAGTCGGCGGACCATCATCGGTGCCGCCGCCGTGGTGGTCGTGCTGGGGTTCGGGGGCGCCGCGGCGTTGCTTCTCTCCCGTGGCTCAACCGCCGAGCCCGAAACCACGAGCGCACCACCGACCGTCGCCGCGCCGGCAGCAGCGAGCGACGTCGAGCCGCCGCGCGAAGCCGCGCCGGTTCCGAGCGAGGTGGCGGTTCCGAGCGAGGTGGCGCGGGACGAAGCGGAGATCGCGAACCCGTGGGAAGAGGGCGCCGTGCCGACGGATTCGAGCGCCGAGCCCAGCGCCGACTCCACCGCGGAAACGACACGCTCCGCGCGCTCGGAGCGCCGCCGCGACCGCGAAACTGCCCGAACGGCGCCCAGCATGGACGCGGTGGCTGCCCCGACCGCGACGATGGACACGGCGACGATGGACACGGCGACGATGGACACGGCCGAGCCAGCCATGGTCGAGGCGAGCGTCATGCAGCCAGACCCGCCGCCGCGCATGGATCCACCGCGGATGGTCGCCCCACAGGACGAGCCGATCTTCAATCCGTACCGGCAGTGACCTCGGCACGGTCGGAGCGCTCCTGGCTCGTTCGGCTGCGTTTTGCTCGTTCGTGAGGTTGGGCGGTGTTCCAGTCGTGCGCGAGGTTTTGACCCTCGGGGCGCGGGTCCGGTAGGATCGGCCGTTCGGTGGGATCCGCCGCCGGCGGCTGACCCCGCCGACCCGGGAACACTGTCGGCGGCTGACCCCGCCGACCCGGGAACACCGCCGGCGGCTGACCCCGCCGACCCGAGAGCACCGTCGAGAGAGGTCGAGGCCGTTCATGAGCGAGTGGGTCTGGGAAGCGAAGGGCCGAAACGGTGAGACCCGCAAGGGGATCATGGAGGCCGAGAACGCCGACTTGGTGCAGTCGCGCCTGCGTGCTCAGCAGCTCAACCCGGTCAAGGTCAAGAAGAAGCCGAAAGAGATCAACATCGTCATCGGCGCGCCGGTCTCCGAGAAGGAGCTGGTGATCTTCACGCGTCAGTTCGCGACGATGATCGACGCTGGTCTCCCGCTCGTTCAATGTCTGGAGATCCTCGCCGGACAGGGCGACAACAAGCTCTTCAACAAGATCCTCAAAGAGATCAAATCCTACGTGGAGCAGGGCGGAACCTTCTCCGAGGCCCTGCGCAAACATCCGAAGGTCTTCGACGATCTCTACGTGAACCTCGTCGCCGCCGGTGAGCTGGGCGGCATCCTCGACACCATCCTCAACCGCCTCGCGGTCTACATCGAGAAGCGCGTCAAGCTGAAGCGCCAGGTGAAGAGCGCGCTCGTCTACCCGACCGCGATCCTCTTCGTCGCCATCCTCGTGATCATCGTGATGCTCACGTGGGTCATCCCCGCCTTCCGCTCGATGTTCGCGGAGTTCGGTGGCGAAGATCAGCTCCCCGGAATCACCAAGTTCGTGATCTCGGTATCGGAGGGATTCCTCGACAACGCGATCTGGATCATCCTCGTCATCGGCGCGATCTCGACCGCGATCGGCTACAGCTACCGCCAGCCGAAAGGCAAGAAGTTCTGGCACAAGCTGTTGCTCACCATGCCCATCCTCGGGCCCGTGATGCGCAAGATCGCGGTCGCGCGCTTCACGCGTACGCTCGGAACCCTGCTCTCGTCGGGCGTCCCGATCCTCGACGCGATGAACATCGTCGCGCGCGCGGCCGGCAACGTGATCGTCGAAGAGGCGATCAAGAACACCGCCGACCGAATCCGCGAAGGTCGCACGATGGCCGAGCCGCTGATGGAGACGAAGGTCTTCCCGTCGATGGTCGTGCAGATGATCGGCGTCGGCGAGCAGACGGGCGCGCTCGACACGATGCTCAACAAGATCGCCGACTTCTACGAGGACGAGGTCGACGTCGCCGTCGCGTCGCTCACGTCGCTGCTCGAGCCGCTCATGATGGTGTTCATCGGCGGCATCGTCGGCGTGATCCTGATCGCGATGTACATGCCGATCTTCGAGATCGCCGGCAAGGTGCAGGCGGGCTGAGCGGTCGACGCGAGAGGACGGGATGACGCGGACATGACCGCGGCGCTCACCGACGCGTCATCGAACGGAGCGCTCGCAACTCCGGGGCGCGAACGGCTCCAGTGGCTGGTCGCGCTGCGGGTCGGTGTCGTCACGCTGCTCTTCGGCGGCGTGCTCGGGCTCGCGCTCCACGCGCAGCGCCCGCTCGATGCGTTCACCCCGCGCGCGCTGGTCGGTCTGGTGATCGCGGCCTACGCCGCGTCCGCGTTCTTCGGCGGTTGGCTGCTGCGTTCGGGGCCGACACGTGCGAACGCGGTCGCGCAGCTCGCGTTCGACTTCCTGCTCACGACCGCGCTCGTCTACTTGAGCGGCGCGGCGGGGAGCGTGTTCACGGTGCTCTTCGGGATCACCGTCCTCGAAGCAGCGATCACGCTCGGGAGCGGCGCCGCCCGCATCACGGCCGCCCTCTCGCTCTCCGTGCACCTCGCGTTCGGCTACCTCGTCGGCTCTGGGCGCCTCGCACCGCCGCCGGATCAAGATCCTCGCCAGTACGCGCTCGACGTGGGCGAGCTCGGCTTCGCCTTGCTCTCGAACGGCGTCGCGGTGCTCCTCGTCGCCGCGTTGGCGGGCTCGCTCTCCGAGCGACTCGCGCGGGCGGGCGGGCGGCTCGAAGTGGCGGAGGCGTCGGCCGAGCGACTCGCGCGCATGAACGCCGACATCGTGGGATCGATGAGCGCCGGGCTCGTCACGCTCGACGAGCGTGACCACGTCACGAGCGCCAACCCCGCCGCGCTCGCGATCCTCGGGCTCGAGCGAGACACCGACTTGCTGGGCGAACCTCTCGACCGTTGGTTGACCGACGCGCGCACCGAGGGCCGACGCGAGACCGAAGCGCGCCGTGCGGACGGTCGCGAGCTCGTCATCGGCTTCACTCGGACTCCGCTCGCACGCGGCGACGGAAGCCTGGTGCTCTTTCAGGACCTCACGGAGCTGCGCGAGCTGCGCGTGCATGCCGAACGCGCCGAGCGACACGCGGTGCTCGGGCGTTTGGCCTCGGGGCTCGCGCACGAGATCCGCAACCCGCTCGGTTCGATCAGCGGCTCGGTTCAGCTCGTGCGCGAGGCAACCACGCTCGACGACGAGGACAAACATCTACTCGGAGTGGTGCTCGACGAGGTCGACCGACTCAACGAGCTCGTCACGGCGATGCTCGACGTGGGCCGTACTCGCGAAGTGCGGGCCGCCCGGGCCGATCTCGCGCAGATGGCCCGCGACCTGGTGTCGGTGGCGCGCGCCGACACCACCCTCGCGCGAGTGCGGCTCGAGCTCGACGTGCCCGAGTCGCTCGCCGCCACGGTGGACGCCAACCAGATCCGGCAAGTGTTCTGGAACCTCCTCAAGAACGCGGTGCAGGCGTCGCCCGCGCACGGAACGGTCTGGCTGCGGGCTCGCGCGACCGAGACGGGCTGGGAGGTGGAGGTCGAAGACGAGGGCCCGGGCGTGCCGCCCGCCGATCGCGCGCGGCTCTTCGACATGTTCTGGTCGAAGCGGAGCCACGGGATCGGGCTCGGCCTCGCGCTCGTGAAGCAGATCACGGAGGCGCACGGAGGTCGCGTGTCGGTGGAAGAAGGCCAGCGGGGTGGCGCGCTCTTCCGCGTCGAGGTCCCCGCCGTGCCGAGCTCGTCGGCGGATCCTCGCAGACACGATGCGGCTCGACCGGCGTCCGAAAGCTGACAAGTTTGCGCGAGCCGTGGTGTCGTGTGCTCGACGTCGCGGTGACGTTGCGGTCACTCGGTCACGCGACGTCTTGGGCACGCCACTCGGTCGCCAATCCTCATGCCGTTCCGTTCTCTCCGGTTGGGTGAGCCCGTCGCCGTCGCGCGGCAGGGACTGTTGATCGCGCGACGTTGGGTGCGAGGCGTGGAGCGTCGCTTCGAAGGCGAAGCGCCCCACGTGCTCTTCGTCCACGGCTACCTCGCGGGAGGCGCGGTGTTCGACCCGTTGCGCGCTCACGTCGAGTCCGCCCTCGCGCACACGACGACCGACTTCGAGTACGGACCGCATCGCGCGTTCGAGGCGGTGGCGGACGAGCTCGTCGCGCACGTCGAGCAGCTCCCGCGCGAGCTCCCGCTCGTGCTCGTCGGCCACTCGCTCGGCGGGCTGATCGCGCGCTGGTACGTCGAAGAGCTCGGAGGCGCCGTGCGCGTCGACGGGCTCGTCACGCTCGCGACCCCGCACGGTGGAACGGAGCGCGCGCGCATCGCGCCGGGCTCGCTGGGCGCGGCGTTGCGTCCGGGGAGCGCGGTGATCCGTCGCCTCGACGTCGAGTCTTCGGTGCCGCTCGTGAGCATCGCGGGGGGAGACGACCGCGTGGTGCCGGTAGCGAGCGCGAGCGCGGTGCGGAACGCGCGCGTCGAGGTGATCCCGGGTGTCGGGCACAACGAGCTGCTCTACGATCGCCGAGCGCACGACGTGGTGGTGCGCGCGGTGCGCGATCGTGCCGACGGCGCCCTCGCCGCGGAGTGATCACACGAACGTCGACGCAGTGCCCGCGACGCTCGAGTCTCCGCCTCCACGACGGTCGAAGCGACGCGCTCGTCACGGCGAGAGCGGAGCGCTCGGAACTCAGTCCGCGAGCCAGGCCCTCAGCGTCGCGGCCGGATCGGCTTCGCGGGCGAGGCCTTCGCCGACGAGCACCGCGTCCACGCGCCCGACGGCGACCCGCGCGAGATCGGCCGCGCTGCGGATGCCGCTCATGTAGATCGCGACACGATCGCGAGGGATGCGCTCGAGCTGTGCGCGCGCGGCTTCCGGGTCGACGCGGAAGGTTCGCAAGTCACGGGCGTTGACGCCGATCAACGTGGCCGAGGTGTCGAGCGCGAGCGCGAGCTCGTCGTCGTCGGCGGCCTCGACGAGCGGCGCGAGGCCGAGCGCGAGCGCATGACGCACGAGGCGCTCGAGGGCGTCGAACGGCATCGCGCGCACCAGCAGCAGCACCATCGACGCACCGACGCGCGCCGCCAGCTCGATCTGGCGTTCGTCGAGCACGAACCCCTTGAAGAGGACCGGCACCGAGACGGTCTCGCTCACGCGACGCACGTCGAGCGGGCTGCCCCCGAAGGCGGGACCGTCGGCGAGCACGCTGACCGCGGACGCCCCGCCATCGACGTAGGCGCACGCGAGCCGCTGCGCTTCCCCTGGTCGACGCGCGCGGATCACGCCCGCGCTCGGGCTGCGGAACTTCACCTCCGCGATCACCCGCGGCTTGCCGTCGATCGGACGTCGCAACGCTTCGACGGCTCGCTCGGCTCGTCCGCACGGTGCGGGTGACGGAGACGGGCGAAGCGCGCGGCGTCGGTTGGTGCGTCGCGTCCGCGCGAGGATCGACTCGAGGATGTCGCTCATCGCGTGGCCTCGATCCAACGATCCAGGAGCGCCATGGCGCGGCCCTCGTCGATCGTGCGCGCGGCGAGCTCGGCGCCTTCCCGCGGAGAGCTCGCGAGCCCCGCGACCACCAGCGCGGCGCCCGCGTTGATCACGACCATCGCCCGTCGAGGACCGGGCTCGCCTTCGAGGATCGCCCGCGCGATGTGGGCGTTCTCCTGCGCGTCCCCGCCGAGCATCGCCTCGATCGGGGCTTCGTCGACCCCGAAGTCCGCGGGGGTGAGCGTGGCCTCGCGCACCGCGCCGTCCTCGAGCCAGGCGACCCGCGTCACACCGCTCGGCGCGATCTCGTCGAGGCCGCCCTCCCCGTGCACCACCGCAGCGCGGACCACGCCGAGCTGCGCGAGGACCTCCGCCGTCGCGCGGAGCCGTGCGCCGTCGTAGAGCCCGAGGAGCTGATGGGTGGCGTGTGCCGGGTTCGCGAGCGGGCCCAGCAAGTTGAAGAAGGTCCGCACCCCGAGCTCGCGGCGCACGCTCGCGGCGTGGCGAAGCGCCGAGTGGTGCGCGGGCGCGAAGAGGAACGTGATGCCGACCTCGTCGAGCACCTCGACCGCGCGCTCGGGCGAGAGATCGATGCGCACGCCGAGCGCCTCGAGCACGTCGGCGCTGCCGGCGCGGCTCGAGATCGCGCGGTTGCCATGCTTGGCGACCTTCGCGCCCGCGGCGGCCGCGACCATCGCGACCACCGTCGAGACGTTGAAGGTGCCGAGCCCATCGCCCCCGGTGCCGCAGGTGTCGAGGAGGGCGGTGCCCGCGGGGATGGGGAGCGGGCTGGCCGCACGTCGCAGCGCGCGCACCGCTGCGACGATCTCGGTCGTCGTCTCGCCTCGCATGCGCAGCGCGATGGCGAGGCCGGCGATCTGCGCGGGCATCGCATCGCCCCCGAGGATCGCGTCCATCGCCGCGCCCATCACGTCCGCGTCGAGCTCTCGCCCCTCGACGACGCTCGCGAGCGCGGCCCGCACCGCGGCGCTCATCGGCGCTCGCCGATCGCGCGGAGCCAGTTGCCGAGCAACGCGTGACCGTGCTCGGTGAGGAACGACTCCGGATGGAACTGCACGCCCTCGATCGGTCGCGTGCGATGACGGAGGCCCATGATCTCACCCTCCGCGGTCCACGCGGAGATCTCGAGCGCGTCCGGGAAGCTCTCGCGCTCGACCAAGAGGGAGTGATAGCGCGTCGCGACGAAGGGCGATGGCAGCCCCTCGAACACACCGCGACCGTCGTGCTCCACCGGCGAGGTGCGCCCGTGCATCAAGCGCTCCGCGCGCACCACGCGACCGCCGAAGAGCTCGCCGACCGCTTGGTGACCGAGGCAGACGCCGAGCACCGGGATGGAGCCGTCGCGGATCACGTCGAGGCTCACGCCGGACTCCTCGGGGCGACCCGGACCAGGTCCCACGAGCACGCCGCGCGGCGCGAGCGCTTCGATGCCCGCGCGATCGATCGCGTCGTTGCGGAACACCCGAACCTCGGCGCCCAGCTCGGCGAGGTACTGCACGAGGTTGAACGTGAACGAGTCGTAGTTGTCGACGACGACGACCACGAGCGCTCGGTAGCGTGCTCGCTCGTGAGGGTCAACGCGAACACGCGTCGGGTGATGGTCGCCGTCCGTCGCCGTCGGACGCCGCGAGGACGAAGGAGGTTCGTCGTCGGCTCGAAAACCGCGTACAACGGCGCGTCATGAAGCCGCTCGCCGTAGAGGAGCACCGCGTCACGTCCTTCGATGGAACCGAGCTCGCGTACCACGAGGTCGGAGAAGGTCTCCCCATTCTGCTCTGCAACGGGCTGGGGGGAAGCTGGATGGCGTGGAGCCATCAGATCCGATACTTCCAAGATCGTTATCGCTTCCTGTCGTGGGACTACCGAGGCCTCTACCGCTCGGGGCCGCCGCCGGACCTCGACGCCCTGCGGGTCGCCGACCACACCGCCGACGCGATCGCGGTGCTCGACGACGCGGGCGTCGAGCGGTGTGCGCTGATCGGTTGGTCGATGGGCGTGCAGGTCGCGCTGGAGCTCTTCGCACGGCACCCCGATCGCGTCGCGTCGATGGTGCTCGTCAACGGAGTGTCCGGGCAGCCGTGGAACAGCGTGCTCAACCTCGGCGTGCTCGGTGACGTGCTGCCGCCCGTGATTCGCGGGATCGCGTCGGTGCCGCGCCTCGCCGAGACCGTCACGCGCCGCGTGGTCTCGATGCCCGAGACCGTTCAGTGGGCCAAGCGCATCGGGCTCGCGTCGAAGACCCTCGACGAAGACATCTTCCACCAGCTCGCGGGCTCGTTCGCGGACCTGGACATGAAGACGTACCTCCGCATCCTCGAGCTCCTCGGCGAGCACGACGCGACGCGGACGCTCGACAGCGTCGACGTGCCGACCCTGGTGGTCGCTGGCGATCGCGATCTCTTCACGCCGCGCTCGGCCGCGGAGCGCATGGCGCGCCGCATCCCCGGATCGGAGCTGCTCGTGGTCCCCGGCGGCACCCACTACGTCTGCGTCGAGTACCCCGAGCTCGTGAACCTGCGCTTCGAAAAGTTCTTCCGGGAGCGCGGGTACGCCGCGCGACCCGCACAGGTCGCCGAGTGATCGTCCGGCGGTCGCAGCTCGGGGGGCAGCGTCGGCGGTCGTTCGCGCTCTCGTGCGCGCATATGCTCGGCCTCGCCTTCGCGCTCGCGTGTGGCTCCGCGCCCGAGGGACCCTCGGACGCGCTGCGCGATGACGCGCGGGCGATCGCGGCGCTGCTCGCAGACGACCTCGTGCTGCTCGCGGTGCAGGAGGCGGACGACGCGGTCGCGGACGATCTCCCGGTGCGCGGCGCAGAGCGACTTCGGAGCGGCGCCCTCCCCGCCGCGCGGCGACAGGTCGAGCGCGCGCGTGAGCTGACGACGCGCTCACCCGAGGGCGCGACGCTCAAGGACGAAGCCGTGCGAGCGCTGGAGGCTCGTCAGCGCGCGCTCGAGGGCTACGCCGACGTCCTCGAGCGGGGCCTGCTCGAAGACCTCGCGCTCGCCACGTCGTTGCGAGAACAACGCGAAGCAGAAGCTGCCGTGGACGCCCTCCTCGCGCGGCTCGAAGAGCTTCAGACCCCGACTCACTGAAAGAAAATGCCGTAGGCCGATCTCCGCAAGCCGCCCTACCGGACGGCGCGCAGCGAGCAAACGCGAGCGCAGGCTCGTGGGTGGGGGCCCCATCGGGGC
>ERZ761607.2561-NODE-2561-length-19428-cov-6.129562_pt1 | contig 19428 bp, 33 predicted proteins | sample MGYA00511164_ERZ761607 | MGnify/ENA primary metagenome ERZ761607 (study PRJEB28899, sample SAMN02445080) | bioreactor sludge metagenome | biome: EBPR sludge | place: Australia: Brisbane, Thorneside Wastewater Treatment Plant | collected 2011-06-22 ...
CGATTCGTGAAGGTGGCCTCACCGTTGGCTCTGGCGTTATTACCAAGATCCTGGTCTAGGATTGTCATCATAGAGGCGTTGTGATTCATTGAATCCAACGCCTCTACTTTCGAGGAAAGTATGTCTAAGCAGAGAATTCGAATCCGTTTGAAGGCTTATGATCACCGTGTACTGGACCAGTCTGCCCGTCGTATTGTGGGAACGGCCGAACGTACCGGTGCCCGTGTTGTAGGGCCGGTGCCGCTGCCCACCCGTATCGAGCGGTTTACCGTGCGCCGCAGTACTTTTATTGACAAAGATTCGCAAGAACATTTCGAGATTCGTACGCACAAGCGGTTGATCGACGTGATCAATCCGGACTCGAAAACGATTGACACCCTGATGCGGCTGAACCTGCCCGCCGGGGTGGACATTGAGATTTCTATCTAAGATAAATCTCTAAACGAAGGATGATGCAGTCCCTGCCTGGTGGCTGACAGTCCTGGGAGGTTAATGTGAAAGGATTACTAGGCACTAAAGTGGGTATGGCCCAGGTTTTTGACGCGAGCGGTGAAATTGCCCCGGTCACGATCATTCAGGCCGGACCCTGCTACGTGACACAGGTTAAAACTGAGAAGACGGACGGATATACGGCCGTCCAAATCGGTTTTGGCGAAATTGTTGAAAAACGGTTGACTAAGGGCCAAAAGGGCCACCTGGGTCTTCTCAAAAAAGAGAAGAGCCGCAAAAATGCTCGAAATATTCCAGCCTTGCGCTACCTGCGTGAGTTCCGCACCAAAGATGCGGCCCAACACGCAGTAGGTCAAACTTTAACCGTCGATCAATTTGAAATTGGCGAACGCGTTGATGTCAGCGGCAAAACCAAAGGTAAAGGTTTTGCTGGTGCTGTCAAACGATATGGCTTTGGCGGTGGTTCAAAGACTCACGGCCAGTCTGATCGGTGGCGTGCGCCTGGTTCCATTGGCGGGACTTCCGGTACCGGCCACGTGTTTAAGGGCAAGCGTATGCCTGGACGCATGGGCAACGACCAGTTTACCGCCCAGAACCTGGAAGTGATTCGTGTTGACGCCGAGCGAAATCTGATTGCCGTCAGAGGGCCTGTGCCCGGGGCAAAAGGCGCACTCGTTGTCATTCGGAAAGCAGCAAAAGGCTAGCGGAGGCGTTGAGATGAAAGTTTCAGTTTTCAACATGGCTGGCAAGGAAGTTAACAGCGTAGACCTTCCCGCTAGCATTTTTGAAGCAAAAATTAATCGTGATCTGATGCACCAGGCGTTAGTACGGCAGCTGGCCAATGCTCGCCTGGGTACGCATAAAGCCAAGGGACGTTCGGAAGTGAACCGGACTGGGGCCAAGGCTTACCGCCAGAAAGGTACCGGCAACGCTCGGCATGGCAGCAAAAAAGCGCCTATCTTTGTGGGTGGTGGTGTGGTACACGGTCCACTGCCGCGTAAATACACTAAACAAATGCCCCGGAAAATGCGTCGGGCGGCCCTGCGCTCGGCTTTGAGCGTTAAAGCGGGCAGCGAAGCCATTATCCTGGTAGATGAACTGACGTTTGATGCGCCCAAAACGCGCGATATGAAACAGTTTGTCCAGACTCTGGTTCCCAATGGAAGTGCCCTGGTGCTTTTGCCTGGACACAATGAGAACGTTGAGAAATCGACTCGTAATCTGGCCGACGTGAAAGCGCTGCAGGCAAGTTACCTGAATATTCGTGACCTGCTTGGTTATGACACACTGGTGATGCCGCTGGCGGCGCTGGATGTCTTGACCAACTTCCTGGGCACAGAAGATGATTTCGAAAACGTTGATGAATCTGGGGAGGAGGCATAATCATGCAGATGCATTGGCGTGAAGTCATTCGTCGCCCCGTGGTGACAGAAAAAAGCAGCTATAACGTAGATCTGTATAACCAATATACGTTTGTCGTGGATTCGCGGGCCAACAAGATGCAAATCAAGCAGGCTATTGAACTGGCCTGGCCCGAAGTTTCCGTGGAACAGATTCGTGTAGCGAATATGCCAGCCAAGCGGGCGCGTCGTTATCGGCGTGTGACCACGCGTAAGGCTGGTTGGAAGAAAGCCATTGTGACGTTGTCGCCCGGTGACAGCATCGACTTGTTTGAGGGCGTTTAGCGTTTAGAAGTTTTGAGCAGGGATGAGGGCATTTACCTATCAGGGTTTTGTTCCTGAGGGTAAAATGCCTGTAGCCCGTCTCTGGAGGAAATATGCCAATTAAAGTTTTTAAGCCCACGTCGCCGGGTCGCCGTGACATGAGTGGGCAAACCTTTGAAGAAGTGACCCGGGTTACCCCGGAGCGCAGCTTAACCAAAGGTATGCGAAAGCAAGGCGGCCGTAACTTTCGCGGGAAGATCACCATCCGCCATCGCGGTGGTGGCCACAAGCGTCGTTTTCGTGAGATTGATTTCAAGCGGCGCGACAAGTTTGGAATTCCAGCTCGTGTAAGTTCAATTGAATACGATCCTAACCGTTCAGCACGTATTGCCCTGCTGGTGTATGCCGACGGCGAGAAGCGGTACATTGTTGCACCGCTGGGTCTGCGCGTAGGTGATTCGGTTATGAGCGGCCCGGGATCGGAGATTCGCCCGGGTAATGCGCTGCCCTTGCAGGATATTCCGCTGGGTACGCAGGTGCATAACATTGAGCTTCAGGTTGGCCGGGGGGCGCAGATGGTTCGTTCAGCAGGTACCTCGGCTCAGCTGCTGGCCAAGGATCATCCACGCTACGTGACGCTGCGTTTACCTTCGGGTGAAGAGCGGTATGTGCCTCAAGAATGTTTGGCGACGATTGGCCAGGTTGGTAACGTGGAGCATGGCAACGTGAAGCTGGGCAAGGCGGGACGCAAACGTCACCTCGGTATTCGTCCGGCCGTGCGTGGTTCGGCAATGAACCCGAATGATCATCCGCATGGTGGTGGTGAAGGCCGTTCGCCGATTGGTATGGCTGCGCCGAAAACGCCGTGGGGTCAACCGGCACAGGGCCGGCGGACCCGTCGTAATAAGGCTACGGATAAGTTTATATTCCGTCGTCGCAGCAAGAAGCGTCGGTAGGAGGTAGATTAGGAAATGTCTCGTTCGTTAAAGAAAGGTCCATACATTAATCCGAAACTGTTGAAGAAGGTGGAAGTGCTGAACGCGGCGAAGAAGCGTGAGGTGATTCGTACCTGGTCACGTTCTAGCACTGTTTTCCCGCAGATGGTAGGACATACAGTTGCTGTCTATGACGGCCGTCGCCATATCCCGATTTATATTACGGAGAATATGGTGGGGCATAAGCTGGGTGAATTTGCGCCCACACGGACGTTCCGTGGTCATGTCAGCAAAGCTGAGAAGAAGGGGCGTCGTTAATCATGGCTGAAGCATTTGAGATTAAGGCGAAATTAAGTTACCTACAGATCACGCCACAAAAGGTGCGTTTGGTGGTGAATGCGGTGCGGGGTAAAAATGCGCAGGAAGCTTTAGACACGCTGCGTTTTATGCCCCAACGCGCGGCTGGCCCAGTCTATAAATTGATTGCGTCGGCCGTGGCCAATGCCGAGCAGAATTTTGGCCTGGAAGCTGATGAGCTTTTTGTGAGCCAGATTTTTGCCGACGATGGTCCCCGTCATCGCAAGGCACCCTATGGTGGTCGTTTTGCTGGACGCGGCCGTTTTCGGCCCATTATTAAGCGGTCATCCCATGTGACAGTCGTGCTGGCTGAACGGGATGTGGTTGAGTACGGTGATTAAGAGAAACCGGTCATTAGCGTAAGACGTCGGAAGGCGTGCTAGTGATGGTATGGAGGATTAGTCTTGGGACGCAAAGTACATCCTGTTGGATTCCGTTTAAAATCAATTCGCGATTGGAATACGCGTTGGTTTGCAGAAGGGAAGCAGTACGAAGAACGTTTGCATGAGGATTTTGCCATTCGCAAACTCATCATGAAGGAGATGCCTTCGGCTGGTATTTCTTTGCTGGAGATCGAGCGGTTTCCCAATCAGGTTCAGGTAACCATTCATACGGCTCGTCCTGGTATTGTGATTGGTCGCAAGGGCGGTTCGGTGAAAGATCTGCGCGGTAAGCTGCGTGATCTGACTGACAAAGCGGTGAAGGTTGAGGTTGAAGAGATTTCTCAGCCAGACACCGATGCACAGCTGATCGCCGAAAATATTGCCGGGCAGCTACAGCGCCGTATTTCGCACAGCCGGGCGATGAAGCGCGCCATTCAGCAGGCGATGCGCCAGGGTGCAGAAGGCGTGCGCATTGAGGTAAGCGGCCGTTTGGGTGGTTCTGAAATGGCACGTAAAGAAAAGCTTTGGGACGGCCGTGTGCCGCGCAACACAATTCGAGCTGACCTGCAATTTGGTTTTACCGAAGCTCTGACTACCTTTGGCCAGATTGGCGTGAAGGTGTGGGTCTATAAAGGTGAAATCCTGCCGCAAAAGACCGAATTTGAAGCCACGGATGTCTATATTAGTGAGTAACCTTAAATTCTGGAGCGTGCAAGCGCTTTCCTGAGTTTTGACGGAGTTTGAGCTATGTTAATGCCAAAACGAGCAAAATACCGTAAGCAATTCCGTGGACGTATGCGTGGCATGGCGAAGGGCGGCTCTGATTTGCAGAATGGTGAGTATGGTATCCAGGCTTTAGAGCCGGGATGGATCACCAGTCGGCAGATTGAAGCGATTCGTCGTGTAGTGGTACGCCACAACAAGCGGCGCGGTAAATATTGGATTCGTATTTTCCCAGACAAGCCCGTAACGGCTAAACCGGCCGAAACCCGTATGGGCAAGGGCAAGGGGTCTGTGGACCATTACGTGGCTGTGGTGAAACCTGGCCGCATTCTGTTTGAGATTGCCGGTGTGCCGGATGACGTGGCACGCGAGGCGCTGCGTCTGGCCAGCTATAAGCTGCCCATCAAGACGCAGATCATATCTCGGGAGGATTCGTTGTAATGGCAAATATTGTTGAATTACGCGGAATGAGTGACGCTAAGCTGGAGGAGATGCTGGAGAACAGCCGTGAGGAGATGTTTAACCTGCGGTTCCAGGTTGCTTCGGCGCGGCTGGAAGATTATACGCAGCTGAAGGCGATACGGCGTCAGATTGCGCAGCTGGAAACCGTTTTGAACATGCGGCAGCTGGCGATAGAAACGGCCGTTGCCAGCCCGACCCTGGCTAAAGTTCTCGCGGGTAAAGAGTGGGAAGCTTCGGCGCGCTTCAGCTACGAAGACAGCGGTTGGCAGGTTACGTTTGTGGAAAAAGGTGGTAAAGAGCTGGGTACCGCTCTTGTGAATCTTAACAAGAAACGGCCGCACGGCCACCGCCAGGCCAAGAAGCAAAGCCAATCCCAGCGCGTTGTAACCGCTGAGGTTGCAGGGTAGGTAAACGATGAGAGAGCAGCGTAAAAGATTAAAAGGCGTTGTGACGAGCGACAAGATGGACAAAACCGTGATTGTGACCGTCACTACAACCAAACGCCACCCAATTTATGGCAAAGTGATGCGCCTGGTTACCAAGTACAAGGCGCATGACGAAGCAAATGAATGCCGTGTTGGTGATCAGGTCGAGATTGTTGAATCCAAGCCAATTAGCCGTCACAAGCGGTGGGCCGTTGTCTCCATTTTGGAGCGAGCAAAATAAGAGGACTGCATCATGATTCAAAAAGAAAGTCGTTTGAACGTCGCAGACAATTCTGGTGCTCGTGAACTGCTGGTCATCCAGGTGATGGGTGGTTCTATCCGCCGCTATGGCAGCGTTGGTGATATGGTTACCGCCACGGTGAAAAAAGCAGTGCCCAACTCTTCTGTTAAGAAGGGTGCCGTGGTGAAAGCCGTGATCGTGCGTACCAAGAAAGAGTATAAGCGCGACGATGGCAGCTACATTCGCTTTGATGACAATGCGGCCGTTATCATTGACCCGGCGAGCAAGAACCCGATTGGGACACGCATTTTTGGCCCCGTGGCACGAGAACTGCGCCCTGCCGGGTACAGCCGCATCATGTCGCTGGCACCAGAGGTGTTATAGAGAGGAAGCCATGAAAATTAAAGTTGGCGATGAAGTAGAGGTCATTTCTGGCAACGATAAGGGTGCACGAGGCACTGTGCAGCGTGTTCTGCCCAAAGAAAATCGCGTTGTGGTTTCTGGGGTCAATCTGGTGAAAAAGCACCAGCGTCCTCGGCCCACTGGTGGCCGCAGCCAGGCTCAGGGCGGTATCATTGAGTTTGAAGCTCCTATCAATGTTTCAAACGTGATGCTGGTCTGCCCAGAGACGGACAAACCCACCCGAATTGGCATTAGCCGCGATGAAAATGGGAACCGCGTTCGTGTTTCCAAGAAAAGCGGCAATCCGATTAGCTAAGTTATTTTATATACCATCGGTGAGCCAGGTCGCCTAAGTACGCAGCGCGTATGCGAACCTGCCACTCAACTCGGAGGTAAACTGTGTTTACACCACTTAAAGAGCAATACAAAAGCGAAGTGGTGCCCGCATTGATGAAAGAATTCGACTTTCGTAGTGTGATGCAGGTACCGCGAATTACCAAGATTGTGATTAACGTTGGTTTGGGCGAGGCTTTGGACAATGCCAAAGCTATCGAGTTTGCGGTGAATGATATTACCGCCATCACGGGCCAAAAACCGGTGTTGACCAAGGCGAAAAATTCAATTGCAGGCTTCAAGCTGCGCGAAGGTCGCGTAATTGGGGTAAAAGTTACCCTGCGCGGCGAGCGGATGTGGGCCTTTTTGACCCGTCTTATCCACGTGGCGCTGCCCCGTACCCGTGATTTCCAGGGCATTTCCCCGGATTCATTTGACGGCCGTGGCAACTATACCTTGGGTCTGCGCGAGCAGTTGATTTTTCCGGAAATTGAATATGATCGGATTGATAAGATCCGTGGTATGGAAGTTAGCATTGTAACCACTGCCCAGAAAGATGAAGAAGGGCGGCGTTTATTATCTATGTTGGGCATGCCCTTCTGGGAGAATTAGTATGGCAAAGAAATCAATGATTGCACGGGAATCGAACCGTAAATATAAAGTTCGGGTTCGTAATCGTTGTAAATTGTGTGGGCGTCCGCGCGGTTATATTCGCCGCTTTGGGTTATGCCGCATTTGTTTCCGTGAGCAGGCGTTGCAAGGCAACATCCCTGGCGTGGTCAAGTCTAGCTGGTAAAGGTGGTGCATCATGTCAATGAGTGATCCGATTGCTGATATGTTGACACGCATTCGCAATGCCCAAATGCGGGAGCATAAGGCGGTTTCGATGCCGCACTCCACGGTGAAGGTTGCGATTGCTGAAGTGTTACAGAAAGAAGGCTATATTGAAGAATTTAAGGTTCTGCCAGAGACGCCGCAGGCGGTGCTGCAGATTACCTTGAAATACGTTGGCGACCGGCGCCACCGCCGCTCGGTGATTACCGGGCTGGAGCGGGTGAGCCGTCCGGGCCGTCGTGTCTATGTTGGTAAGGGTGAGATTCCTTGGGTGTTGAGCGGTATGGGTATTTCCATTGTCACCACTTCCAAGGGCGTAATGACTGGGCAGCAGGCCCGTCGCCTGGGTGTTGGCGGCGAAGTGCTCTGTAAGGTCTGGTAGTTGGAGGATTTAACATGTCTCGCATTGGTAAAGCCCCCATTACTATTCCAAATGGGGTACAAGTTGAAGTAAAAAGAGGGTCTGTAAATGTGAAAGGCCCGAAGGGTCAGCTGACCCAGTTGATTCATCCAGACATGCAGGTGGAGCAGGAAGATGGGGTGTTATCGGTGAAACGGCCGTCTGACTCCCGTATCCACCGTTCTTTGCATGGTCTGACCCGCGCCCTCGTGAACAACATGGTTGTTGGTGTGAGTGATGGGTTTTCTAAAGCTTTGGAGATCGAAGGTGTGGGTTACCGCGCTGAGATGGACGGCCAGACGCTGGTGCTGAACGTGGGTTATTCCCACCCAGTCCGCTTTGTGCCGCCCCAGGACATCTCCTTTGCTGTTGAAAATCGTAACAAAACCATCATTGTTTCCGGCATCGACAAACAAGCGGTGGGTGAAGTTGCCGCCAATATTCGCAAGCAGCGTCCCCCGGAGCCTTACAAGGGCAAGGGTATTCGCTACCGGGGTGAGTACGTGCGGCGTAAAGCTGGTAAGACCGGTAAGGTTTAAGAGGTATTGAACAATGGCTATTAAATCAAAAGTTGCACGCAAGCGGCGCCATCAGCGAATTCGCACCAAAATCTCGGGCACGGCTGAACGGCCGCGTTTGAACGTATTCCGTAGCCTGGACCACATTTACGCGCAGGTCATTGATGATGTGGCGGGCAAGACACTTGTTTCTGCCTCCACGGTTGATAAGGCGCTGCGGGTTGACGCTGCCGGGAAAACCAAGAAAGAGCAGGCTACGATGGTGGGCAAAGCAATTGCTGAACGCGCCAAGGCGGCTGGGGTGACAACCGTTCTATTTGATCGGGGTGGCTATTTGTATCACGGCCGTATCAAGGCCCTGGCCGATGGCGCTCGCGAAGGCGGTCTCGATTTCTAAGACAAGACAAATCCAGGCGGCATGGGTGCCTGGAAGAGTGCCGCGCTAGCGCTTAACTGGCGCAGCACCAGGAGATGGAAATGGGTCAAAGACGACAAAGTTTTGAACAAGAATATGACGAACGCATCATTGATATCACCCGCGTTGCCAAAGTGGTAAAAGGTGGTCGTCGCTTTGCGTTTCGGGTGACGGTTGTGGTCGGCGATAATAAAGGCCGCGTCAGCGTCGGTGTTGGTAAGGCACGGTCCGTGCCGGATGCCATCCGTAAAGCGTTGGAAGCTGCCCGTAAAACAATGACCAAAGTGCCGATTGTTGGCAGCACTGTCCCGCATGAAATTATTGGCGTGCACGGCGCGGCCCGTGTTTTGCTCAAGCCCGCCTCCCCTGGTACTGGTGTTATCGCTGGTGGTGGGGTGCGTGCCGTGGTGGAAGCGGCCGGGTATCGTGACATTTTGTCCAAATCCTTGGGCAGCGCGAATGCTCTGAATGTGCTACAGGCCACCATGAACGGGCTGAGCAATTTGAAGAGCGTTCAAGAGGTAGCGGCAGACCGCGGTAAAGACGTGGCCGATGTTACCCCGTTTTGGAGTCGTACGAATGGCTAAGTTACGCATTACGTATTCGAAAAGTTCAATTGGTTATAAGAAAGATCAGAAAGGAACCATCCGTGCGTTGGGCTTCACCAAGCTGAACCAGACGGTTGAGCATGAAGATACGGCCGCTATCCGCGGGATGGTTCATAAAGTTAGTCACTTAGTGACCGTGGAAGAGGTTAAATAACATGAAATTGCACGATCTGCGCCCAAATGAAGGTTCAAAAAAACAGCGCAAGCGAGTGGGTCGTGGTATCTCTGCCGGGCAGGGTAAAACTGCTGGACGTGGTACCAAGGGACAGGGCGCTCGCAGTGGTGGGGGTAAAGGCATTTACTTTGAAGGTGGTCAGCTGCCTCTGGCGCGTCGGTTGCCCTACAAGCGCGGTTTTACCAACATCAACAAAGTTTACTACAAGCCTGTCAACCTCAAGAGCCTGGCTGAGTTTGAGTTTGATGGCGTTGAAATTACGCCAGAAGTAATGTCTGCTGTTGGCCTTATCAAAAAACCAACCGACCCAGTGGTTGTCTTGGGCGACGGCGATTTGACCGTGGCCCTGAACGTTAAGGCCCATCGTTTTTCTGCGACGGCAAAAGAGAAGATCGAGGCAGCTGGCGGTACGATCGAGGTGCTTCCCCTATCTTAAGTGTTGTAGAAGGTTTACAACCGTCTGATGACACATTTCTTGGAGGAAAAACATGATCGAATCAATGAGAGCTGCCTTTTCACTGCCAGACCTGCGTCGCCGAATTCTGTTTACGGTGATGATCCTGGTCATTTATCGCCTGGTAGCCAATATCCCGGTTCCGGGTGTAGATCTGAGCGCTTGGTTGGCCTTCACCAGCAGCAGCACCACCAATCAGGTTGTTAATTTTCTGGATTTGCTGTCTGGTGGCGCTGTGCGTAACTTCTCCGTGATGGCTATGGGGGTGTACCCCTACATCACGGCGTCGATTATCATCCAGCTGCTCACACCCATTATCCCGCAGCTGCAGGAAATGGATTCGGAAGGTGAGTCTGGGCGGAACCGGAAAAACCGCATCACTTACTTTTTGACCGTGCCGTTGTCTTTGCTTCAGGCCATTGGTCAAATTCGGCTCGTTGGCTTTAGCCTCGGTGCTGGGGGCGCTGATGGTTTGGCCCAAATTATGCCGAACTTTGGCTTTGCGCCTGAGCAGCTGCTGCCGACGTTTACAACCTTACTGGCAATGATGGGCGGCACGATGTTTGCCATCTGGATGGGCGAACTGATTACTGAAGATGGTATTGGGCAAGGTATTTCCCTGATCATCTTTGGTGGCATTGTGGCCCAAATTTTGCCAGGTATTGCTGGTTTGTTCTCACTGGATGACGTGACGGCGCGCATCTTTACCGTTGTTGCCTTCCTGCTGATTACGGTGTTAACCATTTTTGTCATTGTCATTGTGCAAGAAGGACAGAGACGAATACCGGTGCAATACGGCCGTCGTGTACGCGGCCGTAAGGTATACCAGGGGCAAAGCAGCTATGTGCCGCTGAAGGTAAATACCGCCGGGATGATTCCGATCATCTTCGCCAACTCGATTTTGATTTTCCCATCGGTATTGGCTGGTTTGTTCATCAGTGGCAATGGCGGTTTTATTGATACGGTGGCAACCGCCGTTAGCCGCTTTGGTAATGCCGACCCTTCCGTAGCGCCAATCGGCTTTACACTTTACTGGCTGTTCTTCTTCATCCTGGTGGTTGGCTTCACCTTCTTCTACACCGACGTGATGGTGCGCCAACAAAACATTCCGCAGACGTTGCAGCGGCAGGGTGGCTTCATTCCGGGGATTCGTCCGGGCAAGCGGACCGAGGATTACATTACCAAAGTGGTGCGTCGTATCACCTTTGCTGGCGCTGTTTTCCTGGGAACTATCGCAGTTTTGCCCGGTATCATGCAGCTGTTGGGCGTGATTCTGAACATTCCTGGCATCGAGCAGAGCACGCTGGTCATTAGCGGTTCAGGGTTGATCATTGTGGTTGGTGTAGTCATTGACACGATGCGCCAGCTGGAATCGCAGCTGCTCATGCGTCAGTACGAGGGCTTCTTCTAATGAAAACCTTTGTTGTCTTAATGGGCGCTCCCGGAGCCGGTAAGGGAACCCAGGCCAAACGTCTGGAATCCTTGCTGGGGCTGCCACAGGTAGCAACAGGCGATTTATTTCGAGCAAACTTAAAAAATCAGACCGAACTTGGCAAGCTGGCTCGCACTTACATGGACAAAGGTGAGCTGGTGCCTAATGAGGTGACCATTGCGATGGTGCGAGACCGGTTGTCGCAGCCAGACTGTGAAGCCGGGGCAATCCTCGATGGATTTCCCCGCACCCTGGCCCAGGCTGAGGCACTGGACGAACTTTTGCAAGAGTTTGGCGCTAAAATTGCGGTGGTCCCTTATATTCATGTGGCTCAGGAAGTGTTGGTAAAGCGGCTGGCCAAACGGGCTGAGATTGAGGGTCGTGCCGACGATAACGAAGAGACCATTCGCACCCGGATGCAGGTGTATGAGTCGGAGACGGCACCACTGCTCGATTATTACCAGAATCGTGGTCTGCTGGTCAAAATAAACGGCGAGCAAGCCATCGATGACGTGAGTGCTGATCTAACGGCCGTCATTCGGCAAGAGATGTTAAATTAATCAGTTTCTGGACAGAATAACGAATCAATGGCAAAATAGTAGATTGCTTTGGACACAGCCCAAAACTACTCATTCGCAAACATTGGTTACCAGAAATGAATTGAAGAACAGTCTGAGAGTATGAGACTGTTGTAGGAGCGAGAGATGAAAGTAACAGCGTCTGTTAAACGTCGTTGCCCAAAGTGCAAGATTATTAAGCGCAAAGGGGTTGTCCGCGTTATCTGCGTAGACCCAAACCATAAGCAGCGTCAGGGCTAACTATGAGCTGCGCCTGGTTTAAACCAGGCACAGAGTTGTCTCGTAAGGATTTTTGGAGGAATTATGGCACGTATTGCTGGTGTGGATATTCCCCGTAATAAGCGGGTAGAAATTAGCCTCACTTATATTTATGGCATTGGTAGAACTAGCAGCCAGTCAATCCTGGAAAAGGCGGGTGTTGATCCCAATACACGCGTTCAGGATTTGTCGGAGGCTGAGGTGACGCAGCTGCGCCAGATCATCGACAGCGAATATGTTGTGGAAGGTGATCTGCGGCGTGAGGTGGCGATGAACATTAAGCGCCTGACGGAAATTGGCTGCTATCGGGGTTTGCGCCATCGTCGTCATTTGCCGGTGCATGGCCAACGGACCAAAACCAATGCGCGCTCGCGCAAGGGACCCAAGAAGACGGTGGCCGGACGTGGCCGTCGTAAGGGCAAATAATTTTAGTTGACTTGTTGGAGTGGGATACGGCCGTTGCCCCGCAACGGCCGTCCCATCTTAAAGTTTAGGTTTTAGGAGACGGAATGGGACGTAGAAGACAGTCACAGACACGTAAAAAAGTGAAGCGGATGGTGCCTCAAGGTCAGGCACACATCTTTGCCACTTTCAATAACACCATTGTCACCATCACCGATTTGGGTGGCAACACGGTTTCCTGGTCCAGCGCCGGTAACTCCGGCTTCAAGGGCTCGCGTAAGAGTACGCCGTATGCAGCACGTTTGGCTGCCCAAACGGCCGCTCGCATTGCCCAGGAAAGTGGTATGCAGGAAATTGATGTGATCGTAAAAGGCCCAGGCCCAGGTCGCGAGCAGGCAATTCGTTCTTTGCAGGCTTCTGGGATTCGGGTGAAGAGTATTCGCGATATTACGCCGGTGCCCCACAACGGGTGCCGTCCCAAGAAAAAGCGTCGCGTCTAATTTGTTTTACCCACTGCGATGGGAAGTCGCAGTGTTGTTTTCCAAAATTTTTGACATCTTATTATTTTTGAGAGGGACGAAGGGGTGTGCCACACCTGTAAACCTCTCATTTTAGCTTGATTACGGAGGTTAAGTTGGCAAGGTATTCTGGTCCAGTATGTAAGCTTTGTCGCCGCGAAGGCGAAAAGCTGTTTTTGAAAGGGTCGCGTTGTTTGACGCCCAAATGCTCTTTTGAGCGTCGGTCATATCCCCCTGGGGAACATGGTCGTGACAATCAGTTCCGTCGGGGGCGTGCTTCTGACTATTTGCTCCAGTTACGTGAAAAGCAAAAGGCGCGTCGTATTTACGGCGTGTTGGAGCGGCAGTTTAACCGCTATTTCCGTCGCGCTACGCAGCGAGTGGGTCTGACGGGTACCAACCTGTTGGTCATTCTGGAAACCCGTCTCGATAACGTTGTGTATCGGTTGGGGTGGGCAGATTCTCGCGCTCAGGCTCGGCAGCTGGTGCAGCATGGCCACGTAACGATTAACGGCCGTAAAACAGGTGTGCCGTCGGCGCTGGTCTCGGCTGGAGATGTGGTGGCGATTCGCCCTGAAAGCATGCGGAAATCCTATTTTAAGGTGCTGCGCGAAAATTTGGATGATCGCCAGGTTCCGCGTTGGCTAAACCTGGACGTGCGTAACGTTTCCGCAAAAGTCGTGAATTTACCTGCTCGCGATGACATTGATGTCTCTATCAATGAGCAGTTAGTTGTTGAATATTACTCCCGGCGGTAATTTTGACCGTCCTGAGCCTAGCATAGGGAGGTATGTACGTTGGCTATTAGTAACCTTATACTGCCCAAAATTGAAAGTACCGCGATGTCGCGTGAATACGGCCGTTTTATCCTCGGGCCTATGGAAAGAGGGTATGGCACCACCTTGGGCAACGCTCTGCGCCGCGTCTTGCTTGCATCATTGCCGGGGGCTGCCATTACGTCGATTCGTGTGACCGATGTGCCGCATGAATTTTCGGCCATAGAACACGTGCGTGAAGACATGATGCAGTTAATCCTGCACATCAAACAGCTGCGCCTGAAGCTGCACGGCACCGATACGGCCCGTCTGCGCCTGGAAGTCCACGGCGCAGGCACTGTAACGGCCGCCGATATTCAGACGCCGCCAGAAGTGGAAATCATCAATCCGGAGCTGTACCTGTTCACCGTCGATTCCGATGATGCGTTCCTGGAAATTGAAATGACGGCCGAAACCGGGCGCGGCTACTCCCCAGCCGAAGAGCGGGGACGCCTGCCCATCGGTGAGCTGCCGGTTGATGCAATCTTCAGCCCAATTCGCCGCGTTGGCTACGAAGTAGAGAAAACGCGCGTGGGGCAGGCGGCCGATTATGATCGCGTGGTCATGCAAATCTGGACCGATGGCACCATCAAGCCAGAAGAATCGCTGGCCCAGTCGGCGCAAATCATGATGCAATATTTGCGCCCAATTGCTGGTGTAAGCGAAGAAACCTTCATGCCCACCGAGGTGGAAGAAGAGGAAGAAGGTGCCATCCCGAATGAGATTTATGACACGCCGATTGAGCAGCTTGATCTGAGCGTGCGTGTGTTCAACTCGTTGAAGCGCACCGGCATTACCAAAGTTGGCGAAATGCTGGATATGTTGGAGCGTGGCGAAGAAACCATGCTGGCCATCCGTAACTTTGGTGAAAAATCCCTGGATGAATTGAAGGATCAACTGCGCGCCAAAGGTTTTTTGAAAGATGAAGAAGGTGAAACGGCCGCTATTTAGGTAACGGCCGTTCTCCCCACAAATGAGGTATACATCATGCGACACAGAGTAAGCGGTCGTAGACTGGGTCGAGATACTGCACACCGTAAAGCCCTGCGTAAAAACTTGATTGCAGAGCTCATCACCCACGAACAAGTTCTGACCACAGAAGCCAAGGCGAGAATGCTTCGCCCGGCAGCTGAAAAAATTATCACCATGGCCAAACGTGGCCTGGTTAAAGGGGAACAAGACCCTGCCAACACCATTCACGCCCGCCGTCTGGTGGCGGCCCGCATTGCGCGCTTCCGACAGGCAGTTGACGACGATGGTGATGTAGAAGATGTGGATGTCGTCAAAAAGCTGTTTGACGATATTGCCCCTCGTTTTGCGGACCGTCCCGGTGGTTACACCCGTATGGTTAAAATTGGTAAGCGATCTGGGGATAATGCCGATATGGCGCTCCTCATGTTGGTTGACAAGGAGTAGTGCTTGCCCCGTTTTGCGGCTCTGCTTGCCTATGATGGCACGGAGTATTATGGCTTTCAGCGACAAATTGAAAGCCAACCAACCATACAGAGCACGCTTGAAGAGGTTCTGAGCCAGCTAGCCCGCCAACCCGTTACGTTGCTTGGCTCAGGACGAACCGACAGTGGTGTTCACGCAGTTGGGCAGGTTGTTACTTTTTCTTTGGAATGGCAGCACGGCAGCGAGGTTTTGCAAAAAGCGATCAACGCCAATCTGCCTGACGATATTGCAATTTTACAACTGAAACAGGTACCCTCTGCCTTTCATCCACGGTATGATGCGCAGCGCCGGGCTTACGAATATTACGTTCATGATGGCTCGGTACGGCCGCCCTTAAAGCGCCGTTTTTGCTGGCATGTGCACAAAAAGCTGGACGAACAAAGCATGAATCTGGCGGCGCAAGTGCTGTCAGGCTCACACAACTTTGCCACATTTGGCCAACCGCCACAGGGCAACAACTTTGTGCGGGAAGTTTATGAGGCCAGCTGGCTGCGCTCGGACGAAATGTTAACCTTTCGGATTGAGGCGAACGCTTTTTTATATCGGATGGTGCGCAGCATTGTGGGCAGCTTAAAGCTGGTAGGCGAGGGAACCTGGACTATTGAAGAGTTTGTGAATGCATTTCACGCCCAAAATCGTGATGCATGTGGCCCAGTGGCGCCACCGCAAGGTCTTCATCTTGTTTCTATAACATTTGAGAATCTGAACTGGTCTGCGTAAACCACGAGTGTATCGGGCGAACGACTAGACCAAAGGGTTACGTTTAGGAGAAAGCGGCATGAGAACGTACATCACAAAACCGGCCGAGGTGGAACGCCAATGGGTGATTGTGGATGCCCAGGGCCAAACGTTGGGTCGTTTGGCGACCCGGGTGGCCTCTATTTTGCGTGGCAAACACAAGCCCGGATTTTCCCCGTCGGTTGACTGTGGCGACTATGTGATTGTGATCAATGCAGAAAAAATTCATGTAACGGGTCGTCGCATGGATCAAAAAATGTATTACCGGCACTCGGGTTATCCCGGTGGCCTCAGCGAAATCAGCTTGCGCGATCAGCTGGAGCAGTTCCCGACTCGGCCAATTGAAGCGGCCGTTCGCGGGATGCTGCCCAAAAATAAGCTGGGTCGCAAGGTGATTAAGAAGCTGAAGATTTACGCGGGTGAAGAGCATCCGCATCAGGCACAGCAGCCTGTTCCGTTGGAACTGTAGGAGAGTAAGTTAAGATGGCAGAAGAAACAAGACGCTATTACGAAGGAATTGGCCGCCGTAAACGTGCCTCTGCTCGGGTTCGCATCTATCCAGACGGCGAGGCCACAGGTAACTTTGTTGTCAATGGCAAGGACGTAAAAGAATACTTCCCCCGCTTTGGCGATTATCTGGCTCTGACCGGCCCGCTGTCCGATACCAACCTCATCGGCAAAATGGACGTGAGTGTCCACATCGACGGGGGTGGTATTACCGGCCAGACTGGCGCGGTGCGTTTGGGTTTGGCCCGTGCCCTGGTGGAGTACGACGAGAACCTGCGCGGTTCTTTGCGTGCCGGGGGACATCTGACCCGCGATGCGCGCATTAAGGAACGCAAAAAGCCAGGTCTCAAGCGTGCCCGTAAAGCGCCAACCTACACCAAGCGTTAAGTCGTTTGGTCCTTGTTGGGCTGACAAATGATTGATTAAAAAGGCGAGACTTTGCTCTCGTCTTTTTGCTTTACGAGAACATCTCGCCAGAAATGGAGTATGAGAGGGCAAAGATGGGAATTACGATTGTAGGCTTGGGGCCGGGCAACGGCCGTTTCCTCACCCGAATTGCGTGGGACGTGCTGAGCCAGGCAGAGGTGGTCTACCTGCGCACGGAGCGCCATCCGGCCGTGGCCGATCTGCCCGCCAGCGTGATGCGCCGCAGCTTTGACCGCATCTATGACATCGCCGACAGCTTCGAGAGCGTGTACGAAACGATCGTGGCCCAGCTGCTGGAGTTGGCCCTACGCGAACCGGTCATTTACGCCGTGCCGGGGCACCCCTTTGTGGGGGAGTCCACGGTGACGCGGCTGGTGGCCCAGGCGGAGGCGGCTGGCATACCGGTAGAGGTGGTGGCCGGGTTGAGCTTTGTGGAGCCTTGTCTGACGGCCGTTCATCAAGACGGCATGGATGGTGTGCAAATCTTCGATGCCATCGAGGTGGCCCAGTATCACTACCCGCCGGTTAATCCCGACTTTCCGCTGCTGCTGGGGCAGGTGTACAGCCGCATGCTGGCCAGTGAGTTGAAATTGGTGCTAACGGCCGTTTATCCCGACGAGCACCCCGTTACCCTCATCCACCAGGCGGGGGACGATGATCAGAGCATTGAACAGGTACCGCTGTACGCCATTGATCGCAGCGACCAGGTGAGCCATCTCACCAGCCTGTTTGTGCCGCCGCTGCCCACGCCATCGACCCTCAATGCCCTGGCGGAAACCGTGGCCATTTTGCGCAGCCCGGATGGCTGCCCCTGGGACCAGGAGCAGACGCCGCAAAGCCTGCGCAGCGGTTTTCTAGAAGAGGCCAGCGAAGTGCTGGTGGCCCTGGACGAAGACGACATGGGCGGTCTGCGCGAAGAGCTGGGTGACGTGCTTTACCACCTGGTGATGCAAACCCAGATGGCCAGCGAGGCTGAAGAGTTCCGCCTGGCGGAAGTGATTGCGGCGATTGACGCCAAGCTGAAGTACCGCCATCCGCACGTGTGGGGCGACTGGCAGGTGAGCGACAGCGCTGAGGTAGTGGCCAACTGGGAGCTGCTCAAAGCGCAGGAGAAGGCAGACCGGTCCGAGTCGTTGGTGGACAACATTCCCCAGGCGCTACCGGCCCTGGCTTACTCGCAGAAGCTGCAAGGCCGGGTCAGAAAGGTGGGCTTTGATTGGCCCAGCATTGATGGGGTGTACGAGAAGTTGCAAGAAGAGGTGGTGGAGCTGCAAACGGCCGTTTCCCCCGAACATCAGGCCGAAGAATTAGGCGATTTGCTGTTTGTTACCGTGAACCTGGCCAAATGGCTGGATATCGACGCCGAATCGGCCCTGCGGGAGGCCAACGCCAAATTCAGCCGCCGCTTTAGAACGTTGGAAAAACTGGCCCAATCGCGCCAACTGCGCCTGGCGGAAATGGACTTGGACAGCCTGGAAGCGCTGTGGCAGGAAGTAAAGCGGCACGCAGAGCCGTAAACGATCCTGCTACAAAGGCTCAGAGAGAATGCAACTGCCGTGCGTTAGCTTGCCAAACGGTCCTGTGTTGGTTAAAGTAGGGCTTAACTTGACGTACAGGAAGGAGGCAGTGTGACGGCCGTATTGAACATTGTCTTTGCCGGAGTGGCCGCAGTGGCCGTTTTGGCAGCGTTATTTTTTGGGGGGCGAGCGGTTGTCCGTCGTGGACAGTCAACCGAGTATGCTTACAACGTGGGTCGCCAGCAGGCGCGCCAGGCGGTGCAGATCGATTTGATTCGTGCCCTGGCAGCCATTGTGGTAGCTCTCATCTTTTTGGGCGCGTTTGGCCTGACGCCGCGCCCGGTCGAACCGCTTATTTCGCCCACCGAGCCAGCGCTGCTGGAAGCCACCGAAAGCCCCACCCCTCAGCCGACACTGACCCCTGTCGATCTGCCTGAAGTTCAGGTGAGCACCCCCACCGTTGAAGTTGCACCGCAAGATCCTTCACCACTGCCCACGACAGCCCCCAGCGAGACAGATGCGCCTACGGCCGTTCCCAGCAATACCCCAGAGCCAGCGGGGGATACGGCCGTTGTCCGCAGCGGCGTCGGTGTGTGGCTGCGGGCCACGCCCAGCACCAGCGGCGAACAGCTGGAGTGGCTGCTCGATGGCACCGTGCTTAACTTGCTAGAGGCTCAGGAAACGGCCGATGGCTTGCTCTGGCAGCAGGTCCAAACCGAAACCGGCCTGGTTGGTTGGGTCGCTGCCGATTTTCTCGTTCCCCCCGAATCGTGACAGGGTGACAAGGTGAAGGGGTGAGTGGTCTCCCGATTACCGATTACCTTTCGCCGATTACCGATTACTGTTTACCTTTCGCCGATTACCGATTACCGCCCCTACTCGCTTCTTTGCGCCAGCTTGATACGGTTTCGCTGTACTTGGGCGACTGGTGGCGGAAGTAGGTGTCGTAGAGCTCGGCGTAGTGGCCGCTTTGCTCCATCAGGCTTTCGTGGCTGCCTTGCTC
>ERZ761607.2565-NODE-2565-length-19417-cov-6.350739_pt1 | contig 19417 bp, 21 predicted proteins | sample MGYA00511164_ERZ761607 | MGnify/ENA primary metagenome ERZ761607 (study PRJEB28899, sample SAMN02445080) | bioreactor sludge metagenome | biome: EBPR sludge | place: Australia: Brisbane, Thorneside Wastewater Treatment Plant | collected 2011-06-22 ...
CGAACAAGGCGTAGCGGACTGGGTCACCCGGCTCTACCAGTCCAAGACTGGTGAGCTGGTGGCCATGGAGAAGGGTGGCCGGTACTTCAACGGCAAACTCGCCGAGTTCCTGAGGCTCAGGGACCGACGCTGCCGCACCAAGTGGTGCGGCGCACCGATCCGCCACCTCGACCACATCGAAGACCACGCCGACGGCGGACCGACGAGCGCGGCCAACGGCCAAGGGACCTGCGAGGAATGCAACTACAACAAGCAAGCACTCGGCTGGACCGCCTGACCACGCCCCGGCCCGGTCCACACCGTCGAAACCACCACGCCGACCGGACACACCTACATCTCACGCGCCCCGACGGACTAGCGCGTCTCGAGCACCAAGGTCACCGGTCCATCGTTGACGGACGCCACCTGCATGTCGGCACCGAAGACGCCGCGTTCGACGTGGGCGCCGAGCCGTTCGAGCTCGGCGCAGACCGCGTCGTAGAGGGGTTCGGAGACCGGGCCGGGTGCGGCCGCCTGCCAGGTCGGGCGCCGCCCCTTGCGGGCGTCGCCGTACAGCGTGAACTGGCTGACCACCAGGATCGGCGCCCCGACGTCGGAGGCCGAGTGCTCCTCGCGCAGCAGCCGCAGCTCCCAGAGCTTGCGGGCCAGCCACGCCACCTCGGTCGGGCCGTCGGAGTGGGTGACGCCGACGTAGGCGAGCAGCCCCGGCGCGGGCAGCGAGCCGACCACTGCGCCGTCGACCGACACCGACGCACTCAGGACCCGCTGCACCACCGCACGCATGGAGCAAGACTGTCAGCACCCGGTCTGGCAGCATGCGCTCCATGCCCGATCCGCTGCTCATCACCGTGGCGCCCACCGGCGCCGAGACCACCAAGGAGGACTGCCCGCAGCTCCCCACGACGTTGGAAGAGCTCGTGCGAGCGGCCCAGGAGTGCGAGGCGGCCGGCGCGGCGATGGTCCACGTCCACATCCGTGACGACGAGCATCGGCCGACGCTCGACCTCGGCCGGCTCACCGACACCGTGGCCGCGCTGCGCGAGGCGACCGACCTGGTGGTCCAGCTCTCGACCGGCGGCTCCGTGCACGACCCGCTCGACCAGCGGCTCAAGGTGCTCGACGCGGCGCCCGACTCGTGCAGCCTGACCATGGGCACCACCAACTTCGGCGACGACGTCTTCTCCAACCCGTGGCCGTTCGTGACCGACCTCTACCAGCTCAGCCAGGAGCGCCAGGTCGTGCCCGAGTTCGAACTCTTCGACCTCGGCCACGTGGCTGCGCTGCACCGGCTGCTGGACAAGTACGGCCTGCCGTACGGCGGCAAGGTGCACGTCGACTTCGTCATGGGTGTGCCCGGTGGCATGCCCGGCACCGCGGCCGCCCTGGTCGCCGGGGTGGCGGCGCTGCCCGACGCGGTCACGTCCTGGTCCGCGACCGGCATCGGTCGCACCACGCTCCCGGTGCTGTTGGCCTCGCTCGCCCAGGGGGGCCACCTGCGGGTGGGCATGGAGGACGTGCTGACCATCAGCAGGGGAGTGCCGGTCGAGTCCAACCGTCAGCTCGTCGCCCGGGCCGTCGAGATCGGAGAGATGGCGCAGCGCACGCCGATGACCACCAGTGAGGCACGCGCGCTGCTGGGCCTGGCTGCCTGACGGGCTATCGGCGCTTGACCTTCTTGGTCGGGGGACTCGTGCGGGTGTCGGTGAGGTAGCCGGGCACGGTCACCGTGACGACGACCTTGATCCGCTTGCCGGCCTGCTTGGCCTTCAGCTTCAGCGTGGCGCCCGACGCACCCTTGATCGCCGCCTTCCCGGCGTACCACTGGTAGCCAGGACTCGCGCCGGCCGGACACGAGGCGACGACGGCGGCGAGCCTCTTGCCCACCCGGGCCTTGCCGGAGACGGCCACCGTGCACTGCCCGGCGGCGAGGCTCAGGGCCGCGACCGGCGCGGTGCTCGCGCTGGTCCGGGTGAGCGGGTCGTACCCGGTCTTGGTGCCGGTGACCTGCACCGCGACCGTCCGGCCGACATCGCCCACGATCGGCGTGTACGACGTCCCGGTGGCGCCCGGCACCGCGGTGCCGGCCACGGTCCACTGGTAGCTCAGCGCCACGCCGTCGTCCCAGTTCCCGGGCACCACGCTGAGCGGAGCACCCACCCGCGGTGTGCCGACGATGGTGGGCGTGGGCTGCAGCGTCTGCGCACCCGCCGTCACGGCGACGGTCGCGGCGCTGGTGCGGACGACGTCGGGCGTGCCCCCCTTCACGCCGCTCACGGCCACCGTGAGCGTCTTCCCGAGCTGGTCGAGAGTCGGCGTGAAGCTGGTCGTCGTCGCGCCGTCGATGGGCGTGCCGTCGGCGGCCCACGCGAAGCTCAGCGTGGTGCCCGGGTCCCAGCCGCCGGGAACGACGGTCAGTGGACTGCCGACCCGGACGGCGCCGGTGATCGTCGGGGTGGGCGTCAGCGCCTGGGTGCCGGCTTGGACGACAACGGGGGCGGAGAACGTGAGTCCGGAGGTGTGGCCGGACTTCGCCGCGAACACCAGGACGGAGATCGGCTTGCCGATCGCGGCGGCTGGCAGCATGAGCGTCAGGCCGTTCCCGTAGACGGTGCCGACGTTGTCGACCCACGCGAAGGTCAGCACCGTGCCGGGCTCCCAGACACCGGGGTCGACGGTGAGGGTCTGGCCCGCCTCGGGGGTGCCGAGGACCGTCGGGGTCGGCTGGCTGGCGAGAGTCGCAGCCGCCGTGGCCGCCGTGGCCGTGCTGGTCCAGCGCACCGCGTTGCGGCCGGGCAGTGAGCCGGTCACCCGCACCGAGATCGGTAGCCCAAGCGCGCCGCCGTCTGGGACGTACGTCGCCTCGGTCGCGCCCTGGACCGGCGTGCCGTCGAGGAGCCACTGATAGGTGAACGTCGTGCCGGCTGCCCAGCCAGGCGTGTCGGCGGTGAGCGGCTCGCCGACCGTCGGTGGATCGGGCGAGACGGTCGGCTGGGCCGATGGCGAGACCGGCGGGGTGCCGATGACGAGGCTGTCGGTGCAGCCCGAGCAGGTGCCGCCGAGTGTGGTGGCCGCCGCGGTGCCCGTCAGCGATCGTCCGGCGGTCCCGGCGTTCACGGTGAACCCGATGGCGGCGCCGGCATCGGCACCCACGGCGAGCGCGGGCGCGGTCCAGGTGAGCGTCGTACCCGTGAGCTCGACGCCGCCCGGCAGCGCACCCGGAGTGGCGTCGTCGAGCAGATCGGCGGCGTCGAGGGTGAGCACGATGTCGCCCTGGGCAGTCGGGACCTTGCCGGTGTTGCGGGCGAAGAGCGTGTAGGTGATCGGCTGGCCCGGGTTGACCTGGATCAGTGAGGGACCAGCGACGCCGAAGGTGTACTTCGCGGGCCAGGGCGGCTTGCCGGCGGAGTACCACCAGGCGTCGAAGAACGCCGACAGGTCGCGGCCGGAGATGTCTTCGGCCATCGCCTGGAAGGCCGCGGTCCGGCGCCCGCTGATCTGGCCGCCGGCGTACGTCGCCTGGTAGTCGCGCATCAGCGTCTCGAAGTCGACGGCGCCGATCGAGGTGCGCAGCGCCTCCAGGCTCATCGCGCCTTTGTTGTAGACCGCGCCGCCGAACATGTCCTCTGCCGAGGTGAGTGCGGCGGGTGGCACGGCCCACGCGGGAAAGGTCGGCCCGGCGTTGACCCAGCGGTTGTAGAGCGCGGTCTCGGTCGACGTGGTGCTGCCGCCGGCCTCGAAGGGGAACTGCGACTGGGCATAGGTCGCCGGTCCTTCGTTGAGGGTGATGTCGTTCCAGTCGGTCGGCGAGACCGAGTCGCCCCACCACTGATGCATCAGCTCGTGGGTGAAGGTGCTGGCGTTGGCCACGGAGGAGAAGTACGAGCGGTCCTGGGTCTCGAGGGCATAGCTGATGCCCGGGATCACGTCGGTCAGCAGGCCCACGCTATGACCGGGGTAGGGGCCGTACTTCGACTCGAGGAAGTCGAGCACGGGCTTCATCTGGGTGCGGGTGGCCAAGGTGGTCCCCTGGTTCGCCGCGGAGATCGCCGGATCGATGAACGACCACTCGTGGAGGGTGCGGTTGCTCAGCTCGAGGTGGATGTCGGACTCGTAGACGTCGTACCGCCCGACCGAGACCAGGCTCAGCTCGCTGGCCATCGGCTCGGTCTCCTCCCAGACCCACGTGGTGCGGCTCCCGTCGGGACTCGCTGTCTTGGAGACCAACTCACCGTTGCTGACCACTGCTGCGGAGTGCTCGGCACCGCCGGCGTTGGAGACATCTGAGCTGCGCAGCGTCGAGGGGGCGTCGACGGTGAACGTGTAGGTCGCCTTGTCGCGAGGGGTGTTGTTGTTGGGGAACAGCGCCATCGAGCCGACCGGCTGACCGAGCGAGGTGAAGCCGTCGACGGTGTTGTTCCAGCCCGCGGGGACACCGTCGGGAGTCAGGTGCTTGACCGGCGCGCCGTGGTAGGTGACCACGGTCGTGAACGACCCGTCCACCGGCGTCGTGGGCGTGACGATGAGCTTGTGGATGTCGGTCGTCGCGTCGTCGGGCGTGGTGTTCTCGATCCGGCTGTACGACGCCGCGGCGCCGTTCACCGTCACCGAGTCGACGACCAGCGTGGCGCCGGCGAGGTCGGAGCTCGACCCCTGGAAGTCGAAGGAGTACGACGACAGTGGGGTTCCCCTCGTCACTGCCGCGATCGTGGTGGTGGCGGTCCGCAACGTCGATGTCGACGGCGCGTCCTCGGTGCTGGAGAGGGCCACGTCGGCGGTCAGGTCGACGTCGTAGTGCTGGACGTCGTAGCCGCTGTTGCCCTGGTTGGGCAGCAGGCTGTCCGGTGGGCTCGCGCTCAGGCCACCTGCGACCGGGTCGGCGGCGGCCGCCGGGGCGCTCGTGGTGACGGCGAGGCCGGCACCGACCAGGAGGCCGGCGACCGCGATGCCGACGGGGTGCCGAGCGGTGAGACGGCGCACGGGCAATCCCCCTCGAGACCCCGCTGCCCGAGCGCGGACGCGCCCGGACCCCGCACGATAGGCCGTGCGGGGAGCCGGCGGAATAGCCCTAGCTCGCGCTGTTGATCATCCCTGCACCGACGGTGACGCCGGTGGCCTCGTCGATGAGGATGAAGGACCCCGTGGTGCGGTTCTTGCTGTACGGGTCGCAGAGCAGCGGCTGCGTGGTGCGCAGCTGGATCCGGCCGATCTCGTTGAGGCCGAGCTCCTTGGTGTCCTGGTCACGGTGGAGCGTGTTGACGTCGAGGCGGTACTGGATGTCCTTGACCAGCGCCCGCGCGGTGCGTGTCGTGTGCTTGATCGCGAGCTTCTGACGCGGCCGCAGTGGGCTCGGTGTCATCCAGCAGATCATCGCGTCGATGTCCTGGCTGGGCTGCGGGGCGTTGTTGACCCGGGCGATCATGTCTCCGCGGGAGACGTCGACGTCGTCCTCGAGGCGCACCGTGACCGACATGGGCGGGAACGCCTCGGGGATCTCCTCGTCGAACAGGTCGATGCCGGCGATCTTGGAGGTCATCCCGCTGGGGAGGACGACGACCTCGTCGCCCGGCTTGAGGACGCCGCCGGCCACCTGTCCGGCGTACCCGCGGTAGTCGTGGTGCTCGTCGGACTTGGGGCGCACGACGTACTGGACCGGGAAGCGGACGTCGACCAGGTCGCGGTCAGAGGCCACGTGCACGTGCTCGAGATGGTGCATCAGCGTGGGGCCGCTGTACCACCCCATGTGCTCAGAGCGGGTCACGACGTTGTCGCCCTTGAGCGCCGAGATCGGGATGACCTCGAGGTCGGGGATGTTGAGCTTGGTCGCGAACTGCGTGAACTCGGCGTGGATCCGCTCGTAGGTCGCCTCGTCGTAGTCGACGAGGTCCATCTTGTTGACCGCGAGCACCAGGTGCGGCACCCGCAGCAGCGAGAGGATCACGGCGTGCCGACGGGACTGCTCGGTGAGCCCCTGTCGCGCGTCGACCAGCACCAGGCCCAGGTCGGCGGTCGAGGCGCCGGTGACCATGTTCCGGGTGTACTGAACGTGGCCCGGGGTGTCGGCGATGATGAACTTGCGGTTGGGCGTAGCGAAGTAGCGGTAGGCGACATCGATCGTGATGCCCTGCTCGCGCTCGGAGCGCAGACCGTCGGTCAGCAGCGCCAGGTCGGTGTAGTCGTAGCCCTTGGAGGCCGAGGTGGCCTCGACCGCCTCGAGCTGGTCTTCGAAGATCGACTTGGAGTCGAGCAGCAGCCGGCCGATCAGCGTCGACTTGCCGTCGTCGACCGAGCCCGCGGTGGCGAAGCGGAGCAGGTCGGCGTCGCGGCCCGCGAGGCCGGGCGTGCTGGTCACTTCGGGGGTCTCGTCAGTGGTGGTGTCCTGGTCGGCCATCAGAAGTAGCCCTCCTTCTTCCGGTCTTCCATGGCGGCCTCGGAGAATCGGTCGTCGCCGCGGGTCGCGCCGCGCTCGGTCACCCGGGCGACCGCGATCTCCTCGATGATCCGCTCGATCGTGTCGGCCTCGGACTCCACACAGCCGGTGAGCGACAGGTCGCCGACGGTGCGGAAGCGGACGGTCTTCTCGACGACCTGCTCGCCCTCGCGGAGCGGGTTGAGCTCGGACTCGGAGAGCCACATCCCGTCGCGCTGGAAGACCCGGCGCTGGTGGGAGTAGTAGATGCCCGGGATCTCGATGCCCTCGCGGCCGATGTAGTCCCAGATGTCGAGTTCGGTCCAGTTGCTGATCGGGAAGATCCGCATGTGCTCGCCCTCGTGGAGGCGGCCGTTGTAGAGGCTCCACAGCTCGGGGCGCTGGTTCTTGGGGTCCCACTGACCGAACTCGTCGCGGTGGGAGTAGACGCGCTCCTTGGCGCGGGCCTTCTCCTCGTCGCGCCGGCCACCGCCGAACGCCGCGGTGAAGCCGCCCTCCTCGAGGGCGTTGAGCAGCGTGCCGATCTGGAGCCGGTTGCGGCTGGTCTTGCCGTCGTCGACGACGACGCCGTTGGCGATCGCCTCTTCGACGCTGGCCACGATCAGGCGTACGCCGAGTCGGTTGACCCAGTTGTCGCGGGTGGCGAGCACCTCGGGGAAGTCCAGGCCGGTGTCGACCTGGAGCACCGGGAACGGGATCTTGGCGGGGAAGAACGCCTTCTCGGCCAGGCGCATCATGACGATGGAGTCCTTGCCGCCGGAGAACATGAGGACCGGCTTCTCGAACTCGGCCGCCACCTCGCGGAAGATGTGGATGGACTCCGCCTCGAGCTGGTCGAGCTGGCTCAGCCGGTAGTCGGCATGGGTCACGGTCATCAGGATGGAGAGGCCATTTCTCGTCTAGTGGGATGCCCCGACGGGGCCGGCGATGGCTACCTCAGGGTATCGGGACCCCGGGGCGCATCGAAATCTTGACTGAGAAGGTGGACAAAAACCGCGTCTGCCAAGGGCTCCCCCACAATTGGGGAGGCCGGTGGTACAGACGTCTGGATGCCCGACGTCCCTAGACTCCAGCCGTGCGCATCTCCGTCTTCGGCTGTGGCTACCTCGGCGCGGTCCACGCGGCCTGCATGGCGTCGCTGGGCCACGAGGTGGTGGGCGTCGACGTCCTCGAGGAGCAGGTCGCCTCGCTGAGCGCCGGCCGGCCGCCGTTCCACGAGCCCGGGCTCGAGCAGCTGCTCGTCGACGCGCTGGCCACGGGCCGGCTGGAGTTCACCACCGATCCGAGCCGCGCGGCGGGCGCGGCCGTGCACTTCATCTGCGTCGGCACCCCCCAGAAGCGCAACGAGAACGCCGCCGACCTGTCCTACCTGCGCTCCGCCGTCGACAGCATCCTGCCGCTCCTGCGGCCCGGTGACGTGGTCGTCGGCAAGTCGACGGTCCCCGTCGGCACCGCCGAGGTGCTGGCCGAGCGCATCGAGGAGCGTGAGCCGGAAGCGGAGCTGGTGTGGAACCCGGAGTTCCTCCGTGAGGGGCACGCCGTCGCCGACACGCTCCACCCCGACCGGCTGGTCTACGGCCTCCGACCCGGTGACGGCGGCCAGCGGGCCGCACGGGTGCTCGACGAGGTGTACGCCGCGACGCTGGCCGACGGCACCCCCAAGATCGAGACCGACCTGGCCACCGCCCAGCTGGTGAAGGTCGCCGCGAACTCCTTCCTGGCCACCAAGATCTCCTTCATCAACGCGATGGCCGAGCTCTGCGAGGCGACCGGAGCCGACGTCACGATGTTGGCCGACGCGATCGGCCACGACGAGCGGATCGGGCGCAAGTTCCTCAACGCCGGCGTCGGCTTCGGCGGCGGCTGCCTGCCCAAGGACATCCGCGCGTTCATGGCCCGCGCAGGCGAGCTCGGAGTCGATCAGGCGCTGACGTTCCTGCGCGAGGTCGACTCGATCAACCTGCGCCGCCGGGTCCGGATGGTCGACCTGGCCCGCGAGGTGTGCGGGGGCTCCATCGTGGGCCGGCGGGTCGCCGTACTCGGGGCCGCGTTCAAGCCACACAGCGACGACATCCGCGACTCCCCGGCACTCAGCGTGGCCGCCCAGATGCAGCTGCAGGGCGCCCAGGTCACCGTGACCGACCCGCAGGCCATCGACAACGCCCGCAAGAAGTGGCCCGAGCTGGTCTACGCCGACACCGTCACCGACGCCGTCCGCGACGCCGAGGCGGTGCTCCTGCTGACCGAATGGCCGGAGTACGTCGCGCTCGACCCGGCGGCGCTCAAGGAGGCCGTCGCCGTCCCGCGGATCATCGACGGCCGCAACTGCCTCGACCCCGTCACCTGGCGCGCTGCCGGCTGGACCTACCGTGCCCTCGGACGGCCGTAGCGGCATCGGGGGCTCGGAAGGTCGAGCCCCCGAACTGGCCGAGGAGGCGCGGCGACAGGGCGCTCTGGTCGCCTCAAGCCCGCACGCGGAGGACGACCAAGCCTTCGCCGACTCCCTCGCGAATTCTCTGGATGGCGAGCCCGTCTTCACCAGAAAGAGCATCAAATGATGCTAGAATTGATGCGACCATAAGGAGGCAAGGATGCGCACCACTGTGACGCTGGACGACGAGGTCGTTGCCCGTGCCGCTGAACTCACGGGCATCACCGAGACCTCGGCCCTGGTTCGCGACGGCTTGGAGACCCTGATCCGGATCGAGAGCGCCAAACGGCTGGCCGCTCTCGGCGGCACCGACCGGGCCGCAACCGCCGTTCCGCGACGTCGCACCGGGTCGTGATCCTGGTCGACAGCTCCGTATGGATCGACCACCTGCACCAGGCCCAAGCTCGTTTGGTCGACCTCCTGGCCGCGGACGAGGTCGGCTCCCACCCGTGGGTCATCGAGGAGCTGGCGCTGGGCAGTATCAAAGATCGCGGAGTCTTCATCGAGTCCCTAGCCAGCCTACGAGCCTTTCCCGTGCTCGCCCACGCCGAGATACTCCAGTTCGTCGAATCCCGTCGCCTATGGGGTTGCGGGCTCAGCGCGGTCGACGCGCACCTGTTGGGCTCGGTGCTGATCACTCCGGGCGCTGCGCTGTGGACGCGTGACAAGCGGCTGAGAGCGGCGGCGGGAGAGGCCGGAGTGGCACTCGAGGGTTGAGGCGGCTACTGGCTGGAGGCTTCGCGTCGCTGGTCCGGATCGCGAGCTTGTTGCTCGCCCTCCAACTCGGCGACGGTCGGTGCGCCGAACATCGGTAGCCCCTCGTGACGGCGCAGCAGCCCCCAGACCAGCGGCACCAGCACGATCATCGCGATGCCCACGAGGGCGATCAGCATCGGATGGGTCTCCTCCTTGCCCAGCGGCGCCCAGCCGGCCTTGTCGAGCAGCGCGACGCCGCTCATGGTGAGCACCACGACGATGCCGCGCCGGATGAACGACTGGGGGACCCGCGGCGCGATCGTGCTGCCGATCAGGGTGCCGGGGACCGAGCCGATCACGAGCGGGATCAGCAGGTCCCAGTCGAGACCGTTGAGGGCGATGTTGGAGATCGCGGCGGCGAGCACCAGCGGGACCGCCTGCACCAGGTCGGTGCCGACCAGACGGACTGCGCTGAGCCCGGGGTAGAGCATCAGCAGGGCGACCATGATGACCGAGCCGCTGCCCACGCTGGTGATGCCGACCAGCAGCCCGCCGAGGGCGCCGACGAGCAGCGTGGGGATGGGGCGGATCCGCGGGTTGGGGTCGGCGTCGGGGACGCCGCTGCGGATCCGGCGCAGGTTGATGTAGAGCCGCAGGGCGTACGTCGAGGCGGCCAGCAGGAGGGCGAACCCGATGCACATCTTGAGCATGTAGTCGAGCTCGTCGGGGTCGTCGGTCAGCCCCGCCACGAGGTGGGGGCCGAGCAGCGCCATCGGGACCGAGCCGATGATCAGCCACATCGCCAAGGTGAGGTTGGGCGAGCCCTTCCGCGCGTGTACGGCGGCGCCGCCGGTCTTGTAGACGGCCGCCGCGGTCAGGTCGGCGGTGACGACGGTCGCCGCATCGCCCACGCCGAGGAAGATGAGTGCCGGGGTCATCAGCGCGCCGCCGCCCATGCCGGTGAGGCCGACGACGATGCCGACGAAGAAGCCCGCGGCCAGGATCGACAGGGCCGTGGTCGTGAACAGGTCCATGCGCTCGTGCTTCCGTGGGAGGGCGGTGCGTAGGGGCTCAGCGGTCGAGGACCGGCAGCACGGCGCGCAGCAGTTCCTCGAGGCGAGCCACGCACCCTGAAGCGGCCTCTGTCCCCCGACGATAGGGGTCCGGTACGTCGAGCGCCGGATCGGCGTGGCCGCGCGCGTCGCCCAGGTGGGCGAGCCGGGCCGCGCGGTCGAGCCCCTCGGGGAGCGAGCCGACCGCCGTCGCGAGCTGCCCGAGCGTGAAGACGGTGCGCCGGAGCTCCGGACGCTCGTCGAGCACGAAGGAGCGGTGCGCCACCTCCATGGTCACGACCAAGTCCGCGTCCGCGAGCAGGGCCGGGGTGAGGCGACGGCTGCGGAAGCCGGAGGTGTCCAGATCCCGGGGCAGGGCGGCGGCCAGGTCGGGGTTGATCGACTCGCCGTCCACGGCATGGGTCCCCGCGCTGGCGAACTCGACGCCGTCGAGCCCGGCGGCGCGGGCGAGGGCTTCGGCCGAGGGCGACCGGCAGGTGTTGCCGGTGCAGACGAACAGGACCTTCACGGCACTCACACGGTGAGGAAGCCGGCCTCGCGCAGGCCGGTGAGCACGTCACCGAGAGCGTCCTGGATGGACCGGCCCGTGGTGTCGACGCGGACGTCGGCGTCCTCGGGCTCCTCGTACGGCGACGAGATGCCGGTGAACTCGGGGATCTCACCCGCCCGCGCGCGCGCGTAGAGGCCCTTGCGGTCGCGTCGTTCGCACTCCTCCAGGGGGGTGGCGACGTGGACGAGGAAGAACGCCCCGCCGGCGTCGGCGACCATCGCCCGGACCTGCTGTCGGGTCTCGTCGAACGGCGCGATCGGGCTGACCACAGCGACTCCGCCGTGCCGGGAGATCTCGGCGGCGACCCAGCCGATCCGCCGGATGTTGGTCTCCCGGTCGGCCTTCGAGAAGCTCAGCCCGGCCGAGAGGTTCCGGCGTACGACGTCGCCGTCGAGGCTGGTCACCGTGCGCTCGCCCTGCTCGAGGAGCAGGTCGACCAAGGCCCGGGCCAGCGTGGACTTGCCGCTGCCCGACAGGCCGGTGAAGAACAGCACCAGCCCCTGGCGCTCCGGCGGCGGCCGGTCGTGGTCGACGACGGCTAGGACCTCTGGCGGGTAGTCCTCGTCGACGGCCTCGCGGAGTGCGTGCACCGGGTCACCGGCCGCGAACGTCTCCACCACCCGCACGCCCAGGTCGTGGTCGGCCTCGGGGTCGCCATGCGCCGGGAGCGGCACCGTGACGACGACGGCGTCGGGCAGCAGGCCGGCCGCCGCGCGGGTGGCGCGGACCAGGCCGACGGGGGAGAGCCACGGCGTACCGGTGCCGTTGAGGGCGAGGAGGGTGAGTGGGCCGAGCCCGGCCAACTCCTCGACCTGGGTGCTGGTCAGCGGGCCGCTCACCGGCACGACCGTCCGCCCGGCGTACCGCTCGCGGTAGGCGGCGGGCGCCAGCGCCAGCTCGCGGAACGGGCCGTACTGCGCGTGGGTCAGCGGGTCGACCCGGCCGCCCGGCCAGGCCACCTGCGCAAGCGGGAGTCCCTCGGGATCGACCAGCTCGGCGGCGCCGACCGAGCGGGCCTGGGCGGCCACCGGCTCGGGCAGCTCGAGCGTCACCGGGCTGCCCGGCTGGTTGAAGGAGTCGAGGTCGCCGAGCGCGCCGCTGGAGAGCAGTTCGAGGTCGTCGAGTTCGACCGGCGAGGGACAGTGCTGCGGCACGGGCGGGATCGGCACGTGCCGCATCCTCTCAGGCAGTGCCCTCCTAGGGTGAAGGCATGTCAGCTCCGGTGGTCGTTGCCGAGGTGGTCCGGTCCGGGTTCGTCGAGGGCCACCACCACGGCTCCGTCGTCGCGCTCGCCGCCGACGGAGCCACCGCGTGGTCGGTCGGTGACGCGACGTCACCGGTGCTGCCGCGCTCCTGCAACAAGCCCTTGCAGGCGTTGGGGATGGTCCGGATCGGCCTCGACCTGCCGCCGGAGCTGCTGGCCCTCGCCTGCGCCTCGCACAGCGGGGAACCCTTCCACCTCGATGGCGTACGCCGGATCCTGGCGTTGGGCGACCTCGACCCGGGTGCGCTGCAGACACCTCCGGACTTCCCGCTCGACGATGCCGCGAAGCTCGCCTCGATCCGCGCCGGCGACGAGCCCAGCCCGCTGGCGATGAACTGCTCGGGCAAGCACGCCGCGATGCTGCTCACCTGCGTGGTCAACGGCTGGGACACCGCGACCTACCGCTCGCCCGACCACCCGCTCCAGCAGTCGATCGCGGCCGCCTTCGCCGAGGTCACCGGTGAGCCCGTGGCGGTGACCGCTGTCGACGGCTGTGGCGCACCGCTGCTGTCGACGTCGTTGACCGGGCTGGCCCGAGGCTTCCGCGCTCTCGCGACGGCGACCAAGGGCCCGGAGCACAGGGTGGCCGAGGCGATCCGCGCCTATCCCGAATACGTCTCCGGCACCACCCGCGACGAGCTGAAGTTGCTCACCGCGATCCCGGGCGCGATCGGGAAGGCGGGCGCGGAAGCGTGCTACGCCGTCGCGCTCGCCGACGGCCGCGCGTACGCGCTGAAGGTCGACGACGGAGGCGCCCGGGCCCGTCCGGTGGTGATGGCCGAGGCCCTCCGCCGCGACGGCGTGCCCGCCGACGCCGGGGTCGATGCCGCCGCGCTCGACGACACCGGTCGGGTGCCGGTGCTCGGGGCCGGCGAGCCGGTCGGCGAGCTGCGGGCAGCGTTCTAGTGGTGCTGCGCTAGTGCTGCCCGGTCTCGTCCTGGTCGCGCTCGTTGTCGCCGCCGTCGCCGCCGGTCGCTATGGCCGCGTTGCGGCGCTGGCGCTGGGCGGCTGCTCACTGCTGTGGCTCCTGGTGAACAAGCCGATGGAGGGGGATGTGCTGGTCGTGGTGACCGACGATCACGGCCTCACCGCGGCGGATCTGGCGGGCATCGCCGGCGTGGTGCTAGCTGTCTTCTTGGTGGCATTCCCACGTAACTCCCCGTAAATATTGACGATGTGACCAGGTGCACACCGCCTCAGTTTGCATTTGCTAACTCCAGTTAGCACCATGGAGACATGGCCAAGGGACGAGTCGGCGAGCGGGTCGGGGAGCAGGTCAACAAGACCGCCGGGGCGCTCGGTGACTACCTCAAGGAGCAGCGGCTGTCCTCACGACTGTCGCTGCGCCAGCTGGCCGAGCAGGCCGGGGTGTCCAACCCCTACCTGAGCCAGATCGAGCGCGGCCTGCGCAAGCCCTCGGCCGAGGTCCTGCAGCAGATCGCCAAGGCGATGCGGATCTCCGCGGAGTCGCTCTACGTGCGGGCCGGGATCGTCAACCCGGTCGACGGGGTCGGGGGCTCGGTCGCGCTCGCGGTCCTGGGCGACACCCGGCTCACCGAGCGCCAGAAGCAGTCGCTGCTCGATGTCTACGCGTCGTTCCTCGCGCTCAACGGCCCCGAGGAGCCGGACGCGAACGACTCGCCCGAAGCACCCGAAGCATCAGCAACCACCACCCCACAGGAGAAGTGATCGACATGGCCAAGGCCACCTTTGACATCAAGGAGTTCCGCACCGAGGCCCAGCGGGGCCTACACGCCGGCGTCGGTGCCGCCGACCTCGCGCTCGAGACCGTTCTCGAGTACGTCGCCGGTGCCCAGAAGCTCGCGCAGCAGCGCTTCGAGGGCTACCAGAAGGACGCCGCGAAGGCGTTCACCACCGCCCAGCAACGGGCCCAGAAGTCGGTCCGCGAGTTCGACGCCAAGACGCTCCGTGCGCAGGCCACCACCGTGGTGACCGCCCGCGTGGACGAGCTCTCCAAGGACGCCAAGGCTCGCCGTGCGGCGATCGAGAAGCGCGTCGCCGAGCTGCAGAACGACGCCCAGAAGTTCGTGGTCGGCAACGTCGAGACCGCGACCGGCACCTACGCCGACCTCGCCAAGCGCGGCGAGAAGGTCGTCAAGCGGATCCGCAAGGAGACCTCCGCGGTCGCCGACCCGGGCCCGGTGGCGAAGTCCACCGGCGAGACCGTCACCGCCAAGAAGGCTCCCGCCAAGAAGGCCACTGCGAAGAAGGCTCCGGCCAAGAAGACCGCCGCCAAGAAGGCTCCGGCCACCAAGGCTGCGGCCCCGAAGGCCACCGCCGGCGAGTGATCTCCTGATCCTCTCTCACCCACCGAGGCCCCCGCGGAAGACCGCGGGGGCCTCGGTGCGTTCCCCTACGATGTAGCCATGGTCGACGTCTTCCACCTCGAGAGCACGGTCGGACTCGTCGTCTATTTCGCGCTGCTCGCGGTCAAGATCTTCGCCCTCGGCAGCGCGTTGATGTACTCCAGCGAGTCCTACGAGGCGGCCAACAAGCTGACCAAGACGGCCTGGTGCGTGATCCTCGGGCTCGGCGTGGCCCTCTCCTTCATCCCGCTCGGGATGATCCTCAACCTCGTCGCCGCCATCGCGGCGTTCGTCTACCTCGCCGACGTACGCCCGGCTCTGGCCGGGCTCACCCGCCGGCGCTGAGGTAGCGCTCCAGCGCGACCTGCGCATCCTCGGGCTCGAACCCGGTGGCCCGGAGCTTGCCGAGGTCCATGACGCTGCGCAGCGGGCGAGGGGCGAGCTCCTTGCCGGCGAAGTACTCCTCGGTCGTCACCGTGGTCACGTCGTCCGGCGAGCGGCCGCTGAGCGCGAAGACCGCCTTCGCGACGTCTGCGAACGACGTCGGTTCGCCGCCGTTGCTCACGTTGTAGGTGCCGTACGACGCGCCGACGTCGAGCAGGTGTCGGGTGGCGCGGGACAACTCGTCGGTGAAGGTCAGCCGACCCACCTGATCGTCGACCACCGAGGGGCTGACGCCGTTGGCGGCCAGTTGCTGCATGGTGCGCACGAAGTTCTTGCCGGAGCCGATGACCCAGGAGGTTCGCAGCACGTAGTGGCGTGGAGCCGTGGCCGCGGCGATGTCGCCGGCGGCCTTGGACTGCGCGTAGACGCCCAGCGGTGAGAGCGGCTCGTCCTCGGTGTGCGGATCGACCGTGCCGTCGAAGACGTACTCGGTCGAGTAGTGCACCAGGGTGAACCGGTGCTCGACCGCCAGCCGCGCGAGCGTGGCCGGAGCGCCGGCGTTGGCCGCCCACGCGGTACGCCGCCCGTCGGGCTTCTCCGCCGCGTCGACCGCGGTGTAGGCGGCGGCGTTGAGGACCAGGCCGTAGTCGTTCCACGGCCACGCCGCCACCTGGTCCGGGTCGGTGACGTCGAGTTCGTCGAGGTCCACCAGGTCCGCGCCGGGGAAGTCGGCCTGCAGTGCGGTCCCGAGCTGACCCTTGTGGCCGATGATGAGCGTCTTGCGGGGCTTCATCGGCTCGACGTCGGCGAGCATCGGCGTGGTCTGGTCCTTGTCGCTGATCTCCGCCTCGTCGAGCGGGATCGGCCACGGGATGGCGACGGTGGGGTCGGCGAGGCTGAGGGCCGGATAGGCGAGGCCGGGGCGCCAGTGGTCGTTGACGAGGTAGGAGTAGGTCGTGTCGTCCTCGAGCACCTGGTAGGAGTTGCCGACCCCGCGGGGCACGAAGACCGCGACGGTCGGGTCGGCCTCGATGGTGAACACCGCGCCGAAGCTGTCGCCCTCGCGCATGTCGACCCACGCGCCGAAGATCCGACCGTGCGCCACGGAGATGAACTTGTCCCACGGCTCGGTGTGCACCCCGCGGGTCACGCCGCGCCGGGCGTTGTAGGCGACGCTGTGCTGGACCGGCCCGAAGTCGGGCAGCCCCAGCGCGGTCATCTTGGCGCGCTGCCAGTTCTCCTTGAACCAACCCCGGCTGTCCTCGTGCAGCGGCAGCCGGACGACCAGCAGCCCGGGGATCGGCGTGGTCTCGACGGAGAGCTCGGCCACGGGCGTGCTCACTGACCCTTGGCGGCGTAGAAGGCCTCGGTTGCCTGCTTGTGCGGCCGCCACCAGTCCTCGTGAGAGCGGTACCACGCCACGGTGTCGGCGAGCCCGGCCTCGAAGTCCTGGAACCGCGGCGACCAGCCCAGCTCGGAGCGGAGCTTGCCGGACTCGATGGCGTAGCGGCGGTCGTGGCCCGGGCGGTCGGTGACGAACTCGATGTCGTCCTCGTTGCGGCCGAACGCCGCGAGGAGCGCCTTCACGACCTGGAGGTTGTTGCGCTCGCCATCGGCGCCGATCAGGTAGGTCTCGCCGATCCGGCCCTGCTCGAGAATGCGCAGCACGGCCGAGGAGTGGTCGTCGGCGTGGATCCAGTCGCGGACGTTGAGCCCGTCGCCGTACACCTTGGGCGGCACGCCGTCGATCAGGTTGGTGATCATCCGCGGGATGAACTTCTCGATGTGCTGCCAAGGGCCGTAGTTGTTGGAGCAGTTGGAGATCGTGGCGCGGACACCGAAGCTGCGGACCCAGGCGCGGACCAGGTGGTCGGAGCCGGCCTTGGAGGCGCTGTACGGCGAGGAGGGCTGGTAGGGCGTGTCCTCGGTGAACCGCTTCGGATCGTCGAGATCGAGATCGCCGTAGACCTCGTCGGTGGAGACGTGGTGCAGCCGTACGTCGTGCTTGCGGGCCGCCTCGAGCAGCGTGAAGGTGCCGACGATGTTGGTCTGGATGAAGGGGCTCGGGTCGTGCAGCGAGTTGTCGTTGTGCGACTCGGCCGCGAAGTGGACCACCGAGCCGTGGTCGCTGAACAGCTTGTCGACCAGGGTCGCGTCGGTGATGTCGCCCTCGACCAGCTCGACCCGGTCGGACGGGAGCTCGTCGATCGACTCGCGGCTCGCCGCGTAGGTCAGCTTGTCGAGCACCGTGACGCCGAGGTCGGTGTGCTCCACCACGTGGTGCACGAAGTTGGAGCCGATGAACCCGGCGCCGCCGGTCACGAGAAGGTCAGCCACGGGTGGTCAGCCTAATTTCTCGGGCTCCCACGGCCTAACTATGGTGTTGGCCCATGCGCGGAATCATCTTGGCTGGCGGCACCGGCTCGCGGGTGCACCCGATCACCCTCGCGGGTCTACGACAAGCCGATGATCTACTACCCGCTCAGCACGCTGATGCTGGCCGGCGTCCAGGACATCCTGGTGATCACGACGCCGCACGAGGCCGAGCAGTTCCGGCGGCTGCTGGGTGACGGGTCGCAGTTCGGGGTGCGGCTCACCTACGCCGTACAGCCGAGTCCCGACGGCCTGGCCCAGGCGTTCATCATCGGTGCCGACCACGTGGGCGACGACCGGGTCGGCCTGGTGCTGGGTGACAACATCTTCTACGGCGACCGGCTCGGCGCCCGGCTCAACCGATTCGACGACCTCGACGGCGCCGCCGTCTTCGGCTACCGCGTGGCGGACCCGACGGCGTACGGCGTGGTGGAGTTCGACGCCGACGGCAAGGCGCTCTCGCTGGAGGAGAAGCCCGCGCGGCCCAAGAGCAGCTACGCCGTGCCTGGCCTCTACTTCTACTCCGCCGACGTGGTCGAGAAGGCCCTAGCCCTCAAGCCCTCCGCGCGTGGAGAGCTCGAGATCACCGACCTCAACCGCACCTACCTCGACGAGGGCCGGCTCCGGGTCGAGGTGCTGCCCCGCGGTGCCGCCTGGCTAGACACCGGCACCGTCGACGACCTCAACGAGGCGGGCAACTACGTGCGCGCCATCGAGCACCGCCAGGGACTCAAGATCGGCTGCCCCGAAGAGGTGGCCTGGCGGATGGGCTTCATCGACGACGCCCGCCTCCGCGAACTCGCCGCCCCGCTCACCAAGAGCGGTTACGGCAGCTACCTGGTCGAACTGCTCGACCACCGCTAGCCGACCACCGTCTTCGCGGCCACCGGTGGTTGAGCCCGAAGGCGCGCTGGCGCGTTCGGTGTCGAAACCGCCGCAGCGAAGGCACCTGCTCGGACATCGCCGGTGGTGTGTGGTGCGGCAACCCGATTCCCGAGTGTCTGACGCCGCCCGGAGCCGTCAAGCTCGGGTGCCTTCGCTGCGGTTTCGTAGGCGGGTTGACGGCTCCGGACAGCGCCAAAGGCAGGCTGGGTATCGGGTTGCCGCCGGAGCCCTGGCCGCGGTCCTCCGGTGGTTGAGCCCGAAGGCGCGCTGGCGCCTTCGGTGTCGAAACCACCGCAAGGGTTGGCACCCGCTCCACCACCGGCCCGGGCTGGGTCCGCTGGTCGAGCCTGTCGCGACCCTGCTTCCGGGAGGTGAGTCGCCGGAGAAGAGGGAGGGAGTCACCCTCGGCAACGACGCCGTGGCGGTGTTCACCGAGTCTTGCCGTTCAAACGCGGTCGAGGTTCGTCGTCAACCGAGATGCAGATGCCAGCGACCTTGGTCCAGCCCGCCCAGCCGTTGATACGGCCGCGATTGTTGGAAATCTGCACGCGGCGCCGCGCAGGGTCCTGAGCGGTGACCTTATGCAGGTAGATGGTCCCGACGACTTTGACGAGCACGACATCGCCGACCTCGAGCTCGTCCGGATTGCAGGGTGCGACTACGACCTGGGCGCCGTTAGGGACGAGACCCACCATCGAGGAGCCGCGGGGCCGGAACGTGACGGTCTCGCCGGCCAGGGCACGCGTGTACAGATCGGCGAGCATCGGCTGACCTTCCTGTGCGATCCGCCCATGCTGTCGACCCGCGGGTGTGAGATGTCGACTCTCGGTGCACGAACGGCACGCTCGGGCCCCCGACCCGCTTGGTGAGCTGTGAGTGGGGTGCGGCAACCCGATTCCCGAGTGTCTGACGCCGCCCGGAGCCGTCAAGCTGGGGTGCCCGGGCTTCGGTCTCGTACGCGGGTTGACGGCTCCGGGCCGGCGCCACAAGCAGGCTGGATATCGGGT
>ERZ761607.2566-NODE-2566-length-19415-cov-413.524225_pt1 | contig 19415 bp, 20 predicted proteins | sample MGYA00511164_ERZ761607 | MGnify/ENA primary metagenome ERZ761607 (study PRJEB28899, sample SAMN02445080) | bioreactor sludge metagenome | biome: EBPR sludge | place: Australia: Brisbane, Thorneside Wastewater Treatment Plant | collected 2011-06-22 ...
AGGAAAACGCGACGGCACGCAAGCGACAGGGGGAGGTGCGGCATGGGAATTCTCGACTGGCTTTTCGGCGGCAATGACGCGGCGACCGGAACTGCGGTCGATCCGGCGGTAATCGAAGCGCGCATCGAGCAGGTGGTGGGGATCGTCAATCCGCGCCTGAAGCTCGTTCCCAACTATCGCCGCAGGCTGGCCCCGGCCGTCGAGCAGGCGGTCCTTTACTGCCGGACGATCGAGGCGCAGATCCCGCGGGCGATCGAGGCGAGTGCGGCGGCGTGGGCGGACAATCCGACCCTGCGCGCCGTTTTCGCCAGCGCCCGCGACGTTCCCGCGGTCTTCAGTCGCAGCCGGGCGGTACAGGACTTCTTCGACAAGTCACCGGGCGCCGACCAGGTGTGGGCAGCGTTACGCTTCATTCGACGGGAGGAGCAACGCGTCGTGGTGGCGGCGAGCGGCGATTCGCTGCACCGCGATGTCGTGCGAACGGCGGTTTCCTGCGTCGACAAGAAGGTCGTCCTGCCGAGCGACTGCGAGCAGGAGGCGCGGCTCGAGATTCGTCGCCGAGCGTTCAGATTCCTGGTGACCGAGGCGCTCAGGCAGGTCGCTTCGGCAGAGGTGCTCAGCAAGGATCTGGCGACGCAGCGCTCGATCCTGCTCGGCCGGCTGATGATCCTGAAGGGCCAGCGGGCCGGCCTCGAAACGCTGCTCGGCCATGGCGGGCGGACGGCAGCGCAGATCGACGAGATCGAGGCCAGCCTGTCGCAGAACGAGCAGGCGCTCGCCATGTGTCCGACCGCCGGCGATGCGCTCGAGCATGCCATCGAGCGCATCCAGCACGTGTTGACTCACGGTCCCGACCACCTCCAGATCGAAACGGCCAGGCTGCTGCTCGACCAGATGAATCTCGTTGTCCCGGAAGGATCGGACACGGCGGCAGTCGAGATCGCGCTGCCGCTGGTGGTGGTCAGGAGCGCTCCGGTGATCAGTCTGCTGCCGTGCAGGTTCCCGCGCGGCGAACTGATCCGGCGCCGGACGCTGCTCAGTGACGCGCAGCGACTGGTCTGCTGAGCGGCGTGGTGCGTTCGCGTCACCTGCACGGTTGCCAGTGCCTGTGGGGCTTCTCGAATCAGGGACGCACGACGATAGGCCTCGTATTTTTTTCCCCAGCGTGGTGCTGATCGCACCGGAGGGATTCGCGTAACCGTCGATCAGCGAAGGCTGGGCGGCGGGGGAAACGCGTCACCTCCGCCCATTTGTCCAGTGCGAACGCCACTGCCAAGCACCTCGCCCCGGCGCCAGTCGCACTTTCGGTTGCACCCGAACGTCTGGGCGGCTTTGCGATCGCCATGGGCGTTATGCCAAAATGCCAAGTTGTGAGGATGGCATCGAATACTGGCAGACGCCACGGGGCTGCCTGCAGGGCTGGTGCCTGCGGCCGGCGGCTGCGCCGCCCCGGTGGACTGCATGAGGCAAAACACAGGGTCCAGGCTGTCGCCGCGAAGTTCGGAAATTCTGTGCCACGTTTTCCCGGAGTATCCAGGCTCATCCAGTCGCGGCCAATAGTCTGCTTGCCGTGCGAATACGGGCAAGTTGACTCGATATCGGGAAGGACAGAATGAGGCCAAGGGTCATTCGCCAGGCGCTCCGGGCAGAGTCAGACCCCGGGGGCGGGGCTGAAGCCTTCTCCTGGGCGCAGGTGGGCCGGGACCTCGGCATCAGGCCCGGTGGCCCGGTCAACATGGCCTATCTGGCCGTCGATCGCCATGCCGACTCCGAGCTGGCCGACAAACCGGCCTTCCGCTTTCTGGCCGAAAACAGGAGCCCCCACGACCTCAGTTACCGGGAACTCGCCAGGCTGACCGACCGCTTCGGCAACGCCCTCAAGTCACTGGGCGTGCAACCAGGCGACAGCATTTTCGTGCTGTGCGGGCGTCGTTGCGAGCTCTACGTCGCGGTGCTCGGCGCGCTGAAGATCGGGGCCATCGTTTCGCCTCTGTTCCCGGCCTTCGGGCCGGAGCCGATTCGCAACCGCATGGCGCAGGCGGCCGGCAAGGTCCTGGTGACGACGGCCAGCGCCTATCGGCGCAAGGTGGAACCGATACGCGGCGAGTTACCGTCGTTGCGGCATGTCGTGCTGGTCGACGATCTGGGTGGCGGCGTGGTTCCGGAGACGCGCGGCTGGGACCACTTGCTCCATGCGGCTTCGGATGTGCCCGCGCTGGTGGCGACCACTGCCGGCGATCCGGCGCTGCTGCACTTCACCAGCGGCACGACCGGCATGCCGAAGGGCGCACTGCACGTGCATGCGGCGATCCTCACGCACTACGCGACGGCGCGGATTGCGCTCGACCTGCGGCCGGACGACCTGTTCTGGTGCACCGCCGATCCGGGCTGGGTGACCGGGATGTCGTACGGCATTCTGGCGCCGCTGGCGGTCGGCGCGACCTGCATCGTCGACGAGGCGGAATTCGACGCGGCGCGCTGGGTGGCCATCCTCGAAAGCGAGGGCGTGAATGTCTGGTACACCGCGCCGACGGCCATCCGCATGCTGATGAAGGCCGGGCCGATGCTGTTCGCCGGGCATGCTTTCGCAGCCCTGCGTTTCATCGCCAGCGTCGGTGAACCGCTCAACCCGGAAGCCGTCTGGTGGAGCATGGAGACTTTCCGCTTGCCGATCCACGACACCTGGTGGCAAACCGAGACGGGCGGCATCATGGTCGCCAATGCGGCGGCGGACGACATCAGGCCGGGTGCCATGGGCCGGCCGGTCCCGGGCATCGTCGCGCATGTGGTGCGTCATCGCGCCGGCGAACCGGTGACGGTGATCGAGACACCCGAAACGGTTGGCGAACTGGCGCTCGAAAGCGGCTGGCCTTCGATGTTCGGTGCCTATCTCGGCCAGCCCGAGCGTTATCGCGAATGCTTCGCCGGCAATCTCTATCTGAGTGGCGATCTGGTGCGGCGCGATGCCGACGGCTATTTCTGGTTCGTCGGGCGCAGCGACGACGTGATCAAGACGGCCGGCCATTTGATCGGACCCTTCGAGGTCGAGAGCGCGCTGATGGAACATCAGGCAGTGGCCGAGGCGGGGGTGATCGGCAAGCCGGATGCTCTGGCTGGCGAAGTGATCAAGGCGTTCGTCGCGCTCAAGCACGATGTCGTGCCCAGCGATGCCTTGCGCTCGGAACTGCTCGCCCATGCCCGCCGGCGACTCGGCGCGGCGGTCGCGCCGAAGGAAATTGCATTCGTCGAGTGCCTGCCACATACTCGTAGCGGAAAGATACTGCGTCGCTTGCTCAAGGCGCGTGAACTCGGCCTTTCCGAGGGTGACAGCTCGACACTGGAGTAGGGAGGGGTGATGCCGCTGGAGCAGGAACCGATCCGGGCCAGGGTGCTCGAAATCATAAAAACCCTGGCGCCGGAAATGGATACGGGCAAGCTCGTCGCCGACGCGCCGCTGCGCAAGCAGATCGATCTCGATTCGATGGACTGGCTGAACGTGCTGGCTGCAATTCACGAGCGCCTGGGGGTCAACATCCCCGAGGCCGATTACAGCCAGCTCGGCACGCTCGACAGCATCGTCGCCTACCTGGCGGCACGGCTGTCGCGTCGCACGCAGGGGTGACCCCATGGCCGACTACCCTGCCGAACTGGTTCGCACGCGCCATCTGTTCGACGGCACCGAGGTGCTCATCCGGCCCATCCGCCCCGACGATGCTCCGATGGAGCAGGATTTCGTGCAGCACCTGTCGGCGGATTCGCGCTACCGGCGCTTCATGTCCACCCTGAAGGAACTGCCGCTAGGCAAGCTGAAGTACCTGACCGAGATCGACTATGTGCGACATCTGGCGCTGGTGGCGATCATTCGGCGTGACGGGCACGCGATCGAAATCGGTGTCGCGCGCTACGTCGCCGGGCCGCGGGGCGCCGATTGCGAGTTCGCCATCGCCATCGACGACGAGTGGCAGGGCAGCGGCGTCGCCGGCATCCTGATGCTGACGCTGATCGACGCCGCCCGGGCACGCGGCATGCAGCGCATGGAAGCCTTCATCCTCGCTGCCAACGACAGGATGATCAAGTTCGCCAGGCAGCTTGGCTTCACCGTGCGCCGCGACCCGGACGATCCGGGGATGGTGCGCGCGGAGCGGTCACTCTAGTCTTTCCGGCCTACAGGCCACGAACAGCGATGGCGTGGCGTGCATTAGCGAAGCGACGCCTGTCGCCGAGAGGATCATCAGGATCGTGTCACCGGCGAAAATGCGACTGGCTCCCCGGTAGCCGGCCGCCATGCCGCGGCGCGAGGCGACCGTCATCATTGGCACCCGGGTGCCGGCATGGGGCCGGAGGCGCTGCGCGCTGCCGGCATCGCCTGGACCCGGGAGGGCTACCACATGGGAGGACGCAGGGAAGTCCGGCCCTGCGTGTCGTCGATGACATGGGCGTGGCAAGCCTGGCGCTTGCGATCCCGCCATCGATCAGCTGACGGAGCGCATTGCCCTCGGCCTGGCAGAGCAAGGATGCCCTGGTCGAACTCGATGTCGGCTTCTGGCCTGCGTTCAGCATCAGTCCCGGACGCCAGAACGCTAGTCCTGGCGTGTGTTCTGCCCGGCCACGTCCGCCTTTTTCGCTTCTTCAGCAGTTCAGGCAGCACGGTGCGGTGCCAAGCAAAGCTGTGCTGCGCGGCTTCTCTTGCCCGAGCCTGGCATGTCCGGTGCCACCACGCGGTCGCCAGCTGCCTGGAAGACCGGGGTCGTGCGCCGACACAGGCAATTCCACGCTGGCTTGCCGTGCAGGCACAGCCAGGCCAGCGGCGCATCGCGCGGCCCGTCGTCCAGCAGGTGCAGGCGCAGGCCAGCGAAACTGGGCAGGTCATCGAGCGCTGTGCAGCGCTGCGCTCGGCAACGCTGGGACGCGGGGAAGAGCAGGCGAGGGGAGGGGTGGTCGCGGCTGACGCCGAGGCGTTGCTGGCCGATCGCCCGCAGCACGACAGCGGAAGCCGCTGCCCGCTCAGGAGTCGCCAGGAGATCGTCCCAGCGTTCTCACGCGACGTGCTCGCTGCGCCTGTGTGACCATGGCGTGCCGTTGAACGAACTCCGAGTTGATTCGAAGCGTGGAAGGTCGTACCGTTCGGCCGCAAGGCGTTTTTTCAACCATTGCTTGATCAATCAGGAGTGGACAGCCAATGAAGAGGGATTTCGTTCGCGTTCGTGCCTTCCTTGCCTGCGCCTTGGGCTTGCCCGTGGCCGCGCTGGCGGAGGGGCCGACGTTCAGTTGTGCGAAGGCGCAGGGCGAAGTGGAAAAGCTGATCTGCGCCGACGCCTCACTTGCGGCTCTCGACCGCACGCTCGACGAGGTCTACAAGGCAGCGTCGGCAAAGGCCAAGGGCAAGCTCGCGACCCAGCTTCGCGGGGAACAGCGCGGGTGGGTCAAGGGTCGCAACGACTGCTGGAAGGCGAACGGGCAGGAGACCTGGATCACGGCGACCTGGACCGTCAACACGGTCAAGGGCTGCGTCGATGCGCAGTATCGCCTGCGCACTTCGGAACTGCAGGCGGTCTGGCGGCTGCTGTCGCCGAGGACGGTCTCCTACGCGTGCCAGAACAACCCAGCCAACGAGGTCGTGGCGAACTTCTTCGAGACCGACCCGGCGACGATCCGGCTCGAGCGCGGCGATCGCACCCTGACGCTGTGGCGCGTCGGCGCCGCGAGCGACGGGAAGTACGAGGGGCAGAACGTCAGCCTCGTGCACCAGGGCAGCGAGCTGAAGGTGAACTGGCTGGACACGAACACCGGCAAGACCGACGACCTGCAGTGCAAGGCGCGCTGACCTGCCCGCTGCTTGTGCGCCAGCTGGTGCACGCCGAGCGCGTCGCTGCTGCGCGCCGGCGTGCGCGGCACCTGCTTGCATCGACCAGGAGGGTTCCATGATGACCGGCACCTCAACCGATGCCCACCGCTGGACCGAGCGCCTGAAAGGCGCGCTCTGGCTGGCGCTGATCCTGTTCGCAGGGGCCGGCCTGCTGGTGGTGGGCAAGCTGCCGCTATGGATCGTCGGCCTGGTCGTCGCCACGGGCGTCGCACTGGGCGCCCTGCTGTTCCTGCTGCGCTGGCTGGCCAAGCGGCGCGACCCGGTTTACTCGGCCGGCCGGTCCTTCGGCGCCTTCGCGCTCGGTGGTGCGCTGGGCATGGTCGGACTCGCCTCGCTGCCGGTGTATTACCTGGCCTTCTGGGTGCAGAGCGGGCCGACCGCGGTGCCCCTGGCGACGCTCTCCAACGGCCAGAAGACGGTGATCTTCCAGGGCATGCAGCACATCGGCTCGGAGGAGTTCTACAAGTCGGTGGTGTTCGACCTCGAGCAGGCGCTGGCCGATGGCTACACGCTGTTCTACGAGGGCGTGACGCCCGTGGACGGGCGCCCCGACCTCGCCGACTGGTTCAACCAGACCCTGCGGGGCAGCAAGCAGGACCTCAGCGCCGGCTACAAGAAGATGGCCGAGCAGTGCGGCCTGAGCTTCCAGCTGAACTACTTCGACGCCATCAAGGCCGACATGGCGATCCACCCGTCGCGGCACATCACCGCCGACGCCAACTTCCTGGAGATGAAGACCGAGTACGACCGCCTGCTGCGCGAAGACCCGGCCTTCGCCGCCGGCATGGCAGCCAAGGCAGCCAAGGCAGCCAAGGCCAACGAGACGCCGTCCGATTCCGGCGATCCGTTCACGCTCTTTCTCGGCATCGTGGAGGGAGCCACGCCCGAGCAGAAGAAGCTCGCCGGCATCGTCTGCCGCGGCGTGCTGGGCATGGCCGTGTCGGGCGCGCTGGGCGAGGAGAAAGACCCGTCCAACCGCGTCATCGTCGACTTCCGCAACAAGACGCTGGCGCGTTTCGTCGACGAGTCGAAGTCCGAAAAGATCTACATCACCTACGGCGCGGCGCACTTCCCGGGTTTCTTTGCAGAGCTGCAGCAGCGCGACCCGAAGTTCGCCATCCGCGCGGTCAAGGGCGTGCGACCGATGACCCTGCCGGACGAGCCCCACCTGGCGCCGTCGGCGGTCTCGGGCACGGCGAAGTGATGCAGTCACGGCGGAGCGCCCGCACCACCACAGCGTGCAGTTGTCAGACCCGCTGACCGGCGGCGCAGAGCAAGCCTGCTCGCCGATGAGGTGGCTGGCCCACGGGCTCCTCTGCCCGGTCGGGTCGAACGGGTGGAGGAATCAGCAAGTTGTTTCTGGTGAGGCAATGCGCACTCGACCATGGTTCAGCATGAGCAACAAAGGGAGGCTGCAGAGATGATGGTTTCGATCGGACGCAGGTGGCTTGTGATGCTGGCCCTTGGGCTTGCCGCATGGCTTGCGGGGGCCTCGAGTGCGGTGGCGCAGAAGCTGCCGGACTACAAGGCCTCGGCCGGGATGCTCAAGATCGGGACGGACCCCGAGCGCCCAGATGCCGAGATCTTCCACGTCGCCTACACGCTCAAGGGCGCGGATCCCGCCAAGCGACCGGTGACCTTCGCCTTCAATGGCGGCCCCGGCGCCGCCAGCATCTACCTGCACCTCGCGGCGATCGGACCGAAGACGATTCAGACCGCCGGGGACGGCAGCTTTCCCGCGGTGCCGGCGCGTCTGGAGGAAAACCCCGACAGCGGGATCCGCTTCACCGACCTCGTCTTCATCGACCCGGTCGACACCGGCTACAGCCGAATGCTGCCCGGGCCCGACGGCAAACCACGCGACGGCAAGCCCTACCACGGGGTCGCTGGCGACCTGGACGCCATCGCCGGCTTCATCCGCCAGTGGCTGACGGTCAACAAGCGCTGGGGCTCGCCGAAGGCCATCGCAGGGGAAAGCTATGGCGGGCAGCGGGTCGCGGCGCTGTCGCGCATCCTGGCCGAGCAATACGCCATCAACCTCAACTGGGCGGTCATGCTGTCACCAGCGTTCTATCTCGATCTGTCCGATCCGCACTATTCGCTGGTGGCGCCGATGACGCTGCTGCCCTCGCAGGCTACGATCGCCGCCCACCACGGGCTGAGCACCATCAAGAACGAGCCGGCGGCCATCAAGGCGGTCGAAGACTATGCAATGACCGGTTACCTGGCCGGCCTCGCGACACAGGGCCGGGCGAGTCCGGAGGAGCAGGCCACGTTCCATGCCAAGGTCGGCGGCCTGATCGGTATCGAACCAGCGCTCGTCGCGAGCCATCGTGGCCGGATTTCCGAGGTCGTCTTCGCCGCCAACCTGCTCGGCAAGAAGGGGCAGGTGATCGATACCTACGACGGCACCCAGGCCAGCGACAATCCCACGCCCGAGAAGAAGGACGAACTCGGCGCCTTCGACCGCTCGCTCAACATTCTGTCCGGTGTGCTCCTGGCACCTTTCATGGACTATGTGGGCAAGGATCTGGGCTATGTCAGCGACCGGCCCTACATCCCGCTGAATCTCCCGGTCAACATGAGCTGGGACCGCAGCGCGACGCTGGGTGGCCCCGATGACCTGGCGATCGCGCTCGCGCAGAACCACGACCTGAAGGCGCTGGTGCTCCATGGCTACCACGACCTGAACGCCAACTACCTGATGTCGCGCTACGTGCTGGAGCAAACGGTGCGCGGGGCGGATACGCGCAAGCGGCTGTTCTTCGGTACCTACCCGGGCGGCCACATGTTCTATCTGCGCAAGAAGAGCCGGGCTGAAATGGCCGCCGATGTGCGCGGATTCTACGAAAAGGCGCCCTGAGGACGACTCGAACCCGGGGCCGGTAGCCTGCTCAGGCCTTGCGCATCCAGAACGGCGGCTGGATGTGGCCGCGCCGGACCGCCGACCAGCATAAGCACGCCGGCGGTGGCACAGAGGAGGAAGGCGACCAGGGAGGCTTCCACACCAAAGCTGCCGCCGGTGAGCCATTCCGAGCCCTGGACGCTGGATTTGAAGAAGCCAGTCGGGGTCGCGTTGCCCGACACGACTCAACGTGCGCCGGCCCGATCTGCTGCAGCAGCACCTCGACGCCACGTTCGAGCTGCGGATCGCGCCCCGCAGCAACCGTCGCCGGATCGGCGGCCACAGCGATGTCGGGCACGATCTCCTGGTTCTCGAAGAAGCGGCCGTCGCGTCCCTTGAAGCCCAGCTGCGGCATGCCGCAGTCCAGCCGCCTGTCCAGCAGCTTCTCCCACAGCACGGCGGTGCCGCTGTCGGGCACGCTCTCGCCCAGCAGCGGGCCGATCTTCAGCCGCTGGTACAGCGCCGGGAACACCGAGCCGTCGGAGTAGCTGCCGGCGTTGGCGAGCAGCGCGCTCGGCCGGGTCCAGCGTGACACCGACACCGCGGCGACGCGCGCGCCGTCGCGGGTGACCATCTCGGCCACGACCTGGCCGGTGAGCATGGGGCCATCAGCGGGTCGTGCAGGTTGCCGCCGCGGTTGAAGCGCAGGTCCACCAGCACCGCGTCGGCCTGGCGGTAGCGGCCGAACAGGTCGCCGTAGGCGCTCAGGTATTCCGGCATCGCCATGTGCGGGATGTGCAGATAGCCGATGCGCCCGCCCGAGGCCTTCTCCACCAGCGCACGGCGCCTGTCCAACCAGCGCTGGTAGGCCAGCATCGCCTCCTGCCGCAGGCCCACCTGCGTGAGGATCTCCTCCACCGGCTCGCCGCCCTGCGCCGGTTGCACGCTCAGACGCACCGGCTGGCCGGCTTTGCGGTTGAGCAGCTGCGCCAGCTCGGTCTCGGGCGTCACCGGCTGGCCGTCCACGGCCAGGATGACGGCCCCCGGCTTCAGCGCGCTGCGCGAGCGGTCGGCCGGCCCGCCGGCCAGCACCTCGACCACGCGCACGCCGGCACCCCGCCAGCCCTCGTCCAGGTAGACGCCAAGCGACGCCGTGGCGTCGCGGTCGCTGCCGCTGGGCGTGAAGAAGCTGCCCTGGTGCGAGGCGTTGAGCTCGCCCACCATCTCGTTGAGGATCTCGACCAGTTCCTCGGCGACCAGACCGGGTGGTGGCTGTGGAACGGGCCGGAGGTCAGGGAGCTCGCCTCGCCGCCCGCAGCGGGCACGACCCAGCTCTGGCCGCCATGCGCGAAGCCGGCCGATGTCTGTCGCTTGAGCGATCCGGGATCAATGCCGCAAGGGGGCGCGGTGCGCCGTCCGGAATGGGTGGCGCGCTCATTCGGTGTCGCCTCGAGACGCCAGCTTCGCGCGACGGTCACGACCGGACGCCAAGCCGGGCAAGTGAAAGCCCTCGTCGATCTCGCCGATCCGTTGCGCCACCCCGTCTCGTTGCGGGATCCGCGCCGCCGCTTTAGGGCGCTGGCCGATCGTCTCGGCGTGCCGCGAGACGATCGGCCAGCACTTACTGGCGGACACCGCGATACCGCAATGCTCTGTCAGCTTCTGCGGAATGCACGCCGCGGGCGGTGTCCGCCCCAAAATCGACGATGCTCGCTGCAGCGGCCCCGAGCAGCCCCGGCAGACCACCTGCGCCGAACGCGTGAATGGCCGGATCTCGGGCCCGCTGGTCCCCTGCCGGAAGACCTGCTCCGCTACTTCGATCTTGCCGTACCGCGTCTGCCAATGGACGTTATTGTTTCCTTCCGCTACACGCCCGACTGTTGCGCCAGCTCTTCCTCCTTCCGCTGCGCTTGCCGTCGCGCCCAGCCACGCAACGCCTCGTTGCCCAGTTGCCGCAATTGCTCCGTCACCCGCCGTTCCGCCTCCGCCGCCTTCTCAACATCGCCGGGCGCATTCTCGACCACCGCCAACCACCTCACCCCGGCGTCAGTCGCACTTCCGATTGCACCCCGAGATCGCCGCGCGCTTTGAGCAAACGCAGCAGGTCGCTATAATGTTTGGCGACTTGGCGGGTATTCGGATATTCGGGCATCCTCTCCCTCGCGGCCGGCCAGGTGCCGGTTCCTGTATGTTTTGCCGGTGTTCGAGACCCTTCCTGAAACGAGATGCGGATCCTGCTTAGTAATGATGACGGTTATTTCGCGCCAGGACTCGAACACCTGGCGCGGACGCTGGCTGATGTCGCCGAGATCACCGTGGTCGCGCCCGAGCGCGACCGCAGCGGGGCCAGCAACTCGCTGACGCTCGATCGTCCGCTGTCGCTGAAGCAGGCAGCCAACGGTTTCTACTACGTCAATGGCACGCCGACCGACTGCGTCCATCTGGCGGTCACCGGCATGCTCGAGAAGCTGCCGGATATGGTCGTTTCCGGCATCAACATCGGCGCCAACATGGGCGACGACACCATCTATTCGGGGACCGTCGCCGCTGCCACCGAGGGCTTTCTGCTCGGCGTGCCGTCGCTGGCGGTTTCGCTGTGCAGCAAGACCGGCAGTCATTTCGCCACCGCTGCCCGTGTCACGCGTGAACTGGTCCTGCTGCTGCAGCGCCAGCCGCTGCGTCCGCCGGTCCTGCTCAACGTCAATGTTCCCGACATCAGCCATGAGCGGTTGGCGGGCATCGTCGCCACCCGCCTCGGCAAGCGGCACAAGGCGGAGCCGGTGGTGCGCACGATCTCGCCGCGCAATGAGACGGTGTTCTGGGTCGGTGCTGCCGGCGAGGCGCAGGATGCCGGCGAGGGCACCGATTTCTTCGCCGTCCAGAACGATCAGGTCTCGGTGACGCCGCTGCAGATTGATCTAACCCATACGGCCCAGTTGTCGCTGGTGCGCTCGTGGCTGGCGCAATGAGCGGCGCCGTCGCCGGTTTCGGAATGACCTCGCAGCGTACGCGAGGGCGCATGATCGAGCGTCTGCGCGAACAGGGAATCGCCGACGAGGAGGTGCTGGCAGCGATTGCCGCCGTGCCGCGGCATGTCTTCGTCGAGGAGGCCCTGGCGTCGCGCGCCTATGAGGACACGGCGCTGCCGCTGGGTTTTTCGCAGACGATTTCGCAACCCTATGTCGTTGCGCGGATGATCGAGGTGCTGCGTGCCGGTCGCGAAGAACTTGGCAAGACGCTGGAGATCGGCGCTGGCTGCGGCTATCAGGCGGCGGTTCTGGCGCAGCTGACCGACGAGGTCTATGCCGTCGAGCGGATCGGGCCCCTGCTGGCCAAGGCGAAGGTGAACCTGCGCGCGATCGGCAAGCCCGAGGTTCGCTTCAAGCATGCCGACGGACAGCTCGGCCTGCCGGAGGCGGCTCCCTTCGATACGATCATCGTTGCGGCTGCGGCGGCACGGGTGCCGCGTCCGCTCGTCCAGCAACTGGCCGAAAATGGCCGCCTCATCCTGCCGCTCGGCGCGACCGCGCAGCAGCTCGTGTTGATCGAACGATGCCGCGAGGGGCTGGTCGAAAAGCGTCTCGACGCCGTGCGTTTCGTTCCTCTCTTGTCGGGAGTTCAATGAAGGACCAGGCGCCTCTTTCAGCTCATCGAACAGCTCTCCTGCTGGCGGTCGTGCTCGCTCTGGCGGCTTGTGCGGGCAAGGGATCGGCGCCGGCCGACGAGGCCGCCCGAGTGCCGGCAAAGCAGTCGGGCACGCTGGTGCCCGGCACCAAGGACAGCTACGTCGTCAAGCGCGGCGATACGCTGCATTCGATTGCCCTTGATCACGGGCTCGACTACCGTGAGCTGGCGGCGTGGAACAACATCGAGAATCCGAACCGCATTCTGGTCGGGCAGGTTCTGCGGGTGCGGGCGCCGGGGACTGCCGCTGCCGCTGATGGCGTCGTGGTGCGGCCGGTGACCGCCGGCGCGGTGGTCGAGCAGCGACCACTGACGGCTGCTGCGGCGGCGGCAGGCGAGCAGCGTGCTCCGGCAGCGGCGGCGGAAGCGCTCAAGCGTTCGCCGCTGGCAGGCAAGGAACCCTACTCGGAGCAGGCTCTGGCGCGCGCGCAGGCGCAGGCGGCCGAGCCGGTGGCGGTGGTTGCTGCCGCTGCGGCGAAGCCGCCGGAGGCGCGACCGGAAGCCAGGCCGGAGGCGCGTGTCGAGGCGAAGCCCGAGCCTCGGGCCGAGAGCGCGCCGCGGACGGACGACAGCGCTGTCGGCAACGACGATGTCAGCTGGATGTGGCCGGCGAGCGGCAAGCTGATCGGCACCTTCAGCGACGGTGGCAACAAGGGAATCGACATCGCCGGCAAGGCTGGCGACAGCGTCGTCGCTGCCGGCAGCGGCAAGGTCGTGTACAGTGGGACCGGCTTGCGCGGTTATGGCAAGCTGGTGATCGTCAAGCACAACAATACCTATCTCACGGCCTATGCGCACAACCAGAATGTTCTGGTGAAGGAGGGCCAGTCGGTCGGCAAGGGACAGAAGATCGCTGAAATGGGCAATACCGACGCCGATCAGGTCAAGCTGCACTTCGAGATTCGGCGCCAGGGAAAGCCGGTCGACCCGTTGAAGATCCTGCCCGGACGTTGATGATGTCCACCGCCTACGACGCTGATTTCGATCCTTTCGCCGATATCGTCGAGTCTGGCGAATGGCGTGTCGGCGAGCCGGCGCCGCTACCCGAAGTCGTCGATTCGCTGCCGCCGCCCGAGGCTGAACTGCTCAACGACGTGACGCAGCATTACCTCAACGAGATCGGTGCAAAGCCGCTCTTCTCGCCCGCCGAGGAAGCAGCCTGGGCACGTCGTGCGCGTGCCGGGGACTTCCTGGCGCGGCAGAAGATGATCGAGCACAACCTGCGGCTGGTGGTCAACATCGCCAAACATTACCTGAACCGCGGTTTGCCATTGCTGGACATGATCGAGGAGGGGAATCTCGGCCTGATTCACGCCATCGAGAAGTTCGATCCCGAGCGCGGTTTTCGCTTCTCGACTTACGCCACCTGGTGGATTCGCCAGGGCATCGAGCGCGCGATCATGAACCAGTCGCGGACGATCCGCTTGCCGGTGCATGTGGTCAAGGAGATCAACCTCGTCCTGCGTGCGATTCGCCACCTCGAGGCCGCCAACGGCCGTGAGATCTGCGTCGACCAGATCGCCCACCTGATCGACCGGCCCAGTGACGAAGTGCGTCGCGTGATGGCGCTGAACGAGCGGATCGCTTCACTCGACGCGCCGCTGCAGGTCGATCCGAGCCGAACCATCGGCGACGTCATCCCCGACGAGCAACTGCTCGAACCCGACGAACTGCTGCAAGCGAATGAGATCGGCGACCTCCTGCAGCGCTGGCTGGCACAGCTCGGCGACAAGCAGCAGCAGGTTCTGCAGCGCCGCTATGGCCTCGGCGGGGGCGATGCGTGCACGCTCGAGGAGATCGCCCTCGACATGAACCTGACGCGCGAGCGGGTGCGCCAGATCCAGATCGAAGCTCTCGATCAGTTGCGGCGCGTCATCCGGCGCGGTGGCGGCACAGCAGGCAACCTGCTCTGACGCCGCCGGCCAGTGGCCGGCACTGTTCGGCCGCCGGCCCGGCTGCGATCACTGGCTGCGGGTGGCGGCCGGCCTGCTTCCGCGGGCGGGGTAGGTGGCGGCGTCGAGAAGCGAGTTCCAGGTTGCCGCGTCGAAACCGCGCACGTGCTGGCGGCCAATGCTGACGCTGGGCACGGCCGCTTCCCTGCCGAGCAGACGGCCGAGTTCGGCAAGTTCCTCATCGGTCCTGAGGATTTTCTCGGTGAACGGAACGTCGCGCTGCTTGAGCAGATCGCGCGCCTCCTGGCAGTACCTTCCACAGCGTTCGTCGGTATAGAGCACGACGGGGTACTTCTCGCTCGCCTGGCGTACGGCATAGGGCAGAGGTGGCTCGTCGGCACTGCTGCCGGTCGTCGTATATCTGGTGATGTTCCTGGCGCCGGGTGGTGGCGGCATGTCCGAGATCACCGTACCGCCGCTGTTCGGGTCGAGCCAGCGATAGGTGGTGGTCTGGGCTGTGGCGCCGGCACTGGCCAGCAACAGCCAGAGTACGGCAGGGACAAGCCTGATGCGGTTGCGGCCGCTGGTGATCGGTGTGCGCATGCGTGCAGTTCCTCCGATCAGACGGCGATCATTCCGCTGTGCCGCAGCAGCGCGTCGACCTGGGGATCGCGGCCGCGGAAGGCGCGGAAGTTGTCGATTGCCGGCCGGCTGCCGCCGACCGACAAAATCTCCCGCAGGAAGCGGTCGCCAGTGCTCTGGTCGAAGGGGTTTCCGGCCTCCTCGAAAGCGCCGTAACAGTCGGCCGAGAGGACTTCGGCCCATTTGTAGCTGTAGTAACCGGCAGCATAGCCACCGGCAAAGATGTGCGAGAAGCTGTTCGGGAAGCGGTGCCAGGGAGGCGGTACGAGAACCGCCACTTCGCGTCGCACGTCGGCGAGCAGTTCAAGCACGCTGCGCTCGCCGGCAGGATCGAAGTCGCTGTGCAGCAGCAGGTCGAAGAGCGAGAACTCGACCTGCCGCAGCGTCTGCATGCCGCTCTGGAAGTTCCGTGCCGCCAGCATCTTGTCGAAGAGTGCGCGTGGCAGGCTTTCGCCGCTGTCGATGTGGGCGGTCATTCCCTGCAGGACGCTCCACTCCCAGCAGTAGTTCTCCATGAACTGCGATGGCAGCTCGACGGCGTCCCATTCAACGCCGTGAATCCCCGCGACTCCCGGTTCATCGACCTGAGTCAGCAGATGGTGCAGGCCATGACCGGTCTCGTGGAAGAGGGTGCTGACTTCGTCGTGGGTGAAGATCGCCGGTCGCGGCCGGCCGTCCTTCTCGCCAACCGGTCGCGAGAAGTTGCAGTTGAGGTAGGCGACCGGTTTCTGGATGGCGTCGCTGCTGCCGGCCGGCGACTGCAGGCGGAGCCGGCGGCGGCCGATCGCTTCGTCCATCCAGGCGCCGCCACGTTTCGTCTCGCGCGCGTAGAGATCGAGGTAGAACTGCCCGACGAGTTCGCCGGCCGGGTTCTCGATACGGAAGAAGCGAACGTCCTCGTGCCAGACCGGTGCCTCGTCCGGCCGCAGGCGGACGTCGAACAGCGTCTCGATGGCCGAGAACAGACCGCTGAGAACCCTCTCCTCGGTGAAGTACTGTTTGACTTCCTGCTCGGAAAAGGCATATCGCGCCTGCAGGAGTTTCTCCGAGACATAGGCGACATCCCACGCCTCCATCGGCTGCAGGCCGAGTTCGCGGCTGGCGAAGTCGCGCAGGTCGGCGACGTCCCGCTCCGCGAATGGCCGCGCCCTGGTCGCCAGATCGCGCAGAAAGGCGAGGATCTGCGGCACGGATTCAGCCATCTTCGGCACCAGCGAGACCTCGGCAAAGCTCCCGTAGCCGAGCAGTTGCGCCTCTTCGCGGCGGAGCTCGAGAAGCCGCCGGATCAGGGGCGTATTGTCGAGTTCGGCGGGGCCGAACTCGGCGGCGCGGGTGGCGTAGGCGCGATACATCGCTGCCCGCAGGCGCCGGCTGTCGGCGTACTGCATCACCGGCAGGTACGAGGGCATGTGCAGCGTGAACTTCCAGCCGCTCGCGCCGTCGCGTTCGGCTGCCTCGCGGGCGGCCTGGCGAACGTCGTCCGGCAGCCCGGCCAGTTCGTTCGCGTCGGTCACCAGTTCGCTGAAGGCGTTGGTGGCGTCAAGCAGGTTCTCCGAGAACCTGGCAGCGAGTTGCGCGAGTTCTTCGCTGATCGCCTGGAAGCGTGGCTTGCTCGCCGCCGGCAGCTCGGCTCCCGCCAGCCGGAAGTCGCGCACCTCGTGCTCGACGACCCGCTGCTGTGCTGATGACAGGGTGGCGAACTCGCTGCCTTCGGCGATCGCCTTGTACTTGGCGAACAGCTGCAGGTTCTGACCGACTTCGGCGTAGAAGCGCGAGACTTCGGGCAGCATCTGATTGTAGGCGTCGCGCCATGCCGGCACGTCGTTGACCGAGTGCACGTGGCCGACGATTCCCCAGGCGCGCGACAGTTGTTCGAAACCGTCGGCCAGCGGTGCAGCGAAATCCGCCCAGGTCGCGGCGACGCCATCGGCCGCAAGTGTTTCGATCAGGCCGCGGCAGCGGGAAAGCAGCTCGCCGATCGCCGGTTGCACGTCTTCCGGCGACAGCAGGTCGAAGCGCGGCAGGCCGGACAGATCGAGCAGCGGATTGTCCTGCAGGTTGTGATGGGTCATCGGTGGTTCCGGGTGGCGAAGAGGACTTAGCCGGCGCCGCTCTCTGGTGCCGGGAACGATGGTCATTCTACTAGGTCGCGGTAGGCGTGCCACGTGGCGTGCCCGAGCAGCGGCATGAGGACGATCAGGCCGAAGAACAGGCTGAGAAAGCCGATCGCCGTCAGGACGACGACGATGGCGCCCCAGGCGAGCATCGGCAACAGGTTGGCGTCGACCGCGCGCAGACTGGTGCGGATGGCGATGCCGACGGTCGTCGGCCGGTCGAGCAGCAAGGGGACCGAGATCACGGTCAGCGAGAAGACGAGCAGCGCCTGTATGCCGCCGACGAGAATCCAGATCAGCAGCAGGTCGCGGTGCTCGACCGAGAGGTGAATCTCGGCCAGCAGAGCCAGCAGGTCGGGAGCGATGCCGGGCGCCAGAAAAGCGAACAGCAGGCTGGAGATGCGTTCCCAGGCGAGGCCGAAGAATCCCAGCAGCAGTCCGAGTTTCGCCAGTTCGATGGCGTTGCGTCGGCCGCCGGCCAGTGAGCCCAGGAAGGTCGACTTCTGGTCGTTCTCCAGGCGCCGGCTGATTTCGTACAGGCCTCCGGCGAGCAGGGGGGCGACAAGGAAGAAGCCGGAGGTGGCGACGATGAAGAAATGTCCGTTGCGCCAGGCGAAGATGGTGATCAGGTCACCGGCAATGGCGAACAGCAGGCCATAGGCGAGGCTGGCGATCGGGTTCGCGCGCAGGTCCCGCCAGCCGGCGGCAAGCCAAGCGAACGGCCGGCCGATGCCGACGCTGCGTACCGCGGGCGGTGAATCCTGACGGTCGGTTGAGCTTGTCTCCACACCCATGCGCACTCCTTGTGAGAGAGGGACGAAGACCGCTGCCATGCGCGTTGCGCCGGGCGGTCGATCAGTCGACGAACTTCTCGCCGGTCAGCCGTTCGTAGGCCTCGATGTACCTGGCGCGCGTGCCGGCGAGCGCCGCCGCCGGCAGCCTCGGGCCGGGTGCCTGCTTGTTCCAGGCGAGGGTCTCGAGGTAATCACGAACGTACTGCTTGTCGAAGGACGGCGGGTTGAGTCCTTCGCGGTAGGCGTCGGCGGGCCAGAAGCGGGACGAGTCGGGAGTCAGCGCCTCGTCGATCAGGTGCAGGACACCGCTCGCGTCGAGACCGAACTCGAACTTGGTGTCGGCAATGATGATGCCGTGGGCCGCCGCATGCCCGGCGGCGGCGGTGTACAGCGCGATGGCGGCCGTTCGTGCCTGGCTGGCGATGTCCTCGCCGCTGCGCCCAGTGGCCGGCAGCAGGTCGGCGAGCGCGCGCGCGCACTCGGCAGCGGCCCGTTCGAAAGCGACGTTCTCGTCGTGATCACCGATCGCCGCCTTGGTGGCCGGCGTGAAGATCGGCTGTGGCAGCCGGCTGGCGAGCTGCAGCCCGTCGGGCAGGGCGATGCCGCAGACGGCGCCGGTCGCCTGGTAGTCCTGCCAGCCCGAGCCGATCAGGTAGCCGCGCACCACCGCCTCGATCGGCAGTGGCCGCAGGCGCTTGACGACCAGTGCGCGTCCCCGTACCTGCCAGCGTTCGGCGGCAGCGACGACCGCTTCCGGGTCGATGCCGGTGAGCTGGTTGGGGACGATTGCCGCGAGGCGGTCGAACCAGAAGCAGGCGAGGCGGGTGAGCACCCTGCCCTTGTCGGGCACCGGGTCCGGGAGGACGACATCGAAGGCCGAGAGGCGGTCGCTGGTGACGATCAGCAGCCGGTCGCTGCCGACGGCGTAGATGTCGCGCACCTTGCCGCGGCCGAGCAGCGGCAGGCTGGTGATGTTCGATTCAAACAGGGCTGCGCTCACTTTGTTGTTCCGCGGCTGGGATGACGGCGAGAAAGTTCAAGCCGGCGATTATAGGGCAGAAAGCGCGCTCCCCGGAGCTCGCTGGTGATGGTCGCCTGCGCCCTTCGCTGCTGGCCGGCGCGGCGCGCTGCGCGTCAATGCGCCGCGCTCTCTCGCTCCTGCAGCCGCTGGCGCAGGCGACCGATGCCGAGGACGGCGAAGGCGGCGATCAGCGGAATCGATACCGCGGTGGCGAGCTCGGGCGAGAACTGCGGCAGCAGCTGGTTGGCACCCTTGGCGAGGTAGTGCACCAGTTGCGAGGCATAGTAGGTGATGGCGACCACCGACAGTCCCTCGACCGTCTCCTGCAGGCGCAACTGCAGGTGTGCGCGCCGGTTCATCTGTGCCAGCAGTTGCTGGTTCTGCCTTTCGAGTTCGACATCCACGCGCGTACGCAACAACTGGCTGGTGCGCGCCAGTCGATCCGACAACTCGTCCTGGCGGCTGGCCATCGCATTGCAGGTCTGCATCGCCGGCAGCAGCCGGCGCTGCATGATCTCGTGAAAGGTCGGGCAGCCGCTGACGCGCGTCTCGCGCAG
>ERZ761607.2568-NODE-2568-length-19377-cov-5.500880_pt1 | contig 19377 bp, 16 predicted proteins | sample MGYA00511164_ERZ761607 | MGnify/ENA primary metagenome ERZ761607 (study PRJEB28899, sample SAMN02445080) | bioreactor sludge metagenome | biome: EBPR sludge | place: Australia: Brisbane, Thorneside Wastewater Treatment Plant | collected 2011-06-22 ...
CTACACGCCCGTCGACAACCCGCTTCGCGAAGGAGCCTGCCCCCATGTTTAAGTTGCCCGCCGAGTTCGTTTTCATGCCTCCGAGTCTCTCGGCGCCGCTCACGGCCCGCTTCGACGGTCGTCGTTTGCGGATTTCGGGCCACGGCCCGACGCTCTCGCTCGACGTCTCGGAACGGGCCGGGCGTCCGTGCCTTTCGGTCGTCGAGGCTCGGTCGGAAGACTCGCCCGTCGCGCTCGCCTTGGCGATGGAGCTTCTCTTCGGCCACGACGTCGAGTCCACGCACCTTCACGTTTCGACGGGCGGAGCGCTGGGCGCCCGGCTCGCGGCTTGGGGCTTCCGCGGCGAATCCGACTTCGTCGTGGCACGCCGTTCGTTCTTCCAGCTCCCCGTCCTTTGGCACCGCCGCGGCGAGGCGGGCGTGACCTTCGAAGTGTGGAGCGAGACGAGCGGCCGCGCGCATCCCGTTCGCCCCCGCCTCGCGCCGGGTACGCTCTACCGCCGCCACGTCGCGAAGATCGGCCGGACCCTCGCGTTCCGCACGGCCGACGTCGAACGCGATCTCGACGTTTTCCACGCTTGGCACAATGATCCGCGCGTCTCGGGGTTGTGGGAACTCAACCGCCCGAAGGAGGAATTGCGCGCCTACCTCGAGCGTGGCCTCGCGGACGCCCACCAAGTCCCGCTTATCTTCGAGGTCGACGGGCAGGCGGCCGGGTACTTCGAAGCCTACTGGGCGCCCGAAGATCGTTTGGGGCCCTACTACGAGTACGAGCCCTTCGACCGGGGCTTCCACTTTTTGATCGGCGGCCGGAGTTTCCTTGGCAAGGAGAACACGAAGGCCGCGATCGCTTCGATCATGCATTACCTTTATCTCGAGGACCCTCGCACGCGCCGGGTCGTCGCCGAGCCGCGGGCCGATAACCAGCTCGCGATCCGTTACGCGCGCCTCGTGCCGGGCTGGCGCATCGTGAAGGAATTCGATTTCCCGCATAAACGCGCGGCGCTGCTCATGGCCAAGCGCGAGGACTACTTCCTGAAGGGGGCGCCGTGAACGCGGCCGAAGCCTGGCGCCGGGCCCACGTTCAGCTTCTCGCCAAGTCGATCGGCGAGCTGAGCTACGAACAGCTCCTGTCGCCGTGCGAAGCGGGCGAAGGAAGCTTCGAACTCCGTCTCGCGAGCGGGGTCATTTATCGTTTCAAGGCCTGGCGTGGCGTCTGGGACCATCTGCGGGTTTCGCCGAGCGCAATCGTGCGTGAGTTCGAAGGCGTCACGGGACCGGCGACCGACGCGGGCCAGTTCTTCGTCGACGCGAAGGACGAGCTGGGGATGGACGAGATCGTGCTCGGTAATTTCTTGGAAGAAATGCAGTCGACGCTGGTCGCCGACGCGGAGATCTTGGCGCGAAGCGAAGGATTGGGAGTTCGTGCGCTCGCGGACTGGGACGGACTTCGTTTGCAATCCGTGCTGCCCGGCCACCCCAAGATTCTTTTGAACAAGGGAAGGCTGGGCTGGGGCGCGCGCGATCTTGAGCTCTACGCGCCCGAATCCGGCACGAGCTTTGAGCTCGAATGGCTTGCGGTCACGACGGGACGCCACGACGGGAATCTTCGCGCGGGCGGCGATCCGGAAAGCGCGGCCGCCGAAATGCTTTCGCCGGAGGAGCTCGTGGCCTTCCGCGCCCGCCTTCGCGGCGCGGGGCACGATCCCGAGGCGGCCGTCTTCTTGCCCGTTCACCCTTGGCAGTGGGAGCGCGTCGTGCGGATCCACTTCGCGGGTGAGCTTGCGAACGGCCGCCTCGTTCACCTGGGTAAAGGAGGAGGGAACTATCGTCCGCAGATTTCGCTTCGTACGCTCAGCTGCGAGGCTTATCCGAAGCGCGACGACGTCAAGTTGCCGCTTAGCATATTGAATACCTCGGCCGTGCGCGGCATCCCGGCGCGCTACGCGACGTCGGCGCCCGCCATCGCTTCGGAGCTCGCGAGAATCTGTCGCGAGGACGAGATCTTGCGCGCGAGCGAGGTCGAGGTGCTCGCCGATCGCGCGAGCCTCGCGTACGTCAACCCGACTTTCTCGCGCGTGCCCGGTGCGCCCTATCGCTACCACGAGACGCTCGGCGCGCTTTGGCGCGAGAGCGTGGAGTCCAAGCTCGCGAAGGGCGAGAAGGGCATCCTTGCCGGCGCGCTCTTCTACCAGGACTTCGAGGGCCGCTCCCTCGTGGGCGAGTTCGTCCGCCGATCGGGACTCGGCTTCGAGGCTTGGCTCGCGCGCTACTTCGACGCCGTGGTCGTACCGCTTTATCATTTGCAGCTACGCCAAGGCATCGGTCTCGTGGCGCACGGACAGAACGTCGTCGTGCGTTTGCGTGACGACGCCCCCTGCGGGGTTTTCTTGAAGGACTTCCAGGGTGATCTGCGGCTCTCGAGCGAGGCATCGGTTCCCGAGACGCTCGGCCGTCACCTGGATCGTCTGCCTCCGCACTACCTCATCCACGATCTCGTCACGGGACATTTCCTGACGGTGCTGCGCTTCGTGTCGGAGACGCTGCGGGAGTCCGATGGCTTTGCCGAACGTGACTTCTACCGGATCCTCTCGGAGCGCATCGGCGTTTACCTCGAACGCACGCAGGTCGGGCCGCTGGACGCGCGCTTAGACTTGCGCGGGGAGCGCGTGCAGCGGGTGCTCCTGAACAAAGTTCGCTTCAAAATCGGTTACGCGGACTCGGTCGAACGCCCCTTGCCGATGCTCGGCGGCGAGTTGCTTAACCCCCTTCGCGCGGAGACGACGCATGTCTGAAGTCCTCGATCTCGTCGGGATCGGTATCGGCCCCTTCAATCTGAGCCTCGCGGCCCTGCTGGATCGCGTGGAGAGCGGCCGTAGCCGTTTCTTCGAGCGCAAGGGCGGCTTCGATTGGCACGCCGAAGTCATGTTCCCCGACTCCGTCATGCAGACGAGTTACCTGAAGGATCTCGTGACGCCGGTCGATCCGACGAGTCCGTATTCCTTCTTGAACTACCTCGTGGATCGCAAGTTGTTCTACGCTTTTCTCAACACGCAGCGCGGCGTCGTCTCGCGTCGGGAGTTCGAGCAGTACTGCCAGTGGGTCGCGGCCAAGCTCGAACGCCGCTTGCGCTTCGGGATCGACGTGCGGGCGGTCGACTTCGACGGCTCGGAGTTCCGCGTCGAGACCTCGGGCGGCGTGCAGCGCGCCAAGCATATCTGCGTCGCTACGGGTTACGCCCCGCGAATTCCCGACGTCGCGCGGCCTCACTTGGGTCCGCGGGTTTTCCACGCCAAGAGTCCCGAGCTCGCGAAGCTGCGTTTGGACGGCAGGCGCGTCCTGGTCGTGGGCGGCGGACAGACGGGGATCGAGGTCTTCCGCAATGCCCTGCTCGATCGTTGGGGGCGCGCGGCCGACGTGCAGCTCGTGACGCGGCGGAGCGGTCTCGAGCCGCTCGACGAGTCGGCCTTCACGAACGAGTACTTCACGCCCCACTACCTGGACGGGTTCTGGGGCTTGGCATCGGTGGCGAAGGCCCAGGTCGTCGCCTCGCAGAAGCTCGCGAGCGACGGCAACACGCCGGCTTACCTGCTTGATCTTTACAACGATCTCTACCGTCTCAAGCTCGTCGAGGGTGATCCGCGGGGGCTCGGCATCCTGGCCAATCGGCGTCTACGGGCGTTCGATCGTGAAGGCGAGGCCTATCGGGTGCGCTTCGATCACGCCCACGGCGGCGACGAGGAAACGATCGTGGCCGACGTGGTGATCCTCGCGACCGGCTTCGAGGCGCGCCTGCCGCCGGTGCTCGAGCCGCTCTTCCCGCGGCTTAAACTCGACGGGCAAGGGCGCTTTCGTTTTCGGAAGTCTTACGCCGTCGAGTGGGACGGGCCGGACGAGAATCGTATTTACGCTCTCAACTACAGCCGGCACGAGCATGGCATCGCCGATCCGCAAACGAGCCTCATGGCTTGGCGGGCGGCCGTCGTCGTGAACGACTTGATGGGCCGCAAGGTCTACGACACCGACTCCCCTCGCCAGAATTTCGTCGAGCACGCGCCCCGCTTCGCCCCCAAGGAGACCCCATGAAACTTCTTTTGATCCCGACCCTCGCGCTCGCGCTTTTCTCGGCGATGGCGCAAGAAGCCGTCCAGCTGGAGACCATTCGGGTCAAAGGTACGAAGGAAGGAAAAAGCGCGGAAGCGACGCCCGAGAGCGTCGTCGTCCTGCGCGAAAGCGATCTGCCCGCGGCGGGAAGCGAAAGTTCGCTCGGCGCCCTGAGCGGCCTCCCGAACGTCGAGGTCAACAAGAACGGCGAATCCTTCAGTATTCGCGGCATCAACAGCGTCGGCGTGACGGGTTTTCAGAAGGACAATCTTTCGAGCGTGATCGTCGATGACCTCTTCCAGACGGATCTCGCTTTGCAGGCCGGCAGTTTTTGGCTTTGGGACTTGGATCGCGTCGAGATTCTGCGGGGTGCGCAGTCCACGAGCCAGGGCGTGAACTCGCTCGCGGGGACGATTCTCGTGGACCACGCGCGGGCGGCCTTTGCGCGCGAAGGCGCGGTCAAGGTCGGCCTCGGCAGTCGATGGCAGCGGGAGCTCGGCTTTCGCGCCAACGAAGCGCTCCTCGGCGGGCGTCTCGCGACGCGCGTCGCCTACGAGAAGGACGGCTCGCGCGGGTCCATCGTCAACCTCGCGACGAACAACGCGGAGTGGGGAAGCCACAACCGCGACCGCGCCCGCGCGGAACTCACGTATGCGCTGAACGAGACCTCGACGATCGGCGTGGACGCGAAATTCCATCGCCAGGCGCAAGGGGGCAGCTACACCCAGGGCGAAGATCCCTTCGCGCGGCAAGTTTCGGAGGACGTCGACTTCCGGACGACGACCCGCAATTCGCAAATCGGCCTGCGCTACGAGAGTCGCGTCAACGCGGCCTGGACGGCCTGCTGGCACGGCGGCTTCAAGACGAGCCACCAGGACGCGCTCAGCGACGCCGACGGCACGTCCCAGAACACGGCCGGCGCCCGCGTCGAGCGCCACATCGATCGCTACGCGAGCGTCGAAGCGCGTCTGAACTACCGCGGCGAACGCGTCGATAACCTCGTCGGCCTGCACGTTCACGACTTCCGTTTGCAGGACGACTACGACTTCGATCTGCTCTATCCGGTCACGACGACCGTCGCGACGAACGTGGGTGTGGAGCAGGGGGTCGACCGCCGCCGCCAGGTCGTTTCGGTCTTCGACGCCGTCACCTGGCGGATGGGCGAGGGCGGCGCGATCGTCGCGGGCGCGCGCGCGGAATCGGTCCGCTCGACCTACGGGACCGACGTGACGGGCCTGCGGCGCGCGAATCTGGGCGCCGCGAACAACGCCCGTCTGGATGCCTATCTCGACAAGATCTCCGGGGCCTACGGCGGCGAGAATCGGCGCTTCGTCGTGCTTCCGCGACTCGGCTACACCTGGGGCGACGGCACGCATCACTACGGCCTCGTCTATACCCGGGGCTACCGGACCTCGGGCGTGAGCATCAACCGTAGCCGCGCGACGGCGGTCGAGTACGGCCCGGAATTCACGAACAACTACGAGGCGTCGTACAAGTTCGCGTCGGGAGCTTGGCGCCTCGCCCTGAACCTCTTCTACATCGATTGGCGCGCGCAGCAGGTGCAGGTCCAGCTCACGAACGATTTTTACGACTCGCAGGTCGAAAACGCGGCGCGCTCGCGCGTCTACGGAGCCGAGCTCGAGCAACGCGTGCCGGCCGCCTACGGGCTCGCGACGACCTTCGGGGTGGGCTACGTCAACACGCGCTTCAAGGACTTCAAGGTGCGCGACGTCGACTACGCGGGCAAGCAGTTTCCCTTCGCGGCCAGCTGGACGGCGCGCGTCGCGCAGGAATGGCGCCCGACGGAAGACTGGGCTTTGTTCACGGCCCTGCGGCACGTGAGCCCGGCCTTCTCGAACGCGGAGAACACGCGCAAGGGCGCGGCCCAGTACGAGTGGAGCGCGAACGCCCAGTACTTCTGGGCCGATTGGGTCTTCGAGCTTTACGCCAACAACATCCTCAACGCGCGCACGCTGCTCTTCGACGGACGTCCGACGAGCGCGACTTCGCCGTATCGGGCGAGCTACCACCAGGTCAACGCGCCCCGCGAAGTGGGCGCCCGCGTCAGCTACCTTTGGTAAAAATGATATTGATTCTCAATTTTGATTGACGGTTTTGCCCGTGCCTCGCTAACAAATCGGAATCCCCCGCGAGACGCCCCCGGGAGTCTCGCGGATAACCAACGGCCCTCTCACCTTTCTGGAGCTTCCATGAAAAAACTCGCACTCTTCTCTCTCCTCTCGATCACGCCCCTGGCGAACGCCTCGACCGATCTCGTCCTTCCGGGCGAGAAGTGGGTCGCCAAGTTCGACAAGTTCATCTGCGCGGCTTTCGGCCCGGCCGTTCAGCGTCCGGAAGCCCTCGAGAAGATCAACCTGAGCTTCGAGAAAGTCACGACGGACTCGACGCTCGACAACGCGCTCATCCGCGCGACCTTCGAGGAAAACGGCGTCACCTGCCGCTACAACGCCATCCTCTTCGCCGACAACGCCGCGCAAACCTCGACGCTCGTGCAGTCGATCGCGTACGTGCCGGGCGGCGACGCGACGACCTACCGCGCTTGCTTGGAAGGTAAGGCCCTCCTTGACGGCGCCTTCGAAGCGACGAACCCGTACCTCTACTACGGCCACCCCCATAACCTGGCGTTCATGATGCCGGGCGTGGGCGCGGAAGGCGTTTGCGGCGCGGGCCAAGCGGCCATCGGCGCGAACTTCGTCGTGACCGGTCGCATTCGCTAAGACGAAGGCCCTTCGGTCATTCGTCCCTCGGGCTTCCTCCGGCGACGGGGGAGGCCTTTTTTTGGGCGTGACCTTGTGAATCATGCGGCCCACGCGAGAATGAACTCATGGGCATGAAGCGCTTCGTTCTCGCACTCACGCTTCTTTTTCCCGGAGCCTCGGCGTTCGCCGTGAACTTTACGGGTCATTGGCGTGGAAGCGGCCAGGTCACCGAGTCGGGCTGGACGGGCAATCGTAGCGGTCCTTGCGGGCAAATCGAGATCCGTATCGAACACGTCGCTTCGGCTCTCACCGTGCAGAGTTACAAGGCGACTTGCGGGCTCATGCAGCCGGATTGGGGACCGGTACCCATGGAAATTCGCGGCACGCGAGTTTTCGAGGGCGAAACCGAAACGGGCACGCTCGTCGATAACTTGCTGCGCACGCTCAGCGCGGACGGCGGCGTTCAGTACGCGTTCAACCTGCGTCTGAACGGCGAGGGCGGTCCCGCGCCCACGCTCGACGCCTACTACGGCGTCCGAAATCTCGTGGGCACGATCGTCATCGAAGGCACCCTGAGTCCCGTTCCTTAAAGGCGTCAGGCACTTTTTGGTTTCGCACTTGCGTCATTTGACGCAGTTGCGAAACCAAAAAGTGCCTGACGCCCCAAACATTTAGCGACGCGAGGGCGGGGCTGGACAGATCCGAACCCAGTCGACGTTCAGGCACGCGAGTTCCTCGGGGGCTTCGCATTGGGCCGCGCGTTTGACGAGCTTGCGGATGACGGCGTCGAGTTCGCCGCGCCCCCACGCGAGATCTTCGGAGCGGATGCTCATCGGCGCGGTGAAGGCGAGTTCGGGGGCGCTCATCGTGGGGTGGCGCTCCATCGCCTTGAGCCGCCAGTTGGCGTGGAGACGATCGACGACGGGCGAGTTGGGAGGCAAATGGGTTTGTCGCGTTCCCACCGAGTAGCGTCCCTTTTTCTCCACGCAAAGCCCGACGCGCACGAGAAAGTCGAGCACACGCCGAAGCGTCGCGTGGGGGATCCCGAGTCGCGCGGCGATCGAATCGAGATCGCGGCAGTCCTCGAGCGACGTCAGGAGCCGCGCGGCGCTGTAGTACCACTGCGAGTAGAAGAGGGCCTTGTCGCTTTCCGACAGGACTTTCTGCGCGCGGAAGCTCTCCGAGAGATCGCGCCCTTGCTCGCGAAGGTGCCGCACGCGCCGGGTCTCGATCCGCCGTAGCTTCTCGTTGCCGGCGCGCGCGAGCGACACGAGCGCGACAAAGTACTCCGACTCGAGCTCGTCGAGCCCCAGATCCGTGGCGAGCTCGGAGGCCTGCTCGAGGGTGAGATGCTCCGCGCCCCGAAAGATGCGGCTCACCCGCGTGGAGTGCATGCGGAGGGCCCGGGCGATGCGTTGGAACTCGCCGCGTCCCGCTTTGGGCATGGCCGCGAGCCGGGCCTGCATCCATGTTTTGTAGTCTTCATGGTCAAAAATCTTCATGCTTCTAGAAGCAACTAATAGAATGAGAATGGAATCACAATGATCTATTCTTTGGCGCGGGCGTCGCGCATGCTAGGCGTAGGAATGGAGGTTCTCCCTATGCCGTCGATTTTCGGTTCTTTCATGTTCGCCGCCCTGACCCTCGCGACGACGAACGTCTTCGCGGTATCGCCCGTCGATAGCGGCGGCGGTTTGCCTCCGTCGAATCCCCCGCCGGCGCAGGATTTCCGCTACGACTGCGAAGCGGCGCTTTTCCAGCAGGACGGCCAGACCGGGCTTCGGGGCCTTCGCCAAAGCTTTTCGATCAAGCGCGCTGATCTCGATGAGCTCGGAGGCGACATGAGCGTCGATTTGAAGCCGGCCAAGTGGAAACGCCATCCCTGGGCCAGCTTGTCGGCGAAGCCTTTGGACGCGGCCATCGAGCACCCCGTCTCTTTCACTTACTTCGGCGTGACGGGCGAGCCCCACGTCGAAATTTGGTTACAGCTTCAACGCGGGGCGCGTGACGCTTTGCCCGAGCTGCGGTCGTCCGCGAAAGCCCGCGCGCCCTTCGGCGCGAAAGAACTTTCCGTCTCGACGAATCTCCAGATCGATCTCCCGGTCGACGGCAGAACGCGCTCGCAGTCCCTGACCTTGTCGGTCGACTGCAAGCGCGTGCTTTAAGGGCGCATCGTCAGGGCCTCGATCCGGGCGCGCGATCGGCGCGCCCGGATCTTAATCCGAGTTCGAAGACTTAGATCGGGTTCGTTTCACCGCAGTAGTTGCCGTTACAGCCTTCCTCGCCGCCGCTGCCGCCGCCGGGATTCGTTCCCCCGCCGCTTTCTTCCGCCTTCAAGCAGTAGCGAATGTCGACGGTCGAGCGCGCCGTGCCGGGCGCGAGCACTCTCAGCAGGCGTTGTTCGGCCGTGAAGGTGTAGGGCACCGCGCCGCCGTCCACCCGCACGTCGATCGAAGCGGGGTCCGCGTTCGTGTGGCCCAGTTGGAAGTCCGTGAGGAGCGTCATGCGGATCGTCGCGAGTCGACCGATGCTGGCGAGACCCTGGTTGTAGCTTCCGCTCGCCATGTCGACCGCGATGCCGCCGCCGGCTTGGATCGTCTCGAGGTAGCCGTAGCCGAGTTCGTTCTCGCCTTCGCGGGGCATCGTCGCGCTATCCGTGTAGACGATCCCGCCGATCAAGAAGGGTCGCCCCGCCTGAAGCGAAACGATGCGATCGCGGACGACTTGCGGCGTCACCCCCGCGCAGTCGCGAACTTTCGCCGCCGCCTCTTGCTTCTCGGGGTCGCGCACCGGCGTCACGCCGTCGGGGTAGATCGCGCAGATGTCGTTCTCGTCGGAGACGAAAACGACCGCGAGCGCCGCGTTCTCTCGGAAGAAACCCGCCGACTTCGCGTTCGCAAGTTTCGCGCCCTCGGTGAGCTTCAAGAAGGAGTAGAGGCCTTCTTCGCCCCCGTCCGAGTAATTGTCGGTGGGGGGATTCGTGAACTTTTTCGTGAGGCCGTCGCGGATCTGCGCGAGGCTGCGCTCCGACGACTTGAGCACGACGGGTTCCGCGCCGCTGCCGCTCGATTGGTGCAGCTTGCCGACTCGCGAGGACTTGCTCCCGTGGGCGAGCAGGACGGCCACGTTGTAGTCGACGTTCTCGGGAAGGGCGCTCACGAAGGAGTCGATGCCCTTGGCGATCTTCGCGCGTTCTTCGTGAATGGAGCCCGAGGTGTCCGTCACGAAGAGGATGTCGATGAAGCGATCGATGTCGGCTTCGGGCTGCGTGAAGCGACTCGCGAAGCAAGCCGGCGGCACCGGCCCGAAGGGCGGCGCTTCCGGCGCGGGAATCCCTTCGGCGGCGAAGACCTCGCCGATCGCGGCTTGGTCTTCGGTCTTGAGCTCGCAGGCGACGAAGCAGAGGCCAAGGCCGGCGACGAGGGCGGTCGGCATGGATTTCATGGGGATTCTCTCGGGGATCGGGAACGCGATTCGTTCCGGGGAACGTACATGCGCTTCAGCGAAGTGGATCCCTGCCGGTTCGAATTCGCGAGTCTCCCGAATCTTGCCTTTGGACCCGGTCCGGGTCACGTAAAGATTGCGTGGAGCCGTGCGCGGTAGCTCTAGAAGCCGATGAAGGACGAGAAGCTCTGTAGTCGCTTGCGGGCGAGCAGACGGCGGAAGACGAAGACGAGCAGCGCGGTGACCCCGACGGCGAGCAAAACGATCTTCACGTTCTTGAGCTGCTCCAGGATGACGTCGCCGTAGTAGGCCAAGAGAAGCACTTGGGTTGGCACGGTGAGCAAAGCCGCGACTCCGTCGGTTGCCACGAACTTCCAGGCCGGCACGCCGAGCGAGCCGCAGGCGAGGTGCCCCGGAAAGCGCAGCCCGGGGGTGAAGCGGAAGAGGCCCGCCATCCAGGCTCCGTACTTCTGATTCCAATCGAGGATCTTCTGGAAGGTCGCGGTCTCCGTGGCTTTGCGGAAGGGGCCGTACTTCAGCAGGCGTTGGCCGCCGTAGCGACCGATCCCGTAAACGAGGAAGTCGCTCAGGAAAACCGAAACAAAGCAGACCATGGCCGTCGTGACGGGTTGGATCGCGGTCGCCGGGGAGTCCGAGGTCTGGCCGGCGTAGGCGAGCAGCCCCGCGGACACGATCATGACTTCCTCGGGAATGGGCAGGCCGAAACTCGACGCGGTAAAAAACAACGCGAGCATGCCGTAAACGAGCGCGGGTTCGTGGGCGTACTGAGAAAGCTGCTCGAGAAAGGCGCCGGCTTCGACCATCCGGATTGACTTTAACCCAAACGAAGCCGATCGCGGAGTCGAGATTTTGTTTCGCGCCGTGCGTCGGGTCAGTGCGAGAGCGTTCGGAGCGCCTCGCCCGCGTCGCGGTGGCGGCCGATGCGCCGCGCGAGGAAGCTCATCGAAGCCCAAGTGATGAGCATGGCCGCGCTCACGACGTAGCCGAGCGTGTCGAAGTGCTGCAGGGGACCCTCGTCGGGTTGCACCACGATGAGGCCCGCGAGCGCCGCGGCGAGACCGCCCGAGATCTGCTGCAACGAAGCGCTGATCGACATGAAGGAGCCGCGGTGGCGCGGGTCGGGCACCGCCGAGATGAGCGCCGACGACGAGATCATGCGCGCCGTGACGGTCGCGAAGATGATGACGTTGATCGCGATGACGCCCGCGATCGGGGTCAAGCCGAGGTGAGTGTAGTAGATCACGGAAACGATGCCGAGCGCGGTCGCCGCGCCGAAGACGCGCATCTTGCCGTAGGCGTCGCTCATTCGCCCGGCCAGGGGGCCGAGCACGATGTTGAAGAGACCCGAGACCATGTACACCATGGGCAGCAGGGCGAGCGAGATGCCGAGGTTGTGCACGCTGAACGCGCTGCCGAAGGGCATCAGCATGAAGCCGCCCGTCGAAAGGAGCGCGGTCGTCACGAAGGCTTGCAGGTAGCTCGGGCGTCGCACCGTGTCCCAGATATGGTGGAAGGGGCTGCGGTCCGGCGCCACGCCCAAGTGGCCGTTGATCGGCTTGAGGTAGGCGAGGATTCCCGCGCCGACGGCGATCGCGACCACGACGATCATGAAGAAGGGGGCGTGCCAGCCCCAGCGGTTCGAGAGCCAAAGGCCGAGCGGAAGGCCGAGGATCTGGCTCGCGGCGAAGGCCGTCTGCAGCACGCCCATGACCCGGCCGCGCATCTCGAAGGGAAAGAGATCCGTCGTGATGGCGAAGACGATCGAGCCGATGACGCCCGCGAAGACGCCGGTGAAGGCGCGCGCCGCGAGCAGGGCGACGTAGTTCGGCGCGAGGCCGCAGAGGAGCGTGCCGACGATGAAACCGGCGTAAAAGAAGAGCAGAAGTTTTTTGCGGTCGAAGCGGTCGGCGAAGCCCGCGGCCAGCAGCCCCGAGGCGCCGGCCGCGAAGGCGTAGGCCGAAACGACGAGGCCGAACTGCGAAGAACTCATGCGGAGCGCGGGCATGAGGATCGCGCCGAGGGGGCTCAGGATCATGAAGTCCAGGATGATCGTGAACTGCAGAAAGGCGAGCACGGCCACGACGAACTTCTGGTAGGGGGTAAACTTCGCGACGACGTTGGGGGATCGCATGGGGCCTCCGAGTCTCCCATTCTACTCCCGCGCGCGAGCTTCTCCCGGACGGAGGCAGCTCGCATTTTGACGCCGCCGCCGCGCGGGCTCGGCGCGAGAGCCGGGGATCACGGGGCTTCGAGAATCGCCGCCACGCCCATGCCGCCCGCCGTGCAGATCGAGATGAGGCCGCGGATTCCGGGCTTCTGGCTCAGGAGCTTGGCGAGGGTGCCCACGATGCGGGCGCCCGTGGCCGCGAAGGGATGTCCGAGCGCGACGCTGCTGCCTACGACGTTGAGCTTGGCGCGGTCGATCGAGCCGAGCGCGCCGGCTTCCCCGTAGCGCCGGCAATACTCGTCGGACTCCCAGGCTTTGAGGGTGCAGGCGACCTGGCCGGCGAAGGCTTCGTGGATTTCGTAGTAATCGAAGTCCTGGAGCCGCAGACCGTTCCGGCGCAACAGCTGCGCGACCGCCACGGTCGGCGCCATGAGGAGTCCGTCGCCCCCGACGAAGTCAACGGCCGAGGCTTGGGCATCGACGAAACGGGCGAGCGGCGTCCAGCCGCGCTCGCGGGCTCGCGTTTCCGAGGCGAGAAGCACGGCCGCCGCGCCGTCCGTGAGGGGGCTGCTGTTGCCGGCCGTGAGGGTGCCGGCGCCCGAGGTGTCGAAGACGGGCTTTAGCTTAGCGAGGCGCTCGAGCGAGGTGTCCGCGCGGGGGAAGGCGTCGCGATCGAGGCCCGCCACGGGTACGAGCAAATTCGAGTAGAAGCCGTCGGCGTAGGCCCGGACGGCGTGGCGGTGGCTCGCGAGCGCGATCTCGTCCTGCTCGAGCCGCGAGATTTTCCACTCTTTGACCATCTTCTCGCAGTGCTCACCCATGGAAAGCCCCGTGCGGGCTTCCACGACGTTCGCTGCCTTCGGCAGCAGGAAGGCGGGGCGAAGCTTGGCGAGCACGCGCAGGCGTTCGCCGATCGTCTTGGCGACGTGGAGTTCCTTAAGGAGGCCGCGGAGATCTTCGGAGACTTCGACGGGCAGATCGCTGTTCGTGTCGACGCCTCCGGCGATGCCGTCCTCGATTTGGCCCAGCGCGATCTTCGCGGCGATCTGGAGGGTCGTTTCGAGGCTCGTGCCGCAAGCGCGTTGCACGTTGTAGGCGGGCGTGTAGGGATGGAGACCGGCCTCGAGCACGCTCTCGCGGGCAAGGTTCCACTGCGAGGAGCTGTTGAGGAGCGCGCCGAGGGCGACGTCGCCGAGCGGAGCCTCGAGCCGGTGATCCTCGCGCAGGGCCCGCAGCGGCGCCGTCAGGAGCTCGAGGCGCGTGACCGCGCGCAGCTGTTGCCCGCTCTTTGCGAAGGGCGTGCGACGGCTGCCGACGACGTAGACGTTACGGGGATTCTTCATGACGACTCCTTGGGGGATGCGCGCCGTCGGACGGGGCGGCGCAAAGCGGCGATCGCGTTCCGCCCGAGGCGGCGGAGCACGTGGGGATCGGACTGAAGGCGCGCGACGGCCTGGCCGCCCAGCGCCTGGGCCACGAGCTCGCGGGCCCGCGTCGCCGGGTCGCGAACGGAAAACGCGCCGACCGCGACGCCGTCCCGGAGGGCCCGCGCGACCCAGGCTTCCTGGATCCGCAGAAGCTCGAGCGTCTTGGCGCGCAGGCTCGCCGGCAGCGCGAGATGCTCCGCGCAGAGCGCCGAGACGGGGCAGAGGTCGCGATCCTTCGCGAAGGCGCCGAAAAGATCGAAGTAGAGCTCGAGACGCCGCGCGGGCGCGTGGGCGTCGCTTTTCGCCATCCAGGCCTCGAGACGACCGCGGTAGTCCTCGAGCAGGGCGAGGCCGAGGGCTTCTTTCGAGGCGTAGTGGTCGTAGAGGCTGGGGGCTTTGAGGCCCAGGCGGCGCGCGATGTCGCCGAAGCTGAAACCTCCGAAGCCGTGCCGCTGCAACAAGCGGGCGCCTTCGCGCAGGACGCGGGTTTTGGTGGCGCCGACGCTGGCTTTCGGGGTGTCCATCTTCCTACCTTGAGATAGGATACTCTCCTATCTCAAGGTAGGGAATTAAAATCGCGTCAAGGTCGCGAATAAGGGGGATCCGGCCGCCGAACGGGTCTAGGATCGCGGCATGAACAAGAAAATCGCGCTCGTCACGGGCGCCCGTCGGGGACTGGGTTTGGCCACCGCGCAAGGTCTGCTCGCGAAGGGTTATGAGGTCGTGCTCGCCCACCGGCGACTCGCCGAGATCCCCGTTCTCGGGGTCGGCGCGCACGAGCGCGAGCTCGATCTCGTGAACGCGGCCGCGATCGAGGCGCTCGCCAAGGAGCTCCTTGCGAAGTTCGGCGGCGTGGACGTGCTCGTGAACAACGCGGGGATCTTCGTCGACGGCCAGACGCCCGAGGCGATGATGGACAGCTTTCGGACGAACACGCTCGCGCCGGCGCTCCTTTCTAAGGCCCTGCTGCCGTCCATGCTCCGTCGCGGCTACGGCCGCATCGTGAACGTCTCGAGCGGAATGGGGCAGCTCGGCGAGATGGCGAGCGGATACCTCGCGTACCGGGTTTCGAAGACGGCGTTGAACGCCGTGACGGCGGAGTTCGCGGCCGAGATCCGCGACGCGGGCGCGAAGGACGTGCTCGTCAATTCCGTCTGTCCGGGTTGGGTTCGCACCGACATGGGCGGCCCGCAGGCGCCGCGCTCCATCGAGGAGGGCGTGGCCGGAATCCTCTGGGCGGCGACCCTGCCCGAAGGCGGCCCGAACGGCGGCTTCTTCCGCGACGGCAAGCCGCTCGCCTGGTAGCGGGGCGCTCGCTTAGAGCGAGTGCGCGGCGCTTTCCTCGTGGACGACCGTCGGATCGCCGATCTCGGGCCCGTCCGAGCTGCTCGCGGGGCTCGATGCGCCCGAGGACCCGGAACCCGACGAGGAGGAGCCCTTGGCTTCCTTCAGGATCACGTAGGTGATGACGCCAGCCGCGACGCCGACGAGCGCGGGGAGCAGAAGGCTGCCCCCGTTGGCCCCGCCGGCGTGCGCCGACGGAACGAGCCAGTCGATCCAACCCCAGGCCCTCGACGGCCGCGAGATTTCCTTGAGGAGCTCGCGGTAGTTCTCGGCGACGCTCGCGCGACCGAGGAACTCCCGCTCGTTCACGAGAAAGACGCCCGGCTTCGCGTGGAGCCGCTTCAGGACGAGCCTCTCGTTGAGGCCGACCCCGCGCCCGAGCGTCAGCACGAGGGTCGTGTCGCCCTCGAGTTTGGCGTCGGGCAGGGGCGCGCCGCTCGCCATCTTCTCGTGGAGGAAACGCAGGTCCGCGGCGGAGAGCGCGTCGGCGGGCAGCGCCGCGATAAAGTCGCCGCGGCCCGAGCGCGCGTAGTTCGGACGCGCTTGCTCGTAGTGGCGTAAAGCGCTTCGGAAGGATGTCTCGGTCTCGCGGGCGGCCGACGACCAGGCGAGCGAAGCGAAGGAAAGCATCAGCAGGAGTCGTTTCATCGTGGTCTCCTTATTGCGAGGCTTCGACGTAGTGGGTCGACGAGAAGGAACTGCCGCAGGCCGTCCCCGCGACGTAGGCCGCTCCGCTCACGCGGAGGGCCGCGTAACCCGCGCCGCTCGTCGCATCGACCAGGTTGTAGGCCGAGCGGAGGCTGCGACCGCCGAGCAGGGTGCGATCGGCGAGATTATACGCGAGCGAGCGATAAGCGAGGCTCGCGCTTTGGGTCCAACGCACGTAGGCGCGCGTGGGCTCGCTCGGGCGCACGCAGAACTCGAAGGACGCCGTCGCGCCCCGGCCCGTGATCTCGACCGTGCCTTTGTAAGCGCGCCCGACCGCGTTCGTGCGATCGAAGTTCGTGAGGGGGATGCGGATCGCGCAAGGGGCCAGGATGTCGGCGCCGCCGCCGACTTGGCAACTCGTTCCGCTCGCCGCGAGGGCCGCGTTGTCCGTGCCGGAGCCCGTGCCGAAGAAAACAAGCTCCGCGGGGGCCTCCTCGCCGTCGAGCGACGACGCGTGAGCGTCGAAGGTCACGCCGACTTGGGTATCGACCCAAACCTGCGAGGTCGCGCCGAGCGTCGTGAGGGCGAGCACCGAGATCGTCGCGTCGTCCGTGTAGCCCGAGGCATCCGTCACGCGAACGACGACGCTTTCCGTCACGTTCCCCGCGGTGAAGGTGGCGCCGGAGAAACTGCCGTTCCCCGAACTCACCGTGTAGGTGTACGGCGTCGTACCGCCCGACGTGCTGAGCGTGAGACTTTCGCCCGACAGCAGCGAAGCCGTTTCGAGGCTGAGGCTGGGGTAGGTGCCGTCGTAGGTATCGTAGTCGTCGTCTTCTTCGTCCGAGCTCACCGCGAGGTTCAGGTAAGCGACTTCGCCCGTCGCGTCCTCGACGCCGAGCTGCACGCTCGCGTCGCTCGAGGGCGCCCGGTAGTAGCCGGACGAAGATCCGATCGAACCGCCGCCGGACGCGATGAAGTAGGAGTAGGGCGAGCTGCCGCCGCTCGCCGTCACGTAGAGCGTCGCCGACCTTTCGACGTTCGTCGCTTCCGCGCTGAGCGTGAGCGTCGCGCTCGAGCCCGAGTTTCCGCCGCCAAGGCACCCGCTCAGTCCGCCGATCATGAGAAGCCGTAATCCGCTGCGTTTCATCAAAAGCGTCCCCCCGAAGACCAAGGTAACGGGAGACTGTGGAGGGATTGTGGAGCGGCGCACAACCGCTAAGTGATGAATTTTACGGCTTCGGCGCGGCTCCGCGAGGAGGCCGCGCTCAAAAGCGTTCGGACGGACCCAAGGCTAGAACGGGTCGTCCGAGGGCGTCGCGTTCGCCGGCGCCGCGCTTGCGGGCGCAGCGGGAGCGCGTAACGAGCGAGCGGGAACGACCTGCGAAAGCGGACCTGGGACGGACAGGCGGTCCTCGATTTCTTGGAGCAGCTTCGGATCCGTGACTTCGGTCGCCTTCAGGTCGCTCAGATCCACTTGGCCGACGATGAAGTCGTCGTCAATGTGCTTGATCGAAAGCACCTCGTACTCGTTCGAAAAGGTCGAAACGTGGTTCCAGTCGAACTCGTCGAGCTTGCCCCAGACGAGATAAACTCGGCCGCCGACGTCGCTGTTCGTGAACGAAATGCTCGTGGCTTCGGGCTCGAGCAGCAAGTCGATGCGCGTCGTGAAGGAAGTTCCTTCCTTCAGTGCGTAGCTGCCGTTCGCGTGGAGCGCGTACTCCACGATCATGCGGTCGAATTGCTCCGAAGCGCCGCGACGGAAGTAGGGGCTGCCCAGGACGCGGTTGAGCGCGAGGTTAAGCGCGCTCACGCTCGTGCCGTAGGTCTGGTCCAAATCGTCGAGCATGGACTTAACCTTCTCGGGCAGGACCTTGGCGAGCGCGCCAAGGATGTTCTTACCTTCGATGGTTTCCTCGACGCCCGAAAGCGCTTCGAGGATCTTCTTTTTCGTTTCGGGCTTCTGAAGCTCCGGCACCATTTCGGCGACCTTTTTGCGCAAGGTTTCGAAGTAGGGCATCTCCTCGATGAGCCGACGCCAATCGGCTTGCGAGCGGAATCCGATCGTGTTCGCGGCCCCGCTCGTCTCGGCGCGCAGGAGGAAAATGCGATCGTCCGGCAGGTCGATGCGGGCCTGGTCGAAGCTCGCGTAGCTGAGCTTGCTCTTCTGGTAATAGGCGCGGAAGGCTTTGCCCCGCCCCGTGCGGTTGTAGACTTCGCGCGCGGCCAGGCTCAGACGGTCGTACTCGTCGCGGAAGGGTTCGAGAATCTGGCGCGCGGCCGCGTGGATCTTGCGGCGACTCTCGAGGGCTTCCTTGACGAGGTCCTTGAAGCCGTTGGCCTCGGCCGCCTTCTGGTACTGGCGATAGAGAAGGTCGAGCTTCTCGTACTGCGCGAGGACCAGGGTCGGGCTGCGGCTGGCTTCTTCGAGCGCGGCCGCGGGATCGTAGCCCTCGCCGCGCCCGAGGCGCGTCTCGAACATGTTTTGGCGGCGCGAGCTTCGAATGAGGATCTGCACGGGATCCGTCTCGGTCGCCTCGATGCGGATCGCGGCGGCGAGCGCTTCCTTCTGCCAGGGGTGCAAGTGCATGGGGCCGAACTTGTTCACGTCGCGCAAGGTGTCGTAGCCGATTATCGGCATCCGGGTCGGGTCGACTTTGCCGGCTTCGATGTCTCGCAGGAGCTGGAAGTGGCGACGGTAGACGTCGCGTCGCGCGCTGTTGAAGCCCCGTTGACCGGAACTGAGCGCGCGCCCCCCTTGCTCGTAAAGGAAGTAGGAGCGGTCCGAGATCGGGTAGAGGGTGCCCTCGTGCAGAACGTGGGGAACGGCGTAGTTGTTGTAGAGGAAGCCGTCCGAGAGCAAGAGGAAGGGTTGGTTGCCGATGCGGACTTCCTTGCCGGAAAAATCTGCGAGGTCCGAGGCGACGCGGGGCAAGCGCTCGGTGGCGCGGCCGGGTAGGCCGGGCGAGCGCGTGCGCGAGAGGGGCGGCGCCACGGGCTCGTTCGCGTACTGCTGGAAGCGCGCGATACCTTGGGCCACGGCGTCGGTCCACTCGTCCGCCGACATGTAGAGGTCCATCGTCGAGTCTTCGAGGATGGGCGGCGGAAGCCCGAACTCGGCCAGGATGCGGTCCATGAGCAGCCGCGAGGTGCGACCGTTGCCGTCCACGTAGGGATGGATCGCCACGAAGGCGCGCTGGAACTCGGCCGCGAGCCGGATCGGGTCCATGGTTTCTTTGTTGAGGTTGTACCAACGGATGAGCTCACTCAGTTTCTGCTCGGTCGTGTTGGGGTCGGCGTAGATGAGCCAGCCGCGGCGCGCGCCGGGCTTGGAGAGCGGTTCCAACTCGAGGAATCCGTGGCTGCCTTTGAAGTTGCCGAGCCACGGGTTGTCGACGATGGTCTGGTAGGTCTTTTCGTCCAGCGGATTCGTGATCGGGTCCTTGCCGATCGATTCTCCCCGCCTGGTGGTGGGTTCCCCCAAAAAGTTTAAGAAGAACAGGCAG
>ERZ761607.2574-NODE-2574-length-19328-cov-5.489130_pt1 | contig 19328 bp, 14 predicted proteins | sample MGYA00511164_ERZ761607 | MGnify/ENA primary metagenome ERZ761607 (study PRJEB28899, sample SAMN02445080) | bioreactor sludge metagenome | biome: EBPR sludge | place: Australia: Brisbane, Thorneside Wastewater Treatment Plant | collected 2011-06-22 ...
TCTACAACGAGGATCAGAGCGTCTGCGTGGTGTTCAACGGCGAAATCTACAACTATCAGCAACTGATCCCCCAACTACAGGCGCTGGGCCACGTCTTCCATACGCGCAGCGATACCGAGGTCATTGTTCATGCCTGGGAGGCCTGGGGCGAGGACTGCGTGCAGCGCTTTCGTGGCATGTTCGCTTTCGCGCTCTGGGATCGCAACCGCGAAACGCTGTTTCTGGCGCGCGACCGGCTGGCGGTCAAACCGCTCTACTACGCCCTGTTGCCCGATGGCTGCTTCCTCTTTGGCTCCGAGCTCAAGTCGCTGCTGGCGCATGGCGGACTGGCGCGCGACATCGACCCCCTGGCGGTTGAGGAATACTTCGCTCTCGGCTATGTCGCCGAGCCGCGGACGATCTTTCGTCAGGCCAGGAAGCTGCCACCGGCGCACATGCTCAGTGTCCGTCGCGGGCAGGCGCTGGCTGAGCCGAAAGCCTACTGGGATGTGCGCTTCAGCCTCGATCAGCCAGTCGATCTCGAGGAGGCCTGCACGCAACTCAACGACAAGCTACGCGAGTCGATCAGCCTGCGCATGATTTCCGAGGTGCCGCTTGGCGCCTTCCTGTCCGGCGGGGTCGATTCGAGCGCCGTGGTGGCGCTTATGGCGGGCCTGTCGGATGAGCCAGTCAATACCTGCTCGATTGCCTTCGACGACCCGGCCTTCAATGAAGCGGCCTTTGCCCGGCAGGTGGCCGATCGCTACCGCACCAACCACCACTGCGAGCTGGTCGCCAGCGATGATTTCGATCTCATCGACACCCTGGCCCGGCTCTACGACGAGCCGTATGCCGACAGCTCGGCGATTCCCACCTACCGGGTATGCCAATTGGCCCGCAAACACGTGACCGTGGCCCTTTCGGGCGATGGTGGCGACGAGACCTTCGGCGGTTATCGTCGTTATCGAATGCACTTGATGGAAGAGCGGCTGCGTTCGGCCTTGCCGCACAGCGTGCGGCGACGCGTCTTTGGCGTACTCGGACGCGTTTACCCGAAGGCCGATTGGGCGCCGCGCATGTTCCGCGCCAAAACGACTTTCGAAGGCATGGCCAGAACCTCGGTCGAAGCCTACTTCCATTCCGTGTCCATCCTGCGCGGGCCGATGCGCACGCAGCTGTTCAGTGAGCGTTTTCGGCACGAACTCGCCGGCTATACCGCCGAGGACGTCTTCCGCAGCCATGCCGCCAAGGCCGGCACCGACGATCCGCTGGCCCTGATTCAATACCTCGATCTGAAGACCTACCTGGTTGGCGACATCAATACCAAGGTTGACCGCGCCAGCATGGCGCACTCGCTGGAAGTGCGCGAGCCGCTGATGGATCACGAACTGGTCGAGTGGATGGCGACGCTGTCTTCTTCGCTCAAGGTACGCGGGCAGGAAGGCAAGTTCCTGCTCAAGAAGGCGTTCGAGCCGAGCCTGCCGCAAGACATTCTCTATCGCCCGAAGATGGGCTTTGCGGTGCCCTTGGCACGCTGGTTTCGCGGCCCTTTGCGGGAACGTGTTCGCGAGGCGGTGCTCGGTTCCCGCCTGGCGGAAACCGGCTGGTTCAATCAGAAGTATCTGCAGCATCTGGTGGATGCCCATCAGTCGGGAGCGCGTGATTACAGCTCGCCACTATGGACGGTGCTGATGTTCGAGGCCTTTCTGCGCAATGTGCTCGACGCGCCGGCCAGCGCTGCGGTGATTGTCGCCGACCAGCAGTCATCCACATGAGCTGGCGCATCTTGCATGTTCTCGATCATTCGCTGCCCGTGCATGGTGGCCATGCCTTTCGTGCGTCGGCCACATCCTGCGCGAGCAGCGTGCGCGGGGCTGGCAGACGGTAGCCGGTGCCAGCTAGCAAATGCAGGTAGCGCCCAAGGCTCGTCCAGGACTAAGGTATTTCCTTGGGGCATTGGTCGGCCGTAGGTTAAACGCGGATGCGATCCCTCGCACATCAAGGTATGCCGTTTGGCGCCTTTGTCGCGATTGACTGTTCCGAAAAAAGAGCTGCCTGGAAGGACTGGCGTTTGATGTGGGCCATGGTTGCCGAGTCATTGACAGATCCTGTGGCGTGCGTGGCTGCGGGCAGCTGGTTTTCTTCCGAGAAGTGGGCGCGCCTTGTTCTTGGAGATCTACCCGTTTTTGATGATTGCAAACTGATTTTGCTGAGCTCTGGCGTTCGGCAATATAAAAGTGAAGGGGCTGCATGAGCAAGCTTTTGTATCTTGTCCACCGCCTGCCTTACCCGCCAAACAAGGGCGACAAGGTTCGTTCCTATCATTTGCTCAAGCATCTGGCAGGCAGACATCGCGTTTTTCTTGGAACATTCATTGACGATCGGCAGGACGAGATCCATGTCGATACTGTCCGCGAGTATTGTGCCGACATGTACGTTGCCAGGATCAATCCGCGCCTAGCCAAGGTGATCAGTCTAAGCGGCCTGGTTAACAACAGCGCCTTGACTCTAAGCTACTACCGCAATGCAGGATTGCAGAGCTGGGTCGATCGCACCGTCCGAGAACAGCAGGTCGACGCGGTGGTCATTTTTTCTTCGGTAATGGCGCAGTTTGTCCAGGGTTTCCCCAATGTGCGCAAGCTTGTTGACTTTGTTGATGTCGATTCCTTGAAGTGGTCGCAGTATGCGCCGCAACATCGCTGGCCGATGTCCTGGCTTTACCGGCGGGAGGGTAAGCGATTGCTGGCGTTTGAACGTTCTGTGGCGGTCCAGGCTGCGCGATCGTTCTTCGTTACCCAGGCCGAGAGCGAGTTGTTTTGCGGCCTGGCGCCAGAATGTTCTGGCACCGTCGAGGCGATGTGCAATGGCGTCGATGCAGACTACTTTTCTCCGCAGCATGAATTGCCGGTGCCGTTTGACGCGCAGGAATTGCCCCTGGTGTTTACCGGCGCCATGGACTACTGGCCAAATATCGACGCGGTGACGTGGTTCGCGAAGGAAATACTACCTGTCTTGTTGCAGCGTTGGCCCGCTGTGCGCTTTCACATCGTCGGACGCAATCCCACCGCCGAGGTCCAGGCGCTGGCCAGCAAGCAAGTGTTGGTGACCGGCACAGTCCCCGACGTTCGCCCGTACCTGCGCCATGCGGCGGTCGTCGTCGCTCCCCTGCGTCTGGCACGTGGCGTTCAGAACAAGATCCTCGAAGCGATGGCCATGGCGGTGCCGGTAGTTGCGTCACTGGAGTGCTCAACTGCCATTGATGCCGTTCCAGAGCGAGATTTCCTGACGGCAGGGACTAGTTCACAGTTCGTTGCCCAGCTTGAGGCGATACTTCGGGAGCCGGATCGCGCTCGATCAATCGGAACGGCTGCACGTCAACGGGTATTGGCACGCTACAGTTGGGATGCCCATCTCTCAATCATCGATCCTTATCTTGGCCTATGAAATACTCCATCACAACGCTAGGAAGACAACGACGCGCCCCGCGCTTTTCAGGATGTTCGGGCTTTGTCACGGGCAGTAGGCGATGAGCTTGCGTGTTCTCCATATTCTCGATCACTCGATCCCTCTGCACAGCGGCTATACCTTTCGTACGCTGTCGATCCTCCGGGAACAGCGCAAGCTCGGCTGGGAGACCTTTCATCTAACGACGCCCAAACAGGGCGCCGGGACGGCCGTGCAGGAAGAAACGGGCGGCTGGACGTTTCATCGCACGCCGAATGCTGAAGGCCAAGGACCGTTGGCCCAGCTTCGCTTGACCGCCAAACGCCTGGAGCAGGTCGTGGCCGCGACGCAGCCCGACCTTCTGCACGCCCACTCACCGGTCCTCAATGCTCTGCCGAGTTTGTGGGTCGGGCGTCGGCGACGCTTGCCGGTGGTCTATGAGGTGCGGGCATTCTGGGAAGACGCTGCGGTCGATCATGGTACGACGACCGAGGGCAGTCTGCGCTATCGCGCCTCGCGCGCCCTGGAGAGCTTGGCTCTGCGCCGGGCCGATCAGGTGACGACGATCTGCGAAGGGCTGCGCCGCGATATTGCCGACCGGGGCATCGCGTCGGAGCGCATCACGGTGATCCCCAATGCGGTGGACGTCAGCCTGTTCCAGTTCGGCGTCGAAGCTGATCTCGCGCTACGCCGTTCGCTGGGACTGGAGGGTGCGACGGTGCTCGGTTTTGCGGGTTCCTTCTACGGCTATGAAGGACTCGACCTGCTGATCGAGGCGGCGCGCCAGATGCTTCCCCGGCATCCGCAGCTGCGCCTGCTTCTCGTCGGTGGCGGCCCGCAAGAGGCCAGTCTTAAGGCTCAGGCCGTCGCCGCCGGGCTGCAGGATCGCGTCATTTTCACCGGCCGCGTCGCGCACGCCGAGGTGCAGCGCTACTACGAGCTGATAGATGTCCTTGCCTATCCGCGTCTGCCGATCCGGCTGACTGAACTGGTCACCCCGCTGAAACCCCTTGAGGCGATGGCGCAGGGAAGGATGTTCGTTGCTTCGGACGTCGGCGGTCACCGTGAGCTGGTCCGCCACGGCGAGACCGGCTTCCTGTTTCCTGCCGGCGATCCCGTGGCACTGGCGGCGGCTCTCGATGATGTCCTCGGCCAACGCGCGCGGTGGCCACAGATTGCTGCGCAGGCGCGTCGCTTTGTCGAGGTCGAACGGACCTGGGCGAGCAGCGTTGCCCGCTATCGGGAGGTTTACCGTCGGGCCTTGTCCGGTGCTGGACGCGGTCAGTCTGCTCCCTCCATCTGACGCCGAGTCGCCATTGTGTGTGGTATTCACGGTATCTATCGCTTTGACGGCCTGAGTGTTGAGCCGCGCATGCTATCCAGCATGGGCGATCGCATCCGACATCGTGGTCCGGACGACGAAGGCAGCCATGTTGATGGCCCCTGCGGGATTGGCATGCGCCGGCTTTCGATCATCGACCTGGCGGGCGGGCACCAGCCGCTGTCGAATGTGGATGGCAGCCTGTGGCTGGTCTGCGACGGCGAAATCTACAACTTTCGCGAGTTGCGCAGCGAGTTGCAGGGCAAGGGCTATCACTTCAAGAGCGGATCCGATGCCGAGGTGTTGCTGCATCTCTACGATGCCGAGGGCGACGACTTCGTTCTGCGGCTCAACGGGATGTTCGATTTTGCCCTCTGGGACGTGCGTCGGCGACGCCTGCTGATCGGTCGTGACCGCCTCGGTGTGAAGCCGCTGTACGTTCTTCAGGACTGGCAGCGGCTGGCCTTCGCCAGTGAAGCCAAGGCTCTGCTGGCCTTGCCCGGGGTGAGCGCCGAACTCGACCACGGCGTTGTCGCCGACTATCTGCATCTTGGCTACGTCGCTGCTCCCGGCTGTATCTTCAAGGACATCCGTAAGTTGCCTCCGGCCACCCTGTTGGCGGTCGAGGATGGTGAGGTGCGCGAGTGGCGCTACTGGCGCTTGAGCGAGCAGATCATCAGTGGCGTCTCCGAAAGCCAGTGGATCGAGCGCGTCAAGGTTCAGCTCGACGAATCGGTGCGCATGCAGATGGTCAGCGATGTCCCGATCGGAGCCTTCCTCTCGGGCGGCGTCGAGTCGAGCGCCGTGCTTGGCTTGATGGCCCGCCACTCGGAGCAGCCGATCCGCACCTACGCCATCGGGTTTTCCGGCGCTGAAGCCGAGGCCTTGTACAATGAGCTGCCCTATGCGCGCCAGATGGCAAAGCTGTTCGCCAGCGAGCATCGCGAGATCGTCGTCCAGCCCGATGTCGTTGCTCTTTTGCCGAAGCTGCTCTGGCACATGGATGAGCCCCTCTCGAACACCGCTTTCATAACCACCTATCTGGTTTCCGAATTTGCTCGCGGGGATGTCAAGGTGATTCTTTCCGGCGTCGGCGGCGATGAACTGTTTGGTGGTTACCGGCGTTATCTCGGCGGCCACTACGTGCGGCGCTATCGACGCTGGCCGGGCTGGTTGCGGCGTGCGGCGAGTCTCGTGGCGCGGCGTTTCCCAGCCAGCCGGAATTCCGGTGTGCTCAATGATCTGCGCCTGGCAAAAGGTTTTATGGCCAGTGCCGAAATGAGTTTCGACGAACGTTATCGCAGCTACCTGCAGGTGCTCAGTCGCCGCCACGTTTCCGCCTTGTTGCTGGACGAGTCGGCGGCGAGCGCCTCCGATCCCTTGGCGCGGGCTTTTGCGGCGGCCGGCAACGAGGACGAGCTGAACAGGATGTTGGCCGTCGATGCCGAAACACAGCTGCCCGACGATCTGCTGTTGCTCACTGACAAGATGAGCATGGCCATGTCGCTCGAATGCCGCGTGCCATTTCTCGATCATCAGCTGGTCGAACTGGCAGCGGCGATGCCGGCTTCGATCAAGGTTCGCGACGGCCGTCTCAAGCACCTGCTCAAGGCGTCGCTGGCAGATCTGCTGCCCGACGATATCCTCAGCCGCAAGAAGCGTGGCTTTGGCACGCCGATGGGCGCTTGGCTGAAGCGTGAGTTGGCGCCCTTGCTGAAACGGCTGCTCGCGGCCGAGGTGGTCGAAGCGCGCGGGCTGTTCAGTCATACGGTGGTCAAGCGCCTGATGGCCGATCACGCAGCCAATCGCATCGATGGCACCGATATCCTGTTGGCGATGATGAATCTAGAAATCTGGAGCCGGATCTTTCTCGATCGTCGTGATCCCGCCGATGTGGCTGAAGAACTCAAGAGCTACGTTGGATGACGATTCTCGACATGCATGAGCGCGTCCGGTTTCCGCCCCAGCGTGGCGGCAAGATTCGATCCTTCAGCAGGCTTCGTCACCCGTCCGCGAGTGGCCGGGAACACGGTCTCCGGGGGGGGCGGCGGATGTGCATGCTTTTTTGCGCCAGTCGGCATTGATGGTGCCGCTGAACTTCGTCCGCGGCACCCCGGACAGGACTATCGAACACACGCTGATGGGCGTGCCGGTGCTCACTAGCCGGCTCGCTGTCGGCGGCGTCGATGGCGAGTCCGTGACGCACTTCCTTGTCGCAGATTCTCCTCGGGAATACTCTGGCGTAATCCTGCGGATCAGCAATGATCCGGCGGAACGGCCCGCCTGGCGCTGGTCGGGTGGATGAGCGTGCGCAGTGATCATGCTCGGGCGCACTTGATGGAAAGATTCGATCGGGTCATTGGTCGCAACGTCCGGGAACGTCTGAGACGGCAAGAAAAGGTTCGCATGAAGATCGGAAATATCGGTTTGGGCTATGTAGGGGCTGTGTCGTTGGCTCGTCTGACGCATGACGGCCCTGCGTCGATCTACGCGCTGCGCGATTTTCCCGGAGTGGAGCGCTTCAGAGTCGAGCCGCTATCGACCGACCCGACCACCGCTAGTCTCGCGACTGCCCCAGGCTTCGCTCGCCATAGCGAAGAAGAAATCGTCCGCAATTTCAAGGCACGGCTGGGGCAGGCGGTTGATATTGGTAGTGTCCAAGTAGTCGACCGGCGCAACGAGTCTTCGGGCAGGCTCCGCTACCCTATCAGTCACGTCAAGTCCCATACCGGGGAGCAGAAAGCTACGCATGCGTGATTTGTTGCTACTTGGGATCATTCTTGTTTCCCTGCCGTTTGCCTTGCGCCACACCTGGATCGCGGTGAGCTTGTGGACTTGGGTCAGCCTCATGAATCCTCATAGGCTGGCGTTTGGATTCGTCCACGATGCCCCTGTCGCGGCGGTGGTGGCAGGCACGGCCTTGCTGTCTCTGGTGGTCACCCGCGACAAGTTGCGCATGCCGTGGAGTCCTCCCGTGGTTGTGCTGTTCTTTTTTGTCTTGTGGATGTGTGTGACTACCGTCTTCGCAATTGATCCGGCAGGTTCTGCGACTCAGCTCAACAGGATCCTGAAGGTGCAGGTAATGACAGCGGTTGCCTTGCTTGCCTTGCATGAGCGGAAACATATCCAGGTATTTATTTGGGTTAACGTCTTGTCGATCGCTTATTTTGGCGTTAAAGGCGGGATGTTCACTATTCTAAAGGGGGGCGCCTTAAGAGTCTGGGGGCCGGCTGGCAGTTTCATTGAGGAAAACAACGCACTGGCTGTCGCTACCATCATGATAATTCCACTGATTTATTACTTGCGGACGGTTTCTTCTCGTGCGTGGATGCGTTTGGGCCTGCTCGGCATGATGCTACTCTGTGCGTTTTCGGCGCTAGGGTCGCAATCCAGAGGAGCTCTTATAGCGGTCTCAGCGATGACTTTGGTGCTCTGGTATCGCTCCCAGAAAAAGTTCGCCCTTGGCATAGGGCTCGTCGTTGTCGCTGCTTCCCTGCTTGCTTTCATGCCTTCATCATGGGAGGAGCGTATGGGGACGATACAGACCTACGAAGAGGACCAATCCGCAATGGGTCGCATACACGCATGGCAGACCGCGATTAACGTCGCCAATAACCGGCCATTTGGTGCCGGATTTGAGATGTACGATTGGGGTGTTCACGCAATGTATTCTCCGCCGGCAACGGAAAAGCCTCGGGCCGCGCACAGCATCTACTTTTCAGTGCTCGGGGAGCACGGCTACGTTGGTCTGTTCCTGTACTTGCTGATGTGGTGGCTAGTGTTTCGTTTGGCCGGGCGGATGCGCAAAGAGACCAAGGGTATAGCAAAAGTTTCCTGGGTCTATGAACTTGTCGGGATGTGCCAGGTTTCTCTGGTTGGTTTTTTCGTCGGCGGCGCGTTCTTGAGTCTGGCATATTTTGACTTGCCGTTCAATATCCTGGTGATTCTTGTCGTCACTCAGCGTTGGTTGAATGAAGGGGGGTGGAAAAATGAAACGGTCGCAGTGCCGGGATCTCGCGACAGTTCTTGTTTATCCGCCCAAACGAATACGGCGGCCCTTCCGGTAGCCAAATGATAGAGAAAACTTTACTGAAAATCGTGGCCCCCGGAGGGAGGCGTGGCAAGCTATCTATTTTCATTTTTCATCGTGTTCTCCCGCGACAAGATCAGGTTCTCAATTGGGATCTGGATGCGGCCGGTTTTGAACAAACTGTTAGATGGCTGAAGGAATGGTTCAATGTCTTGCCTCTTGATCAGGCGGTGGCTCGGTTAAAAGACAATTCGTTACCGCCGGCCGCAGCGGCAATCACCTTCGATGATGGTTATGCGGACAACTTCACCGTGGCGATGCCGATTCTCAGAGCCTACGGTCTAACAGCAAGCTTTTTTATTGCGACGGGATATCTGAATGGCGGGCGGATGTGGAACGACACGATCGTCGAGGCAGTTCGCCGTTGCAGCAAAGCAAGGCTGGATCTCTTAAAAGAGGGGCTTGGCGTACATGAATTGGGTTCTCCAGACGCAATCCGCAAAGCAATATTTAGCCTTCTCAATGATGTCAAGTATCTCGGTCGCTGTGAACGTGAGAAGGCGGCCGACTATGTGGCAGCAGCGGCTGGGACCAAGTTGCCATCAGACTTGATGCTGACCGCCGAGCAAGTGAGAGAGATGCGTCGTGCAGGCATGTTGATCGGCGCACATACCGTGTCACACCCAATTCTTGCCCGATTGCCGCCTGAGGAAGCTAGGACAGAGGTGGCCGAGAGTAAGAGATTTCTCGAATCTTTGCTGCAGGAGCGTGTCGGACTGTTTGCCTACCCGAATGGAAAACCGAATGTTGACTATCGGGCCGTAGATGCCGAAATGCTTCATGGCTTGGGTTTTGACGCTGCGCTGACCACTGCCTCGGGTGTGGCAGATGCGGCAAGTGATATCATGCAACTGCCCCGATTTACTCCGTGGGAGCGAACAAGGTTCCGTTTTGGTGCAAGGCTTGTCCAGAACGTGTTGCAAAATCCACTGCTGCGGTCCGCACAGACTGCCGAGTGAAGCGGAAAACAAACATGGTTTTGAGCTATGCGCGGGGTCGGTGTGCTGCGAACGGGACGAGCAAAACTATCTACTATTTTCAAGTGCTGCTGCGTACAGAGCTTCACAGCCCGAGAGCGGATTTCTCCTCCACGTCAGAATGAGGCACTTATTCCATTGAACCGAGCAGCAGACGATAAGGAGCGCTCCTGCGAAACCTACGCTGCCTACCCGGTCTGGTCCCCTGACGCGCCAGGGCTCGCACTTTTGAACAATCGCTGCGACACGCTACAGAAAAAATGACAAATACCCCAGAAAACAAGCGTATTCTTATAGTTGCTTACCACTTTCCGCCTTGCAAAACTAGTAGTGGGATTCAACGCACCTTGAAGTTTTGTACTTACCTTCGGGAGTATGGCTGGGACCCTTTAGTTTTGACGATTTCACCGATTGCCTATGAAACCACCAGTCTTGACCAAGTGCGAGAGATTCCCAAGGATGTGGTCGTTGAGCGCGCTTTCGGATTGGATACTTCTCGCCACCTTGCCATCGCTGGCAGATACTTCCGCTGGATGGCCCAACCTGATCGCTGGATCGGTTGGTGGCCTGGAGCTGTGTGGACAGGAATGCGTATGATCAAGCGATATCAGCCAGCGGTCATAATGTCCACCTTCCCGATTGCAACGGCTCATCGTATAGGCCTCAGCCTGCAAAAGAAAAGCGGCCTGCCATGGGTTGCCGATTTTCGCGATGCGATGACCGAACCCGACTACCCGCGCGATCCCTCGACCTGGAAAATCCATCGCAAGCTGGAGCAAGAAATTGTTCAACACTGCACGAAAGCGGTGTTTACGACCGAGCCGGCACGTCAAATGTACGCCGACCGCTATCCTGAATACCCGGCCGCGCACTGGGATGTCATCGAGAACGGTTTCGATGAAGAAAACTTCCGCGATGCCGAATCGGGTATTGATCCCGCACCTCTCGGCGCTTCCGGCCAGCTCACCCTCGTCCACAGCGGCGTGCTCTACCCGATTGAGCGGGATCCGCGCCCTTTGTTTTCGGCCTTGAGTAGACTGAAGCACACCGCTCAAATCGACGCTTCACGCTTGCGGATCGTCCTTCGGGCAACCGGTGCGGACGATCTCTATCGGCCAATGCTCAGTGAACTGGGTATCGCGGATATTGTTCACCTCGAACCCGTGATAGGCTATCGCGACGCACTGCAAGAGATGCTTCGCGCCGATGCCCTACTGCTTCTGCAGGGGGACGATTGCGACCAGCAAATTCCCGCAAAGATCTACGAGTACTTTCGTTCCGGAACTCCTATCCTGGCTCTAGTTGGTCCGCACGGAATCACGGCGAGTAAGCTACGGCAGGCGGGCGTTCTCGACATTGCAGATATCACCGACGCTGACGATATTGCCGGTAGCCTGCTGAACCTCATTCAACGCGTGCGCAGTGGCAACGGAGTCGGCGTGTCGCGCGAGTTCGCGGCCAGGAACTCTCGCAAGGCGCGTAGCGCCGAACTGGCCAATATTCTCAACGAACTGACTTCTACATCTGCAAGTCTTCCCGCCTGATCACTATGAGCTTCAGGCCTATTGTATCCACGCTGACAAGCACAGACGGAGAAACCCAAGATCAGATGAGAAAACTCCCGAGCTGCAGCACTGTGCTCTGTTTCGGCAGCCGGCAGGGGCGTCTCGTGGAGTTTCTGAGCAGGGATCTCGACCGTGAACCCGTCGTCATCGCCTTCCTCTCCTTCTGCCACAGGGCGGAGGAGAAATGCTTCGACACGTCGACGAACGATGTCAGTCTGGCCAAGGCATCCGGCGCCAGTATGGCGTCCATCGAGAATCCGGTCCGCCTAGGCTTTGCCAACGGCCTCTTGGTCGCCCCGCTGGTGCGTCGTCGAATGGGTCATCAGCACGCAATCGAGAACGAGAAAGCATTGCGCAAGCAGGGCCGGCGCCAGAGTTCGGCGACCGACGTAACGGGAGCGATCGCCCCGACTGGACGGCGCTGGTATTCCGCGACCCCTCCAAGGCGGACCGCCAAGTTCTGCGGTGTTTCCAGCGCTGTTTTTATAGACCGGCGTCACAGGCGTTCTTCGAGGCCCCGCTCAGGCCATTGTTGGTGGCCATACCTATGAAGCAAGCGGACACCGTTGCTCCTGCTCTTCTCGTAAATAGCTGGGAGTAGGCATTGGAAAATGAGATCAGCAACAGGATTTGGGTAACGCGCTATCTCATGGTGATTGGCATCGTGGTATTGCACCTGCCTCCATATCAACCATTAAGTGAGGTCGGCGGCTCGCTATTTAGCTATGTCAAGGCGTTCTTTTCATATGGTGTATTTCGGGCGACAGTGCCTGTGTTAACTGTAATGTCAGGATATCTCATTTTCAAAGCAGGCCTTCAGTATGATACGAGAAAGTTGCTCTTAACAAAAATCAGGTCTATTTTGGTTCCATTGGTGCTGTGGAATATCCCCCCTGCAGCTGCTGTATACCTGATACAGAAATACGGGCTCCTCTCGCACTCCTTCTCTGCCGAACTGTATCCAGTGACTCTGATGGGCTGGGTCAATGCGCTGACAGGATTGAGCGCAGCCCCGATCAATTACCCTCTGAATTTCCTACGAGACCTCTTCGTAATTTCCGCGCTTACCCCGGTAGTGTGGTTGATCCTAAAAAAGATTCCCTACATTGGCTTGGCAGTGATTGCTATTGTCTATTATTTTAACCTCGATGGGCAGTTGGTTCTGAGAAATTCAATGTTGGTTAGTTTCTATATTGGCGCATTGGCAGCGCACAAAAATTGGAATGTTCTCGCTCTTGATAAATATGCCATTCCCTTGTTGTGCGTTTTCATACTGTTTAGCGCTTTTCTAATCTTCTTTAAAGTAGAAAACAGGGAGCTTTTCCGATTTGCAGCACCGTTCCTGGTGTGGCCAGCGATGAGTTTGGTGACCAATCTAAAATTTGCTACTGTCTTGCTGCGACACGCCAAGAGCAGCTTCTTTACCTTTCTTGCCCATGGTCCAATAATTCTAGTGCTGTGGTTGTTGTTTAGTAGCCTTCCCATGAATATCCCGTATTATGTATATTGGCTTGTCGCGCCGATCTTGACTGTCGTTTTCTTGGCTTGGCTTTGTCGTGTCTTTAAGCAAAGAATGCCCCGGTTGGCGTCGGTCATGCTTGGAAATAGATGATGCTAGCAGCCCATCGAACTCAGCCGGGATATAGGTGGCGTTTTTCACGATTTGGCAAGAATGGCCAGACTTGTTGTTGTTTCTTGTTTTCCGAAGGTTCGTCCAGTATGGGCCAGATGATTGCGGGGCCTCCGCATTCGAAGATATATCCAAGAAATGAACCCAGCCGTATGAGTTTCAGGAACTATCTGGAATCGTCGCGCGCTCCTGTGTGGCCCGTCACTTCCCAGGCAACGGCGAGGATTATGGCGACCGCGTGGTGTCGGGCCGGGTGCGCCATGAATTACATGAAATATCAAGGTAAACGCCTTGTTGGTGTATGCATTGCGATTGCCGGGCGTCGTGCTACTGACACCGGCTACAAACGGTACGCTTGCCGCGTCTATGCTAGCGTACGGATAAATCTCTCGTCACTATCGGGATCGCGTCAGGAGAGCCGGGGGGCAGGGGTCACGAAAATGTCGTTCGGAATGGGCGCTGACAGCCTTCTATCGCGCACCGGCGCCGCACGCCAAGAGCGAAAGAAAATTGGCGTCGCGAGAGGACACGAATCCGGGGGATCATTGACCAACAACAAAAGGGGAAGCAAGATATGTTCAGGGACATGATAGCAACAAGCCGCGTGTTCTTCGTCATCCTAAAACGTCTGGTGCTAGCATCAGCGCTGAGCGGAATAACAAACACGGCTTCAGCGTTCGATGTTACCTCGGTCACCGAGGCAGAGTTGGCGCTTAGTCCGAGCTATTGCGCTTATGCGCAGCTCTTTCCAAGGCACAATACCCCGGCAGCAAAACGGTGGGCAGCACGTATGGGTGAGGAGTCTTTCAGGCATATTCATCATTATTGTTGGGGGCTGATCAATCTTCAGCGTGCCAGGAGAAACACAGTATCACAACAAGAAAAACTGCAGTTGTTGGCAGCTAGCAACGCCGACTTCAACTACGTCATTAAACGCGCGCCAAAGGGTTTTGTTTTGCTTCCTGAAATTCTTACTCGAGACGGAGAGGTGTTCCTGCTGCGCTCGCTGCCAAACGAAGCCAATAAATCGTTCGCTCAAGCCAGGGCATTGAAACCTGATTACTGGCCGGCGTATAGCGTCTGGGTCGAGTTTCTGATATACAGTGGGAATAAAGTCGAAGCGAAGCGTTTGGTCGAAACCGGCCTTAAATATAGTCCTCGTTCCAAAGTTCTGCGCGAGCAATATCGCTTGCTTGGTGGCAACTGAGCCGTGGCAGCAAGGCCGGTCGACAGGCGTCCGCTGACGAGCGCCGCTGGCACAACCACCACTTTTCAGTCGGCAAAAATGCGCTTTCTCTGCGCAAGCGGTGCCCGCTGCTTCAACAGGAAACACGGTGAAGTGACAACTAGTGGCGAACGCTTCTCCAGTACGCGCCAGAAGGGCTCCGTCCATGAGGCGGTGGGTGCTTTTCTGCGGCAGGGCGGCCGGTCTGTAGCTGGCCAACGCCCGGACTGCCGGGTGCATTTTCCTCTTTCCGGCACTTGGGCATACTCCCTCGGTGCGCTTTTCCCGTTCGAGTACACTGTTGCCCCGAGGTAATCGTAGATGAGCATTCAGGCTAGGTTCGCCAGGGGTATCCGCTGGTTGGGCGCAGCTCGCCTCATTGGCCAGATTGTGTCATGGGTTGGCACAATCTACGTGATGCGCCTGTTGGCGCCAACTGACTATGGTCTGGCGGCCATTTGTTCCGCCGTGCTGATGCTGGCCTCGCTGATCGCCGAGTTCGGGTTCGGTGCGGCTATTGTTCAGGCGGCCACCTTGAGTCGCGACCAGGTACGCAGTGTTTTCGGGGCGTCGCTGCTGTTTTCGGCGCTGTGCGCAGGTTTCGTCGCTCTGGTCGCGCCGCTTTTGGGCGATTTCTACCGGGCGCCTGAAGCTGTCCCAATGATCCAGGTCGCCATGTTGACCCTCGTCCTGAGTTCGCTGGCGACGCTGCCAGATGCCTATCTGCGGCGTGATATGGCATTTGCACGCATTTCCATCGTGGAGTTCTGCACAGGTGTCGTGGCCACCCTGGTCACCGTCGCGCTGGCGACGGGTGGCGCCGGCGTTTGGTCACTGATCTTCGGCCCAGTTGCGGGCGCTGTCATGCGCACCGTGATGGCGTTCGCGATGGCCAGGATATGGATCGCGCCGAGCCTGCACATCGGCGCCGCCAGACCGCTACTGAGTTATGGACTCAAGATAACGGTTTCGCGCATGGCTAGCTACGTCTTGGGGCAATCGGATGTGCTTATCGCCGGGCGCGTGCTGGCTAAATCGGAGCTCGGCGTGTACTCCATCGCCATGCATCTGGCAATGATGCCAATGGCCAAGTTCATGGGGGTTCTGAATAGCGTTGCCTTTCCCGCTATCGCGGACCTTAACCGGAACGAGGGCGACGTACTGTCGAACCTGCTCGGGCCCTTGCGCCTGATCGCCCACGTCGTGGTGCCACTGCTGTGGGGGCTGGCGGCCGTGGCGCCCTGGCTGGTCCCGGTACTCATCGGCCCCGCCTGGAGCGGCGCGGTGCTACCTCTGCAGATTGTCTGCGTGGCCTTGCCCGTACGTCTGGTGGGTACCTTGCTGGCTACCACCCTGCAGGGGCTGGGACATGCCGGACTAGATTTGCGAAACACGCTCACCGGCGCCGTCCTACTACCTATCTGTTTCGCGATTGGCTCCCTGCAGGGGGCGGAGGGCCTGGCCGCGGCTTGGCTGGTCGGCCTGCCGCTGCTGCTGACGGTGAACCTGCGCCGCTCACGGGAGATACTGGGTTTCGGAATGCAAGCCGTAGCCAAGGCCCTCCTACCGTCACTCTTGTGTAGTGCTACGATGGGCGCCGTCGTGATGCTGACGGGATACGCTCTCGGGGCGTCGGCGGTGACGGTACCTGGGCTGATCGCTGTCTGCGTGGTTGGTGCCCTTTGCCAGATGCTTCTGCTGTGGCTCTGCGATCGTCGCAGTGCGAACGCCCTGCTGGAGATGCTGCGGCACCAAAGCCCCCAAGGAGCGTGAAGAGGGGGCATTTCTTCCCGCCTGCAGTGCGGCCCCTGGGTGTTGCTGGTTGACGCCTATCGGCTGGACGCCATGGGTCAGCTGTATACTTGCCGCCGGCGTCCCTGGGCTATGGACGCGGCCAAGTACCCTGTGGTGCCTGGTCACGACCAACGCCCGCGACCACCAGCCCGAAATCGTTCCCGTCAAGTGGCCATTCATCGCACAAGACGCACGCCGCAAGCTTGCGTGTCTCTAGACAGGTTTCAGCTTGACTGGCTACCAACTATTGGCTGGGGGGTCACGGATGAAGTACGCCGGGAGCTTGACTGACCTCCCGGAACAGTGCCAGCTGACCAGCCGTAGTGTCGTCCCAAGAGAACTTTTCCGCGTATTTCCGAACGGCCTCACGGGACGGCAAGCTCGCAAACAGGAGCTGCACGCTTTCGGCGATGCTCTCGGGAGATCTTTCCGCCGCCAGCAGCCCCGCTTCCGGCGATGTCACTACCTCACTAGTCCCCGGCAGTTTGGTCGCGACCACTGGGGTGCCGCAGGCCATGGCTTCAAGGAGCACATTGGCCCAGCCCTCGCGGCTGGAGCAAAGCACGAGCATATCGGCAGCACTGTAATAGCGGTAAAGATCCGCCTGCGGCACTGCACCGGAAAAAGTAACCCGCTCACCGACCCCAAGCTCTTGCGCCAATCGTGTCAATGACTGGCGCGCTTCCCCAGTGCCCACGATGACCAATCGGCAAGCTGGCAATCTGGTGAGTGCCTCAATGGCGACGTGATGCCCCTTTAGTTCGACCAGATTGCCAACCGAGAGCAGTGTCTGGCCGCTTGGCCAGTCCAGACTTGCCCGCGCCTCGACCTGCGGCATCGGCCAGAAACGCTGTAGGTCTACTCCGTTGCGCAGCACAAGCAACTTCGCGCTATCAACGCCGATCGCGCTCAGTTGTTCGCTGAGCGCCGAGCAAACTGCGATGGAGCTGTGCGCCCGACTGGCCGCCCACTCGATCAACTTGCGTGGGATACGATATTTCGCAATCAGGTTGATGTCGGTACCACGCGCCGTGACCACGAAAGGCTTTCGAAAATGCCGGGCAATGAGCGCAGCCGCAACGCCATCCGGGTAGTAGTAATGCGCATCAATCAAGTCGAAATCGTAACCGCTCTCGAACAGCTGCCGAATCGTCGGGATGGTGCTCAGTGCCAGGGCGAACGGCGCGATATTCATGCCAACTTTGGGCGGCAGGAGGTAGCGAGGGTGTAGCACGTCGATGCCGTTGTGCACCTCACGCTTGGGGGTTGTGGCCATCATGGCGTAATTCCCGAAGCGCCGGTGCGTCGAGAAGAACCAAGGCACCGGCGCAACGACCTTCGCTTCGATTTCACCACTGCCGAGTACTTGGCGCAATCGATTCTCAACAAAAATGCCATGCGTGGGGCGAACGCTGCTTGGATAGAGCGTGGAAAAGAGTAAGGTCCGGATCTTCCGGCGCCGGGGCATCGTCATCACTCCTTGCAAGCCCGCGCGAGGCTTCTGGAAATGCATACGCCAACGCCGTGCTTACGCTGATACTTCATGTTATCCATGGATCTACCGATCTTCCGCAACTCGGTCGGCCATAAACCTTGCAACCGCTCCGCGAAGTGAGCGGCTGGGTGAGAGGGGGTGAGCATCTGACATTGCGCATAACGATCATCTGGTTGGGGTGACGTATTCAATATGCTATCCGAGTGATGTGGCCCAGCGTCGGAGGCCAGCACCAGACTAGCTTGGGCCGGCGCCGAGTCCTAGCCTGGCCTGGTAGCGGCTTTCTACTGCCCGTGCCCTTGTGGCCCATCGAGATGTTTTCCATACAGCGAGCACGCTGTTCGCGACGGACGTTCGAAGCCGCTCGACAAGCTTCGCATCGACGAAATCAACTAGGTGCCCGTCGTCTTTCGATGGACGGAGTTCGACATCGGAGTCGCGCACGACGGATGCGCTCTAATCGAGCGAACTTCTCTAAATAAGCCAATCTCCTGCCACCCATCCCTCGGGCTTGTACGCCCATATGTCGCCAGTGATGTGATCGGTGACGCCGACAAACACGTCGTATGCGTCGACGTAATCCCACTTTCCAATGACTCCCGTAAATGCGGCCGGGACGGTCGGAGCGCTCAGGCTGGGCGCGGTCGCCTTAACCAAGGACCACCCGTCGACAGCTGGTTCGTCGGGAGGCCGCAGAAACCAGATCGAACTGTCACCATTCCAGAGGACGAACTGCTCACGCACAGGGTCGTATTCCATTCCCCAGTCTGAGCTCAGCACGAACTCCCCGCTCGCATCGGTTGGGACAAAGCTCGCGTTCCGGTTGAGCGCGCCGGGGTTATCTAGATCCCAGTAGCTAAACTCGGTTCTCGACGTCCTGACGTAGATATTATGGTCCGGATCGTAGGCGCCGGCGCCGTGACCGCTGTAGGTATCCCAGTTGTTTCCGAGCAGTTCCCAAGTATCCTGGCTTGGGTCATTGACGTCCGGGACGGTGTATGCGTACAAGCCCTGATTGGATGGATTGACGAAGACGACATCCTGGCCGTTGATAAGAGCATAGTCTGTCGTTCCAGCGACCATCGAGCCTGGCAAAGGCGATGCCGAGCTCCAGGTCCCGCGGTTCTCCCACATTTCGCCGCCGACGACGTCTGGAAACTGCGCCGGGTTTGCCTGCGATCCCGTGAGCCCGCCGACCTTGTTGGGATCAGCCTTTGAGGGATCCCAGAGGTAGGGGCCCGTCCTCGTCGTCCCGTCGGTCTCGACGAAACCGGCACCGGTATGCGCTGCGGCACCACCAAAGTTGATCATCCGGTCGGCGACCTGCAGAAACTCTAGGTTGTCATAAGCGTGCGCGCTGATCGGGGAGTTCAGGTATCCATCCACCGTTTCATATTGCGCTCCACTGATCTTAACGATGGCGCTGGGGAGGCTTGCGCGCTCCCACAGAAGGGTGAGCGCGCTCCAGGTATAGACCTCGTTACCGCCATAGTTCGCGTGCCCGCCACCCCATACGATGTACTCGTCGCGGTTACTGTCCCAAGTTGCCGCTCCCCATGCCAAGATGATCGAGCCTGGACTATTACCTGCGACTCCCTCGTGAGGGCGCTGCTCATCCGGCGCCCAGACCTCCTGAAACTTGTTCAGATTCAGTCTGATCCACTCGCCTTCGGGCAGATCCGCAATGATCGTCTCGAACTGAGTCATCGGTTCCTGCCCTGCCGCAGAGACGTTGATCTCCACGTTAGCTCCGGCCTGGGCGAGGCCGTCGCTTGCGGTGTAGGAAAAGCTGTCCGAGCCGCTGAAGC
>ERZ761607.2576-NODE-2576-length-19318-cov-6.484867_pt1 | contig 19318 bp, 15 predicted proteins | sample MGYA00511164_ERZ761607 | MGnify/ENA primary metagenome ERZ761607 (study PRJEB28899, sample SAMN02445080) | bioreactor sludge metagenome | biome: EBPR sludge | place: Australia: Brisbane, Thorneside Wastewater Treatment Plant | collected 2011-06-22 ...
ATACGATATCTAGTACGGTCTCGTGGGCTCGGAGATGTGTATAAGAGACAGGATAAATAATTGCCATACCGGTATAAGTGCTTCAAATTCATCTCCTCATATTTACTTTAATCAAATCAATTTTACTTCAGAAGGTTCGACCGGTATTTCTCTTGATAACTCATTATCACCTGTTCTTAAAGGTAATTCAATTACTAATTATTACACTGGTATTAATAACTATCTTTCTTCACCAGTTATGTATAAAAATAACATTCAAAATGAGTTATATTCGGCAGGAACAGGTCTTTCATTAATTTATAACTCTATTGCTAAAATGGAAGCTGATAATTATGAAAATGCACCTGAATGGACTGCTGGATTAAATGAAATTTTACTTCCAAATGCGGGGATAGGTATTTTTGTTGATAATTATTCATACCCGGTTATGAAATGCAGTTTTAATAAAGTATTTGGTGAAGAATATATTATGAAAGGGAAAACTAATTTTCCTAATATGACAATTGATGCAATAAACAACAACTGGTTAAGAAATCCTGCATCGGGAAATGATTTTGATTTAGATTGCGGTATAGATTATGAAACTTATTCAGAAAATATTCCTGATTTTAACAATTCGCCAAATTTATTTTCTATAGGATTTAATATACAGGATACATTATTTAAATCGGATGAATCATCTTGTCCAACTGAAAATTCAGGTGGTGAAAATTATTTATTCTATACTGCAAATAAATTTGAAAGAGAAGGAAATTATTCAGCTGCAAAACAAAAATATGAACAGATAGTTAATGAATACAGGTCAGGAAAATATTCTAAAACTTCACTGAAGAAAATATTAGTTTGTGCTGATAAATTAAATTTAAGTTCAGCAGATTATTCTAATTTGAGAAACTATTATCAAACATTAAGGAATAATAATTTAACAGATACATCTTTCGCAAATATTTCTGAAGAGTTATCAATAAAATGTTTAATTAGAAAATCTGAGTTTGAAAATGCTATAAATGAATATGAAAATATTGTAACAAGTTCATCAGATTCTGCGAAGATTTTAAATTCTCAACTGAACATAATAGAAACATATCTGATTATGTCAAATCAAGGTGATAATTTAAACAGTAATGGAATGACTTCATATACAGGGAGAATCCCTGCATTGAAGCCAAATTCTTTGAAAGATGCGATAAATAAAATGAATTCTATTTTAGGAAGAAATAAAGAGCAGGATAATTTTACAGCATTACCAACTGAATATGAATTATCGCAAAATTATCCAAATCCATTTAATCCTGTAACGAAGATAAATTTCAATATTCCGAAGGACAGTTATGTTAAATTGAAAATTTATGATATGCTTGGCAGAGAAATAGCAATACTTGTGAACAATGAATTTAAACAACCGGGTAGATATACCGTAGAGTTTAACGGTTCGACTATGTCAAGTGGAATTTATTTTTACAGATTAGAAACTAAAGACTTTATACAAACAAGAAAAATGGTATTAGTGAAGTAAGATAAAATTTTAACTTAGCCGTTAATTTATAATCCTGTGGGGTTTTACCACACAGGATTTTTTAATGCCTGTTTCATTTGTTCTATATGATGTGTGCCATGCCAGGCATATGAACCTGTTGATGTCCGTAAACTAATCTCTAAATTATGCTCAGGATGAAAAAATGTTCTGTCATAATCCTCAGGTTCTAATGTTTTTAAAAAATTCCCCCATCTCTTATGCAATCCTTCAATTATCTTGATCGAATATTCCAATTCTGTTTTATTGATTTCTTCAAGTGCCGACCACTCATTTTCTAAATATGGTTTTATTACCGGTTTATCTTCTGTAACTGTCAACTTAGCCCTTATATATCCATTCATATGGCTGTCTGCTAAATGATGAATTATTTGTCTTATTGTCCATCCGCCTTCTCTGTATCTCTTTCCTAAATCTTCTTCTTTTAATTCACTTACAAATGATTTTAACTTTTCGGGAAACAGTAATATTTCATTTTCAAAATCTCCTACTTCGTCATCTGTATAATACTTTGAATAATCAAATTCCCCAATGGGATATTTTGTTTTGTATAATTTGTCGTCTTTCATTTTATCTATAATTTTAAATAAATATATAGTATTTTTGTTAACTATCCTTTAAAAATCAACTTAATATAATCGAATGAGAAGAGAAATTACAAAATGGTTTAGTCCAAATCTAAACAAAGAAATGGAAATAGTTTCATATGGAGATTACGGATTTGCATTATTAATGTTTCCGACTGCTGCTGCTGACTATCTTGAATATGAAAGATTTCAATTAATTGACGCAATTAAACCATTTATTGAATCAGGTAAATGTAAAGTATATTCAATCAACAGCATAAACAGTGAAAGTTGGCTGAATGATGAAATGCATCCTTATGATAAAGCAATTAGACATCAGCAATTTAATAAATATGTAGTTGAAGAAGTTGTTCCTTTTATTTATAAAGACTGTAACGGTGTTGTTCCAATTTATACTACCGGTGCTTCTCTCGGTGCTTTTCACGCTGTAAATACTTTTCTCAGAAGACCTGATCTTTTCGCGGGAACTATAGGTATGAGCGGCTCTTATGACTTAACTGATTATGCAAAAAATTATTTTGATGAGAATATGTATTTCAATTCTCCTATGCATTATATGCCGAATCTTGAAGACAACGAAATTCTTGAACAAATGAGAAATGGAAAAAAAATATATCTCGTATCAGGAAGAGGAAACTATGAAAAACCGGAAGCATCTACCGATTTATCAAATGTTTTAAACTCTAAATCCATTCCTAATGAAGTTGATCTTTGGGGTTATGATGTACCTCATGATTGGCCAACTTGGAGAAAAATGTTACCTTATTATCTGGAAGCAAAACTTTAATCTCAAAACAAATGAAAGTTGCTTTCGCTTGCTCTGAATGTTTTCCTTATGTTAAAACCGGAGGACTCGGTGATGTTTGCGGGTCTCTGCCAAAATCTTTGTTTGATCTCGGCTGTGAAATAAAAGTTTTTTTACCGCTTTATGGCGGAATTAATACTTCTAATCATAAATTATCTCTATCTGATGAATTGAGAGATATTCCCGTTATGATTGGAAATTCAACTCATACTTTTAATGTATGGACCGGAAAACTTCCGAATTCTGAAGTTGATGTTTATCTGATTGATAATCCTCATTATTTCCACAGAGAACTGCCTTACACAAATGATAGAGATGAAGATGAAAGATTTATTCTGTTTCAGCAAGCGATGTTGATAACTATTCAGTATTTAAAATGGTCTCCGGATATTATTCACTGCAACGACTGGCAAACTTCACTTATCCCTGCATATTTAAAAACCACTTTTGCCTGGGATAAACTTTTTGAATCAACTAAATCAGTTTTATCTATTCACAATATTGGTTATCAGGGAAGATTTTCACCTGAATCCATTTATAATTCAAATCTTCCTGTTGAATACTTCTACCCTTACAGTCCGTTTGAACTGGATAATTCATTTTGCTTTTTAAAAGCAGGTATTGTTTATTCAGATATTATTACAACTGTCAGTCCGACATATTCTGAAGAAATTCAAACAGAAGAATTTGGTGCAGGACTTGAAGGAGTTTTGAAATCAAGATCGGGTGATTTATACGGAATACTAAACGGAATTGATCTGGATGTTTGGAATCCTTTAACCGACCATTATATAAAAACTCACTATTCAATTGATAATCTTGAAGATAAGGAAGAAAATAAAAAAAATTTAATAAACCGGATTGAATTCAAATACAACGAAGATACACCTGTCTTCGGAATCATTTCAAGATTAACCGGTCAAAAGGGATTTGATTTATTAAAACCTATACTTCATCATTTACTTGAAAATAATGATATACAATTGATTGTATTAGGCAGCGGTGAAACGCAATACGAAGAACTTTTCAGGTCAGCACAATATGCTTTCCCTGATAAATTATTTTTCTGGTCGGGTTATAATACTGAATTGTCCCATCTGATTACAGCAGGTTCAGATATTTTTTTAATGCCATCTCATTATGAACCTTGCGGTTTAAATCAAATGTATTCTTTAAATTATGGAACTGTCCCTATCGTAAGAAAAACAGGTGGTCTTGCAGATACTGTAAAAGATTATCATGAGTTTGATGAGAAGGGTAACGGCTTTTCTTTTAAAGATTATCTTCCGGATGCTCTGGAAAAAACAATACACAGGGCTTTATATATGTTCAAAGATAAAAAAATCTGGAAAGAAATTATGATACGCGGAATGAAAGAAGATTTTTCCTGGAAAATCTCCGCAGAAAAATATATGGATTTATATAAAAAAATTATCAGTTAAGTATCACAGTCTCGCCGTAATCCGGAATATATATATTTTTAAAATCCATTTTATTCAGATTGGATTTTAATGCTTCCATCATATCAATCTCTCCGTGAACTAAAAATGTTTTCTTCAAATTTTTTCTGCTGTAATCATTAAAAAATCTTTGCAATTCGTTTTCATCTGCGTGTGCAGAAAATGAATTTAAAACAACAACTTTTGCTCTCACAGGATATGGCTCACCGAAAATATTAACTTCCATACCCGGGTTTTTAACAGACTCGACAAGTCTTCTGCCCAATGTATGTTCGGCTTGAAAACCTATAATTAAAATCGTATTATTTTTATTTTCAATATTGTTTCTTAAATGGTGAAGTATTCTTCCGGCTTCGCACATTCCCGATGCTGAAATTACCATACAACTTCCGTCAAAAAAATTCAGACTTTTAGACTCTTCAACATCTTTTACATATCTTACATTGTTTAATCCGAAAATATCAACTCCATCTGAAATTAATTTTGCTGTTTCTTCATCGAAACATTCAGGATGCATTTTAAAAACTTCTGTTGCATTCACAGACAATGGACTGTCAACAAAAATAGGAATTTTTGGAATTTTGTTTTCATTAAACAATTTTGACATTGCATAAACTATCTCCTGTGTTCTTCCGACACTGAATGCAGGAACAATTATTTTTCCCCCTTTTTCATAATTATCAAGTATTACTTGTGCAAGTTGTGAATCCATTTCTGTTGCTTTATCGTGAACTCTGCCTCCATAAGTAGATTCACTTATCAGATAATCAACATCTCCCATAAAATCAGGATCTTTTAAAATCGGAAGTTCCCATCTGCCAATATCTCCTGTAAATCCGAATCTGATTTTTTTTCCATTTTCCTCAATCTCGAGTAACACCTGTGATGAACCTAATATATGTCCTGCATCAAAAAAAGTTACCGCAACTTTATTATCGAACCCATCAATAAAAAATTTATTATTATATGGCATTGACTTAAATTGTTTGAGAACATTTAATGCATCCGAAATTGTATATAAATGATTAAAAAGTTTTTCGCCTTTTCTTGCTTTTTTCTTATTTACAAATTCAACGTCTTTTTCCTGGATGTGTGCTGAATCTTGCAACATTATCGAACATAAATCTCTCGTTGCCGGCGTGCAATAAATATTTCCTCTGAATCCTTTCTTATATAAAGTTGGTAAATTTCCGGAATGATCAATATGAGCATGTGATAACACAACCGAATGAACCTGTTCAGGTTTGAATAAAAAATCTTTATTCCTTCTGTAAGATTCCTCACGTCTGCCTTGAAACAATCCACAGTCAAGCAATAATTTTTTACCGTTGATTGTTAACAGGTGTTGTGAACCTGTTACTGTTTTAGCCGCACCGCAAAATTTAATTTCCATTATAGTCTGTTGAATTTATGAGGGGTTACAAATTTATTATTCTTTAAAAAATACCTGTATAAAAATTCCTCACCCTGTGAAATTCCAATTCGTTTAGTTGTTTTAATTTCATTTGGATTAATTTTTATTCCGGCGTCTTTAATCTGTATATTCGAGTTTTGAGAATAAACTTTCAGACCATTGTCGTTTTTATTTATATTCAAAGCCATACATAATTTTCCGGGACCGTTTGCTAAATTTTCGCCCGTAATATTTTTCCTGTTTTTCATCATTTCAGATTCTCCACTCAAAGGTTCTACTGCTCTGATTAACACTGCATTCCCTTCACCTTTATTTCCTGTCACGATATTAAAACAAAAATAATTTCCATAAATAAAATAAACATAAGTGACACCTCCTTCTTCAAACATTAACTGATTTCTCGGAGTTATTTTATAATAAGCGTGACAAGCAGGATCATGATTTCCTATATATGCTTCAGTTTCTACAATTAAACTTTTCAAAACTAATGAACCATATTTTCTAATCAATATCTTTCCCAGTAAATTTTTTGCAACAGTTGTTGTTTCCTGTAAATAAAATTTTTTAGGAAGGATCATTTCGGATCGGGAACTATTTCATCTTCTTTTTTCAAAAGTTCTTCTATCTCTTCCTGAGATAGTTTTTCTTCAGTTTTATTAGATTCTTCTCCGGGTTTCTCTTCGGTTTTTATTTCTGTATCGCTCTGATTTTTTAAAGTATCACTTGATACATTTACTGAATCTGTTTTTTGAAAATTTAAACTGTCATTTGTTACCGGCAATTGCTCATAGTTCTCCACGATTGGTTTTACAACAGGAACAAAATTTGAACTGCTGTAGTCTTTGATTATTTTATTATAATAATATAAAGTACTGTCTTTATTAAAATATACATTTTCATAAATCCACCCCAATGAATACAATGTATTGTCTATATATGAACTGTTTGGATATTTACTTAGAACGTTATTAAATTGTGCAACTGCATTAAAATAATCTTTACTGTTAAATGTTTTCACCGCCGTATTAAATGATTCTTCTGCTTCATCCTTTTCAAGTTCCACTTCTTTAATCCCAAGCATCTTTCTTGATTCATTGGCAAAAATTGAATTTGGATATAAAAGAATTATGTCATTTAGTATTGCATTTGCCTGTGCATCTTTCTTTTGAGATTTGTATAATGTAGCAAGTGTATATAAAACTTTAGGAGTTTTATTAGCATCGTTATATTCGTTTTTAATAATTAAAAGATAATTCTCCGCACTATCGGGTTTGTTTAGTTCATACATAAACAATTCTGCCATTTCATAAAGCGAATTATATCTTATTTCATTTTCCAATCCTGCTTCATCTAATTTGTTTTCATTATTCTTATCAAGCGTATCATTAGGAATTTCCTTGCCGTTTTTTTCATTCACGGTGTTTTCGCCGTCTATACTACCGTCTTCATTTAGTTTTTCTCTTCTGTTATCTTTTGTATCCATTGAATCTATCAAACTTGACTTGAAACCTCCGCCTTTAGGATCTCCTGAAGGGTCTTCACCTCTTCTGTTTGGATCTTCTCCGTCTCTAATTTCACCTTCACGTTTTGGATCAATTCCTCGTTCTTCATCAAAAATCAATCTGTATTTTTCAAGTAACTGATTTTCAAGTGGTATGTTTATTTTATCCGTTCCGTTAATCTGTGCCTGAAGTGTGAAATATTTATCAAGTAATGCTGACTTTCTGATTGCGGTTGTTATATAATCAGAAAAAGAACTTTCCTGTACAACTTTGTTATAATTAACTAAAGCATTGAGATAATCATTCTTTTCTTTTTCATAATATTCTGCTATATAAAAATACGCATCGGAAGAGGCTTTGCTATTGGGATATTTAAGTATTACTTCATAATATTTTAAAAGTGCGGCATTACTTTTGTCCTGAGCGTTTAAATTATTTGCAAGTTCAAGTTCTGCAAGTTGTTTGTATTCAGGATAGTCTCGATATTTACTGTTTAAATCATTTAATACATTTTCTGCTTGTGCAAATTTCCGGTTTTGTATTAAAGATTTTGCGAAATTCAGATTTGAATAAAATGATAAATCAAAATCTGAACTTAATTTCACGACTCTCTCATATGCAAGCATTGATTTTGAAGGATCAACCAAAGAAAAAATTGTTGCGAGTATATATTCACGCTCTGCTTTCTTGTCGTTATCAACTGTGAACTTAATTGAATTTTCAAAATATTTTACTGCTTCCGAATAATTTCTTTTTGAAAGTTCATCAAGTGCTAAATCCTGATATGCTTCAGAAATAATTTCGGGATTTTTAGATTCTTTAATTAACTTTTGAAAAATTGTTTCTGCTTCCGCTACTCTCCCAAGTTTAAATTTCGTTTTACCCAAGAATAAAATCGCTTCATCACTTAAAGTGCTTGATGATAATTTTGATAAGAACTCGCTTAAACTTCTTTCAGCCTGAAAGTAATCATTCTGGTAATAATAAGTTTTACCGATCAATAAAACTGCTCTGTCAAGATATTTTGAGTTTTTATGGTATTGAATTACTTTTGATGCCCTGCTTAATACTGTTTTAAGTTTATCTCTGACATTTTGAGAAATTGGTAAATCTATATTTAATGAATCTAATCTTCTGCTATATGCGGATATTGTTGAAGTTCTGATTTCTTTCATAGCCTCATCAAAATCAGACTGGGCAGTGTAATACACATTAAAATAAGTAGAAAAATTTTCCATCCGGTTGCCCATAAAAATATAATTCGTTAAATCCTGATAAGTCGGATTTAAAGAAATATTATAATCAGGTTCAGGATCAATACTGTCCGTAACACCGGATTTAGAAATAGACCGGCTGGTAATAAAATTACAGGAAGATGCAAAAATTGTGAATCCCATAATTACTGCGGCAAATAATATAAAATAATATGATTTAAACATTATAATGAAATTATTTTTATTCAATCGTTTATTCAAGTTAATTCTTAAATCTGCATACAAATTAATTCACTGAATATTGAAACATATATAACTATTTTTGTTAAAATTTAATTTATAGATGATAGAAAATTTTAACGATAATCAAGAAAATATAATCAGCACAGAATCCCGTGAATTGACAGATAATAACAATTTACCTCAGGATTTACCTGTTTTACCTCTGAAAGATATAGTTGTGTTCCCGTATATGATCTATCCCATTTTAGCGGGAAGGGAATCAACCATAAAAGCAATCAATCATTCTCTGCAAAATGACAAATATATTTTGTTAATTACACAACTTGATGAAAAAATTGAAGACCCAACATTTGAAAATCTTTATAGAATAGGTGTAATTGCCAAAATTCTTCAGGTTCTGAAACTTCCCAACGGTTTAATTAAAGTTTTGGTTGATGGAATTGTTCCTGCTACAATTGAAAAATTTCACAGCGGTGATTTTATATCTGCAACTGTTTCAGTTAAGTATCAAGTTTATGATGTTGATAATGAACTTTCCGCTTTGGAAAGAAAAACAACAAAAGCATTCACAGATTATGTTCAGGCGAATAAATCTATACCTCAGGAATCTCTCGTTGCTTACAACAATATTAAAGAGTTAGACAGAAAATTATATTATATCGCTTCTGCAATTAATATTAACGTTCACAAAAAACAGGAAATTCTTGAAATACAGGACTTAAAAGAACAGTATTACAGAGTGCTTATGACTTTGAGTTCTGAACTTGAAATTCTTAATGTTGAAAAAGATATAGAGAATAAGTTGTATGGAGCGATGCAAAAAAATCAAAGAAAATTTATAGTTCAGGAACAGATTAGAATTTTGCAGGATGAACTCGGTGATGATGTTGAAAGTGATCCTGAGTTAAGCAAAATAAGAGAACAAATTGAAAAAGCAGGTATGCCGGAAAATGTTAAAGCAAAAGCAATGGATGAATTTTCTAAACTGAAAAAAACTCCACAGATGTCTCCGGATTTTTCTGTATTGAGAAATTATCTTGATTGGATGGTTTCTGTTCCATGGAATAATTTCACAATTGATAATTTTGATTTGATAAATGCAAAAAATATTTTGGATGAAGACCATTATGATTTGGAAAAACCAAAAGAAAGAATTCTGGAACTGATAGCGGTTTTAAAATTATTAAAAGAGAAAAAAATAAATAAATCACCTAAAGGTCAGATTTTATGTCTTGTAGGACCTCCGGGTGTCGGTAAAACTTCTTTAGGTAAATCTATTGCCAGAGCATTAAACAGAAAATTCACAAGAATTTCTGTCGGTGGTGTGAGAGATGAAGCAGAAATAAGAGGTCACAGAAGAACTTACATCGGTTCAATGCCGGGCAAAATAATTCAGGCGATGAAAAAAGCAGGGTCTGTTAATCCTGTAATTTTAATTGATGAAATTGATAAAATGAACAGCGATTTCAGAGGAGACCCCGCAAGTGCTATGCTTGAAGTTTTAGACCCTGAACAAAACGATACATTTAATGATCATTATCTTGATGTTGATTATGATTTATCTAATGTATTGTTTATAACTACAGCAAACGTTCAGTATAATATTCCGCTTCCGTTACAAGACAGAATGGAAATTATTGAAATGAGAAGTTATCTTGATTTTGAAAAAGTTCAGATTGCAAAAAAACACATTATTCCTAAAGAGTTAAGTGAACATGGAATGAACGAAGGTGATATAATTTTTTCAGATGAAGTTTTATTAAAAATAATTACTGAATATACCAGAGAAGCCGGTGTAAGAAATCTTGAAAGAGAAATTTCATCCGTTATAAGAAAAGTTGCTAAAGAAGTTGTATTAAATACTCAGTTTGAAGTTAAAGAACCTGTTGTAATCACGTCTGAAATGATAACAAAATTTCTCGGCGTTTCTAAATATTCAGGTAAAACTAAGGACTCTAAGAAAAAAACTATCATAGGGACTATAAATGGTTTGGCTTGGACTTCTGCTGGAGGTGATATTTTAAACGTTGATGTAAATATAATGAAAGGTTCAGGGAAACTTACTCTAACAGGTAAACTTGGAGATGTTATGAAAGAATCCGCAATGGCAGGTTTATCATATATAAAATCCAACGCAAAAAAATTCAATATACCTTCTGCATTTTTTAAAGATAATGATATTCATATTCACTTGCCTGAAGGTGCTATACCTAAGGATGGTCCGTCAGCAGGAATAACGATGACTCTTGCAATGATTTCAGCAATAACTAAAACTCCTGCAAAAACTGATATTGCAATGACCGGTGAAATTACATTGAGAGGAAATGTATTGCCAATCGGTGGTTTAAATGAGAAGTTACTCGCGGCTTTGAGAGGAAACATTCAGACTGTATTAATTCCGGTAGAAAATAAAAAAGACCTTGTTGAAATTTCGGATGAAATTAAATCGAATTTAAAAATTATTCCTTTATCTGAAATTGATGAAGCACTTCCGTTAGTTTTCGGAAAAAATAAATTCAGTAAATAACAGAAAATGAAAATAATAATTTTTATAAATATTTTTTTATTTTTAATTTTTTATTCTGATAATTTTGCACAGTATAAAAATGTAACAATTAACAAAACTCAAAAAATATTTGAACCGGAAGAGCCGTGTATAACAGTAAATCCACTGAACCCTTTAAATATTGTCGCAGGTGCAAATATAGACTGGTATTATGTTACAACAGATGGTGGCGAAACATGGACTGAATCAAGACTCCCCGGACCCGTTGTATATGGGGACCCTGTTGTTCATTTTGACAAGTTAGGAAATTTATATTATACTCATCTGGGACCTTTTAATAACTCAGGAATTTTTATTGCGAAATCTCTTGATGGAGGTGTTACCTGGGGTAATAGTAATAGAATTTATGGTAATGGAACCGCAACTCCTTTTCAGGATAAAGAATGGATTACCTCTGATAGAACAAATTCTGAATTTAAAAATAATCTCTATGTCAGTTGGACACAGTTTGATAAATATGGAAGTAAAAATCCAAATGACAGCAGTATAATTTTATTTTCAAGATCTACTGATTTTGGGGAAACATTTTCAAATCCTATAAGGATTAATGACCTTGCGGGAGATGCTGCTGATGGAGATGGAACTGTTGAAGGAGCAACTCCAGCCGTTGGTCCCGATGGTCAGGTTTACGTTAGTTGGGCAGGACCGTATGGTATATTGTTTGACCGGTCAACAGACGGAGGTGTAACTTTTGGAAAGGACATTTTTGTTACTGATCAAGTTGGCGGTTGGGCTACCGATATTCCCGGTCTTTACAGATGTAACGGTTTACCATTTACTAAATGTGATATTTCAGGTGGAAAATATAACGGAAATATTTACATAAATTTTTCTGATAACAGGTCAGGTAATTATGATATATATATTGTAAAATCCACAGATCAGGGAAATAAATGGTCTAAACCGGTGAGAGTTAATAATGATGAAACTTCCAAAGATCAGTTTATGAGTAATTTTACAGTTGATCCTGTTTCCGGTAATATTTATGTATTATTTTATGACAGAAGAAATTACAATGATAACAGAACTGATGTTTATCTGGGTGTTAGCAAAGATGGCGGAGAAACTTTTGAAAATATAAAAATAAGTGAATCGCCATTTATACCTGAAACGGAAATATTTTTCGGAGATTATATAGGAATTGACTCTTATAATGATTTGGTTGTTAATGCATGGACAAGAATGGTTGATAAAAAATTAAGTATTGTATTTGCAAAGATACAGTTTTAATATTCAGGTAATAATTTTTCAGATATTATTATAATTGAATTAATTATATTAATATTAATTCCAAATATTTCTACTCAAATAAAAATTTTTAACACGATTGAATTCTGAATTTAAGGTAAGTGCGAGAGAGTTTAGACCTCAGAAATTTTCTGAAGTTATATCGCAGGAATTTGCTACGAGAACACTCAAGAATGCCATTAAGAATAATAAAATTGCACATGCATATTTATTCTGTGGTCCGAGAGGAACAGGAAAAACTACACTTGCGAGAATTTTTGCAAAAGCAATGAACTGTTCAAATCAGTCCGACGGTGAACCATGCAATAAATGTGACAGTTGTATAGAAATAACTTCAGGTGGACATCCTGATGTGTTTGAACTTGATGCGGCTTCTAACAGAGGAATTGATGATGTAAGAGCAATTCAGGATGCAGCTAAGTTTTATCCTATCAAAGGTAAGTTTAAATTTTTTATAATTGATGAAGTGCATATGTTGACTATACAGGCATTTAATGCACTTTTGAAAATTCTTGAAGAACCTCCCGCATACTTGATTTTTATTCTCGCAACAACGAATCCTGAAAAAATACCTCAGACTATAACGAGCAGATGCCAGAGATTTTTATTGAGCAGATTTAAAATCAATGAAATTATTTCAAAATTAAAAGATGTTGCAAAACAAAGAAAAATCAAAATTGATGATGAATCACTTTTTGAAATTGCAAAATTAGGTGACGGTGCGTTACGTGATGCACTCGGTATTTTTGATATGGTAATTTCATTTTCTGAAACAGAAATTAAAATTAAAGATCTAAAAGAATTTTTAAATCTTCCCGATAAAGAAATATATTTTAAAATTACAGAATTTGTTAAATCAAACGATACCTTAGAGTTATTAAATTTGTTTAATAGTTTGGTAGATAAAGGATTTGACCTTCAGACTTTTTATAACGGGATCACAGAACATTTGAGGAATATTTTGATTATTAAATCAACCGGAAATGAAGATTTATTAAATGAAACCGATGTAATTAAATCAGAATACAAAAAGCATTCTGAAAGTTTTACTGCCGAAGAAATTCTCAGATTATTAAATCTTTTATTCGAATCAGAACAAAAATTTAAATACAGTTTTAATCAGAAAATATTTATGGAGTCGCTCTTGCAAGAGATGGTCAAACTCAATTCGGAAACTGTGAACTTTGATAAACTTATAACTGAACTCAACGAGTTTAAAAAAAAAACTCTGAATCCTGAAATAACCGATATAGATGAAATTGTAAAAAAAGTAACTCCTAAAAAAGACATTCTTATCGAAAAATTAAAAGATTTATTTGATATAGAAGAACATATAAATTAAAAAATGAAATATTACGGAATAAAAAAAAATTTTCTTGCAATAGAAGAATCAGTTTCAAATTATGATTTCTCAAAGGTCGTGATTTTACCTGTCCCGTACGAAGCAACAACTTCTTATGGAAAAGGCACAGGTAAAGGTCCTATGGGAATAATCAATGCTTCGCATTATGTGGAACTCTTCGATGAAGAATTAAACAGAGAACTTTGTAATGAAATTGGAATTTGCACGCTTAAAGAACTTAATATGAAGGATAAGAAAGGTAAAAAAGCGTTAGACTTTATATATAAAAACGTTAATGAACAGATTAAGAACGGTAAATTTGTTATAACTTTAGGCGGTGAACATTCCATCTCGACTGCTCCTATCAAAGCACACTTTGATAATTATGAAAATTTGTCAATACTTCATTTTGATGCTCATTCTGATTACAGACAAGAATATGAAGGCTCAATTTATTCTCACGCATCTTTCGCTGCGAGAGTTGCCGAGTTTACTAAAGATATTGTTCAGGTTGGAATTCGTGCTCAGTGCAAAGAAGAGTATGATTTTATAAAAGAAAATAATTTAAAAACATTTTATGCTTTTGAAATCAGAAACGGTAAATACGGATATGACTGGGAAAATAAAGTTATAGATTCACTAAAAGAAAATGTTTACATAACTTTTGATGTAGATTATTTTGATCCTTCCGTAATGCCATCTACCGGAACTCCGGAACCGCTCGGCTTCTATTGGGAAGAGACTTTAAGATTATTAAAAAAATTAGGTAAGCAAAAAAAAGTTGTCGGATTTGATGTGGTAGAACTTGCTCCTCAGAAAAATTATTCTTATCCGGATTTTCTGACGGCTAAATTGATTTATAAAATGTTAAATTATTTTTTCTGATTGGATATTAAGAAACAAGCATTAACAATCGTAAAGAAACTTGCCGGTGAATATCCTGATGCTAAGTGTCATTTAGATTTTAATTCTCCTTTCGAACTTTTGATTTCTACAGTCTTAGCCGCACAATGCACTGATATAAGAGTGAATATGGTGATGGTCCCTTTATATAAATCAAAATATAAATCCCCTGAAGATATTCTAAAAGACGGATACGAAAAATTTCGTGATGAAATAAAATCAATTAATTTTTTTAATAATAAAGCCAAAGCAGTTTTATCAATCTGTCAGGATTTAGTTGAGAAATATAATGGTCAAGTTCCGGGTGATATGGATGAACTAATTAAACTTGCCGGTGTAGGAAGAAAATCTGCAAGTGTTGTCCTCGGAAATTGTTTTGGTAAAAATGATGTAATAATAGTGGATACTCATTTGAAAAGAGTGGGTACAAGACTCGGTTTAATTACTGAAGACGATCCTACAAAAATTGAAATGGAATTGAAAAATATAATTCCGGATAATGAACAATTCAGATTTTCAATGAGAATCGGAGAACATGGAAGACAAATTTGCGAAGCAAAAAAACCAAAATGTAATGATTGTTTCCTTTATAAAATTTGCCCTTCTTACGAATCATTAAGTTTAAAAATTAAATAAATGAACGAAGATAAATTAGAAGCATTAAAAAAAATTCAGGTAATCCTTATGGATCTTGACGGATGTTTAACAACAGGTCATATTATCTATTCAACATCAGGAGAAGATATAAAAATGTTTCATACTCATGATGGATTTGGAATTACAAGAGGAAGAGAATTAGGTTTGAAGTTCGCGGTTATAAGCGGAATGGGGTCTCCCGTGAATCACAGACGAGTTGAAAAATTAGGTATCCATCATTTATATGAATATATAAAAGATAAAACTATTCCATTTGAAGAATTAAAAAAAGAATATAATCTTCCGGCAGAAGCATTTGCTTTCATAGGAGATGACGAATTTGATATCCCATTATTACAAAAAGTTGGATTTTCTGCTTGCCCTTCATCAGCGATTGATGAAGTAAAAAATCATGTAGATTATGTTTGCAAAAGAGCAGGCGGTGACGGTAGCATCAGAGAACTAATTGATATGGTTTTAAAAGCAAAAGGATTATTGTAATTTTTTCTCCAGATTAATTAATCTTTCTTTTCTCCATAAACCTCCTCCGTATCCTGTTAACTTTCCATTCTCTCCGATAACTCTATGACATGGAATTATTATTGCAATTCTGTTCTGACCGTTAGCATTTGCAACGGCTCTCACTGACTTTGGAATTTTCATATTAACCGACTGTTGTTTATAAGAAATTGTTTCTCCATAAGGAATTTCCATTAATGAATTCCAAACCTTATTCTGAAATTCACTTCCGGGAGTAAGCAATTCGATATCAAAATTTTTTCTTTTACCTTCAAAATATTCTTCGATTTGTTTTTTTGTTTTTTCAATAACTTTGTTTGAAGATTGAATAAATTTAGCATTCAGAAGTTTTGTTAACTGTTTAAGTTCAGTCTCAAGCATTCTCCTGTCAGTAAATTCAAGAATACATAATTTATTTTCAGTAGCACCCGCTATCATAGTTCCTAGTGGTGTATTAAATCTTTGAATGTTAACAACAGTAATTTCTTTTGAATTGTTGGGAGTAACTCCAAAAATTTTTTTGAAACTGTCATTAAATCCGCTTAATGATTCAAAGCCCATATTGAATGCGGTATCTGTCACTGTTTTACCGTTACTAATCTCTTTAAAGGCAGTGTTTATTCTGTTCATTCTTTGATATGCATGAAATGTTAAACCAAAATTTTTTTTAAACCATCTCCTTAGAGTTGCAGGTTCATAACCCATCTTCCTTAAATCATAATCTTTAAATTTTCTCTCAGGAGATTCATTTATTTTAGATATAAGTAAATTTATATCTTTGTTTTCATTATTTGTATCGCCTAATGGTTTGCAGATTTTACATGCCCTGAATCCGTTTTGCAATGCTTCTTTGATTGAACTGAATATTACAACATTTTCCGGCTTTGGTCTTTTTGCGGTGCATACAGGTCTGCAAAAAATTCCTGTCGTTTTAACACCAACCCAATAAATACCGTCATACTTTAATTCATTTCCTATAAATGAATTGAATATTTCTTCAAATTGTTTCATTTACAAAAATAAATATTTATCTGAAATTCTGACAACCGAAATCTGAACAACTAATTTTAAAAAGTTGTTTCAATTTCAAAAACAGTAACTGCTTTGCCAAAAATTTCTACTCTGTCGCCGTTTAAAAATACTTTAAATTCACCTGTTCTTTTTGAACATTGTTTCGCTTTAAATTCAGTTTTACCGGTGACTTTATTCCAGTAAGGAGCAAGGGCACATTGAGCCGAACCAGTCGCAGGGTCTTCAGGAATACCTACTGCAGGTGCAAAACATCTCAATAAATAATCAAAATTTTTATCATCTGAACGTGAGGTTAAAACTACATCTCCTAATCCGTTTTGCATTAGTTTGTTCAAATCCGGAGCGGCATTTATTAATTCATTCTGATTTTCTACAACAACTAAAGTCCAGTGATCATTTGTATCATACATTGCTATAGGTTTTATCCCTGATGCTTCTGTGAATTTTTCGTAATCAATTCTTTCATTCAGTTCTAAAACAGGAAAATTCATTTTTATATACTCTCCTGAATTAATCGTTCTTAATTCAGCAGAATTTGCTTTAAAAATTATTTCCTTTTCAAGTGGTTCAATATTTTTTTCATATAGAATATGTGCTGTAGCAAGTGTTGCGTGTCCGCAAAGATTAATTTCACTTTCAGGAGCGAAAAATTTAATTCTATAATGATCTCCGTTTTTGTAAATGAATGCTGTTTCTGAAATGTCCATTTCTAATGCAATATTCTGCATTAAATCTTTTTCAAGCGGTTTATCTGTTATACAAACTCCCGCAGGATTTCCTTTGAATTTCTCATTTGTGAATGAGTCAACCTGATAAATTTTCATAATTTTAATTTTAAATTAAACCCGGGGAAAAAATATTTGTCTTAAGTTTAAACATAATTTAAATGAAAGATTATAAAAAATATAATCATTTATTTTTGAGAGCAGGTTTTGGTATTCCGGTTGATAAATTAATTCAATTGGAAAACATTCCTTTGAATAATATTGTTGATAATATTTTTAAAGATTCTGAATCTATAAATCCAATAATTTTAGAAACGGATGTAGATGAATATTCAGAAAGAAAATACAGAGACTTATCAAGGAAAGAGAGGCAGGAAAGAAGAAGAAAAAACAGACAGAATATTCAGAAGATTAATACCACTTGGTTATTCAAAATGACTAAAGATAAAGAATCTCTTAGAGAAAAAATGACATTCTTCTGGCATGGTCATTTTGCCTGTAAAAACAATCTCTCCAAACTAAATGAAATTCAGAATAATACTTTAAGAAATAATGCACTCGGAAATTTTAGAGTTTTGTTAACTGAAATATCTAAAGATCCTGCAATGTTACAGTTTTTAAACAATCAACAAAACAGGAAAAAAAGCCCCAATGAAAATTTTGCAAGGGAATTATTAGAACTGTTCACACTCGGTAGAGGACATTACACTGAAGACGATATTAAGAATGCGGCTAAAGCCTTTACGGGATGGGGTTTCAATGATAAAGGTGAATTTATAATCAGAGAAAACCAGCATGATACTTCAGAAAAAACTTTTATGGGACAAACCGGGAATTTTGATGGTGATGATATTATAAATATAATTTTAGAGAATAAAAGAACTGCCGAATTTATTTCGGAAAAAATTTATAAATTTTTTGTGAATGAAACACCAGACAAAAAAATTATAAATAATATGTCCGATATTTTTTATAAATCAGGATATGATATTAAAAAATTACTTGAATATGTTTTTAAATCAGATTGGTTTTATGATGAGAAAAATATCGGATCAAAAGTTAAGTCACCCGTTGAATATTTAGCAGGGATTTCAAAAATTTATAATATAAATTTTGTAAATGAAAATGTTCTCTTTGGAATGCAAAGGGCTCTTGGTCAGATACTTTTAAACCCTCCAAATGTTGGTGGATGGGCAGGAGGTAAAAACTGGATTGATACTTCATCTTTAATGTTCAGATTAAAACTTCCGGAAGCAATTTTTAATTCATCAGATCTCGAATTTGAATATAAAAAAACTTCAGATGATGATATGAATATAATGCCTGATGAAGAGAAAGAAAAAAAATCCGGGAAAAATAAAATAAGAGTTTTAAGAAATTTGAAAACTGAAATTAATTTAACCGGATATTTAAATTATTTAAAAAATAAAAACGAGAATGATACGATTGATGAACTTTCTGATTTTATGTTGCAGATCAAATTAAATCCGGATACTAAAAATTTAATTTATAAATATTCCGATAAATCATCAAAAGAAAATTTTATCGAAAGCACAATTGTAAGAATAATGTCCCTTCCTGAATATCA
>ERZ761607.2578-NODE-2578-length-19308-cov-5.023581_pt1 | contig 19308 bp, 14 predicted proteins | sample MGYA00511164_ERZ761607 | MGnify/ENA primary metagenome ERZ761607 (study PRJEB28899, sample SAMN02445080) | bioreactor sludge metagenome | biome: EBPR sludge | place: Australia: Brisbane, Thorneside Wastewater Treatment Plant | collected 2011-06-22 ...
GTCTTCGATCCGGCGCGGATTCCCCACGCGCCGAGGCCGATCCCGAGGCTGCCGAGCACGGCCGCGACGACGATGCCGCCCGCGCCCGGGATCACGATCGCGGCCGCGGTCGCCGCGAGCACGCCCGTCGCGATGCCGAAGATGCCGAGCAGCCGCAGGCCGGTCGACGCGCCGCGGTGTGCGATCGACGGCGAGGCGACCACCGGTGCGACGACGGGAGCGTCGGCCGCGCGACGAGCCGCGGGCGCCGTCTCGACCGGCGACGCGAGCGGTCCGGTGCCGCCGACGATGGTGGTGCCCGGCTTGAGCTCGCGCGGCCGTCCACACGCGAGGCAGGCGTAGCGACCGTCGCCCGTGGCTTGTACGGCGGCGATCGCGAAGCAGTGTGGGCAGCGGTTGTCCTCGCCCCAGACCGCGCCGCACGCGATGCAGCGCGACGCCCCCGGCGGGATCGCGGTGCTGCAGACGGCGCAATGCGTCGGCGCGTCGCTCATGCGCGGCTCGCGCTCACTCCTCGCCGAGGAGCTTGTTCATCGAGGCTTCGTCGGCCGGCGTGAACGAGTAGCGATCGAACTCGTCGCTCGTGACCCAACGAAAGTCCTTCACCGCGCGCGACTCGAGGGAGTCGGGCCCGCGGAGGTCGCATTGGTAGAGGTAGAGATCGACGGTGTACTTCTCGTACGGGTGGCTCACGAACGAGATGAGCTCACCCACCGAGACGTGCGCGCCGAGGCGCTCGACCATCTCGCGCTCGAGCGCCTCCGAGTCGGTCTCCCGCTCCTCCACCCGCCCACCGGGGAACTCCCAGAGGTTCGGGAGCACGGCGTTCTCGCGGCGCTGAGTGATGAGGTAGCGGCCGTCGCGCTCGACGACGGCGGCCACGACGCGAATGGTCTTTCGCGGATGGTCGGACACGGTTCGGCGGGTATACCGCAAAACGACGCGGCTGCGGAGACTTCGCGCGGAGCGATCGCGGCGTCGGAGCCGCGATCGCAACCGCCTACGGAGTGATCGGGCCGCGGAACGATCGAACGCCGGGCTTCAGTCGCGTTCGAGCCAGGCGTCGAGGTCGACGGGCTCTCCGTCGGCGTCTTGGACCGCGTCGAGGCTGACGGCCCCCTGACCGCAGCGCACGGCCCAACCGTCCGAGGTGCGCCACGCCTCGCTCGGACGCAGTCCGAGCGGCGGGGACTCTTCGCAGATCGACGCCATCACGAGATCCGCATCCTCGCCGAGCCGCACGGACGCGCCGAGCGGAAACGCGGCGCGGACGAGGCGAACGACGTCCTCCGCGTCACCTCGCCAGTCGACCGCGAGCTGCGTGGGCGTCGGCTCCGGAGCCTCGGTGACGAGCGAAGGGTCTTGGGGCGTCCCGCGTGGATGTTCACCACGCGCGAGCTGCTGCACGAGCTCGCGGAGTAGCGCGAGCGCGGGGCGGTCGAGCTTGCGCGCGAGCGACCACGCGGTCTCGTCCTCCGCGACCTTCACGCGACGCTGCGCGACCACGGCGCCGGTGTCGTACTCGTCCGCGAGCTCGAAGAGGCTGACGCCCGTTTCTTCGTCGCCGCTGCGGATCGTCCAGAAATACGGGTCGGGCCCGCGCCAACGCGGGAGCAGGCTCGGGTGCGTGCCCCAGCCGGGCGCGAGCGCGAGCACCTCGGGCGGGATGCGTTTGGGCCAGAAGAAGCTGACGATCGCGTCGAGGCGCGCGGCGCGGAGCAGGGATTGTACACCGGGGTCGGCGAGGTTCGGCAGACCGAGGAGCAACGAACGTGGACCGAGCGCACGGCGAGCCCAGCGTCGACCGGGGAGATCCAGGGGACCGAAGCACGCCGCGACCGGCGGGTGTCCCGCGTCGGTCAACACACGCGCGCCGAGGGGCACGCCGAGGTAGAGGTAGCGCAGCGACACGCTCGCGCGGTTCTGGCGTGGTCGGCGAAGGAAGGCAACGTGCGACCGCGCGCTGCGACTGCATGCTCGGCGACGCGCCCCACCACGCTGCACGTCGCCGGGCCGCGATCATCGATCGCGACGACGATCCAGTCCGAGCACGATCGTGTCGCGCGGCCGGGGCTCCCGCGCGCTCGATCGATCAGCGCAGGAACCGATCCGCGAGCCCGTAGCGCTGCATCGCGCGCAACACCGCGCGGTAGCCGCTCGGCGAGAGTCGCTTGCTGCGCCAGACGATCTTCGCGTCGGTCTGCGGCAAGAGCATGAACTCGCCCTTCTCCACCCCACGCAGCGCGTACTCAGCCACGCCCTCCGCGGTCGCGCGCGCGAGCTTGAAGAACGCCTCCGCCTTCGCGCGGTCCTTCTCGGAGCCGCGGAAGCTCTCCATCAGGTTCGTGGGGAAGAACGTCGGGCAGAGCACGCTCACGCCGACGTCGAAGGGCGCGAGCTCCGCTTCGAGGGTCTCGGAGAGCGCGATGACGCCCGCCTTGCCGACGTTGTAGGGGCCCATCTCGGGCAGGGTCGCGATGCCGGCTGCGCTCGCGACGTTGAGCACGTGGCCCGAGCGCTGCGCGCGGAAGGTCGGCACGAACGCGTGGCAGCCGTGGATCACGCCCCAGAGGTTCACGCGCAGCGCGCGCTCCCAGTCTTCGAGCGAGGCGTCGCCGATCTGACCCGCCGCCGCGATGCCCGCGTTGTTCACGAGCAGATCGACGCGGCCGAGCTCCTTCACGCTCGCCTCCGCGAGCGCGCGCACGTCCTCCGCGTCGCCGACGTCGCAGCGCCGCACCGCGCCCACGCCGCCCGCCTGCGCGACGAGCTCGGCGGTCTCCGTCGCTCGCTCGACGTTCAGATCCGCGATCATCACGTGCCCGCGACGCTTTGCGAGCGCGAGGGCGAACGCACGTCCGAGCCCGCTGCCGCCCCCGGTGATCACGGCCTTGGGTCGATCGTTCAGCTTCGTCATCTCGCCTCCTGCATGCGCAGCTCGTCGCGGAGCTCGGTCGTCGCGCGCCGCACCGGGTCGAAACGCATCGCGCGCTCGTCCACGCGCCGCGTGCGCAGCCAATACTCGAACGTGAAGCCCGGCCAGAGCGTCCGGTTCTTCCCGTGCTCGTCGAGGTACCACGACGCGCAGCCGGAGGCCCAGACGGTGCGCTCGAGCCGGCGTTGGATCGCGTCGTTGAACGCGCGCTGCGCTTCGGGTCGCGGCTCCACCGTCGCGGCGCCGTGACGCGCGCGCGCCTCGCGGAGCGCGAGCACATGGTGGATCTGTGCCTCGATCATGAAGACCATCGAGTTGTGCCCGAGCCCGGTGTTCGGGCCCATGAGCAGGTAGAGGTTCGGGAAGCCGACCGCGGTGGTGCCGAGGTGCGATTCGATGCCGTCGCGCCACGCGTCGGCGAGCCGGAGACCACCACGGCCGATCACCTCGACTGGCGTGAGGAAGTCCGCCACCGCGAAGCCGGTCGCGTAGGCGATCACGTCGACCTCGCGCAGCACGCCGTCCTTCGTGCGGATCCCCCGCGGCTCGATGCGCGCGATCGGATCGGTGACCACGTCGACGTGGGGCCGGTCGAGCGCGCGGTAGTAGTCGTTGCTCAAGAGGATGCGCTTGCAGCCGGCCTGGAAGGTCGGCGTGACCTTCGCACGCAGCGCGGGATCCTGGATCTGTCGGCGGATGTGGCGCCGTCCGAGCGTCTCCGCGATCCCCATCACGCGCGGCTCCAGGGTCATGCCGACCGCGCCGAGCTCCGCGGTGGTGTAGATGCGCGCGCGGTGGAGCTTTCGCCGCAGCGGCGAGCGCTCGAAGCGCGTCTTCTCCGACTCCGTGTACTCGCGATCGGGCTTCGGCAGCACCCAAGGCGCGGTGCGCTGGTAGACGTCGAGGTGCGCGACCTCCTTCGCGAGCTCGGGCACGATCTGGATCGCGCTCGCGCCGGTGCCGACGACCGCCACGCGTTTGCCCCCGAGTGGCACGGAGTGATCCCAAGCCGCGCTGTGGAAGGACGGACCTTCGAAGCGCTCCATACCTTCGAAGCGCGGCAGCGCGGGGCGGCTGAGCGCGCCCACGCCGAACACGAGATCGCGCGCTTCGACCTCGCCTCGTGGCGTCGAGAGCCGCCACACGCCGCGGGACTCGTCGAAGACCGCGCGCGTGACCGGACAGTCGAAGCGCAGGTGCGGCTGCAGGCCCGCGTCGTTCGCACAACGCTCGAGGTAGGCGCGGATCTCGTGGTGGGGCGAGAACGCGCGCGACCAACGAGGGTTGGGCGCGAAAGAGAAACTGTAGAGGTGCGATGGCACGTCGCACGCGCAGCCCGGGTAGTGGTTCTCGCGCCAGGTCCCGCCGACGCTCGACGCTTTCTCGAAGATCACGAAGTCGCGATCGCCGCGCTCCGCGAGCTTCATCGCCATGCCGAGGCCGGAGAAGCCGGTGCCGACGATCGCGGTGCCGAAGCGTTCGATCGAGCCGTTCGACGCGCTGCTTTTCGACGCAACGCTCTTCGATGCACCGCTCTTCGACCCATCGCTCTTCGACGAAGTCATCGCACCGCCTCCGCGTCGAAGCCCGCGCGCCACGCCTCGAAGGCCGGCCCCGCGTCGACGTCGTTCGGGTGGAAGCCCGGACGGAACCAGGAGAGCCAGTGCCGCCACATCGCGCGCATCGCGCCCGGTTCCCCGAAGAGCCAGCCGAGGAGCTTTGCGTGCTCTTCTGGCGAAAGAAGCGTGCCGTCGACCTGCATGATCCGCCATTGATGCTCGACGACCTTCGCCCAGAAGACCACAGTCGCGACCAACATCACGAACGAACGCTCGGCGTAGAAGCCACCGGCCGCTTCGTAGACGTCGAACGCCACCGCCTTGTGCTCGTTCTCCTCCGCCGCGTGCCACATCCAGAGCTGCTTCATGCTCGGGTGCGCGCCTTCGAGCAGATCCGGACGGGTCAGGATCAAGTACCCCATCACGCCCGTGAAGTGCTCGAGCGCGGCGGTCGCGGCGAGCTGCCAACGACTCGGGAGCACGCGTTGCACCACGTCGAGCAGGCGCGCGACGCGGCGCTCCATCTCCACCGCGGGCAGGCCCTGCGCGGCGAGCATCGCGTTGTAGCCGTCGTGCTCGCGGCCGTGGATGCCTTCTTGCGCGCAGAAGTCGCGGATCGCGCGGCGCAGCGCGGCGTCGTCCTTCACCGCGTCGCGGTGCGCGTTGACCGAGCGCATGAAGAAGCGCTCTCCGACGGGAAAGAAGATCGACAGGTTGTCGAAGAAGCGGGTCACGGAGAGACCCGCCGGATGCCACGCGCGGGGTACGTGGCTCCCGAGCTCGAAGCGCGGATTGCGGACCTCGATCGCGACCGGCGTCGGACGGTTCATCGGACGCGACGCGTGGGGGCTCGATGCGCTCATGGATACCTCCGGTCGGCTCGGGACTTCGTCCTTTCGCGCCCCGCGGATCGCGGATCGCTTCGCGCCGACCGTCTCACGATGCACGCGAGGCCCTTTCGCGCGGAGGTCCGCGCGTGCCAAGCTCTTGTCATTTCGGGCCAACGGACGCTCGATTCCACGCCGATCGCTACGGTCCGTCTCCGGTCTCCGTCTCCCTCTCCGCGTGTTGGTCTTCGTCCTCCGTCGCCGTCGCCGTCTGCACCGCCATGAGCCGCCCTTCCCCCGATCCGAGCGTCCCCGCGATCCACGCGCTCCAGCTCGCGGAGATCGTCGAGCGTTGGGGCGTCGAACCGGACGCGTTGCTCCGAAGCTGCGGGCTGCGGCGCGAGGCGCTCCTCGAGCCCGGCGCGCGGCTCTCGATTCCGGATTTGATCGCGCTCGTGGAGCGATCGCGCGCGCTCACCGGCGAGCCCGGCCTCGGCTTCCACGTGGGCCTTCACATGCGCATCGCGTCGCATGGCTACCTGGGCCTGGCTGCGATGACCGCGACCACGGTGCGCGAGGCGCTCGACGTCGCGATCCGCTTCGCGCCCACGCGCACGACCGCGATCTCGCTGCGGCTCGACACCGTCGAGGACCACGTCGCGCTCGTGCTGGTGGAGAACGTCGATCTCGGGAGCGCGCGCGACGCGTTCGTGTTCGCGTTGCTCACCGGCATCTGGAAGATCGGCGACGCGCTCACGGGCGTGGCGTTGGCGGAGCACGCGGACTCGAACGCGCGCCCCCGCGCGGACGTCGCCTTCGCCGAGCCGCCCTACTTCGCGCGTTTCGCCGGCGTCGCGCCCGAGGTGCGCTTCGAGCAACGCGAGCACCGCCTGCTCTTTCCGAGATCGCTCCTCGATCTGAAGCTCGTCACCGGCGATCCCGTCGCGTCGCGCCTCACGCTCGAGCAATGCGAGCGTGAGCTCGACGCGCTCGGTCTCGGACCGCGCCTCGCCCATCGGGTGCGGGGCCTGCTCGCGACGCGGACCCCGCCGCCCTCGCTCGACGAGCTCGCGTCGACGCTGCACGTCTCGCCACGCACCCTCAAGCGTCACCTCGCGAGCGAAGGCACCACCTACCGCGCGCTCGTCGACGAAGCGCTGCGCGCACGCGCGGAAGAGTTGCTGCGCCGCCCGAGCCTCACGCTCGACGACATCGCGGAGCGCCTCGGGTACTCGGACGTGGCGAACTTCAACCGCGCGTTCCGGCGATGGACGGGGAAGACCCCGGGCGCATTTCGGCGAAGTGCGAGCTGACGCGCGGCGTCTGCGGATCGCGAACGGCTCGACGACACGAACGCGCGTGGATTCGGTAACGTCCACGTGCGCGCACACGTCGACGCGCGTGAAGAAGACGCGGAGAAGAACCGATGCCCTACGTGAACGTTCGAATCACCAACGAAGGCGCGACGCGCGAGCAGAAGGCGGAAGTGATCCGCGGAATCACGGAGGTGCTGCAGCGGGTGCTCGGCAAGAACCCGGCGAACACCTTCGTCGTGATCGACGAGGTCGCGCACGAGGACTGGGGCGTGGGTGGGATGCAGGTCGACGACTGGCGCAAGCTGAAGGACGGGTGAGCGACGCGGACGGCTCGCGTCCGGCGCGCTCGTCGCGAGGCGGAGGCTCGGCGCGGCCCGCGTACGACTCCAGCTCGCGCGCTTCCGATCGTGCGCGCTTCAGCTCGGCGGCGGCGCGATCTCGGGGACGGGCACGAGCTGGAAGCTGCCGTCCGGCGACGGGATCTGTTCGAGAACCTGCGCGGTGCAGCGCTGGTGCGCGTAGTACTCGTATTGAAGGACGTACGTCTTCCCCGCGTGGGCGTGGAACGCACCGCCGACTCGGCACGCACCGTCGACCACGGTGTCGGTCTGCATCTGGCTCACCGTTCGCGTCCGCGTGCAGTAGCGCGTGGTGGTCGAGCGTTGGGTGCCGAAGCCGCTCTGTTGCGTTCCGCAGGCGTACTGCTCCTGGACCTGACGGGTGACCATCCGCGAGACCGTGTGAAAGAACGACGACTCGGCGCGGACGGCGGCGGGTCCCGGATGGACGCGAAACGCGCGGGTGTGGGGCGGGGGAACGACGCCGCGGTTCACGGGCGTGCGGTCGCGCAGGATGACCGCGTCGCCGACCCACAACTGGATCGCGAGCATGGGGCCGGGCGCAGCGTGGTGGACGAAACGCGTCTTGAGGACCGCGTGGGGCTCGTGGGGTTGCGGCGCGACGTAGCGAGGCGTGCACCCGGCACCGGCGATCAGCGTGAAGAGCAGGACGCCACGCAGGCGTCGGTCCAATGACGGCATCGATCGAGATCCTCGGCGCGCGTGGCGGACATCACGCATCGGTCGTTGTGGGTTTGGCAGGAGTCGACGCATCGCAGGTGCTCCTCGTGAGCCGCTCGGCGCGCCGCGCGTGCGCCCGCGCAGCCGACGACGAACGAGATCGCGAGGAGGGCTCCGAGGCGCACGGCGCGGGCGTACTCGATCGCTGGGCGTTCCGCCTGGTCCAAACGAGGTAGGACCGCGGGTCGTGGGCGGATCGCGTCGTCGTGGCGTGGCGGGTCGCCCGAGCGTGGCGCCGCGCCACGTCCACTCGCGCGACTCGCGTGATTCGGCCGCGGCACGCGAGGTGCTGAGTCTTCTCTCGACGGCGCGAGGCGCCGCGAAAGGATCTCGAAGATGACCGACTCACTCCTTCGCATGGGCTTCTTGTTCACCCTCGCGCTCCCGGTCGCGGCGAGCACCGCGCTCTCGGGCTGCGAGGAAGACTCGCCGATCGAACGCGCCGGCGAGCGCATCGAGGACGCCACCGACGACTCGCGCATCGAGCGCGCGGGCGAACGCATCGAGGACGCCACCGACGAGGTGGCGGAATGATGGCGCGCAGCGTCGTGGCGCTCGCGCTGGGGCTCGGCTCCGCGTGCAGTGAGCAGACCGAGGTCGAGGCGGAGCACGCCGCCGCGAGCGTTCAGGCGACCGCGCGCTCGGCGGCGGACGACGTCGAGCGCGGGATGGAACGTGCCGCCGAACGCACCGAAGCGGCGGCCGAGTCGTTGCGTGCGCGCGCGGAGGCGACGGGCGACGCGATCGAACGCGAGGCCGAAGGCGCCGCCGCGGAGCTCGAGGCCGAAGCGGCGACGATCCGAGCGGGCGCTCGGGCCACGGCAGTAGCCGCCGAAGAAGCGGGGGAGCGCGCGGAGGCCGAAGCGGAGGCGCGGCACCCCGATGGCTGAAACCGGAGTCTCGACCGCTGCGGCAGTGCGGCCGGGCGACGAGCTCGGCCGTCACTCCCTTCGTTGGACGCTCGTCACTGGCAGTAGCCGTCCGAACAGATCAGCGTCGAGTCGAAACACTGGAACGCACCACTCGGCATGCACACCTGGAAGCAGGCGTGGCCTCCCTCCGTGGTCCGCTCGCACTCTCAGCGATACCCCTCCGCCGTCGGGCAGTTCGGCGCGTGCGTGGGATCGCACGCATCGCGCGAGCAAACCCCGACCTCGAAGCCGCTGATCACGCAACGCGAGCAGGTCGAAGATCCGCGCGTGCAGCTCGACCCGAGTGGCTGGTTGCAGACCCCCTCCGTCGCGACGTCGCCTTCGTTGCTGCAGTTGTCCGTCTCACACTCGGCGTCCGCGCGGCAGGGCTCGCCCATCGCGCGCGGGCTCCCGCAGGTCTGTGTGTCGCGGAAGCACGTGCCGCCGGCGCACTCGAAGTCCGCCTCGCAGGTGGCGCCGTCCTCACGAGGCACCACGCAGCCACGCCCTTCGATGCAGGTGCCTCCGCCGAAGGGTGCACAACCGCAGACGTCGCAGAAGCTCACGTCGCTCTGGCTGGAGCAGGCCTGGTAGAGACCCGACACACAGACCTCCGCGCTCTCTCCGCTGCCCGTCACCGAGCGTTCGGCGCACGGCGAGGTGCAGTAGCCGAGGTCGGGCTCGCACACCGTGCCCGTGCCGCAGGCCGCGCCTGCGGTGCAATCCGCCGTGCACGCGCGACCGAAGACTCCGCCGAGGTCTTCGCAGCGGCCGCTCTCGCAGTCCGCGGCCTCGATGCATGGTTCACCGAAGAGCGCGGGAGACTCGCCTCCACATCCGAGAAGTCCGACGACGAGCCAACACGCGATCGCTGAAGTACGCATGTCGCCTCGACTAGCACGATGCCGTCGTGACCGCGTCGAGAAGTGACGGTCATTTACGGCCCAGATCATCGATCTACCTCGTTTGACGTAAATCTCGCGCTCGACCTAACCCAATTGGGTGAGACACGACGCCACGAATCAGGCGTCAGCTCATGCGATCGATGACCCAGACGTAGAGCGCGACGGCGAGGAGCACGGAACCCGCCGACCCTCCGAGCAGGCCCCAGCCGAGATCGCGCGCGGCGCCTCGGAAGCGCTCGCCGACGACGGTGGTGACGCCCACGACGATCGCGAGGAGCGTCAGCAGGCCCATCGCGATCGCGGGCCACTCGGAGTCGGCCTTGTTGTAGACGAAGAAGAGCGCGACGTTCGCGGCCACGATCGCGAGACAAGCAGGGATTCCGTATCGCATGCGCGCAAGCTAGGCCGCGCGCCGACGCTCGCACGGAGACGAATCGGACGGCGTTCGACGAGCGGCCGACGCCATCCGTCTTCCGCTCGGCTCACCGTCTCGACTCACCGTCTCGACTCACCGTCTCGACTCACCGTCTCGACTCACCGTCTCGGCTGCGGTCGGGCTCGAAGCGGAGCATGCGGCGCGCGAGATCGGCGACGTGATCCTCGAGCGCTTGCGGGGTCGGCACGACGCCGAAGATGGCGTGGAGCTCGGCGTCGGTCGCGACGGCGAAGCGCGCGACGAGGTACGCGAGCGACTGAACCGTGAAGCGCACCGTCGCGGGATCGCTGCCGAGCACGACGTGCAGCAGGTCCGCCGCGCGACGAGGCCAACCTTCCAGGAAGTCGTGGTGCCGCGACTGCGGGAGCTCACCCGCGGCGGCGTTGATCGCGAGACGCAAGCGGACGTTGCCGCGCTCTCGGCGCGCGAACACGAAGAAGCGGCGCGACGCGCGATCGATGAACGTCGCCGCGTCGGCGCCGCGCAGCTCGACGACGAGCTCCGACGCCAACGTGTCGAGGCGCGCGTAGTACCCGTCGAGGCAGGCTTCGAGCAGCGTGTCCTTGCTCTCGAAGTAGTAGGCGATCGTGCCGAGACTCACGCCGGCGTTGCGCGCGACGTCCCGCAGCGTGAGCTGGGTCGGTCGGTCGAAGGTCGCGAGCAGCTCCGACGCGGCGGCCACGATGCCGTCGTAGGATCGCGCGGAGTCGGCGTCCTTCGGTCGCATTCACCGCACCTCGTTCGAAGCCACTCGTCTACCCATCCGAGTCGACCGTGCTCAACGCACCACGGCGCCGCGGGGGCCGTAGAGCATTCGCGCGAGGCCCGCGAGCCAGCGATCTTCGGGAGTGTCGTTCGTCTCGAGCACGCCGCGGCGGGCGCCTTCGACGAGGCGTCGCGCCGCTTCGCTCGGTGCGCGTACGCCCTCGAGGACCGCGAGGACCGTGGCGAGACCGACGCCGGCACCGGTCGTCTGATCGAGCGTCCGCACGCGCTCTTCGAGCGCACGGTCGGGCGCGAAGGGCGCGTCGGATCCGTCGGTGGGACCGAGCGCGTTGATCGCGCTCATCACGCGCTCGGTGCGCGCCTTGTACGGGAGCGCCGCGAGCTCCGCGGGAGAGATGGGCGCGCCGAGCCAATAGTCCTGACGTCCCATCGCGTGCGGGTACTCGAGCTTCTCCGCGACGGGCTCGACGGGGAGACCCCCCGTGAAGCGCACGGGGACGATGGAGACGCCCGCCCCGATCGCGAGGTCGCAGAAGATGCCACTCATCGTGCGCACCGGCTCGTCCGCGCGGTGCGAGCGGGTGCCTTCGACGTGGACCATCAGGCTCTTGGCGGACGTCTGCGAGCCGAGCTCCTTGGCGATGCGCGGGAGCGACGCGGGATCGGCGCGATCGAAGTACGCGATCACCCCCGGATCGTGCGCGCCCGGGTACGAGAAACAATGCGCGATCAGCTTACCGAGCCAGCTCTCGCGGTGCTCCTGCTTGGCGAGTGTCAACGTCGGAACACGCTGCAGCGCGCCCGTGACCACCGAGAAGATCAGCGACTCGATGCCGACTTGGTGGTTGCCGAGGTAGAGCACACCGCGGCCGCGCAGCGCGGCGAGCGCGTTCGGATCGGCGACGTGGAAGGTGCCGACGAAGCGCTCGATGAGCGCGTAATAGAGGTCCTCGACCGGCCACGCGCCGAGGGCGAAATGCTCGCGCCAGAAGGAGCTCACGGGCGTGACGTCGATCGACGGCGGCGCGGCGTCGCGGACCACCACCACGTCGGGCTCGACCTCGATGGAGAGCGTGTGACGCGTGAGCGGCGTCGACGCGGCGCGTGCGTGCGAGGCGTCGGGCGCGAGCTCGATGGTGCGCGGATGGACGCGGAGCGCGCGCGCGACGTGCTCTTTGGCCGCGATCTCGACCGTCGGGGTGTCGGTGCGGAGGTCATAGAGGGTGCGCAGCGTACCGGGGAGCCAGTCCGAGAGGCGGACCTCGTGGGCTTGGAGGATCGTGGTGCCGTCAGTCGGCGGCTGACCCCGCCGACCAACAACACCGCTGGGGATGGAGAGCGACGCGCCCTCGACGAAGACGCCGTCGCGGAGGAACGCGCGGCGGGCGGCGGGGGCGACCGCCCCGAGGCGGCCCTTCGGCATCAACACGTCGACGAGACGCGCGTCGACCAAGAGCGTGTCGTGCGCGAAGAGCTGAAGACGCAGCACGGGGAAGCGGGTGTCGTCGGCTTCGAAGCCCACGAAGCGCGCCTCGCAGCGCATCTCACCGTGGTCGGGGATCGGCGCGTGAAGCCGCACGTCCAGGCGGTGTGGGTAGCCGATCACGTCTTCACCGATGCGCGCGCTCCAGCGGTGCAGCGCGTCGTGCGGGATGGCGTGGGTCATCGCGTCGAGAAGACCTTGGTGCAGGCGATCGCTCGCGTGATGGCGAGGCACGCTGCCGCGGCTCGGATCGAGGAGCGCGCGCGCGCCACCTTCGCCCGCTTCGAGGCGCACGAGGTAGTGGAACGCGGAGCCGTGGAAGAGCGCGTCGGTCGCGTAGGGATCGGCGGCGGGCGCGGTGACGAGCGGCGACACGGGCTCGAGCGTGGAAGGCGCGCCCACCTTCGCGCGCGCCGCGAGCTCGAAGCGCGAGAGCTCGGCGCGCTTGGCGTCGCGCCAGACGAGCAGGCGCACCTCGTGACCGCCTTCGACGGCGACGAGCTCGGTCTTGGTGCGGGTCGGGCCGTCCACCACGATCCAACGCTCCATCGTCAGCTCGTGCAGTCCGTCGATCGGACCGAGCTCGGCTTCCGCGGCCGCCACGAGGCGATCGAGGGCCGACATCATCGGGAGCACCGCGACCGTGTGAGTGGGCCGGTGGTCGGCGAGCCAGGGATGGGTCGCGAGCGAGAGGACCTCTTCGCCCGAAGCCGTGGGCGTGCTCGTCGCCGCGATCGTCGAGGCGACGCTCTTCGAGGACGCGTTCGCCGCAGACGTTCCAGACGAGTGCGGCTTCGAGGCGCTCGACGTTCCCACGCTCGGCACGCCCATGCTCGCTCCGCGCTTCGCATCGCGCGGACGCGGAGGCTCGCCGCCTTCGACGAGGCGCATGCCCAGGCGCTGCGCTTCGTAGATGCGTTTGCCGTCGACCCAGAGCGAGCAGTCGGCGAGCGCGTAGCGGCCGCGCGCGTCCTCTCCGACCTCGACGACCTCGAGCGTGGTGGAGACGAGCTTCGCCTCCGGCACCACCTGGCCTCGGTACTTCCAGACGTGCGGTAGATCGACCGCGATGGCTTCGAAGCGTGGGCTCGTCATGCCCTCGTGCAGGTTCGCCTCCAGCATGTGGAACTGAAGCGCCTGCAGCATTGCCTCGATGCCGAGCGAGCCCGGCTGCACGGGATCCTGGTAGAAATGCGCTTTGAAGAACCACTCGTCCGCGTCGATGTCCTTCTCGGCGCGTAGGGTCCCGAGGCCCTTCTTGCCGCCCTTCGGGTTCCAGTGGACGACGCGGTCGATCATGAGGAGGAAGGGCTCCGCGAGCCGCGCTGTGCCGCCGAAGTACTTCGCGAGACTTCGGTCCTCCAGGTTCACGACGTGGTCGTGCGGAGCGTCGAGGAGCACGCGCTGCTCGGCGCTCGTCGGCAACCCTGCCTGGTTGTCGAAGGCGCTCGGCGGGAAGAAGCCGAACACGGTGTCCAGGTCGTAGACGAGCGTGCTCTTCGTCGGGTCCTCCGGGTCGGCGAGAAAACCCTCGACGTGGAAGGAGACGATGATCATGCCCGCGGAGCGCGAGATGCTCTTGTGGTGCACCTTCGTACGCAGCGTTCCACTCTGGGGGAAGACCTCCGCGCGAATGGTTCCCTTTCCGTCGAGGTTCCGGAAGAGGAGATCGCTTTCGGAGGTGAGCGTGCTGCCGACGTAGCTGGCGATCCAACCACACGGCTGGAGCGCGGCCTCGAGGAGCACCGCGAAGGGCATCACCCGCGCGCCGTTCTCGTCGAAGTACCAGACGTCTTCGGGGACCTCGTACTCGAACTCGAAGTGTTTGTCGCTCTGCAGCGCGCCCATCGCGCCGTCGACCTGCGTGACGCGCGTGAGGAAGTGATAGGGCGGACCAGGCAGACGCGGGGTGCGGCGCGCGCCGTCGAAGCGCGCGTACATCGGACCGAACGCGGTCGAGGGGCGGCCCCATGCGCAAGCGACGAGCGAGGGGAGATCGAATCGATGCTCCTGGCCTTCGTAGACGCCGATCGCGGCGCGGGGATCACCCTTTCCTTCGGTGAGGAGCGGCAGCTTCTCGGGGGAAGAGAGCGGCCAATCCGGCACCAGCTTCAAACCGAACCGTCGAGCGTGGAAAGCGCCGAGACCGTCCACCGTGCAGAGCAGATCCGCGTAGAGGATCGGCTCCGGTCCGTCGTGGACCTCTTCGACGAAGAGCTCGTAGGTGAGCTCCTTCGACTCCGGGATCACCTGCCCACGGCAGATGAGCTTGTAGCTCTCGTCCTCGATGGGGCGGAAGCGCCAACCGTCGCGGTCGACGGTGTAGCCGAGGGCGGAGAGGTAGAACGCCATCGCCTGCACGCAGCCCTCGAGCATCAGGGTGCCGGGCATGCAGGGGTCGTTCTTGAAGTGGCCGTCGAAGAACCACTCGTCGGGGCGGATGGCCTTTCGGCCCTTGAAGTAGCCGCGTCCCCAGGGGCCACCCTTCGGATCGAAGTCGGTGACCTCGTCGAGGAAGAGCATGCGGCCCTTCTGAAATTGCGGCGTGCGCGTGTGGGTCTTCGTGCGCTCGAAACGCGGACCGAAGCACTCCCAGGGGCGGCCGTCCGCGAAGGCGCGCAGCTCCTCGCCGGAGAAGGAGCGCTTGCCGTGCTCGATCGCAGGCGCGTCGACGCGGGCGTCGCCACGAATCTCCTGTTCGGTGGGCTTCCAGAGGATGCCGGCGGAGTCGTCCAGCTCTTCGCGGGTGAAGAAGCCGGCTTGGCCGTTGCGGACCCGGAGCGCGGGGCGCATCGAGCCGTCGGCTTTGCGGATCCAGCAGTCGTAGTGGAAGAAGAAGAGGCGGATGTCGCCTTGATTGGCGTGTCCGTCGACGTGGATGTCGTACGCGAGGGTGTCGCCGACCTCGGGGAGGTCGCCGAGCCAGGTCATCTCGCAGCCGAGCAGACGGTAGGCGCGCTTTCCACGATTGAGGAAGTCGGCGCCGAGGTAGCTGATGAGGAAGAGATCGGCCTGCCCCGACTCGATCATGATGCCGGCGGGCATGTGACCGTCGTGCTGGAGATACCAGGAGTCCGCGCGGACGTCCGTCTCCGTCCAGCAGGTTCCCTTCTTCATCGAGCCGGGCTCGCCGACCATGCCGGTGCAGCGATCGGCGAGGAGGAGCGGGGGCTCCGGCATTCGCACCTGGACCGCGTGACCGTCCTGTTGACGGAAGAGCTCGCCGAAGATGGTGCTGATGGTTCCGCTCGCGTGGATCTCGAGGTCCTCGCGGGTGAAAGAGGGGCCGGAGGGACGGAAGGCGAGTGGGAGCTCCGTCGAGGGGCCGGGTGTGGTTGCCCGAGGTGTCGTCGGCGCCGGGGACTGAGTCGAAGTCGGTGACGGAGTCGGAGTCCGTGACGGGCTCGGAGTCGGTGACGGAGTCGATGTCAGTGGCGCAGTCGGAGTCGGTGACGGAGTCGGAGTCGGTGACGGAGTCGGAGTCAGTGACGGAGTCAGTGACGGAGTCAGTGACGGAGTCAGTGACGGAGTCAGTGACGGACTCGGAGACGGAGACGGAGACGGAGACGGCATCGGGCTCAGTGTCGGCGTCGAAGTCGGAGTCGCGAACGCCGACGGCGGAAGGCTCGTCATGGGCGTGAGCGGAAGCTCCACCGTGCCGCGCAGGAAGGCCTGATGGAGCGTCGCTTGCTGCTCGAGGAAGGCGCGGTGGATCTCGGCGAGACGTCGTTGGTGCTCGACGAGGCCCGCGACGAGCGGAGGGAGGACGGTCGCGCTCGGTGCGCTCGCGGGGACGTGGACCACCGCCTGCGCCGGGATCGCGGAGACCGTGGGAGCGGTCGAGACCGCGGGGATGGCGGCGACGGGCGCGGCCAAGACCGCAGGGGCGGCGATCGAAGCGACCGACGCGACGGTGCTGACCTCGGCCGGCGCGTGCCCTCCGACGCTGGGCCCCGACGGCGCGGGCGCATCGGAAGAAACCGGAGGAAGCCACGGGGCGGGGGACATCTTCTGCATAGTCGGGCTCGGGCGCGCGGGTGCGCGTTCGTCGGAAACGGAAGCGGCAGAGGCGTGCGCCGAGGCGACGGATGTCGCGGGCATCGACGTTCGAACGGACGGCCGCACGCTCGGCAGTTCGTTTGGTTCGGTCGCCTGACGGCGACGCTCACGTGACGTCGGGTCGCTCGGCCTGGCGGCCGGCTCCAATAACGTCAATTGAACGGGCGGCGGGTGCGCGGGCAAGGAGAGCCGCGGGCCCGCGGCCGGGCGCGACGGGAAGAATTCCCCGCGCCGCACGAGAGAAACGGCGAGCGCCGCGCCGTCGTACGCGCCGACCACGACACGCGCGTCGCCGCGCTCCATCGCGTACGCGACCTCGAGCAAGCCCGCGGCCGCGTGCGCCTTGCCCAGGCGCGAAGCGACGGGACCGAACGACTCGGAAGGCGCGAACGCCGCGTGGTGGGGCGCGTCGGTCGTGTCTTCGACCTGCACCGTGACACCGACTTCGCCGTCGACGTCGGAGGCGCGTCGGAGCACCAGCACCACTGCCGCGTCCGCGGTGTGTGCTTCGCCGGACGCCGCACGGTGCACGGCTTCGTTCGAGAGATCGACCGCGCCCACGATCGCAGCGTCGAGCTCGCCCCGCGCGAGCGCCGCGCACGCGAGCTGGAGCGCGCGCACCCCGCTCGCTTCTTCCGCGGAGACGGTGAAGCTCGCGCCGTGCAGATCGAGCTGACTGCTCAGCCGATTCGCGGGCATGTTCGGCAGCACGCCGAGCACGTGCGGCGCTTCGAGCGAGGGCGCGAAGACGTCGGACGCGGACGCGGACCATTCGACGTCGCCGAGCATTTCGCCCCACGCCTGGCTGCGCCACCGCGCGCCCCAACGTGCGATCTCTGGGTCGCAGCCGTAGCCGACGAAGACGCCCGTACGCTCGCGCGGCAGCTCGAGCCCACGCGTCGCGTCGAGGGCCGCTGCGAGCAGCATCGTCTGCTGCGCGCTGGCCTTGCGCAGGTCGTTGGGCGGGAAGCGCGTCTCGCTCAGCGGGAGCTCGATCGTGGTCGCGTGCGCGCTCTTCGCGTCGAGCGTCGCGTCGTCGCCCACGCGGTAGGCGCGTGAGACCACCACCACCTCGTCGCGACGTGCCGGCGCGAACGCGAACACCCGCGACTCCGACTCTTCCGGAGCCTCGACGATCAGGTGCGCGTCGTTGCCTCCGAAGCCGAACGCGCTCAGCGCGGCGCGACGTGGACCGTCCCACGCGCGCTCGTTCGCGAGCACCTCGAACCGATCGCCGAGCGCCGCGCTCGCGCGATCGTTCCCACCGTCGACCGGCGTCGGAGGGAGCACACCGTGCCGCAGCGCTTCGACCAGCTTCACGAGCCCCGCGACGCCCGCCGCCGTCACCGCGTGGCCGAGGTTCGCCTTCAGCGAGCCGATCGGCATCGCCTGCGGATACACCGCCGCCATCGAGCGCAGCTCGGTCGCGTCGCCCACCGTGGTTCCCGTCGCGTGACACTCGACGTAGCGCACGTCGCTCGGCGAGAGACCGCTCTGCTCCAGCGCGCGCCGCATCGAGAGCGCTTGGCCTTGCTCGCTCGGCGCGAGGATGCCGCGACCGCGCCCGTCGTTCGCGAGGCCGACCCCGCGGATCACGCCGAGGATCGGGCGCCCTTCCCGTCGCGCGTCGGCCAGGCGTTCGAGCACCACGAAGCCGCAGCCCTCCGCGGGCACGAGGCCGTCGGCCTCCGCGTGAAACGGGCGGCTCCGACCGCTCGGGCTGAGCGCGCCGAGCGCGGTGAAGCCGACGTGGAGGAAGAGATCGTCCGCGCGATTGACCGCGCCGGCGAGCATCCGGTCCGCGCGGCCCTCTTGGAGCGCACGACACGCGGCTTCGATCGCGTAGAGCGACGACGCACACGCCGCGTCGAGCGAGAAGCCGCCGAGGCCGAGACCGAGCGCGCGCGCCGCGAGCTGAGCCGGCAAGCCGCTCATGAAGCGGTCGCGTGCTTCGCCGCGGACACCGAGCTTCGTCGCGAGCGCGCCGAGCCAGACCGACTCCGCGTAGGCGGACATCCCGCTCGAGGGAAGCGAGAGGTTGCCCAACACGAGGCCCGTACGAGCATCGCCCGCACGCGAAGCGTCGCGCAGCGCCTGACGCGCGGTGTGGAGCACCCAGTGCACGAGCGGGTCGAGCGAGGCGAGCGCGTCGGCTGGCAGCGCGTAGCCCGACGAATCGAAGGAGAAGCCGTGGACGTAGCCACCGCGTGCGTGCCACGCCCGGTCGCGGGTGTCGGTCGTGTCCGAGGTCGAACGCACGAGCGCGTGCCGCGCGTCGAGCCGCCAGCGATCGGTCGGCGCATCCGAGAGGCACACCGCGCGCTCGCGCACGCGTGTGAAGAGCGCCGCGGGATCGCTCGCGCCCGGGAAGAGGCACGAGCGACCGACGATCGCGATCGGTTCGAAAGACATGCGCTTCGGTCTCCTACGCTTCCCAACCGACGCGGCGGACCCGTCCGAGCCCGAGGGACCACGACGACGACGTCATCCGGACCTCAGACCGCGGGGCTCGGACGGCGCTCGCGCGAGCCCGGCAGCACGTGCATCTCCACGTCGCGCAGCTCGACGATCACACGCCCGCGGGCGTCGACGATCGCGACGTCGCTGCGCGTCTTGTCACCGCGCCGCTCGTGCCCGACCAACACCGCGCGAAGCGGCCCGGTCGCGAGCCCGCTCGCGTGGCGATGCACCGCGCCGATCGAGGTCGGGAGCGCCGCGCCGCCTTCGTCGTAGGTCGTGTAGAGCAACGCGAGCTGGAGCGCGCCGTCGATGAGCGCAGGATCCGTCTCCCACGCCGCATCGGCGAAGCCCTTGTCGCGACCGCCGAGCAAGGTCGCGCTCGCGCCGCGCTCGCCGACCTCGGGCACGCCCTCGATCACGCGGAATGCCTCGCCGTGGAAGAGCGCGACCCCGTCGTAGACGACACGATCGAAACGCGCGAGCCCCGTCGGCAGCGAAGGCACCACGCCCGCGATGGCCGCGCGACGCGCGAGGGTCGCCTGCGCCGAGTAGCGCGGACGTCCTTGCGCATCGAGCATCGTGAGCGCGAGGCGCACGCCGTCGCCGTTCGAG
>ERZ761607.2579-NODE-2579-length-19307-cov-9.598016_pt1 | contig 19307 bp, 19 predicted proteins | sample MGYA00511164_ERZ761607 | MGnify/ENA primary metagenome ERZ761607 (study PRJEB28899, sample SAMN02445080) | bioreactor sludge metagenome | biome: EBPR sludge | place: Australia: Brisbane, Thorneside Wastewater Treatment Plant | collected 2011-06-22 ...
GAGATATTCCTTTATATTCAGACAACATTAAGATTAATTTTTCTGATACCGTGAAAATTGAAAATTCTTCGCAGATAGTTTCTTATAATTATCCGTTTCTAAATGCTAAACTACCGGAAGAAAATTTTTTAAACAAATTTCTGATTCCGGCAGGGTTAATCCTGGCATCCGTAACAGCAATTGTTTTGTTTTTTATAATCAGAAGTAACTGAAAATCTGAAAATCTAATGATAAAATATATTTTGATAAATTTAAAAAGTTTTTTATTTCTTTTCCTCGTTACCGTGTTATTTGCTTCATGTTCATCTTCAAAAAAAGGCAATGTAAATACTGAAGATCCTGAAAAAGCATATTCAATCGCTATGAGCAGTTATAACAAAGGTGACTTCCTTCAGGCAATTGAAGATTTTTCAATTGTTAAACTCAGGTTTTCAGGAACAAGTGTTGCCGATAAGGCACAGTATTATCTTGCAATGAGTTATTTCAAAAGAGGTGAGTATATACTCGCTGCTTATGAATTTGAACTTTATATGAAAAACTATCCTTCGGGTTCTTTTGTTGTTCAATCAAGATATAATCTTGCAATGTGTTATTACAGGTTATCCCCTGAATATTATCTGGATCAGACTTACACAAGACTTGCAATTTCTGAATTCAGAAATTTTCTTGAATTATATCCGAATGAACCACTTGCAAACGAAGCAGATACAAGGATTAAAGAATTAAGAACTAAACTTGCAAGAAAAATTCTCGCGAGTGCTGACTTATATATGGATATGGATGATTACAGAGCCGCTACAGTTTATTATGATTATGTGCTTAATGATTATTTTGATACTGACTTTGCTGATGATGCTATGTATGGAAAAATTCAGTCTTTAATCAAAAGACAAAAATTTGCTGAAGCATTAGAAGAGGCAGAAAAATTTGAACAGAGATTTAAATCAAGTCCGTTTTTGAATGCGGTTAAATCACTTAAATCTCAGGCAAGAAATAATATAAAATAAAAATCCGGTTTTATGGCTATAGAAAAAAAAACTGTTAAGAAATCTCAGGTTGAAATGCTTGAACTCGTGATGCCAAACGATACGAATATTCTTGGCAATCTCGCAGGCGGAAGACTTATGCACTGGATTGATATTGCTGCCGCACTTTCCGCTTCCAAACATTGTAATTCTGTTGCAGTCACTCTTGCCGTTGATAATTTAATTTTTCATCTGCCGGTTAAACTCGGTGAAGTTGTGAGATTAAAAGCCTCTGTAAACCGTGCTTTCAAAACATCTATGGAAGTTGGTGTCAGAGTGGAAATTGAAGATTATATCACGGGAAAGGTTTTTCATTCTAACAGTGCTTATCTTACTTTTGTGGCTATTGACAGATATACTCAGCGTGCCATTCCGGTTGCAGAAATTATTCCTGAAACTGAAGAAGAGAAAAGAAGATATGAACAGGCATTGCAAAGAAGAGAACAGAGAATCAGATCTAATCATGGTATTATAGATACTAAACCAAAAGAATGAACCTGAAATGTTCAAATCTTTCAAAGTATTATAATTCAAAATTAATTTTCAAAAATTTATCTTTTGAAATTAATTCCCCCCGCACTATTGCAATCACAGGTTCCAACGGTTCAGGAAAATCCACTCTAATAAAAATTCTTGCTAATTTAATCAAACCTTCTTCGGGAAGTTTTGAGTTTTCTGTTTCAGAAAAAATTATTCTTCCGGAAAATATTTATAAGTTTACGGGACTTATTGCTCCATATCTCTCGCTATATGATGAATTAACAGGATATGAAAATCTTTTGCTTTTTTATAATTTAAAAACCGGCATTAACAAACCAACAGCAGGTAAAATTGAAATAATAAATTCGTATTTTGAAAAACTTGATTTAGTAAAAGCAAAAAATGAACTCGTCAAAAATTATTCATCGGGAATGAAACAAAGACTTAAATTTGCATTTGCCGTTATGAATAATCCTTCCGTTTTACTGCTTGATGAACCAACGTCAAATCTTGATTCAAAAGGTGTTTCAGTTTTTTTTGAAATAATAAATTCCCTCAAAGATGAAAAATTAATTATCATCGCTACCAATGATGAAAATGAAAAATCAATTTGTGATTCTAATATCAATATTGAAGATTATAAGTGAATGATTTTTTTCAAAATACCGTTGAAATTTTTAAAAAAGAATTAAAGTCTGAGTTCAGAACTAAGTATGTGCTTAATTCTTTATTAATGTTCGTTTTAATTTGTGTTTCTGTTATCAGGTTTGCGGCTGGTGATGAAAAAATTGACAACGAAATTTTAACAGGTTTATTTTGGGTTACAATTTTTTTTGCATCTGTAAGTTCACTGGCAAGAACTTTCATTAAAGAACAGGACAAAGAAACATCAATCGCTCTCAAACTCACATCTGTTGTTGATTCCGTCTATTCAGGAAAATTGATTTTTAATCTCATTCTCAGTTATGTCACAGGATTAATTTCTCTTATTTTATTTGTTCTGATAATGAATTATGAAATAAAAAATTTTTCAGGGTTTATGCTTTTTTTCTTTCTTGGAAATACAGGACTTGTAATTATCTTAACGTCAATTGCTTCCATTGTATCTAAAGCAAATAACAAAGGAACTCTTTATCCGGTTTTGGCTTTTCCGGTTTTGATTCCTCTTCTGGTTTCAATAATACACGCCACAAAACTTACAGCCGAAGGTGCGGAAACTTTTTCTCTATATGAAGAAGTTATTATTATTTTATGCTATATTATAGTAGTATTAACCGCTTCTCTGATGCTTTTCAAATTCATTTGGGAAGATTAATGAATTTATTTAAAAAATTTTAATAAGTAAATTATTCATATGAAAATTTTAATATTATTGTTCGCATTTGTAGTTGTATCCGGCTGTTCTAAAATGGAAGAGAAAAAAACAAAATCTCCTTCAGATTTAACCGGTCAGAATAATCAGACTCAGGAAAATCCACACAGTTTTGATACGAAAACAGGCACAGGTGATGACAAACAGGCAACTGAACTTGGCAAACAAGCCGATGACGCTTATGCCACTTATAAAAATGAAAAATCTGAACAGAACAAACTTGATGCTATAAATAAAAATTTAGCCGCAGGTATGTATTTTATGTATGATGCAGATTTACCACCGAGAGATAAATATAAACCTGCGTTAAAATTTTTCAGAGCAGTATTGGAGTTAGACCCGAATAATCAGGATGCTAAAACCAATAAAGAAAAAATTGAAGAGATTTATGAAATGATGGGAAAACCAATCCCGCAGTAAAATTTCATTTGTCTCTCTTATTCTCATTTAGCAATACTAAATTTGACAATCAAAATTTTTAAATACATTGCAGTTGTTCTTGTCACAGTTGTTATCTTTCTGAGTTTCCTTGTGCCAATACCTTATATTCCTGCACTCGGAGATAAAGCAAGAGTTTTATATTATCACGTACCGATGTCATGGATTTCTGTTGTTGCATTTTTTATGTCAATGGTTTATGCCATTAAATATCTGAAAACACGTGACCCTCAGTATGATGTAAAACAGTTTTCTGCTGCTGAACTCGGTTTCATTTTTTGTATTCTCGCAACTGCGACAGGTTCTCTCTGGGCTAAATTTAACTGGGGTTCTTTTTGGAACTGGGATCCGCGACAGACTTCGATTTTTATTCTTTTATTAATTTACGGTGCATATTTTGTTCTTCGTGCTTCCATTGATAACTATGAACAACGAGCAAGATTAAGTTCAGTATATGCAATTCTTGCATTTGTAACGGTTCCTTTTTTTGTATTCATTATGCCGAGAGTTGTTGATACTTTACATCCCGATCCGATTGTGAACTCACGCGGTAAAATTGATATGGATCCTAAAATGCTATATATTTTTCTGACTTCAATGGTCGGTTTCACTTTTTTATTTTTGTATATGTTTCAACTGAAAGTTAAAACTGAAATTCTAAATCTAAAAATTAAAAATAATTTAAATTGAATAGTCTCTATGCTTTTCTCGAAACTAATGATTTATACGTTGTATTACTTATAACTTTAATTATTTGGATAGGGATAGTTCTATATCTTAACCGTATAGAAAAAAAACTTAAAGACTTGGAAAAAAAAGGAAGTAACTGATGAACTCCAAACTAAAAATGTGGATAGGGGGTTTTATTATTCTCGTGTTTGGTGCCATTGCTTTCACTGTTTTCTCTGAAAGCAAAATTGAATATGTAGATTTCAAAGAGGCAGAAAAAAGACTGCGTAAAGTGGAAGTTAAAGGCTATTGGCAAAAAGACAAAGAAACTAAATTCGACGGGAATACTAATACTTTCGTATTTTATATGAAAGATGACAGCAATACCGAAATGAAAGTAATTTATGAAGGTGCGAAACCAAATAATTTTGAAGTGGCTGAAGCCATTGTAGTTAAAGGTAAAATTAAAGACGGGAATTTTTTGGCTTCTGATATTCTCACTAAATGTCCTTCTAAATACGAAGCCTCTCCGGAGGATATTAAAAAAGAAAGTTGATAAATGTTAGGTAAATTTCTCATATATTCTGCAACTATTTGTGCAGTGCTTTCGATTGTATCTTTTCTATTGGTACATTTCGGAAAAGAAAAATTTTTAAAATTCGGCAGGACTTTTTATAACATTGCTGCGGCTAGTGTTATAGGTGCTTCTGCCTTTTTGCTTTTTATAATTCTTGACCACCAGTTTCAATATACTTACGTTTGGGAACAAAGCAATCGTGAACTCGGGCTTGCTCTTTTAATTTCTACTTTCTATTCCGGACAGGAAGGAAGTTTTATGCTTTGGACTTTTATGACTGCGGTTATCGGAATTTTTCTTATGAGGTATCTTGGCAAAGGCGACAGACTTGAACCTCAAGTTATGGCTGTCTTTTCTCTTGTGCTTGGATTTCTTACATTTATTCTCATTCTAAAATCACCTTTTAATTATGTCTGGGATTCTTTTGCAGGTGAAGTTGAATATGGTTTTATACCGCAAGATGGTCGCGGTTTAAACCCATTGTTACAAAATTTCTGGATGTCCATTCACCCCCCTACTTTATTTGTTGGCTTTTCTTCAATGGCTGTTCCTTTCTGTTTTGCTGTTGCTACGTTGATGAAAAACAGATATAAAGACTGGATTAACTTCGCTTTACCCTGGTTATTATTCAGCGGTGGAATTTTAGGTCTTGGTATTATGATGGGTGGTTACTGGGCTTATGGTGTTCTTGGTTGGGGTGGATACTGGGCTTGGGATCCTGTTGAAAATTCTTCATTCATTCCTTGGCTGATTATTGTAGCGGCTATACACACTATGGTTGCACAAAAAAGAACAGGCGGGTATAAAAAAACAAATCTAATACTTTGTATCTCTGCTTATCTTCTCGTTTTATATTCAACTTTTCTTACACGAAGCGGAATTCTCGGTGATTCATCTGTTCACTCTTTTGTTGATCCGGGTCAGGAAGTTTATTTATCTCTTATAGTTTTTATATCATCTTTTATATTAATTTCTTTACTTGCATTCATTTTAAGATTTAAAGAATTAAAAAATTTAAATGCCGAGCCAAACAAACTCTTAACAAGAGAGTCTGCTTTGTTTGTCGGTGCTTTAACTCTATGTGCTTCTGCTATTGTTATACTTGCAGGAACAAGTTGGCCCATTATTGCAAAGGGTTCAATTGATATAGAGTTTTATAATAAGATGAATTTACCAATCGCCATTATGATAGCATTCATTAATGGTATGAGTTTACTTTTAAAATGGAAAACTTCCGATGAAAAAACTTTTTTCAAAGGATTAATTTTTCCTTTAATCCTTGCTTCAATTGTAACAGTCGGATTAGTTATTGTAGGTGTGAGAGATTTTCTGTTTGCAATTTTTGCTCTTGCGGCTTTATTCTCATTCTTTGTTAATGCTGAAATTGCAGTGAGAGTATTCAAAAAACAAAGAGATAATGTCGGTGCTTATATTGCTCACATTGGTTTGGCTTTGCTCTTTCTTGGTATTATCGCATCATCTAAATACAGTAAAGATGAAAATATAACTCTTGAAATTAATAAACCCGTTAGTGCTTTCGGTTATACTATGACATACATAGGGGCAAGCACTTTTGAAGATCCTAATAATAGAAAAGATACTAAATATCATTTCAATATATTACTTGAAAAAGACGGTAAAGAAATGGTGCTGAAACCTGTAATGTATTACAGCAGTTTCTCAGAAGGTGTTATGAAAAATCCGGATATCGCAAACTTCAGCACTAAAGATTTATACATCTCTCCTATGGGACTTGTTGAACCGGAGGTATTTGGTGATACTGATATGGTGGTTTTCAAAAAAGGTGAGATAAAACAAATCGGTGATGTTAATGTGGAGTTTATTGATTTTGATATGGGAAATATGACACCGGGTGGCGAAGAAATTCAATCGGGGAATTTTGAAATTGGTGCTAAAATAAAAGTTAAAGATTCTAAATATACCGAAACACTTCTTCCTAAAATTAAATATGTTGAAGGAAATCCTGAATATTTTGAAACCAAAATGTCAGGAAATAGTAATTATAGTTTTTATTTTGTTAAAATGAATATAGTCGGTGAAGATCAGGGAGGTGCAACTGCCACTCTTGCTATAGTTGATAACAGAACAAAACAACCTAAAGAAGGTGATGTGACCGCTGAGTCATTAATTATAAATGCTTCAATAAAACCATTCATTAATATTCTTTGGGCAGGAACTATAATTCTTGTAATGGGATTTTTTATTTCAATTATTAAAAGAAAAAAAGAAATTGTTAGTTGATAATGCCCGCTGCTTTTGGTTAAAAATTTATCATATAACAATTTATTAAAATATTTATTCAGTCTTGAAAGACTTGGAATAAAATATAATTTAAACAACATAAAATATATTCTTGACTATCTCGGAAATCCGCAGAATAGTTTTAAATCAATTCACATAGCAGGTACAAACGGAAAGGGAAGTGTTTCTTCTTACTTAAATTCTATATTAATTGAATCCGGATATAAAACTGCTTTATATACATCTCCTCATATACTTGATTTTCGTGAAAGAATTTCTGTAAACGGAAAATTAATTTCAAAAAATTTTATTATCAAATTTGTAGAAAAAATAAATCCGATAATAAAAAAAATTAAGCCAAGTTTTTTTGAAGTTACTACCGCAATGGCTTTTGAATATTTTAAATCTAAAAAAGTTGATATTGCAGTAATTGAAACAGGTCTTGGTGGTCGTCTTGATTCGACAAATGTTTTAAATCCTTTGATTTCAATAATCACAGCAATAGGTATTGACCATACATCTTTTCTTGGGAACAGTATTGAAAAAATCACACGAGAAAAAGCAGGTATAATTAAAAAAAATTCTTTTTGTGTAACAGGCAAACTCCCAAAAAATTCTTTGGAAATTATAAAGGACAGATGTGCAAAATTAAAAACACATTTAATTAATTCCGGTAAAGAAAATCTTTTAGATAAAATAAATTTAGATATTAAAATAAGCCCTGCTTTTCAGAAGATTAATCTTAATACCGTAATGTCTTCAGTATCTGTTTTGATTTATTACTTCGGATTTAAAATTAAAAAATCTGAACTCATATCAGGAATAAAAAACGTTTCGGTTAACTCAAACTTTCACGGCAGGTTTGAACAAATCAAAAAAAATCCTTTTGTAATAATTGATGTATCTCATAATTCTCAAGCGTTGGCAAACTTAAAATCAAATCTTAAAAGTTACAGTTATGATAATCTGTTCATAATTTTTGGTTTAATGTCTGATAAAGAAATAAAAAATTGTGTTACGGAAATTGAAAAATTAAAAGCAGAAAAAATTATTTTAACAAAGGCAGAAATTAAACGTTCTTTGAATTCTGTAGAGTTGAGTGAATATTTTAAAAATAAAAAAAATATAATTTTAACAAATAATTTGTCTGAAGCAATAAAAACCGGAAAATCACTGATTAATAAAAAAGATTTATTGCTTGTCACAGGTTCATTTTATGTTGTTTCAGATTTTATATTGGCAAATAAAAAACATAAACTTTTTTGAATATAAACTCCCATTGATAAAAATTATATTGTATCTATGTATATAAATGATATAAAAACTATTGGTATTCTCGGATCCGGCACTATGGGTTCAGGCATTGCTATTTCCTGTATATTAGCAGGTTATAATGTTGTGATATATGATGTTAAAGAAGAAATACTCGGAAAAAGCGGTGAGTATATTCTCAAAAATCTGAATAAAGCAGTTGAAAAAAATAAAATAACCGCTGAAGAAAAAAATGATGCTCTTGATAGATTACATTTCACGCACAAGTTTGAGGACTTAGCAAAAGGTCAATTTTTTATTGAAGCAGTTCCGGAAAATATTGATATTAAAAAAGAAACTTTCAGAAAACTTGATGAGGTCTGTTCGCCGGATGCTGTCTTTGCTACCAATACATCTTCAATATCTGTTACATTGATTTCAACATTCGTGAAAAAAAATAAAAGCAGAGTTATCGGAATGCATTTTTTTAATCCGGCAAACATTATGAAACTTGTGGAAATTATTAACGGTGATTTTACGGATGAAAAGACAACAGTTCTCACTTATGACCTGTGTAAAAAAATTAACAAAGTTTCAGTATTTACAAAAGATACACCTGCATTTATTGTTAACAGAATCGCAAGACCTTTTTATGGTGAAGCACTTAAAATGTTTAGCGAAGGTACGGCTGATTTTAAAACGATTGATAACGTTATGAAAAATTGTGGTGGGTTCGCTATGGGTCCTTTTGAACTTATGGATTTGATAGGAATTGATGTTAATTTTTCAGTAACGAAATCAGTCTATGATGCTTATTTTAACGATCCGAAATACAGACCAAATTTTATTCAGAAAAAAATGGTGGATGCGGGAATGCTCGGAAGAAAAACAGGAAAAGGATTTTATGATTATGAAAAGTGATGAGTATAAAAAAATATTAAATGAAAACTCACTGAGAATAACAACTCCAAGACTTGACATTATAAAAATTTTAAGAGAGAATCATAAACCGCTGACAATTTCAGAAATCCACAAAAAAATTAAAAACAGAAAAACTGATCTCGCTACAGTTTACAGAACTTTAAATTCTTTTATTAAAGCGAAACTTGTGAACGAAATAAATTTTAATGATGAGTATAAAAGATACGAACTGAAAATTGACAGACATCATCATCACCATATTGTTTGTAATGTTTGCAAAAAAATTGAAAACATAGATACCTGTATAACAAATGAAATTGAAAAAGATTTGAAGAAAAAAGGTTACGCGGATATTTCACACTCACTTGAATTTTTTGGTACTTGTTCGGATTGTGTGGAGGAGGATAAATGATTAAAGCAGTAATATTTGATCTTGATAATACACTTGTAGATTTTATGTTTTTGAAAGACTCGGCAGTGAACTCTGCTATTCATGCGATGATTGATGCAGGACTTGATTATCCATCGGAAACTATAAAAAATAAAGTTAACGAAATTTATAAAGAACGCGGAATTGAATATCAGGAAGTATTTGATAAACTACTTTTTGATTTAACAGGTGAAATAAATTATAAAATTCTTTCGGCAGGTATAGTCGCTTACAGAACCGCAAGGGAAGCCGCTCTCAAACCATATCCAAAAGTTCTGCCTACGCTTCTGTCTCTGATAAAAATGGGATTGAAACTTGCAGTTGTTTCTGATGCACCGGGCAAAGAGGCATGGCTAAGATTATCATATTTAAACTTTCATCATTTGTTTGATGTTGTTGTAACTTTCAGTGACAGTAATGAGAGAAAACCTTCTCCGGTTCCTTTTAATCTTGCTTTGAAAAAATTAAATCTCAAAGCGGATGAATGTTTAATGATAGGTGACTGGGCTGAAAGAGATGTTGTCGGTGCTAAGTCAGTCGGAATGAAAACTGTGTTCGCCAGATATGGAGATACTTTTGATACTCAAAATCCCGGATCTGATTTTGACATAAAAGATATTTCTGAATTAACTGATATAATCAAAAATTTAAATAATAAAAATTAATGGTAGTTGGTATCGGAACTGATATCATTGATATCAAAAGAATAAGAGAAATCCTGGAAAAATTCGGAGATAAGTTTTATACAAGAATTTTAACAGATAAAGAAATTGCATATTGCAAATCGTTTTCAAAACCTGAACTTCACCTCGCAGGAAGATATGCTGCTAAAGAAGCATATTCAAAAGCAATAGGAACAGGTGTTGGAAAAGAATTTTCATGGAAAGACATTGAAATCATTAATGATAAAAAAGGAAAACCTGTAATTCATCAGATTGTTGATAGAGGTTATTTTTTATATAAATTTCAGGTCAGCATCTCACACACAGATGAATATGCATGTGCAGTTGTAATTTTTGAAGATTAATTTTTTATTGATAATTAATTAATAATAAATTTATAACTTTTTAAATGTTCATCTCATCCATTTGATTTGCGGAGAGTTTTGAGTTTGGGTATTTAAAATGTTATTTTAATATAGATTTATTTATTATAAATTGACATCTTAACGAGCGCCTCTTTAAATTAAACAATGGCAATAGAATATCTATATAGCAGCGTCTCAAAAATCAGAAACAGGCATTTTTTTGCTCTGGACTTCTTTGCATTTCTTATAATCCCTTTCATTGCCCTATTTATTAGAACTGATTGGAATGTAAGTCTGGCTCAGTATTCCTATGGAATATATTCAACAGTCATACTTTTTATGCTTATCAAAATCAGTCTTTTTATTTCTCTCGGTCTTTACAAGAGATACTGGCAATATGCAAGTATAGATGAGGTGATAAGACTAATTATCATCAGTTGTTTTGTTTTACTCGTTCAATCAGTTGTTTTCTATGTATTTCATTACGCAAAACTTTTTGAAATTTACGAAGTTCCTTTATCTTTGCCAATAATTGACGGATTGCTCTCAATTATGTTCATTGGCTTGACAAGATTATCTTTAAGAATTGTTGAGCGACTGAAAGAAAGATTCTTTCTTCATAATAATTCCGAAAGAATTTTAATCGTTGGTGCCGGTAAAGCAGGTCTCTCAATAGTACAGGAAATGCAGAGAAACCCACAACTCGGTTATACACCTGTTGGATTTATAGATGATGATAAGACAAAGATAGGAATGAAAATCAGAGGTATCCCTGTCATTGGCGGAAGAACAAAGATTAAACACGCTATAAAAGATTATAATGCTGATAAAGTATTGATTGCTATGCCTACGGCTTCAGGTGAAGAAATCAGAGAGATAGTTGGTATTTGTAAAAAAATCGGAATTAAAACTCAGATTATTCCCGGCATTTTTGAATTACTCGGTGAAAATGTAAGAATTGAAAATATTCGTGAAGTCTTAATTGAAGATTTATTAAGACGTGATGTTGTAAACATTGAAAGTGAAGATGTAAATCATTTAATTAAAAATAAAAAAGTACTTGTGACCGGTGCAGGTGGTTCTATTGGAAGTGAACTTTGCAGACAGATTTTAAAATGCAAACCACGTCAATTGATTTTGCTCGGACACGGTGAAAATTCAGTATTTGAAATTGAACAGGAACTCAACAGAAGAATTAAAACTTCTCCGGTTGATAGTCTTATAACTGAAATTAAAACTGTCATTGCGGATATTCGTTTTCAGGACAGGATGGAAGTAGTTTTTGAAAGATATAAGCCGGAAATAGTTTTTCACGCTGCGGCTCATAAACACGTTCCTATTATGGAACATAATTATGTTGAAGCGATTTCAAATAACGTATTAGGAACAAAAATTTTAGTTGAGTCAGCAGTAAGAAACGGTGTTAAAAATTTTGTTCTGATTTCTACAGATAAAGCGGTGAACCCTACAAGCATAATGGGTGCTTCAAAACGTATTGCTGAATTGATTGTGCTAAACTATGCTAAAAATTTTGAAAATAATTATGTTGCTGTAAGATTTGGAAATGTTCTCGGTAGCAGAGGTTCTGTAATTCACACATTCAGAAATCAAATTAAAGAAGGCGGACCTGTTACCATAACTCATCCGGATATCACGAGATATTTTATGACGATACCGGAAGCAGTGCAACTTGTTCTCCAATCATCAGTTCTTGGACAAGGTGGAGAAATATTTGTACTTGATATGGGTAAACCGGTTAAAGTTTATGATCTTGCATGTGATATGATAAAATTATCAGGTTATGAAGTTAATAAAGATATACAAGTAGAAATTACAGGTTTGAGACCGGGTGAAAAATTATTTGAAGAGTTGATAATTAAAGGTGAAAAATATGATAAGACAACGAATGAAAAGATAATGATTCTAAAGAATAACAGTAAAGTAACTTTTGAAAATTTAAATACATTAATAGAAGATATAATAGAAAGAGCGAATAATTGCACAAAACACGAATTAATGTATCTGATGAAAAAAATTGTTAAAGAATATGAACCTATGGAATTTAGAAATGATTTTAGTAATATTACTTATTAATTTTATTCAATTTTAAACTGTTTTGAGGGTTTTTTGTTTATTCTACAATAAATAAAATCTTGAATTTACAATCTAATAATATTAAATTACAATAATAAATAAGGAAAACATAAATGAAAAAAATATCTTTACTTTCTTTAGCTCTAACCTTTGTTTTTCTTTCTTCAAATATCTCTTTTTCACAGCGTTATACCGCTCCTTCAACCTCAATTGGATTAGGATTAAGCGGTAATTTTGCCACAAATGATTTCTATGGCACAAATATAACTAACACTGCTAATTACGGAGCAATTTGGGGAAGAGGTATAAACTTAACAGCGAAATTCGGTTTGGGTCAAAAAAAATCAAGCAGAATTGTTGTAGGTGCAGAGTATAATAAAATGGTTAACAGTTACGATAAAAATAAAACTCCGTTACTGATGAATCCTGTTGCTCCGCATACATTCTATGATGTTATCGGTGGTGCTGTTGGTTATGAATATGTTTTCAGACCAAACTGTGATGACAGACAATATCTTGGTTTATTATTTACTACTAATATGATTTCTGCTCCAAATTACAATTCATTCCATGGCGAAAAAGAAAGTTCAACAAGATTCGGACTTGCTTTAACAGGTGGTTTTGAATGGGTTTTCGGTGCTCAGAAAAAATGGGGTTTAAATCTCGGTATGAAATATAATTTTATGAATATGTTTAATGCTTCAAACAGTAACACTCCCGGAAATATCAATTTAAATGATGGTGATGGATTAGGTGGCCCGGGATTCAAAAGAGCATTAGGTATGTTTTCTATGAGCATTGGACTGAATTATTATCTTGGTCAAATGTTAAAATCAGGTAAATAATTATAATTTTTTTTTCAAATTTTAAAAACTCGACTCAAAAGGTCGAGTTTTTAATTTATAATATCTTTAATAAGTATTCTCCAAAACTTAAACATCAATCTAAATTTATCTAATCTTGATTTTCCTGCGGTAATTTACGTCTAAAATGAGCGATAAATCTAATAATATTCCGAGTGTTTTAAAAAAAGATAAAGAAATTGATAACTTACATCTTTTTTTAAATTTAGTCAAATCTAACTGGATTTTAATTCTTATAGTTTTCATAATCAGTGCTGTTTTTACGGGTTTATATGTTTTCCGTGCTAAAGACATTTATAAATCATCAACTTCATTACTTATTCAAAAGCCACAGGGTAGTTTGTTAACGTCTAATATGATTCCCGGTTTTTCTGATTATGCAAGTGACAGATCTATTTCAAATGAAATTGAAATTCTTAAAAGCCAGACAATCAGAAGTCTAACAGCAACAGCATTAATTGACTCATTTAAAAACTCAGACTCAAAAACAGATTTTTATTATCTCATTAATAGAAATAAAAAAGTAAATTCTGAACACATTCTTCAGGATGAACTTACTGAATTACTCGGAGGCATTGTTTCCATAAGTCAGAAAAGAGGTCTTGATATTATTTCAATTGATGTTGACAGTCCTTCAAGAACGGAAGCAAGATTGATTGCAAATGTTTATGCTGCGGCATATTTAAATTATAATCTTGAGTTCAGCAGAAAAGGTGTTAAAAATGTCGGTGATTATTTATTCGAAATTAAAAACAAAAAATTAAACGACCTGAACAATTCGGAAGCGGCTCTGCAGGATTTTCAACAAAGAGGCGGAATTGTTTTTCTTGATGATCAGGCGAAATCTATTGTTGAACAGATTGCTACACTTGAAGCACAAAAAAATGCTTCTGAAGTTGAACTAATCACTTCAAGAAGAACTTATGATGCTTTGAAATCGGAACTTGAAAAACTTGATCCACAACTTATCACTTATGTCGAGTCTCAGATAAGCCAAAGTTATGTTGAAGAAATTCAGAAAACGATTGCTAATGTTGAAGCAGAACGTGATATGGAACTTACTATTCCAAAAGATCCTAAACTTATAGAAAAAGTTAAAAATGAATATGATGCTAAAATTACCGCTCTGAAAAAATCTCTTGATGAAAAAGTTGAATTATTAAAAACAGGCATTTATGCCGGAACTCCGGAAGAAAGAAAAGAAATTACGGCTGAACTTTTAAGATCCGGAATTTCTATTCAGTCTTCAAATGCAAGATTTAATTCACTTAGAAATTTACTCGGTAAATATGAAGGTGAATTTTCCAAATTACCTTCACAGTCTATAGAACTTGCTAAACTTGAGAGAAACAGACGTGCAGATGAAAAATTGTATTTACTACTCGAAGAGAAATATCAGGAATCTGTAATTAATGAAAAATCACAACTCGGTAATGTAAGTATTATAGATAAAGCAAGTCTTCCTATTAAGCCATTCAAACCAAACAGAATGTTGATTATGGCAGGAGGTTGCACTCTCGGGTTATTGTTAGGTTTTGGAATTGCTTTCCTTAGAAACTTTCTTGACAGAACTATTAAATCACCTGAAGATATCGAATCAAAAGGTATCAGTATGCTTGCCTGGATTCCATCAATTGAAAATCTTAAAACTAAAGGTTCTTCACTTGATGAATTCTTTGTCGCAAACAATCCAAAGTCAAAAGAGTCAGAGGCATTTAAAGCACTCAGAACGAGAATTCAATTTTCCAAACTTGACGGGAAACCGCTTCAGACTATCTTGATTACAAGTTCTGTACCTTCTGAAGGAAAAACTACCGTTGCAGTAAATCTTGCGGGTTCGTTTGCCCTTTCAGATAAAAAAGTATTGCTTATAGATTGTGACTTAAGAAAACCAAGAGTCCATTCTCTGTTTGAAACTAACCGTTTCCCCGGCTTAAGTGATTATCTCTTTGGAAAAGTTAACTTTGAAGAAATTTTAAATAAAACTAAACTTCCGCTTATGGAGTTTATCACAAGCGGAACTATACCTCCTAACCCTTCTGAACTGCTTAGTTCTCAACAGTTTAAAAATCTTTTGGATATGTTGAGAGAAAAGTATGATTATGTAATTCTTGACTCTCCTCCTTTTATTTCTGTTACTGATTCCGAAATTCTCTCACGTATTGTTGACGGTGAAGTTTTGGTTGCTCTTGCAAACAAAACTCCTATTGATGTTTTCCTGAAATCTTTCCAAAGATTGTATAGTATTGACCCTCACAACTTCCTCGGAGTTGTATTGAATAATTTCAATTATAATAATGTCTATGGTTATTATTATAATTATTACTACTACTATAATCAGGAAAATAAAAATAAAACTGCAACCAATCAAAATTGAAATAATTTTAATTTTTTATGCTTACAGATAAAACTATATTAGTTACCGGAGGAACAGGTTCTTTCGGAAAAAAATTTATAAAAACTGTTCTTAAAAATTATAATCCTAAAAAAATTATTGTTTATAGCAGAGATGAACTGAAACAGTTTGAAATGCAAACAGATCCATTCTTCTCACAATACCCGCAAAAGATAAGATTTTTTATCGGGGATGTAAGAGATTTAGAGAGATTGAAACTCGCAATGGATAATGTTGATATTGTGATTCACGCTGCGGCTCTTAAACAAGTTCCCGCTGCTGAGTATAATCCTTTTGAAGCAGTTAAAACAAACATCATTGGTGGTCAGAATGTTATTGATGCCTGTATCAGAAGTAACGTAAAAAAAGTTATTGCACTTAGCACTGATAAAGCAGCGGCACCTATCAATCTATACGGTGCAACTAAATTAACATCAGATAAACTTTTCATTGCAGCCAATAATTTCAGGGGATCAAAAGATATTAAATTTTCTGTAGTAAGATATGGCAACGTTATGGGAAGCAGGGGTTCTGTTATTCCGTTTTTTATTGAAAAGAAAAAAACAGGTGTATTGCCGGTGACCGATGAACGAATGACAAGATTCAATATTACATTACAGGAAGGAGTAAATTTTGTTTTAACCTGTCTTGATAAAATGTGGGGTGGGGAATTGTTCGTTCCTAAAATTCCGTCTTACAGAATTCTCGATGTGGCGAATGCAATCGCTCCGGAGTGTAAAATAAATATTGTCGGAGTTAGGCCCGGTGAAAAAATTCATGAAGAAATGATTACAGAAACAGATTCATTAAACACAATAGAGTTCAAAGATTATTTCGTAATTCTGCCTTCAATTCTAAGTGAACTTTGGGAAGTTGAAGATTTCAGAAAAAACAGTAACGGCTCTGAAGGAAAATTTTGTGAGTTTGGTTTTAAATATAACAGCGGAACAAATGATGAATGGCTGAGTGTGGAACAGATAAAAGATTTAATTAATAAAAATACTGATTTCGATGTCTGAGAAAAAAATCAGTTATGGAAAACAAAATATTGATGACTCTGATTTAAATGAAGTTGTCAGAGTTTTAAAAACCGATTGGCTCACCCAAGGTCCGGAAGTAAATAATTTTGAAAAGAATCTTTGTAATTATTTTGGTTCCACAAACGCAATTGCTGTTGCTAACGGAACTGCATCTTTGCATTTAATTGCTAAAGCATCAGGTTGGAATTCAGATGATACAATTATTACATCCCCCATTTCTTTTCTTGCAAGTATAAACTGTGCGTTATATTGCAATGCTAATCCAGATTTTGCAGATATAGATGAAAAAACTTACACTATTGATCCCGGAAAACTCGAAGAAAAAATTCTGCAATTAAAAAAATCAGGAAAAAAAGTTAAAGCAGTTGTTGCGGTTGATTTTGCAGGTAATGTTTGCGATTGGAAATCTTTAAAATCCTTATCTGAAAAATATAATTTCGAACTTATTAATGATTTTTGTCATGCATTAGGTGCAGAGTATTTTAATGATAAACAATATGCTGTAAAATTTGCAGAAGCGGTTAATACGAGTTTTCATCCTGTGAAGCATATCACAACAGGAGAAGGCGGTGCCGTACTCACGGACAATTCTGCTCTTGCAGAAAAAATAAAATTATTGAGAACTCATGGAATGACAAAAGATGTAAATCTGCTTGAAGAAAATCATGGTTCATGGTATTATGAAATGGTTGATTTAGGATTCAATTACAGAATCACAGATTTTCAATGTGCATTAGGTTCTAATCAGTTAAAAAAACTTGATGAGTTTTTGATTAAGAGAAGAAAAATTGCTTCTTTATACGATCAGGCATTTGCGAATATTGAAAACATAACTATTCCGTTTGTCAGACCTGAGGTTAAACACGCTTACCATTTATATCCTTTGCTGATTGATTTTGATAAATTCGGAATTTCAAGAAGAGACCTGTTTGAACAACTTGCTTCAAAAAATATATTTTGTCAGGTTCATTATATCCCAATACATTTGCAACCATATTATAAAAATAATTTTGGTTTCAAAAAAAATGATTTTCCTGTTGCGGAAAAATTTTACTCACGGGAAATATCTCTTCCGGTTTATCCTGATTTATCGGAATCCGATCAACTTTTTGTAATTGAATCGCTGAAATCAATTTTAAAAATTTAATTCAAACTTGAATAAACCTAAGATAATAATGCGTGCTGATGGAGACTCTTCCATTGGTTTAGGTCATATAATGAGATTGAGGTCTCTTGCGATATATCTTAATAATTTGGCGGAAATTATTTTCGTTACTAAGTGTAACAATCTTCCGGTAATCAACAGTTTACTTGCCGAAAATATTATTGTAATCAGTTTAGAATCAGACATCTCTATTCAAAAAGAAATTGATCTGTTAATTAATTTAAATCCTGATTGTGTAATACTTGACGGATATGAATTTGTTACATATTATCAGAATGTCCTGAAAAAAAACAAACTGAAAATAATTTCAATTGATGACGACTTTAATTCTCATTATGAATCTGATATTGTGATAAATCATGCTCCCGATGTAAACCCGGGAAAATATTCAAAAGAAGACTATACAAAACTTTTACTCGGATTGGATTATTTAATTATTAATCCGGTATTTTTAAATTGTGATATAAAAAATAAAATTCCTTTATCAATCTCCGTTAATTTCGGAGGTGCAGATTCCGGAAATTTGACTTTGAAATACCTGAAATATCTTATTGAATCGGATATATTTAAAAAAATAAATGTTATTACAGGTTCAGCAAATGTTCATTCAGATTCTATAAATGAATTTATTGCGAATATGAATTCCGGTATTGAAATAAATCACTTTCATTCAATTTCTCAAACTGAACTTGCTGAAATTTTTTGTAAATCTGAATTTGTTTTATGTCCTTCAAGTTCTGTTGCTTATGAGTCACTGGCTTCAAAATGCATTGTCATTTCCGGTATCTCTGCGGATAATCAGATTAATATATATAAAGGTCTTTCAGATTTAAACCTTATAATTAAATGTGGTGATTTTAATTCAATTCCTGAGAATGAATTTAAATCAATTGTGAAAAATTCTATACTTAATTCTGAATTTAAAAATCAGATTTTAGATAATATCTTAAGTAAATTTACTGTAAATCCTGTTCAAAATTATAGAAAACTGATTTCAGAATTTTTAGGAATAAATTAAATGCTGAATTTTAGAGAGGCATCATTGGATGATTGTGATTTGGTATATTCCTGGATTAACGATCCGTTAGTCAGACAAAATTCTTATAACTCAGATAAAATTTCTTTTGAAGATCATAAATCGTGGTTTTCAAAAAAAATTTTAAATCCGGACTCGTTGTATTTAATTTTTTCTTTTAATAATGTTCCGTGTGGTCAAGTAAGAATTGATAAAAATTCAGAAAACATCATTGGAATTTTGATTAATGAAAATTTCAGAGGAAAATCTCTTGCATCTGATA
>ERZ761607.2582-NODE-2582-length-19273-cov-5.262618_pt1 | contig 19273 bp, 21 predicted proteins | sample MGYA00511164_ERZ761607 | MGnify/ENA primary metagenome ERZ761607 (study PRJEB28899, sample SAMN02445080) | bioreactor sludge metagenome | biome: EBPR sludge | place: Australia: Brisbane, Thorneside Wastewater Treatment Plant | collected 2011-06-22 ...
GAAGTTTGGGTTTTTTCACTTTTGGGGGTCAAAATGACCCCCAAAAGTGAAAAAACCCCCAATCTTTGGCCGCGCCAGGCGCGAAGCGCCGAGGCGCGGCCCACACTCTAGAGAGAACTGAACGCTTACGGTTAATCTGCGTATCTGTTGATAAAAATCAGAACAACTTGAACTGGTCCGGGTCGATGGCGCGGGCTTGGTGCATGAGGACGGCGTTCATCAGCTCGATGGCCATGCGCGATTCCAGCGTAACGCCCGCCCGCACCCCCACGCACGGGTCGTGCCGCCCCTTGTCCAGCAAAAAGTCGATCTCTTCCAGGTTTTTCTGCACCGACTGCTGCGTCTTGACGATGGTTGAGGTGGGCTTGAACCCCACGCGGCACACCAGCGGCATCCCAGTGGTGACGCCGCCAAGCAGCCCGCCGTGCGAATTGGCCTGGTAGCCGCTGCGCCGGATGGGGTCGTTGTTTTCGCTGCCGCGCCGGGTGACCACCTGGAAGCCATCGCCAATTTCGCACGATTGGGCGGCGTGCAGCCCGCCCAGGCTGCCCATCAGCCGCAGCTTCAGGCTGTGGTAGAGCGGGTCACCCACCAGGGCGGGCACGTTGACCGCCACCACCTCCACCGCTGCGCCAATTGAATCACCGTCGATGCGGGTTTGTTTGATCAGCTCGCCCGCGGCGGCGGCAAAATTGGCATCCAGGCTGTGGATTTCGGCGCGGGTAAGCTGCTGTTGGACCTGTTCGATTTGAGCGGGGGTTAGGGAACGGCCGTCCTTCAACAGCCGGCCAAAGTGCTCACTCAAACTATGCTGTGCCTTCAGCGGCCCAACCTGGCTGATAGACGACAAAAACACCGTGCCAAATGTTTCCTGCAGGAAGATGCGGGCAATCGAACCGCCGATGACGTCCGAAATGGTGCTGCGGTAGCTGGAACGGCCGCCGCCGCGCACATCCACATGCCCCCGTGTTTTGTGGTACTTCACCAGGTCGGTGTGGCCGGGGCGCACCGCACCGGTCGGCCCGACAAACTGATCGTAGTGGCCCGATTTGCTGGCCGCAGACAGCACCAGCGCACTGATCGGCTCGCCTGTCGTGTAGCCAGCCTCGTATGCCGTGGTGGCAAAGGTGAAGCCATCCACCTCAGCGGTGATGGCTGGCCCGGCGGTGAGCGCGTCGTGGTCGTCCTGGTAAAGCCCGGCCAGGAGCAGCACCTTGTCTTTTTCGTTGCGCGGCGTGCCGTGCCGGTTGCTGCCGGGCCGCCGCCGGTCCAGGTAAGCCTGAATTTGCTCGCGGCGCACAAACAGCCCAGGGGGGCAGCCAAACACAATCGTCGTCATGCCAGGGCCGTGCGATTCGCCTGCACCGGCCACGCTAAAAAGGGGACCGCCTAGAATTTCCATAATTTTTTGTCCACAGATTGCGCAGATTACGCAGAATATATAGCGTGAAGGGGCTATTTTACCTGGGAACGGCCGTCTTTCTTAATCCTTTCGACCTTTGTCGTAGGGGCGACCCTTGTGGTCGCCCTTGTGGTTGCCCTTGCCTGGGCAGGCACGAGGCCAGCCCCTACCATTACCGATACCCTATGAAACCCCAAGCGTCATTCCTTTAGAGTATGTCGCAGACTTTCAGGTTGCCCGGTTCACATTCTTAATATAGGCCGTAAGTCCTATTGAATAAGGTTAGTCAGACTCTGTCCAGAGTAGTTCCCAACTGGCAAAATCCCAATTCAACAAACTCCCCGAGCAGTTTCTGGGGTCTTCATTCTAACTGTGGAGAGGCCGAAGATGAGTTGCTCAGTCCTGGTTGTGGACGATGAATTTGAAATCCGACAGCTGCTATCGACGATGCTGACGATGATGGGGTATCAATCGTTTATGGCCCAAGATGGCCTGGATGCCCTGGAAAAAATCCCCCAATACCAACCCGACATTTTGATTTTGGATGTGATGATGCCGCGCATGGACGGCTTAACGTTGTGCCGTCAGCTGCGTGATACCGAAGAAACGGCCGCTCTGCCCATCATCATGCTCAGCGGTAAGGCACACCAGGAAGCCATTCAAGAGGGGCTGAAGGCGGGAGCCAACCGCTACCTGGTTAAGCCCACTGGCCTCGATGAGCTGACGCGCAACATTAACGAAGTTCTGGGCGAGGCGGGCGTGCTGGTCTCTAAAAAAAAAGTGACAGCGTAGCGTATTTCCCCGGAAACTGTTAGCAGGTTTCGGGGAAATTCTTGTTACGATAAGGCCGACCACACTTCCAGCTTGGCCTTTACCCGGCGAATCACCTCATTGGTAAACTCATCGGTGTTGGCGGTGCCGCCAATATCGGCCGTTTTGGTGCCGTCGTACACCGTTTCCAGGGTGGATTCGTAGATGGCCCGACTGGCCCGCTTGGCCTCTGGCTCCTTCATGTAGGAGAGCAGCCCGGCGGCGGCCAGGATCATGGCCATGGGGTTGGCCCGATTGAGCCCTTGCAGCGTGGGGGCCGTGCCGTGCGGCGCTTCGGCCATCACGCAGTCTACCTCCCCCTTGCCATCCACCGAAATCACCATCGACTCAGAGCCAGCAATGGAGCCAAACATTTGCAGCACCATGTCAGACAGCAAATCGCCGTCGCGGTTCAGGCTGGGGATGACCAGCGGCTCGCCGGTGGTGGCCAGCAGCAGGGCAAAGGTGGCGTCGATGAGCTGTGGCTCGTAGCGCACGCTGGGGTACTTTTTAGCGGTGGCGTCCATCTCTTCCTTAAACATGCCCTCGTACACCGGGCTGACGGTGAATTTGGGGCCGCCAAACACCTTGGCTCCGGTGGTACGCGCGTGTAAAAAGGCGTATTCGGCCACGGCGCGGCAAACGCGGCGGGTGATCTTTTCGGTGCGGTAAGAGATTTCGTCGGGTGAGCCTTCTTCGCCTTCGCGCCACTCTTTGGCCCCGTAGGCATCATCGCGGGCCATGCGGACGACGCTGATGGGGGCATAGACACCCGCAATCGGCCGTACGCCGGGGATGCGCCGCCCGGTGCGCAGGATGACTTCGGCGTCCATCTCCTCACGCAGGATGCGGTTGGGGCTGCCCACGTCCCCTTTTTGCTCGGGGGTGACGGTGGCGGCTTTGAGCGCCAGGCGGTGTTTGCGGATGGCTTTGCCAGCTTCGTAGACCACTTTGTTTTTGGTGGCGCGGCGGTTTTCCAGGCTCAAATCGAAGCGGATAAATTCTAAGTCGAAGCGGATGTTGCCGGATTCGAGGACGCGCACGGCTTCCTCCAGCAGTTCCTGGCCGGTCTGGTCACCTTCCAGAAGGACAATGGTTCGGGTCATGGTTTGGGGTCTCCTGTAGATAGTTGATGGTGGGTAGTGGCTGGTGGTTAAAAGGACAAATCGAGCCACTAGCCACCAGCCGCTCACTCATTTTTTGCGGCGCAGGTAGTTGAGATATTTGGGCAAGATGACGGTGTAGAGCTGGTAGAGCAACGGCCGTACCGGAAAGTCCCACGCGCCGATGTGCCGCACCACCTGGCCGCTAAAGCCTTCCTTGAAGCGCCACACCCCCCACAGTCGGTCACTCTCGACAAAGTCGTCGGGCGCACCCCAGAAGTCGTAGACGGTGCAGCCCTGCGCCTTGGCCCAACGAATCGCTTCCCACTGCAGCAGGTGGTTGGGCATACGCGGCCGTTCTTTGTCGGTAGAGGCGCCGTACATGTAAATGACACGCTGGCCGTAGCGCACCAGGTAAACGGCCGCTACCGGATCAGCCTCAAATTCGGCAATGAGTAAATGGCCCATTTTGGCCTGGTAGAAGCTTTGCCAGGCGTCCAGGTAGTAGGCGGTGGGGCGAATGCCGAAGCCATCGCGTGCGGCCGTTGCCGCATACATCTCGGCCATGACGGGGAAGTCGGCTTCTGTGCCGACCCGTATCACAATGCCTTTGCGCTCCGCGAGGCGGATGTTGTAGCGTGTTTTGGATTTCATTGCCGCCAAAAGATTTTCTTCCGATTGGGTCAGGTCCAACTCAACGGTGTTGCGGAACTGGATTTGCTCGTTGGAGAAGCGCCAGCCCCGGTCTTTGAGTTCCTGGGTAAACTTGGTGCCGAGGGGAGACGGCCGTTCCACCTCATCGCCCCAGCTTTTCACCACTTCCGGGTCAATCTTGACAAAAATGGCCCGTTCGCGCCGGGCAATATTTTCCAGCTCGGCCAGCACCACCCGGCGCAGTGCGCCATCTTTGTAGTCCAGCGCTGGCCCTTTGGGCCCGTACAAAATGCAAAACGGCGTGCGCGGCAGCTTCCGCTTGAGCACCATCGCCGCGGCCAGCGGTTCCCAGCTGCTCTCGCCGATGGTGAGGGTCAGCGGGATAGGCGTCCAACCCCAGCGCGACTTTTGCTCGGCCCAGGCCCAGCTTTGCAGCGCATGGGCGTAGGGCAGCCCTGCCAGCGCCTGGGCAAACGTCGTTTTCGATTTTTCCAGCTTAAACGTAGAAGCCCGGTAGGTGGGTTCTGGTTGTTGAATCATACTTTGATTGCCAGGATTGGGTTTGGTGCAAGTGAAAAGTGATAAGTGAAAAGTAAAAAGTGAACTCTTTTCACTTTTCACTTTTTACTTTTCACTTCTTACTCCCTACCGTCCCCTGCGCCATTGGTAAAGTTTATAAACGAGTTTGTTGTAAACGCGATCGGCCGCGCCGACGGTGCGCTGGATCTGGCCGCCAAAGCCGCGTTTGAAGCGGTAGACGCCCCACAGGCCGTCGTGCCGGTCGGTGAAGTTGCCTTCCAGCGCTTCTTCGGGCGCGTCAGGGATGCCCCACAGATCGTAGCGCTGGCAGCCGCGGGCTTTGGCCCACTCCATGGCGGCCCACTGCACGGCGTAGGTGGGCATACGCTGGCGTTCTTCATTGCTGGATGCGCCGTAGAGGTAAGCGGCCGTTCCCCCCAAGGCAAACACCATCACCCCGGCTAACGGCCGTTCCTCAAACTCCGCCAAAAAAAGCGCCACCTGGCCCATCGGTTGAAAAATTTCGAAGGCGGCGTGGTAGTACATGGGGGTGTGCACGCCAAATTGGTCCCGCTCGCCGGTCTGGCGCATGAGCTTGTTGAAGGCGGGAATATCTTTCAGGCTGCCCTGCCGCACCGTCACATCCTTTTTGGCGGCCAGCCGGATGTTGTAGCGCGTTTTTTGCTTCATTTGGGCCAGGATGTCGTCGGGCGACGGCCGTAAATCAACCATCACCGTATTGGGCGGCTGGATGGTGTCGCTGTCTGGCAGCAAATTGTGGCGCTGGCAGATGGCCTGCCACTGGGGCGCAGTCATCTCGTCTTGCCACAGCAGCGGCTCAATTTTCAAAATGCTGGCACCCTTTTCGTAAACGGCCTGGTCGATCTGGTTAAGCAGAATAGTCACCTGCTCGTCGTCATCCCAGTTCACCAGCGGGCCATGCGGCACGTAGGCCATCTTGACCAGCCCGGCGGCGGCCGAACGGAACAGCACCTGTGCCCCGGCCACCAGTTGGCCCTCCTGGCGCATCCAGACGCGGTGTGAGGTCCAGCCAAAGCGGTTTTTCAGCCTGGCCCAGTTGGTGGTTTGCAAAATGGAGCCGTGTGGGTGGTTGGCCACAAAAGCATCCCACTCGGCGTCTTCATCGCTGTACGGCCGTTCACCAATTTCAAGAATTTTGTCCAACATAGGGGCCGATTATACCGTAATCTTGGCAGATGGCTGGCAAGGGGCTTTATGCTACAATCAAAACACGCTTTTGGAATTTTAAACACGAATTTTTCAAAACACTGCCAAGGTGCCGGGTGCAATCATGACACAAGTTCATCAACTGTTTCAACTGCAAAAGCTGGATACCGAAATTGACGACAAAAAAAAGCGTCTGGGCGATGTGCTTAAGGCGCAAAAGGAACCTCCGGCGCTGGTTGCTGTGCGCCAGCGAGCGGCCGCGGCCGCGGCCGAGCTGCAAAAGTGGCAGGGCAAACACCAGAACCTGACGTTGGAAGTAGGCAGCGTTAGTGCCAAAGCCAAAACCTCTGAGACCCGTCTATATTCGGGTAAGGTGACCAACACCAAGGAATTGACGGACTTACAGCACGAGATTGAGGCATTGGCACGGCGTAAGGCAGCGCTAGAAGACGAAGTGCTGGAGGTGCTGGTAAAGGTGGAAGATGCGCAACGGGAGAAAACGGCCGCTGATGAAGCCCTGTCTACCGCCGCTGCCCAGTGGGAAAAACAAAGTGCCCACTTGAAGGCCGATCAAAACGAGCTGGCCCTGGCTCTGCACAAGCTGATGCAGTCGCGCCAAAGCAAGGCGGCGGTGGTTGATGCCGCTTCCATGCAAGAGTATGAGCAGCTGCGTAAGCAAAAACATGGTCTGGCCGTGGCTGGACTGCGGGTGAACATGTGTTTGGGCTGCCGTACCACCGTCTCGGCCAACAAGGTGAAAGAGGTGGATGAGGGGCGTAAGGTGTACTGCGGCGGCTGCGGCCGTTTGCTGGTAACGCCCTAAACCAGTGGGCAATAAACTTAACAAATCTTAAGCTTTTTGCTTGGGAAACATTCGGACTTGTGTCCCATTTTTGATTCGTGATACTATTGGCGGCGTTGGGTAAGCATAGTACGGCCGTATCGCCTGGCCCCCCTTCTCATTTATAATGAACCCAACGATGCTTTTTGAAAGGAGTTTTGATCGACCTATGAGCCGATTTTTACGCTGGAGCCTGCCCCTTTTTGTGATGCTAACGGCCGTGTTTGCCTGGCCAGAAACGGCCGCTGCCGCCAAATGTTTCATCCAATCCGATGAAATTGGCCACGTCTGTGACGCCGAGCCGCCCCAGCCGGTATTTGCCAAATCCCAGCCCTTTGCCGACAGCATTTTGCCTTCGCAAGTGTATGCCCGACTGCATGACAACATCAACGTCTACTCTGGCCCGAGCAGCGCCAGCGAAATTGTGCGCAACGTGGGCGACGGCTTCCTCTATGCCACCATTCAAGGGGCAATGGAGGGTGAAGGCACGCTGTGGTACATCATCAACTATGGCGAGTATGTCCGGGCGTCTGATTTGAATGTGGTGGCCGCTTCTGACTTCACGGGCGTCGAAATTAAGTCGCAGCCGGAACGGCCGTTTGGCTGGATGATCGTCGATTATTGGTACAGCAACGAACCGGGCGCTGAGCCCGCCCCAGAAAACGTCAAGCTGCCCCGCTATACTTTCTTTGAGGTGTACGAGGCCGTCACGGCGGATGATGGCTGGATCTGGTACAACATTGGCGGCGGACGCTGGATGCGTCAGACCTACGTCAGCCTGATTGACGTAAATCCCCGCCCAGAGGGTGTTGGCCCCGACGAATATTGGGTAGAAATTGACCTGTACGAACAGAGCGTGGCCGCCTACATTGGCGATCGCATGGTGTTTGCCAGCCTTGTTTCCAGCGGCTTAAACCGGTGGCCGACACATGAAGGATTGTTCGAGGTGTGGGAGCGCCATTTGAAGACCAAAATGTCTGGCGCTGAAGGCAAAATCGACTACTACTTCATCGAAGATGTGCCGCATACGATGTATTTTGACAACGACATCGCTCTGCACGGTGCCTTCTGGCATGACCGGTTTGGCTACAAACACAGCCACGGCTGTGTCAATATGCCCCCGCGTGATGCGGAATGGATCTTCAACTGGTCCGCTGGTGCCCCCAACGACTTATGGGTGTGGGTCCACACTTCGGACCCCAACCACTATTTTGACCGTTACGACCCGGTCACTTCCTTTAGCGGGCCGTAGCCTGAAAATAACTAAAACAGAAAGACCCTGGGCCAATCTCCCAGGGTCTTTTTTATGATACTCAGCCAAACTTCTTGGGGAAATCAGGCCAGATTCAGGAATTGCAGCAAATCGGTGGGATGGTGCAGCAGGGTAAGCGCCCCGGCGGCGGTTAGCTCTTGGGCCGAACCATAGCCCCAGGTGACGCCAACGGCCGTTACCTGGTTGGCTTTTGCGCCCAGAATGTCGTGCTCACGGTCGCCAATCATCAGCGTTTGGGCTGGATCGAGGGATTCCTGCTGGAGAATGTGGTGGATCAGTTCATTTTTATGGGTCAGACGGCCGTCTAGCTCACTGCCATACACCACCAAAAAATAGCGAGCCAGGTCGAAATGTTCCACAATTTGCCGGGCAAAAACAGCTGGCTTGGAGGTGGCAACGTACAAACGCAGCCCGGCGACCTGCACCGTTTGCAAAACCTGGTTGATGGCCGGGTAGGGCGTGTTTTCAAAGAGACCAACGGTGCTAAACCGCTCGCGGAAAAGGCGCAGCGCTTCGACGGGCAGCTGCGGATCGTCGGTTTGCAGCAGGGTGGCAAACGTTTCTTGCAGCGGCGGGCCAATGCACCAGTCGAGGGACGCATCGGGGGGATACGGCCGTTCCATCTTCGCCAGCGCATACCGGATCGATTCGGTAATGCCCACTTTGGGGTCCGTGAGGGTGCCATCCAAGTCAAAAAGCAGATTGGAAAATTTCATGTTAGCTTTCGAAGTCGACGGCAACGGCCGTTTCTGCCACCCGGTGCATGTGCTCCACCACTTTGACGTGGTGCGGATGCACCTGGTAGGCCTGCATCCCGGCCAGGTCATCAAAGCGGGTAATGAGGACGATGTCGTAAGAACGGCCGCTTTGCAGCACGTCCTGGCCCACCTCAATCTGGCGCAGGCTGGGCACGTTGCCTTCCAGGCTGCGCAGCTGGGCCACCGTTTCCGCACAATCTGCCTTGTCTTTTAGTTTGAACATTACCACATGGGTAAACATTGCCTTCCTCCGGCCTGCTCGATTTAGCTCCGATTAGACCGCTTCACCGGAAATTGTCAAGCGAAAGGCCCGGCAAAAGCCACCAAAATGCCTATCGTCACTGGCCGCAAAACGCATATAATTCCTCGTTTTGCATAAAAATTTCATTTCATTGAGAGTGATTTCGCTATGACTGCTATGACACGTGCGTCGGTAAAACGGCCGTTACCCACCGAACACCGCGCCAATTTTATCCACCTCTACCTGGACATTGCCTGGTTTGGCATTCTAAATGGCAGCGCCATTTCCTTTTTGACCATCTTTGCCACCCGGCAGGGAGCCGATGGTTTCCAGCTGGGGCTGCTCAGCGCCGCCCCGGCCGTTATCAATCTGGCCGTTACCCTGCCCGCCGGGCAGTGGCTGCAAACCCGTTCGTTGAGCCGCGCCGTCTTTTGGACCTCCTTCTGGCACCGGCTGGTTTATTTGCCGCTGATCTTTCTGCCAATGATTGGAACGGGCCAGTTTCAAGTGTGGGCGCTGGTGGGGCTGGTCCTGCTGATGAGCCTGCCCGGCACGGTGCTAGCGGTGGGTTTTAACGCCATGTTTGCCGCGGCTGTGCCGCCGGAATGGCGCAGTCATGTTACCGGGCGGCGCAACGCCCTGCTGGCCGTTACCTACATGGTGGCGACGGTAATTTGCGGATACCTGCTGGACTGGCTGCCCTTCCCGCTGGGTTACCAGGTAGTGTTTGCCATCGGTCTGTTGGGTGGCATGATGAGCAGCCTGCACTTGTGGTTCATACGGCCGTTACAAACCACCCCCTACCAAAATGGCCAGGCGTTGGGCGATATCGCCCGTCCCGGCGTAGTGCGCCCGGCAGGGGACAGCTACGGTGCAGGGCCTGGCCTGCGTTTTCTCACCCGGGGGCGACTGCAAACGATTGTCCGACCGCAGGTGCTGACCGGGCCATTTGGACCGATTGTGGGGCTGCTGTTTGTGTTCCATCTGGCCCAATACCTGGCCATTCCTATCTTTCCGCTGTACTGGGTCAACACCCTCAGCCTCACCGATACCGAAATTAGCCTGGGCAACGCGGTATTTTACGCCACCGTGCTCGTCGGCTCGACGCAGCTGACGCGGGTGACGCGGCGCTACCACCACAAGGGTGTGCTGGTGCTGGGCATGATTACCATGAGCCTTTATCCGGCGCTAACGGCCGTTACCCAAAACCTCACCCTGTTTCTGATCACCTCGGCCATTGGCGGGTTGTCCTGGTCGCTGGCAGGGGGGGCGATTGCCAACTACATGCTGGAGCGCATACCGGAGGGGGAACGGCCGTCTCACCTGGCCTGGTATAACCTCGCCCTTAATGCCGCTATCCTCATTGGCTCTATGCTAGGACCATTGTTTGCCGAGGAGATGGGCCTTTCGTCAGCGTTGGCAATTGCGGCCGTGTGTCGTTTTGGCGCGGCGTTGGCTTTACGGCGCTGGGGGTGAGAAACGGCCGTTTTCCCACCGTAATTGGCCCCCCGCAGCCCTAAAATAAGCGTCACAGCAGGCCATTAGGTTGCCCTGTCACCTTCTCATCTTGTCAAGTATAGACAGCCCGTTTTAATTCCTTTATACTGTGCCCATTACTCAAATAGTTTATCTAGGACCCCATTTTTTGCCTCAGGCTAAAAATGGGGTTTTATAATGGCACAATCACCCAATTTGTGAGAAGGAAAAGAGAAAAATGCGCGTTGCCTTACTGGCGAATCTGAAAAAAAATGCTCCCCATTGGCCTGGAATTTCCCCTGATTATTGGGATGACCTGGACAGTGAAGTAACCATCGAAGCCATCATGGCGGCCCTTCGTGCCAATGGTCATGAGGTGACCTTTTTAGAGGGTAATCTCGAACTGCCACAAAAGCTTATCAAACTAAAGCCCGATATTTGTTTTAACATTTGCGAGGGGCATATCGGCGATTCGCGCGAGTCCCACGTGCCCAGTTTGCTGGAAATGCTGCGACTGCCCTACACCGGCTCTCAGGTATTGACCCTGGCCCTGACCCTGGACAAGCCGATGACCAAGCGCATCCTCACTTACCACGACCTGCCCACACCCGCTTTCCAGGTATTCGAGCGGGTCAATGAGCCTTTGGACCCGCAAATGCGCTTCCCGATTTTTGTGAAGCCGAGCCGCGAAGGCACGGGTATGGGCGTCAGCAGCGAGTCAATTGTGCAGGATGAAACCCAGCTGCGCGTTCAGCTGCGCCGCCTGTTTGATAAATATGATCAGCCGGTGCTGGCCGAGCAGTTCATCGACGGCCGTGAGATCACCGTTGGCGTGGTGGGCAACCTGACCACCCCGGTCGCCTGGCGTTTGCCCGATGATGAAGACGCGCCGCGCCTGTCGCGTGGGCTGCACTTTTTGCCGCCGCTGGAAGTAGACATGAGCCGCTACCCGGAAGAAGAGGCGGGAGTTTACACCAGCCGCATCAAAACCGAGCTGGCGCACGACTTCCACTACTTCTGCCCGGCCCCATTGACCCAGGAGCAGCTAGAGGATTTAAACTGGCTCACGGCCGCTACCTTTCGTGTTACGGGCTGCCTGGACGTCGCCCGCGTCGATTTCCGCTTTGACGCCAGCGACAACAACAAGCCGTACATTTTAGAGATCAATCCCCTGCCCGGACTGAACCCCGATTATTCAGATTTGTGTATTGAGGCCAAGGCGGCTGGCTGGACGTACGAGCAGCTGGTTAACCAGATTTTGAACGAAGCGGCCGACCGGTACGGCCTGGGGAGTTGAGAGGAAAGTAATTGGGTAATTGTTTGCGGAATTACCCAATTACTCAATTACCTTCTATGCGGTGACTTCGGCGCGCAGGGCATCGGCATCGAGAATGGTGATACGGCCGTTGTCAAACCAGATCAGCCCCCGTTCCCGAAAATCGCGCAGGATTTTGTTGGCGCTTTCCCGCGTCGCCCCCACCAGGCTGGCCAGGTTCGTTTGGGTCAGGGTCATGTCGATGATGACGCTGTTGGCTTCGAGACGGCCGTAATCCTGGGCCAGTTCCAGCAGTTTACGCGCCAGCCGCTGCGACACCGGCAGCGAGGCCAGGCTGTCCATCTGCCGCGTGTTGTAACGCACCCGGTGGGTTAATTCCTTCAAGAAGTTCAGCGCCAGCTGCGGCACACGCTGCATGTGGTAGCGAAAACTTTCCCGGCTGACGGTGTACAAAACGGTTTCATCGAGGGCAACGGCCGTTGCCGAGCGCGGCAGTCCATCAATCACCGCCAGCTCGCCAAACATGTCGCCGGGGCGGCCAAACAAAATCACCGACGTTTCCGTGCCGTCCAGCCCGTTGACAAAAATCCGCACCTGGCCAGAGCGCACCAGGTACAACACCTGCCCCGGGTCCCCCTCACGAAAGATAATCTCACCCTGGTTAAAGCGGCGCGTCTGCACGTCTTTGGATATCGATTCTAACTGCGGCAACGTCAACGACTGAAACAGCGGGCTTGCCTCTAAAAATTGGACCATTTTCATTGTTCGTCCCTCCACTCGGGCTGATACCAGGGGCGGATAAATTGGCTGCAAGCTCATGTTGTACCTCCCGAAAAAGAGAGCTAATGGCGGGTGGTTCTCTACATACTACCGCCCGCCGGTTTCGTTTGTTATTACACTTTACGCCGTTAGATCAGGCGAAACAGCAGGCCCACCAGCACCGCCAGAGCCACGCTGACCAGCAGCTCGGCCAGGTAAACTGGGGCACGCTCTTCATGAGTGACCTGGGGCCATTCCATCAGCAGCCGGGGCAAAATGACAAGTGGCACCAGGTAATACTGCCCCACCGCCACAAACGTGGTCATCAGCAGTCGTTCCAGGATGCCCAGGTATTTGCTCGAATCACCAAACTGCGGTGCCGAGCCAAGCACCAGGCCATAGGCGGTAAATTTCACCACGACCCAGGCCGGCATTGTGACAAAAGCATAGCCCAGCAGATAGATGAGCAGCCAATCGTTTTGCAGCACAGCCACGCCGCTTTGCGCCGCTGCACCCAAATCCAGATACCCGCCACCAGCCAGGGCCAGGGTGATCACCACACCGTGCGCCAGCTGATCCAGCACAAAACGTGCCAGTTCAGGGATAGGCAGCTTAACCCGCAGCTGGAAGGCGTCGATGGCGAAGTGGGCTGCCCCAATCACCAGTACCCACGGCCACCAGCCTGGATTAAACGGCAAAATAAAAAGCCAGGTAACGGCCAGAACAACCAGACAGTGGACAAAAACACCAGCCAGCGCCCGGCTTTTCCAGGCCGCCAGGCTGTTCCATTGCAAGATGTAGTCCCCCACCAAATGCGCTAAAAACATGGCGATGATCATGTGCTGCCTCCCGTGTAGAAGAATCATACTCAAATTGTTTTAGAAAGTTGTTTTGGGGTTGACACTTCACCCGTTTGCTTTTCTACCCATACCATACCGGAGGCGGGGCGGGGGCGCTGTGAGATTTTTCACACGGGCAAAAAACAGGGGGTTCGGGATGTCAATTGTCATCATAACCTGGTGACAAATGTCACTATGGAGTGACTGTGGTGTCGGGTAAATTCAGGCCATCGCTGATGTGGAGTTTTTAGGTCAACAATATCAATGTTTCAAGTTAGTCGCCGAGTGGATTACGCTGTAAGAATTATGATTGAGCTGGGCATGCAGCCTACTGGCTCGTTTATGTCAGCGCGGCGTGTGTCGGCACGTACGGCCGTTCCCAAGGCCTTCTTGCACAAAATTACGGCCGATTTGGTACGCACCAACCTCATCGTCACCCAAACCGGACCAACAGGTGGGCTGGCGCTGCAGCAGCCCTGTGATGAAATTACGCTGCTGCGCATTGTCGAAGCCATTGAGGGTCCGATTTGCCTCAATATTTGTCTGCTGCGGCCGCAAGAGTGCAGCCGAGATCGCATTTGCCCAGGGCATGATGTGTGGGGCCGCCTGCAACTCATGGTCATCAACGAACTGCAAAACACCAGCCTGGCTGGCCTGGTTGAAGAAGCTTTCCGCCTTAAAAAACAACCCCGCAACGGTAATGGTGATATACCTTACCTTTATCCGCTCCGTGAAGTTGACTCACGCGCCCTCATTTTTCAGGAGAATGCCTCGCTATGACGGCCGTTATTGCTTCCCGTGAAAAGCCGCGTCATTCATCCGGTATGTTGATCTGGAAGCTGTTTTTTGGGCTGTTTACTTTAATGGGAGCCGGCGTCATCTGGTTTTCGACGGCGCGCCCCATCGTGGTGCTGCCGCGCATTGCCCTGGCTCCTGGTTTTTACCTGACCGATCAAAATGGCGAAACGTTTACCAGCGAAGCCCTGCGTGGGCAAATTGCCCTCTACAACTTCACTTACACCAATTGTGCCGCACCTTGTGTCCAAACCAGCCACGTGATGGCAGAAGTGCAGACTCGCCTGCCAGAAGTAGTCGCCACAGTACCCCTCAAGCTGGTGACCTTTTCAATTGATCCGGCCCGCGATGAGGTGGCGCAGCTTGAGGCTTTTGCTGCGGCGATGGGGGCGGATACGGCCGTATGGCACATGGCCACCGGTGGGGCGCAGCAGCTTAAGTCAGTCATTGGCGGCGGGTACAGCGTATTTTACAAAGAAATGGGAGACGGCACGTTTAAGCTTGACCCCGCCTTCTTTTTGGTCGATGGCAGTGGCGTGATCCGTGCTGAGTATCGCAGCGCCACCCCAGATGTTAACATCATCATGCGTGACTTTGGCTTGCTGGCAGCCGAGGTGCAAAACAGCGAAGGGATTTACCGCTTTGCGTATGAAGCGGCTCACCTTTTTTCCTGCTACCCCCGATAACGAGTAGACACAATGGATCAGGCGACAGAAACAGCACCTTCTGCGGTGCACCCCCAAAATTTCTGGCAAAACAAGATACTTCGGTTTGCCCTGTTAGGGTTGGGCATTGGCATTGGACTGGGCGCTTTATTTTTGGCGATACGGCCGCTTTTTGGCCCCACCGAATGGCATGGCATGGTCATTCAGTCTTATCAGCCAGTCACCAACTTCACCCTCACCAGTTCCAATGGCGAACCGGTCAGCCTGATCGACTTTCGGGGCAAGGTGGTCATGCTCTACTTTGGCTACACCTTCTGTCCAGATGTCTGTCCGGCCACCATGATCGAGCTGAGTGACGCCATGGAAATCCTGGGCGACAAAAGTGAAGATGTCCAGGTGGTGATGGTTACCCTGGACCCTGAGCGCGACACGCCCGAAGTGATGCAGAAGTATGTCACCCACTTTAACGACACCTTCATTGGCCTCACCGGTACGCCAGAAGAGCTCATTGCTGTAACGGCACCGATGGGCATCTTTTATGAACGGCATGAAGGCAGTTCGGCGGTGGGATATTTAATTGACCACACGGCGACTGTGGCCGTGCTGGACAAAGAAGGCAAGCTGCGTCTGGTGTACCCCTTTGGCGTCACAGGGGCCGACATGGCCGCCGACTTGAAATATCTGGTGCGTGAATAAGATGTCGCAACGCTGGCTCGCCGCTGTTCTGTGCATTTTTGGCATTGTTGCCTGCCAACCCAACCGCGCCCCAATTGAGGTGAGCGAGGTATGGGGGCCAGAAGTGCCTGCGGTGGCCCAAAACGGCATTTTTTACCTACAAATTCGCAATCACAGCCAGGCAGATGACCGGCTGGTGGCAGTGCAGAGTCCTGGCTGCACCACGGCAGAACTGCATGAAACGTATGAAAACGAACATGGATTAATGGGAATGCGCTATCTGGCCGATGGGTTGTTTATCCCCGCAGGTGAAACCGTCACGTTAGACGTGGGTGGTTTTCACATTATGTGCCTGGGAAAAACGGCCGAATTTCGTGCTGGCGAACAAATTCCCTTAACACTGACTTTTGCGGCAGCTGGCGAACTAACCGTAGAAGCAGAAATACACTAACGGCGGGTGCGCTTTACGCCCGCCAAAACTGAAGGAGGTTTGAAAAGGTATGGATAAGGATAAGAAGTACAAAGCTCCACAAGGCACTGTCGCTCTTGTCATTGTGTACATTCTCCTCATCATTGCGCTGTGGGGAAGTGCCTATCTGACGATGCTGTCCAGAGGGGTGACCGGATGATGCACATCGATAGTCGTGAACGCAATTTTATCATTGGCACAACCATTCTGCTGCTCATTTTTGGAGCGGCCGTTTTGGTGAGCAGCTTCGCCTTTGGGTTTCAGGTTCCGGCGCCAGTGGAACGTATCGATCCCAAAGTTGTGGCGACGCCAGGTCAGTCTCCCTGGGGCGACCCGGTAGCGGAGCGGCTGCGTGAATTGGCACCTAACAAATACGAGGTATACATTTTGGCCCAGGCATGGAGCTTCCAGCCCAACCAGGTTCGTGTTCCGGTGGGGTCAACCGTTACCTTCTATTTAACCAGCAAAGATGTTCAGCATGGTTTTCGGCTGGATGGAACCAACATCAACATGATGGTTCTGCCCGGCGAAGTATCAAAATTGACCGCCACGTTTGATGAGCCAGGTGAATACAACTTCCTCTGCCATGAATATTGTGGCGTGGGTCATCACACAATGTATGGTCAATTGATCGTGGAGCCATAGTTATGGATGCGGTAAATGAAATTGTCCAACCGGTAAGACGGCCGTCCCTCTCATTGTGGCGTACGGCCGTTGTCCTCTTCAAACTACGCATTGTTTCCCTGCTGGTCCTGTCTGCTTTTGGCGGGGCGGGTCTGGGCACCCTGGTGACTGGGCGAGTTTCTGGCTGGTCCTGGGTGCTGCTGGCCCTTACCGGCACGCTGTCGGCGGCGGGCGCCTCGGGGATCAATCAATACCTGGAGCGTGAGCGCGATTCGCGGATGAATCGCACGGCCGCCCGGCCGCTGGCCACGGGCCAGATTGAAAATCCGCACCTGGTGCTGCTGTTAGGTGTGGGCATGGTTTTAGGGGCAACCGCGTTGGCCGCCGCATTCAATCTCGCTTTGGCATTTTGGGTTTTCCTCGGTGCTGTCATTTACGTGGGTGTGTACACCGTCTGGCTGAAGCCGCGCACCACGCTCAACATCGTGATTGGGGGTGCGGCAGGCAGCTGCGCCGTCATCAGCGGTGGCGCGGCGGTGGGTGCCTGGTCGGCGTTGGGAGTCTGGATTTTGGCCGCGCTGGTCTTTGTCTGGACGCCGGTACACTTCTGGGCGCTGGCCCTGGCTTACCGGGCTGACTACATCAAAGCTGACTATCCCATGCTGCCCGCCCGGGTGGCGCCTGCGGTGGCGGCCCGGTGGACGGCCGTACACACGGTCCTCACGGCGTCGGCGGGCATGGCGTTGGGATTTTGGCCAGCCATTGATTGGGTCTACCTGGTACCGATTGGGTTAGCAACGGCCGTACTTGTGGTACGTACCATTGCCCTGCTCATTGCCCCAGCCGAAAAAGCACCGGCGTTTGCCCTGTTCCACTTCTCCAATCTCTATCTTGCGCTCGTGCTGGTTGTTGTCTTGCTTGCCAGCTTGTGGAGGTAAATTTTATGTATGCAGGCACTAAAAAATTGACGGGCTGGTACCTCGGTGTAGGTATGACCGCCCTATTTATCGGGGGCGCTTTAGGCCCTCTGCAAAAACTTGAGCATGTGGGCATTAACGTGTACCCTGCGCTCACAAATGTTGGTCTGAACAGCTATTACCAGGGTCTAACCATTCACGGTGTGTTAAACGTTTTGGTGTGGACAACATTCTTCATTGTTGGATTTCTTACTTTTGCCAACGTTCACAGCCTCAAACGTGACCTGACGCACCCCAAGCTTAACTGGGCGAGTCTGATTATCATGATCGTTGGGCTCGTGATGGCGGCCGTTCCGGTTCTGCTAAACCTGGCAACGGTTCTTTTTACCTTTTATCCACCGCTCCAGGCTTCACCATACTACTACATTGGCCTCACCCTGGTGGTCATTGGCTCCTGGGTTGGTGGTTGGGGTATGTTCCTCACCTACGCTGCCTGGCGCAAAGAGAACCCCGGCGTTCAGACCCCGCTGATTGCCCTGGCGTCCAACATCACCATGGCGATGTGGCAAATTGCCACCGTCGGTATTGCGGCCGAAATGCTCTGGCTCATCATTCCCTGGTCATTGGGCCTGGTTGATGGAATTGACCCGCAGCTGGCCCGTACCTTCTTCTGGTTCACCGGGCATCCCATCGTTTACTTCTGGCTGCTGCCAGCCTACGTGGCCTGGTACGGCATGGTGCCCAAGCAGGCCGGGGGCAAGTTGTTCAGTGAACCGTTGGCCCGTTTGGTGTTCTGGCTGTTCTTGCTGCTGTCTATCCCCGTTGGCTTGCATCACCAATACCTGGATCCCAGCGTACCGCAAGGTTGGAAGGTGGTGCATGCCGTTTTGACCTACTCGCTGTTTATTCCCAGCTTGCTGACGGCATTTAACGTCATCGCCTCGCTGGAAATTGGTGGGCGGGCACGTGGCGGCACTGGCCTGTTGGGCTGGATTCGTACGCTGCCCTGGGACAATCCCTCCTTTACCGCGCAAAACCTGGCCATGATTTTGTTTGCCTTTGGTGGTATTGGTGGTCTCACCAACGCTTCCTACAACCTGAATCTGGTGATTCACAACACCATGTGGGTGCCGGGACATTTCCACCTCACCGTCGGCTCTGGCGTAACGCTTACCTTCTTTGGTATTGCCTACTGGCTGGTGCCAAAACTGGCCAACAAGCCGCTGTTTAGCAATAAGGTGGCGCTGTGGCAGTCCTGGACCTGGTTTGTGGGCATGCTGCTCATGTCCAACGGTCTGCACATTCTGGGGCTGAACTTCGGTTCGCCGCGCCGCACCATGTTGGGTGTTGCCCCCTATGCCTCGGCTGATTGGCAGCCCCTGTTGATTGAAGCCGCACTTGGCGGTATCATTCTGGGGGTGAGTGGTTTGCTGTTCTATACCAATATGTTGGGCACGGTCTTCTCGAAGAAGACATTGACTGAAGAGATTGAGATGCCTGTTGCCGAACCCCTGGAAGGACATCCTGCTCCCGCCTGGTTGGATACATGGCGGCCGTGGGTGGTGGCTACCCTCGTTTTAATCGTCGTTTCTTACGGTCCAATATTGGTTTATCTTATTTCCAATCTCAATTTAACATCTCCCGGTTTTAACAAATTGTGGTAATGTTAAGGTGTTCGTGTTGGCACTGGCGGAAATGCCAGTGCCAGCAAAATTAAACAAACATATCATTTTTGGAGGTCGCATCAATGCGAAAATTAACGTTAACGATTTTATTGATGCTGCTGCTGTCGCTGGCCCTGGCTGCCTGCGGTGGTGGTAGCGATGAACCGGCTGAAGGTGGCGAAGAAACGGCCGCTACCAGCGTAGGTGACGCAGCAAACGGCGAACGTCTCTTCAACGAGACCGTCATCGGGGCTGCCAGCGCACCGGGTTGTATTACCTGCCATTCCCTGGAACCTGGGGTTGTGTTGGTGGGTCCGTCCCACTC
>ERZ761607.2583-NODE-2583-length-19270-cov-6.811658_pt1 | contig 19270 bp, 17 predicted proteins | sample MGYA00511164_ERZ761607 | MGnify/ENA primary metagenome ERZ761607 (study PRJEB28899, sample SAMN02445080) | bioreactor sludge metagenome | biome: EBPR sludge | place: Australia: Brisbane, Thorneside Wastewater Treatment Plant | collected 2011-06-22 ...
CCCTGACCCTTCCCCCCTCCAGGGGGAAGGGAATCGTCGTCCCGCCCGGCGGCCAGGCCGCGGCCCTCGCGCCCCTGCCGATCACCGCCCTGCGGCTGGACGCGGCGGCGGCCGCCCAGCTGCCGCGTCTCGGCCTGACCCGCATCGACCGTATCCTCGGCCTGCCGCGCGCCCAGCTGACCCGACGGTTCGGTCCGACCACCGTCCAGCGGCTGGACCAGGCGCTGGGTCGCGCGGGCGAGGCGTTGAGCTTTCGCCGGCCGCCCTCGCCTTGGTTCGATCGCCTGGCCTTCGCCGAGCCGATCAGCCTGCTGGACGACCTGGTTCGCGCCGCCGGAGACATCGCCGCCCGCCTCTGCGAGCGATTGCGCGTCGAGGGCAAGGGCGCGCGGCGGTTCGAGCTGACGTTCCATCGCCTGGACGGCAGGGGCTTCCCCAGCGCCGTCGGCCTATCGGTCGCCGGTCGCGACGCCAAGGTGCTGACGCGGCTGTTCGCGCCGAAGCTGGAGGCCGTCGATCCCGGCTTCGGCATCGAGATCGTGACCCTGTCGGCCGATGGCGTGGAGGGGTTGTCCGCCGCCCAGCACCGGCTGGACGACGCCCGTGCGGCCATGACCGAGGAGAGCGTCGTCGCCCTGGTCGACCGCCTCGCCAATCGCCTGGGCGAGGACGCCGTCTGGCGGGCCGAGGTGTTCGAGAGCCATGTGCCCGAGCGGGCGGTGCGCCTGGCGCCGGCCGCGTCCGCCCCGGTCCCGGACGGATGGGACCCGGACAAGCCCCGTCCCATCCGGCTGTTTCCCCATCCGGAGGCGATCGAGGCTGTGGCTGTCCTGCCTGACGAGCCGCCGGTCGCCTTCACCTGGCGCGGCCGCCGCCACCGCGTCCGGCTGTCCGAAGGCCCCGAGCGCATCTCCGAAGAGTGGTGGCGCAAGCCGATCGACGCCGTCGCCCCAGGCTTCGTGCGCGACTACTACCGCGTCGAGGACGAGGCCGGCGGCCGTTACTGGCTGTTCCGCGCGGGGCTGTACGGCGATCCGGAGAGCGCGCCGCGCTGGTGGCTGCATGGGGTGTTCGCGTGACCCGTTACGTGGAGTTGCAGACCACCACCAACTACAGCTTTCTGCGCGGGGCCTCGCATCCCGGCGAACTGGTCCGGACCGCCCAGGCCCTGGGCATGCCGGCGCTGGGGATCACCGACCGCAACAGCCTCGCCGGCGTCGTGCGGGCCTGGGCCGAGGCGCGCGACCGGGGGACCCGCAGCCTGACCGGCTGCCGGCTGGACTTCATCGACGGCGCGCCGAGCCTGCTCTGCTACCCTTCCGACCGCGAGGCCTACGCGCGGCTGACCCGGCTGCTGACCATCGGCCAGAGCGGGGCGGAAAAGGGCCAGTGCGACCTGCTGGTCGAGGACTTCCTTGAGCAGTCCGAGGGCCAGCTGGTGCTGATCGTGCCGCCGGACCGGCTGACCGCGGATTTCGAGGCCCGGGCGGCCGCCCTCGCCGGCAGGCTGCGCGGCCAGGTCTGGCTGGCGGCGTCGCGCGGCTACGGGGCTCGCGACCTCAAGCGTATTCACCGCCTGTATGAGATCTCCCGCCGCATCGGGGCGCCGATGGTCGCCACGGGCGACGTCCTCTACCATGGCCCCGAGCGGCGGCCCTTGCAGGACGTCCTGACCTGCGTGCGCGAGGGCTGCACGATCACCCAGGCCGGCTGCCGGCTTGAGGCCAACGCCGAGCGTTGCCTGAAGTCGCCCGCGGAAATGGCGCGTCTCTTCCGCAACTGGCCCGACGCCGTCGAACGCTCCGCGCAGATCGCCGACCGCATCACCTTCGACCTCGGCGCGCTGCGCGAGGAATACCCGGACGAGCCCGTGCCGCCCGGCAAGACGGCGATGCAGCACCTGCGGGCCCTGACCTTCGAAGGCGCCCGCAAACGCTATCCGGACGGGACGCCGACCAAGGTGGTGAAGAACCTGCGGATGGAGCTGCGGCTGATCCGCAAGATGAACTACCCCAACTATTTCCTGACCGTGCACGACATCGTCGCCGAGGCCCGGCGGCTGGGCATCCTCTGTCAGGGGCGGGGGTCCGCCGCCAACTCCTCGGTCTGCTACTGCCTGCATGTGACCGCGATCGATCCGATGAAGCACCGGCTGCTGTTCACCCGCTTCATCTCCGAGAACCGCGGCGAGCCGCCCGACATCGACGTCGACTTCGAGCATGAGCGGCGCGAGGAGGTGATGCAGTACGTCTACCGGCGCTACGGCCGGCACAAGGCGGCCATCTGCGGGACGGTGATCCACTATCGCCCGCGCAGCGCCATCCGCGACGTGGGCAAGGCGCTGGGCCTGACCGAGGACGTCACCGCCGCGCTGGCGGGCACGGTCTGGGGCAGCTGGGGCGGCGAGATCGCGCAGGAGCACATCCGTCAGGTCGGCCTCGATCCCGACAACGAGGAGATTCGGCGCGCCGTGACCCTCGCCGCCGAACTGCTGAACTTCCCTCGCCACCTGTCGCAGCACGTCGGCGGCTTCGTGCTGACCAAGCGGCGACTGGACGAGACCGTGCCGATCGGCAACGCGGCGATGAAGGACCGCACCTTCATCATGTGGGACAAGGACGACATCGACGCCCTCGGGCTGATGAAGGTCGACATCCTGGCGCTCGGCATGCTGACCGCCCTGCAGCGGGGGCTGGGCATGCTGCGGCGGGACCACGGTCAGGCGCTGTGGGACCTGGCCGACATCCCCGACGAGGAGCCGGGCGTCTACGGCATGCTCCAGAAGGCCGACTCGCTGGGCGTGTTCCAGGTCGAGAGCCGGGCCCAGATGTCGATGCTGCCGCGCCTGAAGCCGGACAAGTTCTATGACCTGGTCATCGAGGTGGCGATCGTCCGGCCGGGGCCGATCCAGGGCAAGATGGTCCATCCCTACCTGCGCCGCAAACAGGGGCTGGAGGAGCCCGACTGGCCGGCGCCGCATCCCGACCACGGGCCGCCGGATGAACTCAAGCAGGTGCTCGGCAACACCCTCGGCGTGCCGCTCTTCCAGGAGCAGGCGATGAGCCTGGCCATCGAGGCGGCGAAATTCACGCCGGACGAGGCCGACGGCCTGCGCCGGGCGATGGCGACGTTCAAGAACCTGGGCGATCCGGCCCACTACCGCGACCGGTTCGTGAACGGCATGACCGCGCGCGGCTACGATGCGGACTTCGCGGCCCGCTGCTTCCAGCAGATCGAGGGCTTTGGCCACTACGGCTTTCCGGAGAGCCACGCGGCCAGCTTCGCCAAGCTGGTCTACGTCTCGGCCTGGATGAAATGGGCCTGGCCGGACGTGTTCTGCGCCGCCCTGCTGAACGCGCAGCCGATGGGGTTCTACCAGCCGGCCCAACTGGTCCGCGACGCGCGCGATCACGGGGTCGAGGTGCGGTCGCCGGATGTGATGCTGAGCGACTGGGACAGCACGCTGGAGCCGGCGTCGAACCCCAATCCGCGCCTGTACTGGCCGCGTCCGGCGGGCTGCGGTCCGATCAAGGCCGTCCGCCTGGGCCTGCGTCAGGTCAAGGGGCTGAAGAAGGCGGAGATCCTGCGCCTGGTCGCGGCCCGGCAAGCGGGGGCCCGAACCTTGCTCGAGCTGGCCCGGGCGGCGTCGCTGTCGCGGAGAACCCTGGAACTGCTGGCCGAGGCCGACGCCTTTCGCTCGCTGGGCATGGACCGGCGGGCGGCGCTATGGGCGGTCAAGGGCGAGGCGGCCGAGGTCGCCCGCGACGCCGCCTCGATGCTGGATGGCCTGCCGCTGTTCGAGGCGCCGGTGAACCTGCCGGTCCTCACCCTGCCGCAGCATGTGGCCGAGGACTACAGGACCACCAGCCTGTCGCTGAAGGCGCACCCCTGCGAGTTCTTCCGGCCGATGCTCGACCGGATGGGCTGCGTGCGGGCCGCCGATCTGCCGGGCGTCCGCAGCGGGACGCGGGTTTCGCTGGGCGGGCTGGTGCTGATCCGCCAGCGGCCGGGCACGGCCAAGGGCGTGGTCTTCATCACCCTGGAGGACGAGAGCGGCCCGGCCAACGCCGTGGTCTGGCAGGACGTCTTCAAGGCCAACCGCCGGCTGGCGATGAGTTCGTCCTTCCTGGTCGTTCATGGCCGCATCCAGCGCGACCATGACGGGCGTAAGGAGGGCGAGGTGATCCACATCGTCGTCGAGCGGTTCACCGACCTGACGCCGGAGCTGGTCCGGATGCGAGAAGAGGGCCGCGGCCCCGACCGGCTGAAGAGGTCCGGTCAAGGCTGGTCCGCAGCCGCGATTTTCACTGAGGGGCCAGTAGATTCCGTTCATCCCGGGATGAGCGGATCGAGAAAGGAGCGCGCCCCCTAAGCCGCCTCCGCCGTCGCCGGCGGCGCGTCGACGTGCGCGGCGGCTTCGGCGAGGGCGGCGAACAGTTCCTCCAGCGCGATCGGCTTGCGCACGACGCCGTCGGCGCCGGCCGCGCGGTAGCGGGCGACGTCCTCCTCGTAGACATTGGCGGTCAGCATCCAGACCGGGATCGTCGAACCCGCGCCGCGCAACGCGCGCAGGGCTGACAAGCCGTCCATGACCGGCATGTTGGCGTCCATCAGCACCATGTCGAACGACTCGGCGGCGAGGGCGGTCAGCGCCTGCTGGCCGTTCTCGACGACCGTCAGCGTCACCGGCAGCGGCTCAAGCAGGGCCCGCAGGACGTGACGGTTGCCGGCGTTGTCCTCCGCGGCCAGCACCCGCAGCGGCCGCGTCTCGTCCAGACCATCGGCCTCGATCTGGACGTCGCCGTCGTCCACCAGCCCGCACGCCGGGGCCGTGAAGGTCACGCGGAAGGCCGCGCCGCCGCCGGGCGCGTCGCCGACCTCGATCTGGCCGCCCATCAGGGCCAGGTTGCCGGCGCAGATGGCCAGACCCAACCCGGCGCCGCCCAGCGCGCGCCCGGCCGTCGTCTGTTCGAACACGCGGAAGATCCGTTCGCGGTCGGCGGCGGGAACGCCCGGCCCCTGGTCGAGGACCTCCATCCGAACCGTCAGGTCGGAGTCGCCCGACTCCGCGGCCGCGGCCACGCGGAGGGTGACCTGGCCGCCGCGCGGGCTGAACTTCAGCGCGTTGGAGACGAGGTTGATCAGCACCTGTTCGACCTTGCCGCCATCGGCCAGCAGGCCACAGGAGCCGGGCAGGCCGTCGAGATCGGGAACCAGGGTCACATCCTGCTCGGCGGCCCGCTGGCCCCAGACCCGGAAGACCGTCTCGACCGATTGGCGCAGGTCGAAGGGCTCGGGCGACAGGGTGGTCTTGCCGGCCTCGATGCGGCCGATGTCGAGCATGGCGTCGAGCAGCCGCTTGAGCAGCGCGCCCGCGTCGACGACGCCGCGCGCCATGTCCTTCTGGCGCGTCGACAGCCGCGAACGGGTGAGGGCCTCGGCCAGGCCCAGCACGGCGTTGAGCGGCGTGCGGATCTCGTGGCTCGTCATCGCGAGGAAGTCGGACTTGGCCCGGCTGGCCGCCTCGGCCTGGGCCTGGGCGGCCTCGGCCCGCGCGACCATGGCGGTCAGGGCGAGGTTCTTTTCCTCCAGCGCCAGGCGGGCGTCGGCGAGGGTCCGGTCGGTCGACTGCTGGCGCCAGCTGGCGGCGACGATGGCCACCACGAACAGCAGCACGGCGGCGGCGAAATGCCCGCTGGGCATGGCCGGGCCGGCGTTGAGTGAGATCCACACCATCGACCCGATCGAGGGCGCGATCGCCGCCGCATAGCCCAGCCGGCTCATGTGCACCTGCAGGGCCGTGAACATCAGCACGCCGATGATCAGCAGGCCGGTCTCGAGCCGCACCACCTGGCTCGTCGCGTCGGCCCGTACGTCCAGCGCCATGGCGCAGGCCTGCAGCGAGATCAGGAAGGTGATCAGACCGGTGCGGACGGTCAGCTTGCGAAGCGCCTGGCTGGCGTCGGGGTCGCGCGCGGCGACCTCCACGGCCCAGAACAGCACCGAATAGAGCGCCAGATGCAGGACGCCGAACCCGAGGGCGTAGAGCGGATCGGTCTCGACCGCGACGATGGCCGTCAGCCCGAGCGCCATCGCAAAGCGTACGGCCGCCATGCCGCGAAAGTGGCGGATGTGGCCTTCCAGTTTCAGCGCGGCGACGTGCCCGGGCGAGGTATCCATGGTCGGGCATCAGACCATCGGTGTGTGAACATGCGACTAAACGTCTCGCCCCGCGCGGCCGTCGGAACACAAAGAGACGATCGCCTTCCGCCTCAGGCGCGGTCCAGCGGCAGGATGTCCGCCGGATCTCCGGCGGAGGCGGCGGCCGCGCCGGATGAGCGCCGCAACAGGCAGTCGGCGGCCGCGAAGACGGTGACCAGCGAACTGTCCTGATCGGGGAAGGGGACCACGCCGCCGGGCGTGATCCGCGCGCGCATCCAGTGTTCGCGCGGTCCGTTGGCGGGAAGCGGCTCTGCCAGCGGCGCGGACGCCAGGCGGAACGGCGTCGACGCGCCCTGCAGCGCCAGCACCAAGGGCTTCAGGAACAGCTCGGCGCAGACGAAGCCGGAGGCCGGGTTGCCGGGCAGACCCAGCACCAGCCGTCCGTCGGCCAGTCGCCCGAACCAGGTCGGCTTGCCGGGCCGCACATTGACCGTCTCGACATCCAGCGCGAGGCCCAGGGCCGTCAGGGCGGGCTTGACGAGGTCGTAGTCGCCGACCGAGGCGCCGCCCACTGTGACAACCAGATCGGCCGCGACGTCGCGGACGGCGGCGGCGATGGCGGCCTCGTCGTCGCCGGTGGGCGCGAGCCGCGTCGCCTCGGCGCCCCAGCGCGCCAGCATCGGCTGCAGGCCGGCCGAGCCCGACTCGTAGATCTGGAACGGCCCCGCCGCCCCGCCAGGCGCCGCCAGCTCCTCGCCGGTCGCGAGAACGGCCACGCGCGGTCGGCGGGCGACGGAAACCTCGGCGCGGCCGGCGGCGGCGGCCAGAGACAGTTTCCAGGGATCCAGGCGCGCGCCGGCCGCCAGCAGCGCCGCGCCGGACCGGAAGTCGCCGCCGCGCGGGCGGATGTTGGCGGAGGGGCCCGCCGGTCCGAGCCGGACCCAGTCGCCATCCCGCGTCGCCTGCTCCTGGATCACGACCAGATCGGCCCCGTCGGGCACGGGCGCGCCCGTGAAGATGCGGACGGCCTCGCCGGCCTGCAGCGGCAACGCGTAGCCCCGTCCGGCGGCGCTTTCCCCGACGATGCGCAAGGCGACGGCCTCGCCCGCGTCGGCGCGGCGCACGGCCCATCCGTCCATGGCGGAGGCGTTGAAGGGCGGCTGATCGCGCTGGGCGACGATGGTCTCGGCCAGCACGCGGCCGTCCGCCCGCGCCAGCGGAACGGTCTCGACGGTGGGCGCGCCGGCTCGCGCCAGCATCCGGGCCCGCGCGTCCTCGACGCTCAGACCCTTGCGCTGCCGGGCGTCAGCCGACGAAGGCGCGTTCGAGGACATAGTCGCCAGGCTCCGCGTTGGACCCCTCGACCATGCCGTGAGTCTCGACCAGGGCGGCCATGTCCTTGATGAAGTTCATGCTGCCGCACAGCATGACGCGGTCCTCCGCCGGATTGAACCGGTCGCCCGGCAGGCCGAGGTCGCGAAACAGCTGGCCCGAGGCGATCAGGTCCGTGAACCGGCCCTGGCGCTCGAACGGCTCGCGGGTCACGGTCGGATAATAGGTCAGCTGGGCCTTCGCCTCCTCGCCGATCAGCGGATCGTCGTGGATGCCGGCGGTGAAGAAGTCGCGATAGGCCAGTTCGGCGACGTCGCGCACGCCGTGGCAGACGTACACCTGCTCGAAGCGGCTGTAGGCCTCCGGATCGCGGGCCACCGCCAGCCAGGGGGCCAGGCCCGTGCCGGTGCCGAACAGGAACAGGCGCTTGCCGCCCTTGAGCGCGTCCAGCACCAGGGTGCCGGTCGGCTTCTTGCCCATCAGCACGGTGTCGCCGGGCTGGATCTTCTGCAGCCGGCTGGTCAACGGGCCGTCGGCGACCTTGATCGAGAAGAACTCGAGCTCTTCCGCCCAGGCGGGCGAACCGATCGAGTAGGCGCGGAGGACCGGCTTGCCGCCGTCTTCCCCGGGGAGGCCGATCATCACGAACTCACCGGACCGGAAGCGGAAGCTTTCCGGGCGGGTGATGGCGAAGCTGAACAGACGGTCGGTCCAGTGCTTCACCCACAGCACCTTCTCCTCGAAGAAGGGGCTGGCCTTGACGGGCGCGGCCTCAAGTTCGGCGGTCGGCATGTCTCTGAATTTCCTGGCGACCACGGCGGGCCGATGCTGATCCTCATGTGATGCGGCGCAGCATGATGTCAACGCGAGGAAGACTCGGGGAGCGGATAGGGATGCTGCGGGAAGGGGGGGTGTGCGGCCGCCCGTCCGCTTTCGACCCATTGCGGACCGAAGCAGCCTCCTCCACGATCTGGGACATGGTCCAAGTCGTTTATCTCCAACCTCACGAGCCAATGCCCGACCTGGGTGACGATGAGCGCTGGTTGACCGTCGAGGCTTCAGATGACGGTCGCTTCTTTGGCACCGGCGGCTCATGGAAGGCAGACGGCGAATGGGTGGGATACGGGTCGCTGGCCGAGGATGACGTCTCGTTCGAGAAGGCCCTGGAGGCGGCTCAGGCGTGGGCCGAGAAATACCAGGTTCCGACCATTTGGGTTCAGCTAACGCCTTAGGTCCGCTAACCACCCTTAGCTGACCTTCCCCACTCCTCCCGCTCATCCTCGCGGAAGCGAGGACCCAGGCTTATGGCCGGTGCACGCATTCCAAGGGATGTCTGGCTCCCGGCGTGGCGCGCGCTTCCATTGGAAGGGAGCAACCCTTCGATCTCTTGGATGTCAGCGTGCCGGCCGAGCCGGGTCAGTCAAGGACAGCGCTTCGCGCTGCCGCGCCGCGGCGGGCCGAAGGCCCGTCCTTGAGTGACCCGGATCGACCGGCGATCGTCTCGCCATGAGATGAAGGGCGTGGTGGGGCGTGGAAGCGCCCTTCTGTCCCCGCCTTCCCGGCGAAGGCCGGGATCCCGACTTCCCCCTTCCCCCCTCCAGGGGGAAGGACGCGAACAGGGGGATAGATTCAATTCGATCCACCTCCTGCGCCGACCCCCGCATTCTCACCCCGTCCCCGTCGCGGGGGAGGGCGCGTGGTACCAGCCTGATGCGGCGGCGGGGAGTGGTCGAGCGGGATCAGGCGGAGGGGTCGCAAGCCTCCGCGCCGGGCGTGCGCTGGTTTGCACGTCCGCCCGTCCGTGGGCGGCTGCTCAACCGTTCGGTACGTCCGGCGGCAGGGGGCGATCAGGCCTTGTGGGATAAAGGGGTGAACAGCTCCGCGCGTCCCGGGCCTGCGGCCAAAACGACCACGCGGAGCGTCAGTCTTCGTCGAAACGGTTACTCACTACCCTGCTCCGGGCGAAGGCCCGGCGCTCCGCCACACCTCCCCAACCTGTTCGCGCCGGGCCCGAAGAGGAGGCGAAGCCGTGTCTGCTACTGCTCCCCGCTGCCCGGGTCCGTCTCGGTCTTCGGCGTCTGGACGGACTCCTCCGCACCCTTCGGTTCCGTCGCCGGGCGCGGGGGGTCGCCGTCCTTCGACGGGCGGAGGTTTTCGTTCTCGGTCTCGCGATTGTGGGGACGTTCGGTCATGGAGGGCTCCCTTCGCGACAAAAACGTCGCGCGAGGGGCTTCGATCCGGCGCGGCCTTGCTTGCCCGCCGTCGCCGTCCCTGCTAAACGGCGCGCTTCCGGTGATCGATGGACTGACCGGCGGGCATCACCGCCTACGGTCCGCTGTCTCCTCGCCGGAGGGCAGACGCCCGCGAGGGTCGACGTCTAGGAGTGTAGCTCAGCTGGTAGAGCATCGGTCTCCAAAACCGAGGGCCGGGGGTTCGAGTCCCTCCACTCCTGCCACCTTGTCACTATATCCGGAGCGCGATGGTCGCGCTTCGGCCAGTCGAAAGAGCTTCAGACCCGTCCGATGGCCAAGAAAACGGGCAATCTCGCCGCGATGAAACAGCGCGCCGCCAAGAGCGCCGCCGCCGTCGCCGCACCTGCCGGACAAGCCGCCGCGCCGGCGGAACCGAAGAAGCCCTTCAACATCGTGCAGTTCGCCCGTGAGGTCCGCGCCGAGGCCCGGAAGATCACCTGGACGAGCCGCAAGGAAACCTGGATCACGTCGGTGATGGTTCTCATCATGGTCGTGATTGCGTCGATCTTCTTCTTCCTGGTCGATACGAGCCTCTCGTTCATCGTGTCCCAGGTCCTGAAGCTCGCGAACGCCGGATAGATCATGAACGCCGAAGCCGAAGCCCGGCCCTCCAACCCGCGCCACAAGTGGTACATCGTCCACGCCTACTCGAACTTCGAGAAGAAGGTCGCCGACCACATCCGTGACCAGGCCAGGGCTCAGGGCCTGGAAGAGTTCTTCTCCGAGATCCTGGTCCCGACCGAGACCGTCACCGAGGTGCGCCGCGGCCGCAAGGTCGACGCCGAGCGCAAGTTCCTGCCCGGCTACGTGCTGGTGAAGATGGACCTCAGCGACGAGGCCTACCACCTGGTCAAGAACACTCCGAAGGTGACCGGCTTCCTCGGCTCGGGCAGCAAGCCCATGCCGATCTCCGAGAAGGAAGCGGCCCGCATGATCGGCGTGGTCGAGGAAAGCGTCGAGCGTCCCAAGTCGACCGTCAGCTTCGAGATCGGCGAACAGGTGCGCGTCACCGACGGTCCGTTCGCCAGCTTCAACGGCGCCGTCGAGCAGGTCGACGAGGCCCGCGAGCGCCTGCACGTGGCCGTCTCGATCTTCGGCCGCGCGACCCCGGTCGAGCTGGAATACAGCCAGGTCGAGAAGGTCAGCTGATCCGTCATCCTCGCGCTCGTCGCGAGGACCCATGGACACGGCGAGCAGCAAGAAGGGCGCGGATCATTCCGCGCCCTTTTCCTTTGGCCCATCACGCATGGGTCCTCGCGACGAGCGCGAGGATGACGGAGATGGGGAAGCGGCGGTTGTCCCCCGCGACCTTCTCTGCTAAACGCCGCCGCTTCCTCGGCTCGCCGGGGATCAAATCCGTGGGAGGGGTCTGCCCGCACCACGGCCGCATAGGCGCTTTAACTAGCGCCGCTTAAACGGAGACAGAGATGGCCAAGAAGATCTTGGGCTACATCAAACTGCAGGTGGCCGCCGGGTCCGCCACGCCCTCGCCGCCGATCGGTCCGGCGCTGGGCCAGCGCGGCGTCAACATCATGGGCTTCTGCAAGGAGTTCAACGCGCGCACCGAGAAGGAAGTGAAGGGCACGCCCCTGCCGACCGTGATCACGGTCTACCAGGACAAGTCCTTCACCTTCGTCACCAAGACCCCGCCGGCGACGCACTTCATCAAGCAGGCGCTCGGCCTCAAGTCGGGCTCGAACAAGCCGGGCCGCGAGTCGGCCGGCCAGATCACCCGCGCTCAGCTCGTCGACATCGCCGAGAAGAAGATGAAGGACCTCAACGCCAACGACGTTGACGCCGCCGCCCGCATCATCGAGGGCTCCGCCCGCTCGATGGGCCTCAAGATCGTGGAGGCCTAGGACCATGGCCAAGCAACCCAAGCGCATGCAGGCCTGGACCGGCGATCGCGACGCGATCCATTCGGTCGAAGAGGCCGTGAAGCTGGTCAAGGCGAACGCCAAGGCCAAGTTCGACGAATCCATCGAGATCGCCGTCAACCTGGGCGTTGACCCGCGTCACGCCGACCAGCAGGTCCGCGGCGTGGTCTCGCTGCCCTCGGGCACCGGCCGCGACGTCCGCGTCGCCGTCATCGCCAAGGACGCCAAGGCCGAGGAAGCCAAGGCCGCCGGCGCCGAAGTCGTCGGCGCCGAGGACCTGGTCGAGCGCATCCAGGGCGGCTTCATGGACTTCGACCGCGTCATCGCCACCCCGGACATGATGGCCCTGGTCGGCCGTCTCGGTAAGGTGCTGGGCCCGCGCGGCCTGATGCCGAACCCGCGCGTCGGCACCGTGACCCCGAACGTGGGCCAGGCGGTGAAGGACGCCAAGGGCGGCGCCATCGAGTTCCGCGTCGAGAAGGCGGGCATCATCCATGCCGGCATCGGCAAGGCCTCGTTCACCGAAGAGCAGATCCTGGCCAACGTCCGCGCCCTCGTGGACGCGCTGAACAAGGCCAAGCCGTCGGGCGCCAAGGGCACCTACGTGAAGCGCATCGCCATCTCCTCGACGATGGGCCCGGGCTTCAAGGTCGACACCGGCTCGGTCAGCGCCTAGGCGCCGGACCAGCTGCAGGACAAACGGACGGGCGGGCTCGCGAGGGCCCGCCCGTTTCGCTTTCTGGACTAGCAGGGCAGGGCCGCCAGGTCGCCGCTCACCCGCAGTTCGCAGGCCTTGAACACCGCGCTGGGCGCCACGGCCTTCCAGTAGCCGGCGTCTTCCAGGCGGCCGAGGCCGAACCGTTCGACACAGCGTCGGCGGCGAGCGGCGGCGACCTCGAGCAGGTGGGCGTGGCGGCCGCGCGGCGTCTGCCGTGGGGCGGGGACGAAGGCGCGCAGGCGGCGCGCCTCGGCGCGGGTCCAGGGCAGGAGGTCGGTCCTGATCGGGCCCAAGAGCATGGGCTTCAGCTTTCGTCATCGCGTTCCGAGCGGCGTTCGGCGCCCGGGTCGCGGTGGTCGATCGTCTTCCGCGATCGTCTCTGAAATGGGGATCACCTGTGGATCGTTCCAGAGTCTCCCTGAAAAATCCGGCAGTTGTATGGTTATCGCGTGGCGGGAGGCTGGCGCACGATCTTCAGTAGGCGGATGTCGTAGCCGAGGGCAGCGATCCGCTTGCGATGGGAGTCCATCGTTGCGGCGTCCGGAGCCGGATCGCGGCTGAGCAGCCAGAGGTAGCGGCCCGACGGCTCGCCGACGATCGCCCAGCCGTAGTCGTCGGCCCTGTCCAGGACCCAGTAGTCGGCGAAGAAGGGACCGAAGAAGGCGACCTTCAGCTTCGCGCCGTTCGAGCCCTCGACCACCTTTGCGCGGCCTTCGGCGGAACGCGCCTCGCCCTCCGGCGCGCCCTCGCGGCAGGTGTTCAGCACCCGAACCATGCCGTCGGGCCGCAGGCTGTACTCAGCGGTGACGCCCTCGCAGCCGCGCTCGAAGCGGTTGTCGTACCGCGCCAGCTCGTACCACTTGCCGAGGTAGCGCTGCAGCTCGACCGGCTTGGCGGGCTGCGGCACGGCGCTGTTCCCCACGGGCCCGCCGCATCCGGCGAGCAGGACGGTGAGCGCAAGGGCGGCGAACGAGCGGCGGATCATGTGGGGTCTCCTCGGCGCGGACATAGTCGACCGTAACGCGGCTGCAAGACCCAGGTCGCGGGGTCGCTTGAGTTTCCGCCGCTCTTCCTCTATACGCGCGGCCTTCCTCGACGGGTTCACCCGACGGGGATCCTGTCCGAGAGTTACGGGATGCCGGGGCCACCGGCGTCTTCATCGAAGGGAGAGCCTCCCTTCGCCGTGAGGAGACGGGGAACAGAAGACGCCGCCGATCCGGCCATCAGGCTCCGGACGCGGCCGACACTTTCCTTGGGACAGGTCTACCGTCACCCGCCTTCGGGAGCGATCCCGCGCGCGGGCGGCATGCTTTCGGCGTCCGGATGGTCCGGCCGCCGCGAACTTTGGAGACCGCAATGAACCGCGCTGAAAAAGCGGAATCGATCGAGACGCTCAAGGGCGTCTTCGCCGATGCCGGCGCCGTGGTCGTGACCCACTACATGGGTCTGACCGTTGCGGAAATGACCGACCTCCGTCTGCGCCTCCGCAAGGAAGGCGCGGCGATCAAGGTGGTGAAGAACACTCTGGCCCAGAAGGCTCTGGCCGGCTCGCTTGGTGAAAAGGGCGACGCCCTGTTCACCGGTCCGGTCGCCATCGCCTATGCGCCGGACCCCGTCTCCGCCGCCAAGGTCGCCGCCCAGTTCGCCAAGGAGAACGACAAGTTCACCCTCGTTGGCGGCTTCATGGGCGCGGAAGTCCTCGACCAGAACGCAGTGAAGGCCCTGGCCACCCTGCCGTCGCTGGACGAACTCCGCGGCAAGCTCATCGGCCTTCTGCAGGCTCCGGCGACCAAGGTCGCGGGCGTCGTGCAGGCTCCGGCCGCCCAGCTGGCCCGCGTCTTCAGCGCCTACGGCGCCAAAGAAGCCGCGTAATCCCGGTCATCTCCGCCTCAATCCAAACACCCCAAGGAAACTGACACCATGTCGAAGCTCGATAAGATCGTTGAGGACCTCTCCTCGCTGACCGTCCTGGAAGCCGCTGAGCTCTCCAAGCTGCTCGAAGAAAAGTGGGGCGTCTCCGCCGCCGCTCCGGTCGCCATGATGGCCGGCCCGGCCGCCGGTGGCGCTGCTCCGGCCGAAGCCGCCGAAGAGCAAACCGAGTTCACCGTTGTTCTGACCGCCGGTGGCGACAAGAAGATCAACGTGATCAAGGAAGTCCGCGGCGTTCGTCCGGACCTCGGCCTGAAGGAAGCCAAGGACCTCGTCGAAGGCGCTCCGCAGAACGTCCTCGAGAACGTCTCCAAGCAAGTCGCCGAAGAGACCAAGAAGAAGCTCGAAGAAGCCGGCGCTTCCGTCTCGATCAAGTAAGACGGTTCGCGTCAGCTCTGACGCTTACGATCGCGGGCTCCGGAGGAAACTCCGGAGCCCGTTTTCGTTGGCCGCTAGATCGGCTCCAGATTCATCCAGCGCAGCGCCGGCAGGGTCGCCGGCCCGTCATGGCCGCTGTTCCAGACCGCCCAGCGCTCCTCGGCCTCGCAGTGGATTTTCCATCGCTCGGCCAAGGCGGCCATGACGGCGTCGAACGTCCCGATCAGATCGGGGGTGGCGAGCCGCAGCCAGACGCCCTGGTACTCCGGGATCTTCCAGTAGCGATCGACCTCGCGCACCAGCACCCGCGCCGAGGGCGGCAACAGCCTGACGATCTCGTCGGCCAGCGCTTCTCCGGCAGCGGCATCGGGCAGCTCGGCATAGACCCGCAGGCCCAGGTCCACCGCTACTTCTTCCGGGGCGCGAGGATGTCGCCCAGGCGATCGGGCACGCCCTCGATGCGCTCCAGGCGCGGGTAGCGGAGGCCGCCCTTCCAGTCGATCGTCACCACGCGGTATTTGTCGCCGGACTTGACGATCAGCTCGATCGGGCCGCCGGCCTTCGCCGCCGTGATGGCGGCCTTCAGGCGGTCGGCGCTAAAGGCCTCGCCGTTCACGGCGACGATCTGATTGCTGACGGTCAGGCCGGACTTGAAGGCGGGCCCCTCCCACTGGACGCCGGTGATCGTTCCGCCCGCATTGAGCGCCAGTCCGATCGAGTACATCAGGTCGGTGCGCTTTGAGAGCGTGTCGGCGCCCTTCTGGAAGCTGTTGGGCGTCTCGCCCCACGCCAGCTTCCAGCCGCCGCGCGCGAAGCCGTCGAGCGGGGCCGTCTCGGACATGGCGATGCGGGCCTTCAGGAAGGCGGCCCAATCGTAGGGGGTTACGCCGTTCAGCACCGCGGCGACCTCGGCGACGTCGTAGACCTCCGGCGTGTAGTCGCCTTCGTTCCCGCCGAAGAAGGCCTTGGCGAAGTCGTCGAGGGACTTCTTCCCGGCGGTCCGCTCGCGGATCAGGGTGTCGACGTCCAGCCACACCAGCAGGCCTTCGGAATAGTAATCCTCGTTGCGCTGCCAGCTGAGCCAGCCCTTCGGCTTACGGGCGCTGATGATCGGGTCGTGGGTGGTGTCGCTCATGTCGCGCCACTGGCGGCCGACGCGGGCGTCGTAGGTGGCGGCGACCAGGGCCAGCGCGCCCAGGGCGTCCTCGCGGCTCCACAGCCCCGAGCGGGCCGACAGCATGTAGCCCCAGTACTGGGTCTGACCTTCATAGACCCACATCAGGGTGTCGCGCATCGGCGTCGCGTAGTCGTGCGTCCAGAGGTCAGCCGGGCGGCGGAACTTGCCGTTCCAGCTGTGGGTGTACTCGTGCGGAAGCAGGTCCCGTTCCGAGGCCATCCTGCCCCACTCGGTGAAGTAGTCGGGATCAACCCCGTTTTCGGACGAGCGATGATGCTCCAGCCCGATGCCGCCCATCCGGTCGGTCAGCGACAGCAGGAAGTCGTAGCGGTCGTAGTGGCGCACCCCAAACAGCCGGTCCGCCTGGACCACCAGGTTGCGATGCTTCTGGATCTGCTCCTCGGAGGCGGCGAGCAGATCGGCGCGGTCGGCGACGATGTTCAGCCGCACCGGCGAACGGCCGCCCGGATCGAGGTCGACCTGGCGATAGTAGCGTCCCGCGAACATCGGCGAGTCGACCAAGGTCTCGAAGGACACCGGCTTGAAGGTGGTCGTGGCGCCCTCCTGGGCCGCGACATCCAGGGCGACGCCGAACTTCCAGCCCTCGGGCAGGACCACCGAGGCCTCGACCGGAATCTGCCGCGTGTACCAGCCGGCCGGATAGAGGGCGGCGGCGTTCCACTGCAGGTTCAGCATCTCGGGCGTGACGACCACCCGGCCCTGGTCCGGGGCAGTGGCCGACAGGAACTCGAACGAGACGTTCAAGGCCTTCGCGCCTTCTGGAACATCGATATGGTAGGCGAAGACCTCGACCGGGTCGCGCACCCACTTCACCGGCTTGCCGTCCGCCGTGATGGCGAGGCCGGCGACTTTCTCCAGCTCGCCGCGCGGACCATGCTTGCCCGGCAGCCATTCGGGATAGAGCAGCACCATGGGCCCGGCCTTGGCCACCGGGATGGTCTGGCGGACCCGGAAGATGCGACGATCCAGATCGGTCGCATCGACCGTCAGCTTCATCACGCCCGGGAAGGGAGCGTCCTTCGCCTCGGGAATGGCGGGCGGCATCGGCAGCGGGCGAGGGCCGGGGCTTTCCTGGGCGGCGGCGGAGCTGGCCAGCAGCAGGGCGGCGGCGAAGGCGGCGGTCAAGCGAAGGGACAAGGGGAGGATCTCACGAGCGGTGATGTCGACCGCATATGAGCCGGGGTCGGACGGACCGGCAAGGTCGTCGGAACCGCTTTCGACGGACCGGCGTTACTCGCGGATGCTGAAGCTCGCGGGTGTCTTTCTCGTCGTCATGATCATCGCCGGCGTGCTGGGCTTCGTCGTCGACGTGGCCGGCGGCATCGCCAAGATCGCCTTCTTCCTCTGCCTGATCGGCCTGGTCGGGTCGCTGGGGATGAAGGCGTTCCGCAAGACATAGCCCGGTCGCCCGGCGTCGGAATCGGAAGCGTCTAGACAAAAGTCAAGCGCCCCCCTTTCCTTGTCCCCAGCTTTGCCTTATATCCGCCCCCTCGCGAAAAATCCGATCAACTGAGACGCGATTCTTCGCGCGCGTGCCCGACAGCCCGGTCAAAGCCCTCCGACCGGTGCGATGGGGCGCCCCTGATACGCCAGGGGCAAGGTCTTGCGTCCGCTTCCGGCGATGCCGGAAGAGCCGAGGGTGGACGCGACAAGACACAATGACGCGCGGACTCCATCCGCGCACGCAGGGATCAAAATGGCGCAATCCTTCACCGGCAAGAAGCGGATCCGGAAATCGTTCGGCCGCATTCCCGAAGCTGTGCAGATGCCGAACCTCATCGAGGTTCAGCGTTCGTCCTACGAGCAGTTCCTCCAGCGCGAAGTCCGCGCGGGCGAGCGCCGTGACGAAGGCATCGAGGCGGTCTTCAAGTCGGTCTTCCCGATCAAGGACTTCAACGAGCGCGCGGTGCTCGAATACGTCTCCTACGAGTTCGAGGAGCCGAAGTACGACGTCGAGGAGTGCATCCAGCGCGACATGACGTATGCCGCGCCCCTGAAGGTGAAGCTCCGTCTCATCGTGTTCGAGATGGAAGAGGAAACCGGCGCCCGCTCGGTCAAGGACATCAAGGAGCAGGACGTCTACATGGGCGACATCCCGCTCATGACGGACAAGGGCACCTTCATCGTCAACGGCACCGAGCGCGTCATCGTCTCGCAGATGCACCGTTCGCCGGGCGTCTTCTTCGACCATGACAAGGGCAAGACCCACTCCTCGGGCAAGCTCCTGTTCGCCGCGCGCGTGATCCCGTACCGCGGCAGCTGGCTCGACTTCGAGTTCGACGCCAAGGACATCGTCTATGTCCGCATCGACCGCCGCCGGAAGCTGCCGGCGACGACCTTCCTCTACGGCCTCGGCATGGACGGCGAGGAAATCCTCACCACCTTCTACGACGTCGTTCCGTTCGAGAAGCGTCCTGGCGGCTGGGCCACCCCGTACAAGCCCGAGCGCTGGCGCGGCGTGAAGCCGGAGTTCCCGCTGATCGACGCCGACACCGGCGAGGAAGTGGCCCCGGCCGGCCAGAAGATCTCCGCCCGCGCGGCGAAGAAGCTGGGCGACACGGTCAAGACGCTCCTGCTGTCGCCTGACGCGCTGGTCGGCCGCTACCTGGCCCGCGACGAAGTGAACATGGAGACCGGCGAGATCTACGCCGAGGCCGGCGACGAGCTCGACACCGCCATCATCGAAGCCCTGGAAGAGAAGGGCTTCACCACCATTGACGTGCTCGACATCGACCACGTCACGGTCGGCGCCTACATGCGCAACACCCTGCGCGTCGACAAGAACGCCGTCCGCGAGGACGCCCTGTTCGACATCTACCGCGTCATGCGTCCGGGCGAGCCGCCGACGGTGGAAGCCGCCGAGGCGATGTTCAAGTCGCTGTTCTTCGACCAGGAGCGCTACGACCTCAGCTCGGTCGGCCGCGTGAAGATGAACATGCGCCTGGAACAGGATGTCGCCGACGATGTCCGCGTTCTGCGCAAGGAAGACGTACTGGAAGTCCTGAAGGTCCTGGTGGGCCTGCGCGACGGCCGCGGTGAAATCGACGACATCGACAATCTCGGCAACCGCCGGGTCCGTTCGGTCGGCGAGCTTCTGGAAAACCAATACCGCGTGGGCCTGCTCCGCATGGAGCGGGCGATCAAGGAGCGCATGAGCTCGGTCGATATCGACACGGTCATGCCGCACGACCTGATCAATGCGAAGCCCGCCGCGGCGGCGGTTCGTGAATTCTTCGGCTCCTCGCAGCTGTCGCAGTTCATGGACCAGACCAACCCGCTCTCGGAAATCACCCACAAGCGCCGCCTCTCGGCGCTTGGCCCGGGTGGTCTGACCCGCGAGCGCGCCGGCTTCGAAGTCCGCGACGTGCACCCGACCCACTACGGCCGGATCTGCCCGATCGAGACGCCGGAAGGCCCGAACATC